>Ga0302278_10000786_pt1 | contig 40058 bp, 34 predicted proteins | sample III_Bog_N3_2_FD_194543 | JGI IMG/M metagenome (GOLD analysis project Ga0302278, IMG submission 194543) | Peat permafrost microbial communities from Stordalen Mire near Abisko, Sweden - III_Bog_N3_2 | ecosystem: Environmental > Terrestrial > Soil > Wetlands > Peat | place: Sweden: Abisko...
TTGGACGAGCCGTAGAGGTAATTCGACTTGCGTCCGCGGTCGCCGGCAACCGAGGAAATGACGGCGAGGAGGCCGGCGTGGCGCTGCACGCAGAAGTTTGCCAGCCAAGTGAGCAGTGAGACCGGGGCAACGAAGTTGGAGTGAAGAATCTGCGCGGCGTGCTCGAAGTCCTGCTCCGCGCGCGGCTCGTCGCCGAGGATGCCGTACGCGAGGTAGGCGACATCCATACCGGTGAGCGAGTTGATGGCGTGGGAAAGCAGCTCGGCGTGTTTGTCGGTGTCGTCCAGATCGGCGACGGCGGTACCCACGTAGGCGGCGCCACGGGTCTTGAGGTCGGCGGCGACCGCGGCGAGTTTTTCCGGATTGCGCGCGATCAGAAACATTTGTGCGCCCTGCGCCGCCCAGATGCGGCAGGTCGCCTCGGCTATACCAGAGGTGGCGCCGAGCACCAGAATCTTCTTTGTGATTTTTGCGGTTGAATCTGACCCGGGAGATGTGCCCGAAGGCAGAATGGCAGGAGTGCTCATAGTGTGGGTTTGGCTCCGGTGGAATCGGTGACGCGCTCCCAGAAGCTGGAGGTGAGCATGGGGTCGCGGAAGCGGGCAAAACGCTGCCACTCAGGATAGAACGTCTGGAACTGTGCGGCGGTCATGGCTGCGTCCTTTGCGGGGTAGAGTCGGCCGCCGTAGTCGAGGGTCATGTCGCCGAGACGTTGCAGTAGCGGAAAGGTGATGCCGGGCTTGATGGGGAAGTCGAGCGCGAACATGATTCCGGCCTGCGGGAAGCTCATCATGCCGAGCGAGGGTATGTCACCGAACGCCTTCAACACCGCAAGGAAGCTGGCAAGTCCAGATTTTGCGATTTCGCGCAGGATGGCGATGGTGCCTTCCTTGGCGTGCTCCCACGGAATCGCATATTGGAACTGCACCAGGCCGCGTTTGCCGTACAGGCGGTTCCAGCGCAGGACGGCATCAAGCGGGTAGAAGAAGGGCTCGTAGTCGTGGACCGCTTTGACATGCGCGTTGCCCTGCTTATGGAAGAAGACTGTGTTGAAGGCACTGACGGAGAGGCGGTTGAGCGTGAAGGCTGGGGCATCGAAGGGGAAGACCAGCTTGGGCTCGGGCGAGGGCTTGAGCTCGCCGGGCACTTTGGAGTGGTCGCCCGCCATAAAGATGCCGCGCGCGAAGTTCTTCCCTGTGGAGACGCAATCGACCCAGCTTACGGTGTATTCGACATGCTGGTATTTCTGCTTGAGATCGAGGAACTCGTCGATACCGTGAAATTGGATGCCCTCGTAGTCGATGCCGCGCGAGACGATGGGTCTGAGCCGGAGTTGCGCCCAGGTGATGAGGCCCGTCAGGCCCATGCCGCCGATGGTTGCGGCGTACCAGTCGGGGTTCTCGGTGCGTGAACAGAGGCGACGGCTACCGTCGGAGCGAACCAGTTCGAAGCAGGGCACATGGTTGCCGAAGGAGCCCGCGACCTCGTGGTTCTTGCCGTGAATGTCGTTGGCGATAGCGCCGCCGAGGGTGACGTACTTAGTGCCGGGCGTGACGGGGAGGAAGAAGCCGCGGGGGACGGCGAAATCGAGTATTTGCGCCAGCGAAATGCCAGACTCGGCGGTGAGGATGCCGGTCTGGGGGTCGAAGTCGATCAGGCGGTTCATCCCAGTCGTCTGCAGCAGGGTGCCGTCCTTCAGCAGGCAGACATCGCCGTAGCTGCGGCCGAGGCCGACGGGAAGAGCGCTGTCCTGCGACCCCGCCAGAACGGCGGGGAAGTCTCCCTGCCAGTTGAGCGGGACGACCTTAGCGCCATACTTCGGGTACCGTCCCCACGACTGAAAGGCGGGCGGCGCCCGGTCCGGCTCACGGGCGGCCTCGGGGGGGGTGTTCAGCGCTTCCGGTTCGGCAGTCGAGAGGGACATAGCTATAGGATAGCGGGTTGGGGCGAGGGTTGTTTGCAAGCGCGAGAAAGCCGCCCGGGAAAGACAAAGGGCACGACCGCAATCGGCCGTGCCCTGAGGTCCTTAGCTGGACCGATTGCTTATGCCGCAGCCTTAGCGCGTGCGGACTTGGCCGAGGCAAGTGCAGCCTTGGCGCTGTCGGCGAGCGCAGCGAAGCCGGCTGCATCGTGGACGGCGATATCCGAGAGGATCTTGCGATCCAGCGGGTTGCCGGCAAGCTTGAGCCCGTTGATGAAGGTGGAGTAGCTCATGCTGTTGACGCGGCAGGCCGCGTTGATGCGGACGATCCAGAGGGCGCGATACTGACGCTTCTTCTGCTTGCGGCCGGTGTAGGCGAACATCAGGCCGCGTTCGACGGCCTCCTGCGCTGCCTGGTAGAGCTTCGATTTTGTGAGGAAGTAGCCGCTGGCGCGCTTGAGTATCTTCTTGCGGCGGTCGGTGCGCTTGGTACTCCGTTTTACACGGGGCATGGTGGTTCTCCTTTTGCGTGTTTCGGCTAAGCGGCTGGAGGTAAGGTAGGCCTCTTCACGCGCTATGCGGCTTCAAGTCTCAGTGGGTTTTGCTTTGCAAATCCCAGGGGCCATAACGCTTTGACTGGCCCTTTGCTTTGTGGCGGCTTGACTTGAAAAACTTCGGTGTTCCCAGCCCAAAATCAGGCGTAAGGGAGCATCCGGGCGATCTTCGGGGTATCCGCCTTCGAAACCAGTACCTGCGAGCCGAGGTGGCGCTTGGTCTTGGTGGCCTTCGAGGTGAGGATGTGGCGCATCTTCGACTGGCCGCGCTTGAACTTGCCTGACGCGGTCTTCGAGAAGCGCTTGGCTGCGCCCGAATGGGTCTTCAACTTTGGCATGGTAATTCCTGACGAAAAACTACAGGTTGGACAGCATTTTTGAGTCTACCAGATAACGGCGGGTTTCGCCCGGAAAATCTGCATTACAGACCCGCCAAGAGAGCTTGGAAGACAGGGCTTCGGACCAGGTTCCGGAGCCTGAAAATGGTTGCTAAATCGTGCTATAATTAGTTGATAAATAAAGGGCGCATAAACGCTGAAAGCATTGATTTGGCGTGCCTTTTGTGAAACTCCCGGGCCGGAGCGCGACCCTTGACCAAAGACCGGAATTCTGTGGCAAATCTGAGCCGCATGGAGCGTAAATGGCATCGACCGTAATCAGCCCTGAGCTTGGGGCCCAACCTGCCGCCGCAACCCCGCCTCCCGCGCACAAGGAAGGCGGTTACTCAGCCGAGAACATCACCGTGCTCGAGGGGCTTGCGGCGGTCCGCCTGCGCCCAGCGATGTACATCGGCTCGACCGGCGAGATGGGATTGCATCACCTGGTGTACGAGGTGGTCGACAACTCGGTGGACGAGGCGCTTGGCGGATACGCGACGCGCATCGACTGCACTATTCACGTGGACAACTCGATCACCGTGGTCGACGACGGTCGCGGCATCCCGGTCGACGACAAGGTCATCAATGGCGAAAAGATGCCTGCGGTACAGGTGGTTCTTACCATGCTGCACGCGGGGGGCAAGTTCGATGCATCGAACTACAAGGTGTCGGGCGGTCTGCACGGGGTCGGCGTAAGTTGCGTCAATGCCCTCTCGCAGGAGTTCGATGTGGAGATCTGGCGCGACGGCTTTGCGTGGGAGCAGGACTACTCGAAGGGCAAGCCGACCAGCAAACTGCGCAAGATGGGGCCGTCGAAGCGGCTCGGCACCAAGGTCCACTTCCTTCCGGACAAGTCGATCTTCACCGTCACCGAATTCAACTACGACACGCTGGCACAACGTCTGCGCGAACTCGCGTTCTTGAACAAAGGCCTGGAGATTACGCTCACCGACGAGCGCACTACCGACCCCAAGACCGGCGAGAGTAAGGTCCAGACCTTCAAGTATGCGGGCGGTATCGCCGAGTTTATCAAGCATCTGAACCGCGGCAAGCAGGTACTCCACGAAAAGCCGATCTACATGGAGGCCGAACGTGACGGCGTCGCCATGGAGATTGCGCTGCAGTATAACGACGCCTACTCCGAGACCGTCTTCTGCTTCGCCAACAACATCAACACAGTGGACGGCGGCACGCATCTTTCCGGCTTCAAGACTGCTTTGACCCGCACCATCAACGCTGTGGGACAGTCGATTGGCTTGTTCAAGGATGTGAAGGAGAACCTCTCCGGCGACGACGTGCGCGAAGGTCTTGTAGTCGTCATCTCGGTAAAGCTGTCACAGCCGCAATTCGAAGGCCAGACGAAGGGCAAGCTCAACTCCGATATCGCCGGCACGGTGCAGGCGTTCGTGAACGAGCGCCTCGGCGCGTACCTGGAGCAGAATCCTTCCGTCGCGAAGAAGATTATCAACAAGGCCATCGACGCTGCCCGCGCCCGCGAGGCCGCACGCAAGGCCCGCGATCTGACCCGGCGCAAAGGCGCGCTGGATGGTGGTGGACTCCCAGGCAAGCTTTCCGACTGCTCTGAGCGCCAGCCTGACCGTTGCGAGCTATACCTGGTCGAGGGTGAATCGGCCGGCGGCACCGCCAAGCAGGGCCGCGACCGCCGCTTCCAGGCCATCCTGCCGCTGAAGGGCAAGATCCTCAACGTGGAGAAGGCCCGCTACGACAAGATGCTGGGTCACGAAGAAATTCGGGCCATGATTACGGCGCTGGGTTGCGGCATCGGCAAGGACGACTTCGACGCCACCAAGCTGCGCTACGGCAAGATCATCCTTATGACGGATGCCGACGTGGATGGCTCGCACATCCGCACGCTGCTGCTGACCTTCTTCTTCCGCCACATGACGGAGTTGATCAAGCGGGGACATGTGTATATCGCTCAGCCGCCACTGTTCAAGATCAAGAAGGGCAAGTTCGAACAGTACATCAAGGACGAACGCGAGTATGTACAGGTGATGGTGAAGCGCGCGTCCGATGGCATGGTGCTGCGTCACGGCGACGCAGGAGCGAGGATCGAAGGCGCTGCGCTGACTAAGTTCATGTCGCAACTGAAGGACTACCTCGACTTCTTCGACAAGGTGCAGAAGCGGCTGCGCAACGAGCAGGTGACCGAGGCGTTTGCGCAGATCTTCGCGCAGGAGGGCAAGGACTCGGCGCGCCGCGTGGATTTTGAATCGCCAGCAAAGCTGAAGGAGATGCAGCGGCGGCTGAAGGACCTGGTGAAGCCCTACCAGTTCCGCGATGTCAGTGACGTGCTTCACGATGAGGAGCACAAGACCTACTCGGTCACCTTCACCGATTCGCAGGGTGCGGTGCGCAAGATCGACTGGGCGCTCGCCTCGACTGCCGAGAGCCGGCAGATGCTGGCCAAGCATGCGCAGTTGAAGGAACAGCTACAGCCGCCGTTCCTGATCGAGTACGCGCCAAAGGGCGCAAAGGTTGAAGCGGAAGAAGAGGCTGAGGAGGTCGCTGAAGAAGGCCTAGCCGCTGAGGCAGCCGCGGCCGACCCCGCCTCCGAGGCGAAGCCCGCCAAGCGCAACAGCAAGGTCTCACATGATCCGGTGGAGAAGCAGACAGCGCGCGAGGTATTCGAGTACGTGATCGAACAGGGCAAGAAGGAATACTCGGTCCAGCGCTACAAGGGCCTCGGCGAGATGACCGCGCCGCAGCTCTGGGACACGACTATGGATCCCGAACGCAGGACGCTGCTCCAGGTGCGGTTGGAAGACCTCGCCGCGTGCGAGGAGATCTTCACCACGCTGATGGGTGAAGACGTGGAGAGCCGTCGCAAGTTCATCGAAGAGAATGCGCTGGATGTGAAGAACCTGGATATCTAGGCATCTCTGTGTAGCTGGAAGCATTAGTTGAAATATCGGAAGCATAAAGCGAAATATGTGGAAGCATAAGCTGAAATATTGTGGTTAAAACAATGATTCGCTCTGTTGCCTGATAGTGTGGCTACATACCTCATATTGGCCACCCTTCTAAGGGGTTCCGGTTTGGTCCAGATTAGCGCGATTAGCGTCCTGAATTCACCGACATTGGGCCACAAGTCGAATAAAAATCCACTCATCGCCTGCAATATGCGCGGGCGTGGATTCTGTACGTCCAGACCGATGACTACAAACCCGATGCTGGGTAAGCGTCCTATCTTCCCCTGGCATTGTCTTGAGCTGAAGCCTGACGATGTCGTCATGGTTCAGTTAGAGATTGCAGTGGCGGGGCGCCCGATCCGCAGGTGGCGGTCGGGCGGAGAAGCGCCGGATTGTCGAGTTGACGTTGGAACCCGGTGCAAGTGTAGCGCGGGTGGCGCGTGCCAACGGTGTGAACGCCAACCAGGTGCCCAAGTAGAGTCGCGCACTGGAGAGGGGCGAACTGGTCGAGCCCGCTGCGGCATCAACAGCGTTGCTGCGGGTTGCGGCGGACAGCGAGCCGCTGCAGTCTACAGGTGTGCGCGCCGGCGAAAGAAACCGGCGCACACGGCCGTCAATGATACGTTTCCTCGCCAAGTCTCAATCGCGGGAGGTAGAGCCATCGGATGGCTGGAATCGGAAATCCAAGGTTGGATAGCGGAACGCGTAGCGAAACGCCGACAACCTGGCGCCGCTGAGCCTGCTCGTGAGTGATTGCAGCGGAAGCAACGGCCGTGCTGGGGCGCATCCCTTACACCCGCAGCAAAGCTGTGTTGCGCGATGCGCTACCAGGCGAGAAACGCGGCTGATTTATCATGGGGTGACGGAAGAGTGGCCGAGTGGTTGATGGCTCCAGTCTTGAAAACTGGCGTACCCGAAAGGGTATCGGGGGTTCGAATCCCTCCTCTTCCGCCATTCCCTTATCCAACTTTGACAATGTGGGCGGCAGACTCGCCAAATTCGAGCGGCAGTCCCCGTCGCAGGTGCCGCCACCATTTGTTGGCATTCATCGTCAGGCGACCCGAAGTGATGCGCAGATCTCGAAGAACCAGGCAGGCATCGGGTGAACCACGTCCCAGTAGATGCTCATCGGGCGACTACCTGAATGTGAGACGTACCTAAGCGGCCCTAGGAACATGAACGCATCAGTTTTCTTTGGCCTTACGAAAAGCAGAAACGTCGCCCCGTTTTCAGACTGCCGTACGTAACGCTCGCCAATCTTAGATCCCCCATCCGTGGTGCTCTGCGATTGCCAATGAAAGCGGGTTGGGCTCACCGCGAAGTCCTCGTATCGCGTCGTCGGGGAAAAAGCCTTGTCGGACTTGTCCAACGTCACGAAGAAGACTTCAGTGTTCAGTTCATCAATCCAGAAGCGGCCTGTTTGCGTATGGCGCTTTCCAACAAATTCAGGCACCCCTAACCCAACGAGAACCTCGTCGCGGGTATACTGCCGGTGCAAAAAGAGCGGCGAGTCTTTTATGATTGGCTCTTCGTCAATGTGAAGTTTCAACGTATCCAAGAGCGCCCCGCAGAGCTCTTGAAGTTCCTCACTTGCCGTAGGGTTCTCCTCGAGCCGAACCAGTCCGGCGTTCCATTCAGAACCGGACTGTTGTGCATCCTTTTGCAAGAGGCGGAATGTAAGCATCTGGACCATACGCTTCTCAAGTTGTGAAGTCGGGACGTCCGTAGCACCTGACCTTTTAAGGATGCTTTGATATAAGCGGAGCCGGCTAGTCGAATCTACGTGAAGGATGAGTTCGAACCGCTTTGCCAATTGGCGACCCGCTTCGGTCAAGGGCACTGCAAGCAGCCGTGCGTCTTCGAGCAGAGAGTACCATCCTCCAATCGAAGACTTGTATACGTCAGAGAGCTCGTATCTCGTTTCAGCGAGGTACTCGAGCAAGGCGGGCCGACGTCCTAATTGGACCGCCAAAGCACTGAGCTCCGCGACCATTCTTATTCGGCTCGCCTGAAGCCGAGCCTTCAGGTTTTCCAGAACAGACTTCCTTGATTCCTTGTCCAGTCGGAAGTAGCAGTTTCCAGGAAGGCGGGTGATCCCAGTCTCTATCTGGTGTATGACTTGCTGCCGCGTCCCACCGAATAGGGCGAGGAATCGCTGATCAAATCGAAACTCTCTTCTCTGGTTGCCGATGAAATCAAGAACCAAGCACGTAGTCTTGCCCGTATCGAGGCGAAGTCCGCGGCCCAATTGCTGCAGAAAGACAGTTGAGCTCTCTGTTGGCCTCAAGAAGAGAACGCAGTCCACCTCGGGAATATCCACCCCCTCGTTGAACAAATCCACCGTGAAGAGAACATTCACCTCTCGATTGCGAAGGCGATTGGCAGCCTGGGATCTTTCGTTACCTGCCGAATCGCTGGTGATGGCAGTTGCGGGAATGCCAGCGCGACGAAAAGATTCGGCCATGAATTCTGCGTGCGCAATACTAACGCAGAAGCCCAGTGCGCGAGCCTGATTCCGGTCGCCATAGAACTCGCAGAACTGCCCTATGATCAGGTTTGCACGTCGAGTATTGCCAAGGTAGCGTCGCTCGAGGTCAGCAATCGTATATGCCCCGCGACTCCAGGAAAGGTCCGACAGATCGGTACCGTCATGGACACCGTAGTAGTCGAAGGGAACAAGGTACTGCCGTTCAATCGCGTGCCATAGACGCATCTCGTCTGCGATTCGGTTGTCAAACCACGGCAGGATGCTCTCTCCATCCATACGCTCTGGTGTGGCTGTCAGACCCAGCAGAATGCGCGGCCTTAGTGAAGTTACGAGGTCGCGATAGCTGTCGGCAGGTACGTGGTGTGCCTCATCGAGGACGGCGTAATCCCAGTGACTTGGGCCTTTAGATTCGAGCAAGCCTCGGCTTCGAAAACTTTGTATTGTTGCGAACAGGTGATCGTATCCAGTCGGCTCCTCTCCGCCACCCAATAACTCTCCAAAAGATTCGTCGCGCAGAACGTGGCGAAATCGATCTCGAGCCTGGCGAAGGAGCTCTTCCCTGTGGGCCAAGAAAAGCAGCCGTGGTCGCTGACCAGAATAGGGCTGACGGTCATAGTCGAACGCCGCAATCAGAGTCTTGCCGGTACCCGTCGGGGCGACAACTAGATTGCGGTAATAGCCCTTGTCAACCCGCTCAGTTTCCAACTGATCAAGGATCGCTTGCTGGTATGGGTGTGGTCGAAGATCGAAGAACACCGGGGGCCCGGAGTCTCGCCGGCCAGACCCTTGTCGCGCATAGTCTAGGGATTGTCTAACACGGAGGCAAAACTCCTCATCATCTGGCCGGAACGTCTCAAATTCGTCATCGCACCATAGGGAGTCAAATGCTCCGTGGAATCGGCCGACGATATGGGGTGCTTCCACTTCGCTGAGCTTCACCGTCCACTCGATCCCATCTTCGAGAGCAGGACCGGACAGATTCGCGGAGCCAACGTAGATACTACTGAATCCGTTGTCACGCTGAAATAGCCATGACTTTGCGTGCAGACGGCGGCGGCGTCCATCCAGTGAGATTTTCAGTTCAACGTTGGGGAGGCGGGATATCTCCTCGACTGCGCGGAAATCAGTCGCTCCGATATACGTAGTTGTGAGTAGTCGAATTGGAACTTCGCGCGCCGCCAGTTCGTGAAAAGCGCTCTTTAGCCGCTGCCATCCGCGCCATTGTATAAAGCTCACCACCATGAATACGCGGTCTGCCGTCCCCATTTCTCGCTCTAATTCGAATCCGAGGCGAGGCTCATCGAGTGCGTTCATCAATAAGCTCGTAACACTGAGCGGAGTCGACGGGGACTTCGGTGCGCTAGGTCCGCTATATATAGCGCGGAGAATCTGGCCCGGCGCATCGACGGCATTGAGATCAGTCAAATCCGTCGGGGAGCGGATGAGGTTCATCAGCGCATTTGCGAGCTCGATTTGTCGTTGATTGCGGTCTTCGGCCGGGAGGGAACGAAGAGCCAGCTTGATTTGCCGGATAAGGTGACGGCCAAGATAATCCGGGTGATCGGAATCCTCGAGAGCTTCAACGAGCGATTTCAGGCCGAGAGTGGCCTGCCCTTCAATCGACTCACGGACGTGCCGAGTGACCAATTGGTCGTAAAGGCCCTGTTTGAACTCGCTCATTCCCAAATTGCTCCGAGAACGGAATGATCTCACAGTCGGACGAATGCTACCGGTTACGAGATGATCAGATAATCTGTGGCAGGAATGTAGCCTTTGTCTCGGGAACTGGACTGCCGCGCTGTGTTGGTTTGCCTCAGCAAATCCAAGATGCACCATAGCCGACTTTCGTGGAGGCAGTTGTCGGGGACCTGGTGTCAGAGTGGTGGGTACGAGCAGGGGCCAGGGAAAGCTCGTCGGGGTGGTGTTGGAATTAAGTAAGGCTCCGAGGACTGGCTTGCACCCTCACCATTTGTTGACAACGAAGACAACACGTTTGGTTGGCCACACATCCTCTGGTCAATCTCTGCGACTACCGTACCGCTAATTTCTCGTTAGCCAAACCGCGGCGGTGTGCAGGTGCTTCCGGTTCCCACAGCCTGCACATTAACCTGACTCAGTTCCGTCGGTCCAGACCTTGATCATCACGGTGCTCCTCCCGGAGTTCTTCCAACGTCGGTCGTCGGTGAGTCGCCTGTTCCAGCGTCAGTTCCAAACCGAGGGACGCCACGATCTTGGACAGCTTGGAGAATCCCAGCTCTCCAAGACGCCCGTTCTCCAGCGCGTCCAGCGTTGCTCGACTGACATGAGCCTTCTGAGCCAATTTGAGCTGGGTCCATTTCAGGCTTTTGCGCTTCTCAGCGACTCGCTCGCCGACAGTCACTAGGTTGAGCATATGCCTAGCATATTAGGCGATCATTGGTGACGTATGGCATTATGCCTAAAATGCTAGGCAACATTTGCTCCTGTACGGTTTTGCCTGCAATTTCGTGCTGGTAAAGTGGGCGCTGTGGGCCAAAGCTATCTATAACGCCAACGTTTTCGGCAACTTCGCCGGTTCAGCTTCGATCACGGCTCTGCACTAGGTCTTGGGTGATACAGCAAACACTGATACAGCAAACACTGTAATCGTGAACTCCGTCATACCTTTCAGACAGCCGCCACCTGCGGTGTATTTACCCATTTCTGGGGTATCTGGCCCCATTTTCTCCATATTTCAGCTTATGCTTCCGGCAGCTTATTTATGACGGTGCTTATGCTTCCAAAGTCGAGCGAATTTGGAAGCATAAGTGTCGTATATTATTGATTATATTGAGTCAATTATTTCACCTTATGGTTCCAGCTACATCTGTGGTGGTGGAGGCGGTGGCCTACTACTGCGGCTGTTGCACCATCCAGCCATGCAATTGCAGCCAGTTGGCAAGCAGCGTGGGGAAAACCGCGAGTTCGTGCATCGCAGGGGGTTGGTCTATTCCCATGTGAGTTCCATGGGGGCCGAGTTCGAAGATGTGCAACTCAGCAGGCACGCCAAGCCTCTTCAAAGTGATGTAAAAGTCCGCCGCATTCCGCGAGTCGACGCTCATGTCGCCGCTCGTCGAGTAGAGGAACGACGGGCTTGTATCCGCACTCGCGTGCTTAATCGGGTCGATCGCATCGATCGCCGCCTGCGTCGGCGCCGGGCCGAGGATCGACTCCTTGGGCAGCGTTCCGTTGGTCAGGGGAACGCTCATATCCAGCCGCCCATAGGAGACGATCGCGAAGTCGGGCCGATCGCTCACCCGGTCGACAGTATCTTTCGCAGCCGCGTCGCCGGCTGTGTGTATCGTCGCGAGGTAGCCCACAAGTATCCCGCCCGCGGAGAAACCCCAGACGCCCAGCCGTGCCGGGTCAACTCCCAACTCCGCTGCGTGGGCGCGGACATAACGGACGGCGCGGGAGGCGTCCTGCATGGGCGCGGGATACCCATAAGCAGGAAAAAGCCTGTACTCCAGCACGAAGGCGGCAACACCGTGCGCGGCCAGCCAGCGCGCCTCATCCGCTCCCTCCTGCTCCATCTTCAGGCTGGTAAAGCCACCACCTGGCATTACGATCACGGCGGCGTGCGGCCCACTTCCCGCGGTCGGATAGGTAAAGAGCTTGGGAATATCCCCCTCGGCCGTGCCCTTCGCTTCCGGCGCTCCCTCGGGCCACAGCACGATGGACTGCGCGAAGCCCGCAGGCGGCGGCGTGCTTCTGGCAGGCCTCGGTCGAGCCGCGGGTGTCTGCGGCGCAGTGGCTGTTGAAGTCTGCGCGGCAAGCGGAATGGTCAGTAGCAGCAGGGTGGGGGCGAGGAGGTGCCTATTCATAGCTCGAGAGCATAACGCACGGACACGACATCTGTGAAACATCGGAATCGTTCGGCTCCGGCCACTCATGAAGCGTTGGTCCTGCAATACCCATCGCGGTCCAATTCTTGTCGATTCAGCGGAGACTCCATACAAGCGAGATACGTCTCCACCTCAAAGGTTTATCCAGAAAGGTTACGTCATGACGAAAGCAATGGTCTTCAGTGTCTCCGCGGTTCTTGCCCTGACGGTTGTCCTGCCATCCGGCACTGTAGCGCAGACTGCTGCGCGCCCCCTGCCGAGGGTTGCGAAAGAGACCGTCAGTGCGCCGGTGACGCTCACCGACAACGGCGATAGCTGGACCCTCGATAACGGCATTGTGAAGCTCGCTGTCGCCAAGCGCGACGGTAATGTCTCTGCGCTGGTGTATCACGGAGTCAGCATCATCACCCGCGGCAGGGAGTGGGAACAAACGCCATCAGGCGCCGTCACCTCAACCGTCACCATTGACCCCGCCAAAAACGGTGGCGAGCGCGCAGAGGTCGCAGTCAAGGGCGTCAACTCCGGAGGCACCGGCGGCCGGGGCGGTGGCATGGACATCGAGACGCGCATCACGATGGAGCGTGGCACCAGCGGCTTCTACACCTATGACGAGTACACTCACAAAGCCTCCTACCCCTTCGTCCATGTCGGCGAAAATCGCTTCATCCTGGAAGACATAAACCCCGACTTCGACTGGCTCTCCGTCGACAAAGACCGCAACATGCTCATGAGTAAGGAGCCCGAGGACCACACCATCCACGCCAAGGAGCAGAGCATCTACACCTCCGGCATCTACGCCAACTCCGTCGAGCACAAGTACAGCTACAACGCCCTCATGTACAAACTCCAGGCCTGGGGGTGGTCCAGCACCAAGGACCACATTGGCGTCTACTTCATCAATCCATCCAACGAGTACATTGGCGGTGGCCCGGACAAACTCGACCTCATCGATCACATGACCGCGCCCGGCTCTGCCTCCTACCAGGGCATCATCCTCGACTACTGGACTTCCGGCCACTATGGCGCAGGCGACAATACCGAAATTCCCGCAGGCCAGGAATGGAAGCGCGTAGTCGGCCCCATCTTCGTATACTTCAACGCGCTGGCCGACCCCAAAGACCCATCCCACGCTGAACTCGACAGGTTGACCGCCACCTCCGGCAGCGGAATGCCAGCGGTGCCAGCCGAGTGGCGCGATAACAGCATCGCCCTCTGGCAAGACGCGGTTGCGAAAGCAAAAGAGGTGAAAGCCGCCTGGCCGTTCAACTGGGTCGAAGGTGTCGACTACCCGCACAAGGACGGCCGTGCCACCGTCACCGGCCAACTCGTCCTGGACGACCCCCAAGCCGCATCCAAGACCCTCCCCAATCTCAACGTCGGCCTCACCCACGCAAACTTCAAGGGCTCCGCAAGTGGGTACACCCTGCTCGCAGGAAACGGTCCCATCGTTACCTGGCCGCACGACGGCAACTATTATCAGTTTTGGACCGAAGGCACCCCTGACGGCCGCTTCACCATCGCCAACGTCCGCCCCGGCACCTACACCCTCCACGCCTTCGCCAACGGAGTCCTCGGCGAATTTGCCAAGGCCGACATCACCGTCGGAGCAGGCAAGAAGATCGACCTGGGCAAAATCCCATGGCAACCAGTCCGCTACGGCAAGCAGATCTGGGACATCGGCTATCCCGATCGCACCGGCGACAAATTCTTCAAGGGCGACGCCGACAACTACTGGCTCTGGGGCTGGGGCCTCCGCTACAGCGGCCTCTTCCCCAACGACATCACCTACACTATCGGCAAGAGCGACTACCACAAGGATTGGTTCTTCCAGGAAGTCCCCCACTCCACCACCACTGCCTGGCTCAATCCGGCCGCCAAAGACCCCTACAACCAACGCTTTGGCTGGGTTGCCACTCCTCCCAGCAAGGCTGACCCGTGGCCGCAGTGGGGCCAGGGCCGCGCCACCACCTGGACCGTAAGGTTCACCATGCCCCAAGCCTCGCAAGGCACAGCCATCCTGCGCGTGTCCCTCGCCGGAGCCGACGGTGGCGGCAATCGTGCCCTGGGTGCCGGTGGACCAGGGGCCGGGACCATCGGCGGCGGAGGCAACGGCGCGCCTGGTTCCGGCACACAGCGTCCCGGCGGCGGCTCAGCCTACGTTGGTTCGGATGCGCAAGGTGGCCTCGCCATCGGCGTCAACGGACAGACCGTCGGCACCATCCATCCGGTCGCCACGAATGCCCTGCGCTACAACTCCAACAAGGGCGTCTGGTACCAGTACATCCAGAAGTTCGACGCCGCCCTGCTGAAGGCCGGCGCGAATGAGATGACCTTCACTGTTCCCGCCGGAGACGTCACCACCGGCGTGGTGTGGGATTACATGCGGCTCGAATTGAACGACGGCACCCAACCCTACCCAACTCCACCCGACAATCAAAGACCCGACTTTCCGACTCTGCCATAGTTGATCCATCCTGGAGAGGGTCAATCCACACGCGGGCTGACGTTGCCCAGATTGAATCACTCCATGGTTGTGCCTCCGGTCAGTCTTATTGAGCTTCACTTAGGGTTGCTCTTCTGCTCGACAGACTTTGCCGCCAGAGTAATGGCCATGGAGACCCATGCTGCTCAGTTTGCCACGCATTCCTCTTCCCGGATATGCTAATTTGCCATGAAATCAACCGCACGCCTGCTCTCGATTGCTGCCATCCTTTTTGCGACCGCTCCCCTCTGGTCCGCAGACGCAAAATTCACGCCGCCCGCCTCGCCGCGCACTACCTATAACTTCAACGCGAACTGGAAGTTTACAAAAGGTGATGTCCCCGCGGCCCAGGACCCGTCCTTCGACGACTCCAAGTGGGAGACCGTCAGCACACCACATACCTTCAATGACGTCGATTCCTTCCGCGTCATCATCGACCACAGCGGAGGCGATCGCGGCACTTATAAGGGCATCAGTTGGTACCGCAAGCACTTCAAGCTCCCCGCCGATGCCGCAGGCTCCAAGGTCTTCATCGAGTTCGAGGGAATGCGCCAGGCCGGCGAAATCTACCTCAACGGCCGTCCTTTCGGCCTCTACGAAAACGGCGTCACTGCCTACGGCATCGACCTCACCTCTGGCATCCAGTTTGGCGACCACGACAACGTCATCTCCGTCCGCGTCGACAACACCACCACCTACCACGAGCGCGACACCGACATCCCCTTCCGCTGGAACGCCAACGACTTCAACCCCGACTTCGGCGGCATTAACCGCCGCGTCTGGCTGCACGTTACCGGCAAGATCTACCAGACGCTCCCGCTCTACTACGGCCTCGGCACCACCGGTACTTACATATATTGTTCGAACTACAACATTGTCGGCCACAGCTGCGACGTCACCGTCGAATCGCAGGTCCACAACGCCACCGCAGACCGCCGCCTACCCGACTCCAAGATCACCCTCTCCGCCGTAGTCGTCGACAAGGATGGCAACGTCCGCGCCACGCTGCAGGGCACCCAAGTCGACATGCTTGCCGGCTCGAAAGCCGTCCTCACCGCCAGCGCTCCACTTACCAACGCGAAATTCTGGAGCCCTGACGAGCCCAACCTCTATGACGTCTACACCCTGCTTACGGTAGACGGCAAAGTGGTCGACGTCACCAAAACCACTACCGGCTTTCGCAAGACCGAGTTCAAGGGCGGCGTCGGCACCGGCGGCGTTTATATCAACGACAAGTTCGTCTACCTCAAGGGATTCTCTGAGCGTACGGCCGATGAATGGGCTGGGGTCGGCGTCGGCTATCCCGAGTGGATGCACGACTTCACCGCGCAGATGATTCGCGACGACCACGCCAACTACATGCGCTGGATGCACGTCACTCCACAGAAGGAAGACGTGGAGTCCTACGACCGCATGGGGATCGTCGAAGTTGCGCCGGCCGCCGACAAGGAGGAGGACGGCCAAGGCCGCCAGTGGGACCAGCGCGCCGAGGTCATGCGCGACTCGATCATTTACCTCCGCAACAACCCCAGCATCCTCTTCTGGGAAGCCGGCAATACCGGAGTCACCGGGCCCCAGATGGAGCAGATGGTCGCTCTCCGCAAGGAACTCGACCCCCACGGTGGTCGCGTTATGGGATGCCGTTCCATCCGCGAACCCGGCGCAGTCGCAGTCACGGAGTGGTGGGGCACCATGCTCGGCGGCCCATTCACAGCCGACGCCCGCGACCGTGAGCCCATCATCGAGACAGAAGACTTCCGCGACGAAGGCGCACGCCGCTTCTGGGACAACTACTCTCCGCCCTATTACGGCTTCAAGAAGGGTCCCACCGACACCTGGAACTACAACTCCGAGACCTTCGCCCTCGCGCAGATCAAGCGCTACTGGACCTTCTACTCCAACCGCATCTCCAACACCGACCCCGAGCACTCCAAGTTCGCCGCCTACTCCTCCATCTACTTCACCGACGAGAATGCCGACGGCCGCCAGGACTCCAGCGAAGTCGCCCGCGTCAGCGGCAAGGTTGACGCAGTGCGCCTGCCCAAGGAGGTCTACTTTACTGAGCGCGTGATGCAGAACGAGAAGCCCGACATCCACATCATTGGGCACTGGTCGTACCCGTTGACGCAACCCGATGGCACCAAGACCGTCAAAACCATGAACGTTGTGGCGAACAACGTTGACGCGGTCGAACTCTTCGTCAACGGCGTTTCCAAAGGCAAAGTCACGCAGCCCGAAAACGGTTACCTATACGCCTTCCCCGACATCCCGTTCACCCCCGGCACCATCAAGGCCATCGGCTACCGAGGCAAGGCCGTTGTCGCTACGCATGAACTCCGTACCGCCGGTCCTCCCGCTGCCATCAGGCTTACCCTCCACACCGCGCCCGGCGGTATGCGCGCCGACGGTGGCGACTTCGCTCTCATTGACTTCGAAGTAGTCGACGCGAAGGGCGAGCGCTGCCCCACTGACGACGCCCGCGTCGACTTCACTATGGACGTTGCAGGCACCGTCGGCCCCAGTCCCGCCATCTGGCGCGGTGGCTACAACTCCGGCAAGACCAACACAACCAACAACCTCTATCTCAACACCGAGAACGGCATCAACCGAGTCGCCATCCGCTCTACTCTCACTCCCGGAAACATCAAGGTCACTGCCACCCGCGACGGCCTCAAGTCCGCCACGGTCACCTTCACCTCCAGTCCCGTCACCATTACCGACGGCCTCTCGCAGGAAGCCCAGGTCACGCTCGCACCCGAAACAGCCAAGTAGAGCGACAGACAATTAGCGACGTCTCTCTCAAGCAGGGCTCCGGCCTGCCTCAATAACCTTCGCGCCCCCCGAAACAAATTGGCGCAAACAGTCGAGATCAGCGACAGAGACCCGGCTCGGCGATAACAGGCTTTGCATGGGATAAATATCTGCCCCCCAAACCAAGTGATCGATGGAGTTTTTCAGCCAATGGAGCCGTTGTGCTCCTACCCAGGATCGTCACATCGAAGCTCAAAGGAAGCGTTCCAAGACTCAACCGCCAGTTTCAATCAAGCAAATGGGCACGGCAATCGAAGCTGGCACGACGCAGAGTATATTGAGCCGATTATTTCGACTTTGCTTCCAGCTACAATCATCTGCAGCAGCAGGGCTGGGTGTTTGGCGGCTACCGTGTGGCGAAGGAGTTGGCTTATGCGTACAACCGCGGTTCTATTCCTGTTCTCATTTCTACTGCCATCCGGAGCGCAACAAAAGGTTGCGACGCCGATGGCTGCGCAGGTGCGGCCTATTCCCGACGAGGCTGTGCGTCAGAATGCGCGGTTAGCGGTTAGTCTTTCGACTTCGGCAAAGGCGAAGATACGGTCTGCTGCGGCAGCTCTTGCAGTAGAGGCGAAAGAGCAGCCTGCGATGACAGCGGCTCAGTTGCAAAGCAAGGCGCGCACGTCAGTGATGCAGGCGTTCCCGAACTTACAAGGGATGGACATCGATGCGGTGGCGTTTCTGGTGGTGATGCAGAGTTCGCAGGACCAGCAGGCTGAACTGACACAGGCGATGAACCAGATGCAGCAGAACACTCAAGCCAAGCAGGCGGCACGCCAGCAAAACGATCTGAACCAGGAACTCCAACTACGAATTCAGATGGAGATGGATCAGATGAGCAAGTTCGAGCAGGCACTTAGCAACATGATGAAGTCCGCGTCCGACACGCAGTCAAGCATCATCGCGAATCTGAAGTAGCTACGGCCAGCGACGACCTCACATCAGCTCCTCGACAAACCTCTTCGCCACATCCGCGGGAATGTGGAGGTCGCGCCCGATCAGCGGACATGCGTCGAGCACCGGCTCCGTCTCTTCGAGTGAGGGTAGGTCCGTGCGCTCGTAGAACTTGCCAATGGGAATCTCTTCGCCCCAGATGGTCGCCTTCTCCATGGCAGCGAGCCAATTGGTCGCGTCATACTCCGTATTGTCTTCGAGCTTCTTTACGCGCGGACGGAACCACTGAAAGGTATTGTCCTTGTTGTAGGTCACGCACGGGCTGAAGATGTCGAGGAACGAGAAGCCTTTGTGCTGGATGGCCTGCTTAATCAGTTCCGTCAGGTGCTTCTGGTCGCCCGAGAAGCCGCGACCGACGAAGGTAGCGCCCGCCGAGAGCGCCAGTGTGATGGGGTTCACAGGCGTATCCATGTTGCCATAGGGATTGCTCTTGGTCTTCATGCCGATGCGGCTGGTGGGCGACGTTTGCCCGGTGGTGAGGCCGTAGACCTGGTTATCCAGCACGAAGTAATTCAGGTTGATGTTGCGGCGCATGGCGTGGACGAAGTGGCCGCAGCCGATACCGAAGCCGTCGCCGTCGCCGCCTGTCACCAGGACGGTGAGCTCGTGGTTGGCCAGCTTGAGGCCACTGGCTACCGGCAGCGAGCGCCCATGCAGTGTGTGCATGCCGTAGGTATTGATGAAGCCGGGGAAGTTGGACGAGCAGCCGATGCCGCTGACCGTCGCCACCTGGTGGTTGGGAATCTGCAGCTCGACCAGTGCCTTCTGAACTGCCGCCAGCACGCCAAAGTCGCCGCAGCCGGGACACCAGTCGGGATCGACCTTGCCCTTAAGATCAGCCATCACCATAGGCTTGGGAGCCGTAATATTGATCGTCGCCATTGTCGATTCTCCTTAAACCATCACTTCGTGGGTTGGCACAGAAAGGGTGGTCGTTCCGGCAAGCTGTTCGCGCACCGCTTCCACAATGTGGTGCGGCATGAAAGGCTCACCATCGTACTTGCGAATGTGGCCGTCAGGGACAAAGCTCGTCTCGCTACGCAGGTAGCGGGCAAACTGGCCAGTGAAGTTGTTCTCCACTATGATCGTGCGCTTCGCCTTGCCGAGGATGTCGACGATCGCGTCGCCGTGCAGCGGGACCAGCCAACGAATCTGAAGCTGGTTGGTGGTGATCCCCTGCTCTGCCAGTTGGGCGCGCGCCTCGCGGATGGTTCCGTCCGTCGAGCCCCAGCCAACCAGCGTCACATCCGCGTCTGCTAGACCTTCCAGCACCGGGGGCGGTACAGCCGCTTCAATCCCCGCCACCTTTCGCTGACGCTTTTCCATCATGGCGCGGCGCTTGGCGTGGTTGGTATATTCGTCGCTGATCAGCACGCCGTTCTCCTCGTGCTCGTCGCTGGAAACCACATGCATGAAGCCGGGAATGCCGGGAATCGCGCGCGGAGAGACGCCACTTTCCGTGATCTTGTAGCGCAGGTACTCGTCGTGGGCATCGCCGTTGGACGTGATAAGCTCGCCGCGATCGATGGGCGGGTTGAAGTCAAGCAGCTCCGGCTCGACGCTGAGCCGGCCTTCAGAAAGCAGCAGGTCGCAGAGCACTATCCCCGGACACTGGAACTTGTCCGTGATGTTGAAGACTTCGGGCATCAGGGTAAAGCAGTCGCCGATATCCAGCGGCGCCGCAATGACCCGCGGAAAGTCGCCAAAGGCCGCGCCCAGCGCCTGCCACAGGTCGCCCTGCTCGGTCTTGGTGGGCACCCCGGTGGACGGGCCGGCGCGCATGCAGTTGATGGCGACCACAGGAATCTCCGCCATGGCTGAGAGGCCAAGGCCCTCGGTCATCAGCGCAAAGCCGCCGCCGGAAGTTGCGCACATGGAACGCACACCGCCGTGGGCCGCGCCGATGGCCATGTTGATGACGCCAATCTCGTCTTCTACCTGGCGCACCAGGATGCCGGCCTTGCGCCCATGCGAAGCCATCCAGTGCAGCACGCCTGTGGAAGGGCTCATCGGGTAGGCGCAGTAGAATTTCACGCCCGCCGCCGCTCCGCCCATGGCCATGGCGGCGTTGCCGCTGAGCACCGCGTAGCGCTTCTCGGTCATCGGCAGCGGCCGCTCAAAGGGCTTGAAGTTCGCCGTGGCGTAGTCGTATCCGGCACGCGCGATATCGACGTTCTCCTTGACCACCGCTTCGCCCTTCTTGCCAAACTGGGCGGCAAGTACGCTCTCCAGAGATTGAAAGCCTACGCCCATCATGCTGAGAGACGCTCCCAAAGCGAGCGTGTTCTGTGCAACCTTATTGCGGGTAATATCAGCCAGCGTGCTGACCGGGAGAGGACAGAGTTGCACGCCATCCGCGGGTGTGCCCGGCTTGATGCTGTCGGCGTTGTAGATGCAGGCGCCGCCCGCCGTGAGCAGGCGCAGATGGCGTTCCATCGTGTCCTGGTTGAGCGGGATCATCAGGTCGATGCCGTCACCCATGCTCTGCACCTCGTCCACACCGGTGCGGATAGTGAGAAAAGTATGGCCGCCGCGAATGATGGATTGGTATGCGTTGTACGCGTTCAGGTGCAGCCCGCGCCGGCTGAAGATCAACGCGAAGATGTCCCCCGGCGTGGCCACACCCTGACCGGCCGCGCCGCCAATACCAATGGCAAAGGTCTGACTCATAAGCTTCTCTCCCAGTTGAAGCCACCGGGGAAGTCTCGGCTGCTACCGGACCAATGAAAATGAGGATTGGCGTTGTAAATGCCACGCCTGCCGCTCAAACTTCAGTGGATTCCCAATCGCACCCGGACACCTGCTCGGCGAAAAAAATAGCCCAGCAAGAACTGCTCCTCTTCTGGGTGGCAACCAGCATACACGAATCCCCGTAGAGTGGGCGCGGGCCACCGCACCGCGGTCAATTCGGTTCTCAAATCCGCTAACCGCCCGGATTCAGGCAGGAATCACCGCCCCGGCTCGCCCATGTGGCGCACTGTCATCTGGAGAATGCGCGCATTGCGGGGCTGCATGCAGGCAAATACAATCGCGTCTGCGATCTCGCACGGCTCCATCATGTACGAGGCTTTCACCCCCTCCTCGGTGCGCCCCTTGCCTACCGCAAACTCCGTCTTGACACCGCCCGGGCAAATCGTCCCCACCTTGATGCCGAACTTGCGCAACTCGCCATCCAGCGCCTGCGCGAAGCCGATCTGGGCAAACTTGCTGGCGCAGTAGACGGCCTCGCCCGCATAGCCCTGCAAGCCGGCCACCGACGAAATAAAGAGTATCTCGCCGCGCTTCTGCTCGATCATGACGGGCGCGGCGTGGCGGGTGAAGAGGAAGCTACTCTTCATGTTGGAGTCCATCAGCGCGTCGTACTCTTCGACGCTGGTGTCGACCAGGTTCTTGTAGTTCCCCGCCCCGGCGTTATTGATCAGAATATCCAGGCGACCGAACTGCTTCACCGCAAGCGCCACGCAGTTCTGCGCCGTTGCTTCATCCGCCCCGTCTCCCGCCAGAAATGCCGCCTTGCCACCCGCCGCACCAATCAGGTCGCACAACTCGCGCAGCCGTTGCTCGCGACGCGCAGTAACCACGACGTGCGCCCCCTTTTCCGCGAAGGCCAGCGCAGTCGCCCAGCCGATCCCAGCGCTGGCACCAGTGATAAGGGCGATCTTTCCCGAAAGACTATTCGCATCCGGCATACGGCACGGCTCCTCAATCTGAATGAATTGAGTTAGCCCGCCAAATGGTCGGAACAAACCCATAAGAATGCTACCATTCCGCCTATGCCCAGCTTCGACGGCAGTCTCGAACAGCGCGCGGACTCAGCGCCGGTGCCCGCGTTAATCGAAGCACACGGTCTTATCAAGGAATACCCCCGTGACGGAGGCGTGACGCGTGTGGTGGACGACGTCTCCTTCAGCATCTTGCCGGGTGAGACACTGGGCCTGGTCGGCGAATCGGGATCGGGAAAAAGTACCGCAGCCCGCATGCTATTGCGCCTGATCGCACCCACCGCCGGCGAAGTTTGCTTTGAGGGCCAGCCGCTACCACCAGCCTCCTCTGCCCGGATGCGCGGCCTGCGTCGGCGCATGCAGATCGTCTTTCAGGACCCCTACGCCGCGTTGAACCCGCGCATGCGTGTCCACGAGATACTGCAGGAGCCATTCATAATTCATCGCGAACTGCCGCCCGAGGGCGTCTCGGCACGTCTTCGCGAGTTGCTGCACTCCGTTGGGCTCGACGAGTCCGCGCTGATGCGCTATCCGCACGAGTTCTCCGGCGGCCAGCGCCAGCGCATCAACATCGCTCGCGCCCTGGCGCTGCGGCCACGCTTTCTGGTGCTGGACGAGCCGGTCAGCGCGCTGGATGTCTCGGTTGGCGCCCAGGTCATAAACCTGCTGCGCGAGTTGCAGCGTAAGCTCGGCCTCACCTATCTCTTCATCTCGCACTCCATGCCATTGGTGCGCTACCTGTGCGATCGCGTCGCCGTGATGCAGCAAGGGCGGCTGGTCGAAATCGGCGACTGCATGCAAGTCTGTGAGCAGCCACAAAGCCCATACACGCGCCAGCTCATCGCGGCAACACCGGAGATGCCCGTAGCGCCGGCTCGCTAGCCCGCGGCTCCTCGCTAACTCGCTACAATAAGACGAGGATGATTTCCAGCCTAAGCTCGCACGCTCCTTACCTCTGGCTGGTCGCCGCCTCGCTCATCGCTGGCGTCATCAATGCGATGGCCGGAGGCGGATCCTTCATCTCCTTCCCCGCGATGCTCGCCATTGGCGTCCCGCCCATCCAGGCCAATGCCACCAACACCGTCGCCCTGTGGCCGGGTCAACTCACCTCGGTGTGGGCCTTGCGAACCGATCTCCGCCGCGATCTGGTCGCCGTCGTCGTTGCAGCCTCAATCGTCGGCGGCATCGGCGGCGCCGTGGTCCTTCTGCGCACGCCGCAGATCACCTTCATGCACATGGTCCCGTGGCTGCTCTTAACCGCCTCCGTACTGTTCTGGATCAGCGGCCCAGTCTCGCGCTGGCTGCGACGCCGCACCGACCAGCCGCATGTCCAGCGCACTCCGTCCGTCATTACGCTCTTCTTCGTCATCATCCCGGTCACGTTCTACATCGGCTACTTCGGAGCCGGTGCAGGCTTTCTGCTGATGAGCGCGCTGGCCCTCTTCGGCATCGAAGAGATGAACACGCTGAACTCGCTAAAGGTCCTGGCCGCCTGCACCTCCAACTTCTGTGCTGTGGTTACGTTCATCTTCGGCGGGGCCATCGTATGGCACTATTGCCTTGTATCCATGGTCTTCGCGGCAATCGGGGGATACGTCGGCGCGCAGTACGCTCGCGGGATGAACCCCAACGTCCTGCGCACCATCGTCGTCGTCACCGGCTGCGTGATGGCCGCATACTTTTTCTGGAGGCAGGCATGACTCCCGCTCCTACCGTAGAGCTTCTCGGCTTCGCTGCCGCCTTCTGCACCACCGCTGCCTTCGTTCCACAACTGGTGCGTGTTTTGCGGCTGCGCTCGGCACGCGACGTGTCGCTGCCAACCTTCTTGATGTTCTCCGTCGGCGTCTTCCTCTGGCTGCTGTACGGCCTCGACATTGGCTCTAAGCCCGTGATCGCGTCTAACAGCGTGACGCTGGTACTCTCGGTCAGCATCCTCATCCTGAAGTTGCGATATGGCCGCGGCGCAAAGGAGGAACTGGAACCATGAGCCACGAGGGAATCCGCATCGTCAGCGTCGAAGAGGCGCAGGCCGCCAGCCAGGAGGACGTTCGCCTTCCGCCAGACGCGGTCACCCCGCTCAAAGTCCGCGTGAAGAAGAGCGAGGGCACTGGCGTTGAGATTGACTGGCGCGACGGCCATAAGAGCTCGTGGACCTTCCGCTGGCTGCGCGACGCCTGCCCCTGCGCCACCTGCCACGAAGAGCGCGAGAAGAGTGGCAGGGCGCCCGGCGAACCTAGGCCCAAGTCAAAAGACCTGCTTGCGATGTACCAGGAGCCACCGCGCCCCCTCGATGTCACGTCGATTGGCAAATATGCGCTTGGATTCAAGTGGAACGACGGCCACGAGGCAGGGATTTATTCGTGGGACTACCTTCGCCGCGTCTGCCAGTGCGAACGGTGCAAGCCGCCACGCGCTTAGTCCGGCACACCGATCAACAGCAGCGCCTCGCTCACGGTCTTCGCCACGAGCACAATGTCCCGCTTATGCTGGGTCAACATCCCCTGCTCGACGCAGTGGTCCAGAAACTCCAATAGCTTGTCATAAAAGCCGTTCGTGTTCAGCAGTAATACTGGCTTCGCGTGGAGCTTCAGCGTCTGCCACGCCAACACCTCGAACACTTCCTCGAATGTCCCAAACCCTCCCGGCAGCGCGATGAACGCGTCCGACCGCTGGCCGATCAGCGCCTTGCGCGTGTGCATGGTGTCAGTGATGTGCAGTTCGGTCAGACCTTGGTGGGCAACCTCAAGGTCCACCAGGACCGTGGGAATCACGCCCACCACGCGACCGCCCGCAGCCAGAGCAGCATCGGCGACTGCCTGCATCAGGCCTACCTTGGCACCGCCATATACCAGGCCGATGTTTCGTTCCGCAAGCGCGCGGCCAAACTCACAGGCCACCGCCCGGTACACCGGATGGGACCCATCGGCGGACGCACAGAAAACAGCAACGTTCTGAATCATCCTTTGAGGATACCAAGCCTGAAAAGAACACCAGCCGCCGCAATTAGGCGGACGGCTGGCTCATGTAGTCCCTGTAACCGTTTGGAAACGCCCACTACTTAATGGTGAGGGTCGTATTGTCGAGCGCGGTCGAAGCCTCAGCAAGCAGTTCACCGGCCTGATGCTTGTCGGTCGCGGCGTTGACCATAATCCGCGTGCCCACCGCCAGCTTGAGTGAAACCGATTTACCTGCATCGAGCGACACGATCTCGTCGCCCACCTTCAACTGCAGCGCAGAGCCTGAGTCGTTACGTAGGGCGACCTTCACGGTCTTGCTCTTCGCAAACATGGCATGCCCAGGCGAGGGGACATTGGAAGTAGCGGCGTAGACAGCAGGGGCTGCGCCGAGACCCACGATAGCGACAGTAATAGCAACCGCCGACCAAATTCTCATAAAACCTCCGGTAATTCGGTGAAATTGACGGGACTCGCTGCCATGGTTCAGCGAAGCTCATCGTACCTACCTCTACGCAGGTTGTTCCGCTCAAGTTCCAACCAATTTGTAAATCGTTTGTCTCAGTTCGCTCATTCGCTATCCACCGCGCAGCCTATTAACATAGAGAGTGGAGTGCCCGCCGTGTCCCGCCTTCTCGACAACATGAACCCGCAGCAACGCGAAGGCATCCAGGCCGTCGATGGACCTGTGCTGTTGCTCGCCGGCGCAGGCTCGGGCAAGACCCGGGTCATAACGCATAGGATTGCCTATCTCATTGAAGAGCGTGGCGTTCCTGCCGACTCCATCCTCGCGGTCACATTCACTAATAAGGCCGCCACCGAAATGGCAGAGCGCGTCGACAAGATTCTCGGACACAGTTCGCTCGCCAAGCCGCTGCTCTCCACCTTCCACAGCTTCTGCGTGCGGGTGCTCCGGCGCGACATCGAAGCCCTGCGCGTGAATGGATCCGGACTGACCCGCACCTTCGCCATCTACGACGAGGTCGATCAGCAGGCCGTGGTGAAGGCTGCGCTGAAGCGCCTCGCCATCGACGACAAGGCCCTCAAGCCGCGCGTCGCGCTCGGCCGCATCTCGTGGGCGAAGAATCACATGATCGATCCGCAGGAGTACTTTCTCGCCTCGACCAATCCGATGGAAGAGAAGATCGCGCACATCTTCGAGATCTACCGCAAGGAACTCTTCAAGGCCAACGCACTCGACTTCGACGACCTCCTGCTCGAAACCGTTCGCCTGCTCAAGGTCGCACCCGAGGTCCGCGAACGCTACAACCGGCGCTACAAATACTTGCTGATCGATGAGTACCAGGACACCAACCGGCCGCAGTACGAGTTGATGAAGCTGCTGGCCGGACCGGCCCACAACGTTTGCGTTGTCGGCGATGAAGACCAGTCCATCTACAGTTGGCGCGGGGCCGACATCCGCAACATCCTCGAGTTCGAGAAGGACTTCCCCGAGGTCCGCACCTTCCGCCTGGAGCAGAATTACCGCTCCACGCAGATCATCCTTGAAGGCGCATCGGCTGTGGTCGCCAACAACACGCAGCGCAAGGGCAAGACACTCTTCACCACGCGCGAGGGCGGCTCGCTGATCGGCTACTACGAGGCTCCGGACGGCGAGAACGAAGCACTCTTCATCGCCGACCGCATCCAGCGCTACCTGCGGGAAGCTGGCGCCAGCGATTCCGACGCCCCGCCCCGCTGCGCCGTCTTGTACCGCACCAACTCGCAGTCACGATTGGTGGAAGAGGCCCTGCGCCGCTACCAGATCCAGTACCACATGGTCGGCGGCTTCTCCTTCTACGACCGCGCCGAGGTCAAGGACATCCTCAGCTACATGAAGCTGGTCCTCAATCCACACGACTCGATCGCATTGGCGCGGGTAGTCAACTCGCCCGCGCGCGGCATCGGCAAAACTACTATGGAGACGCTGGAGCGCATTGCCCTGACCACCGGTCTCAGCACCTGGGACGCGATCGTCCGCGCCACGGATGAGCACCTTCTGCCCACTCGAACGCTGCAGGCCCTCGCGAAGTTCCGCCGCTTCATCGAAGATGCGCGCGCCATGCTTGGCCCCAACTTCGCTGGAAAACTTTCCAGCGATCTCACGCTGGTCGACGCGAGCCCGGATTATGGATCGCTCTCGGAACTCGCCGAAGACACGTCAGCCGAGGACACCAGCTTCGAGCCCATCGACTCCGGCGCATATTCATCAGCCAACACCTCGTTCGACACCAGCTTCAACTTCGGCTTCGACTTTGGCCCCAGTGAAGAGATATCCACCATCGCGCCGGAGAACGCTTCTAACTCAGACGTCGCAAGCGCCATCGCGTCTGAGTTCAATCCGTTCGCGCCCGTCCTGCTGAAACGTGCCGCGAATACCACCCCAGAGCGGGCCGCCGAAATCCTGATGGCAAACGAGCGGGATGTCAGTTCAGACGGATTCCGCAAGCCGGGCGATGCTGCCACTCTTCCCGAAGTCATCAAGTTCCTCAACGATCGTTCCGGCTACATCCGCGCGCTCGAAGAGGAGGCTACGCCCGAATCTTTCTCGCGCATCGAGAACCTGAAGGAACTCGCCAATGCAGCACAGGACGCGCAGGAGCGCGGCGAAACGCTCTCCGAGTTCCTCGACCACGCCGCACTGGTCTCCGACGCCGACTCCTATTCGGCAGAGGCCCGCGTGACGCTGATGACGCTGCACGCCGCGAAGGGCCTCGAATTCCCACTTGTGTTCATGGCTGGCATGGAAGAGGGCCTCTTCCCCAGTTCACGCACGCTAGTCGATCCCAACGGCCTCGAAGAAGAGCGTCGCCTCTGTTACGTCGGCATGACCCGCGCCATGGACACGCTGGTCATGACCCGCGCCCGCTACCGGCGTCGCTACGGCTCCGACATGCCCGACGCCACCATTCCTTCGCGCTTCCTCGAAGAGGTGCCTTCGCGTCTGGTCGAAGACCTCGGCAGCCCCGCGCCGCGTCCCCAGTTTTCCGGCTCGGCCTATGCCACGCCGTATCCGCAACGCAGCCGCTTCGGCCAGAATGCCGGAGCCGAAGAAGGCGACCGCCATTACAGCTACGAAGATGAAGACCAGAGCGCCAACCCAACCCAAGGTCGCGCCGCGGTAAGCAAATTCTCCACCACGCGCATCGCCCCCGGTTCGCGCTCAGTCTCCGCCAGCGGCTCCGCGGACAACATCGCAAGCTTTTTTGCAGCGCGCGGACAGAAGTTCACCCGGCCGAAACTCGACATCCCCGAACCCACCGGCAAGACCGGACTGCGCCAGGGCTCAAGAGTACGCCATCCGAAATATGGGGAAGGAACCGTCTTTCGGCGCGAAGGCGAAGGAGATGATGCGAAGATTACAGTACAATTTCAACAGCATGGCGTAAAAAAGTTGGTGGAGAAGTTCGCCCAGCTTGAGGCTCTTTAGAGGTTCGCGCCCTGTACCCCATCTTTAGGAAAGTACCCACACATCCATGGCAGATACCAAGAGCATTACCGACAAGTTGGACCGCAAGAAGGTCAAACGCGCAGCACGCAAAGCGGCCCCCGCTAAAGGCAAGCGCGCTGGCGCTCGCGGAGAGAACAAGGCCAAGGTCAAGAAGGCTGCACGCGGCAAGGCGAAGCGTTAGCCGCACGCTCAGAATCAACGGTGAACGCGGGGACTGATTTCGATGCGCGCATTGTTCTTATTGACGGTGCTCATCGCGATGCCGATCTATGCGCAGCAAGCGTCGTCGAAGTCAGGGTCCGCAAATCTGTCGGCAGATCAGAAACAAGCCATCCGCAACGTTCTGTCGTCGCAAAGTAAGGTAGACAGCCGCTACATCGATTCCGACAACGGCCACTTTGTCGATGAACTGGGCTTTTCCAGCATTCCTCTTTCGAACGAGTCGGTCATTCTCGTCGAGTACCCCAGCAGCACGCAGGGCCACAACTCGGCGTTCTGGCTCTTCGATCTTCGGTCGGGAGCTCCGCATCTGATCGGCTCCCCCGACAACAAGCTCGCTGGTTTCTGGGAGGACATTATCCTGCCTCACACAAGCTATGGTTTCCACGACTTCGTCCTTGGTTGGGGCGGGCCTCCCGGCGCGCAATCAGAAACGACGTTCCGCTACGATGGCCATGGGTATCGCGCCATCCGCACCCATAAGGTCGAGTTCGTCGACAAGTAGTGGAGGAACCGCTTGTCCGCACTCAGGGGGGCCTTTGGTCGTACAATCGGCTAATCCATCAAAGATGGTATGCCGGAGACCTAAAGCCCTGCCCCGACAAATCTTCGCCACCAAATCCATCGACAAGCTGATAAGCGACTCGGAGCTGCCGGAGAACGCGCTCCGCAAGACGCTCGGTCCGGTCTCGCTGACCGCGCTCGGCATCGGTATGGTCATCGGGTCGGGCATCTTTACCGTCATCGGGGTCGCCATCGGCGGCAACCCGGCGAAGCTTGCCAACTGGAAAGACTCGCCGATCATCGACCTGATCCTGCACCACGGCGCCGTCGCTGGCCGCCCCGGCGCTGGCCCCGCGCTCGTCGTCTCGCTGGTGCTGGTGGCCATCGTGTGCGCTTTCACCGGGCTCTGCTATGCGGAACTCGCCAGCATGATCCCCATCGCCGGCTCCGCCTATACGTACGCCTACGCGATTCTCGGCGAACTCATCGCCTGGATCATCGGCTGGGACCTAATCCTCGAATACGCCTTCGGCAATATGAGCGTCTCAGTCGGCTTCGCGGCCCATATCGTCGACCTCCTCGACTGGCTCGGCATCCATCTCGATCCCAAGTGGCTCTCGCCCGCCTACCTTCCGCTAGGACTCCAGGACCTCGCCGGCAACGACATCTACAAGTCCGGCTGGCACTGGGGCTTCGACATCCCCGCCTTCCTCGTCGTCATGCTGCTTACCGTCATTCTCGTTCGCGGCGTCCGCGAATCCGCGCGCACCAATAACGTCATGGTGCTTATCAAAATCGCGGCCATCCTCATCTTCGTCTTCTTCGGCCTGTCCTTCATTCACCCGGCGAACTACCACCCCTTCTCACCTAACGGATTCCCCGGAATCCTCGCGGGCGGCTCTATCATATTCTTCACATACATCGGCTTCGACGCCGTTTCCACCGCCAGCGAGGAATGCAAACACCCGCAGCGTGACGTCCCCATCGGCATCATCGCCACGCTCATCGTCTGCACCATCCTTTACATCAGCGTGGCCGTCGTGCTCACCGGTCTGGTCCCCTGGCAGTCGGTTGCCAATGACGGTGCGCCGCTGGTTAACGCTCTCAAACGGATATCGCTCACACCCGGCGGACATCGCCTGCACTGGGTCAGGCTCTTCGTCCTGTTAGGCGCCATCACCGGAATGATCTCCTCCATCATGGTCGGTCAGTACGGCCAGACACGCATCTGGTTCGCCATGTCCCGCGACCGCCTGCTGCCCGACGCGTTCAGCCACCTCCATCCGCGCTTTCGCACTCCCGCCTTCGCCACCTGGGTCGCGGGAATCCTCGTCGCTATCCCCGCCGGCCTCTTCGACGTAGGCTCACTCGCCGAGATGACGAACATCGGCACGCTCTTTGCCTTCATCCTGGTCTCCGCCGGTGTAATCGTCCTGCGCTACCACGAACCCGAACGCCACCGCGGCTTCCGCGTCCCCCTCGGACCCGTCATTCCCATCCTCAGCATCCTGTTCTGCATCCTGCTGATGGCCGGCCTGCCCGCCATCACGTGGGTCCGATTCTTCGTCTGGCTCGCCATCGGCCTCTGCGTCTACGTCCTCTATAGCCGTAAACGCAGCGAATTCTATAAGGTATGAGCAAGTCCAAACGTCCGCAGGTAATCTCCGCCGCCCAATTCACCGAGGCCATGTCTCACCTGAAGCGGCCAGGCGAAAGCGTCCGCAAGCTTCTCCGCGCGCATTGCAACTCGAAGGGGCGCGTCTCCACCATGACTCTTCTTGCCGAGGCAGCTGGATACACCAGCTTCAGCCCGGCGAACCTTCACTACGGCGCGCTCGCCCGTCGCATCGGCAAACACCTCGCCATCTCCGAGCCATCCCTCCGCATCCCAACCGCATCGGATGCCTACCTGTCGCTCATCGGAGACTTCATCCAGCCCGAAACCGTCACCAACGCGCACTGGCTGCTCGTAATGAAGCCCGAGTTCGCGGACGCTCTCCTAGCATCGCACTGGATCGACTGATCCAAACGGCACATCTATGTCTACCTTCCTCACCGCCGAGTGGCGCAAGCTCATCATGGCTCAGTATGGGGTGCCACCCGCTACCCTCGCGCCCTGGCTCCCACCAGGCGTCGAGCTCGATCTCTACCAAAACCGCTGCTACGTCTCGCTCGTAGGATTCCTCTTCGACCGCGTCCGCGTTCTCGGCCTGCCCATCCCTTTCCATACCCGCTTCGAAGAGGTAAATCTCCGCTTCTACGTCGCCCGCACCGAACCCGACGGCACCCGCAAGCGCGGAGTCGTCTTCATCCGCGAGTTCGTCCCCCGCGCCGCCATCACCCTCATCGCCAATTCGCTCTACGAGGAGCCCTACGCCACGCTCCCAATGCGCCACAGCATCGCGTCCACTCCCGGCGTACTGACCGTAAGTTACTCCTGGCGCCACCAACGGACCTGGCACTCCCTCGCCGTCGAAGCTGACCCAGCTCCGCAACCCATCGAGCCCGGCAGCGAGGAAGAGTTCATCACCGAGCACTACTGGGGCTACACCAAGCGCACCCGCGCCAACACATCGGAGTATGGCGTCCAGCACCCGCGCTGGCAGGTCTATCCAATCCGAAACTTCGCCATCGAAGCCGACTTCGCCACCCTATACGGCCCAGCATTCGCATCCCTCAAGAGGCTTCCGCCAACCAGCATCCTGCTCGCCGAAGGCTCCGCCGTCACCGTCTCCACGGGAACTCGCCTACCTTAGCCTCACAACGTAAATACCATCCGCCGCCCGCTCTCTGCCCTTCCCCAGGCCGCCTCCACCTCACTGAGCGGAACCGCCTCTGTCTCGATCTTCAGCCCCGTCGAAGCCGCTGCCTCAAACATCCTTCGCAGTGCCTCCACAATCTCCGTCGCCGAAAGGCTCCCCAGCCCGCTGCCCATTAATTCCAGCCCGGAGCTGCGCAGCAGCGACGCCGAAAGCGAAATTGTCTCTCCGCTGATCGCTCCAATCTGCACATAGCGCACCCGCGGCTCGCCTTCCATCCGACCACGTCCTTGCGCCGCTCCCAGCAAGGCTTCCGCAGACGGCCCCCACAGATAATCCAGCACCACATCGACGTCTGCCGCCAGCGTCTCCCGAAACGCAGCGGCGAGCGTCGTATCCGATTGCCGCAGCGAGATCGTCTCGTCCGCGCCCAACTCTCGCAGCCTCACCAACGCAGCCTCGTCGCGCCCCGTCGCAATCACTCGTTTCGCGCCCAGATGCTTCGCCACCTGTACCGCCTGCTGCCCCGCGACCCCGGTCGCTCCATTCACCAGCACCGACTCACCCGGCTGCAACCGCGCACGCCCAATCAGCGCACCCCACGACGCCAGCCCCGGATTTCCCAGCGCTGCCGCCGTCACATCGTCGACTCCATCCGGCAACAGGATCGTCCGCCGCGGCGATACCACACTCCACTCCGCCATCGTTCCAAACGGCGCTCGCGGTCCAATAAAATACACTCGCCGTCCGTCTGGTAGTGTCCCCACCCCATCGTTGCCCGGTACCAGCGGCAAATTTCCCTCGCTGCTGTAATGCCTGCCGCTGGCCTGCCCCTTGACCAGGTTGCTCAATGCCGCCGCCCGCACCGTCACCAAAAGCTCGTCCGCGCCCGCGACCGGCTCGCGAAAGGTCGCATACCGAGGCGGTCGCTCGAAGCTTTCCACAATAGCTGCCTTCATGTTTGTCCCCTTCCCGTCACGCACTAGGAACCAAAGGCGCCGGAATCCCCAGAATACCTCTACCAAACCACGCTGGAACCTGATTTGGTACGGGATATCCACGAGTTTCTGGTGAATAGACCACGAACCCCCTTGTCTGACAGGCGCGCCCGACGCATACTCGCAGTAGCAGTCCCGCACGAGCTTTTGAACGGTTCTTGTCGAGACCCACACGTGACCCGATACAGCCGTCAAGACGTACTTCGAATCCTGCATCTGCGAGCGCGTCAGTTGACCGCGTGGGAGCAAGCGGGACTGATTCCCGCCAACGAAAACTACTCCTTTGAAGATCTCGCCCAGTTGCGAACCCTGCGTGCGTTGCGGGCTACGCGCATCTCGGCGAAGAACATTCGCGAATCGGTCGAAGCCATGCGCAAGGCCGCCGGCATGGGCAATCCGCTCACCGAGGCCAGCGCCGTTGGACACGGTTCGCGCCTGGCCTTCCGCCACAGTGGAGCGCTGGTCGAGCCGCTGACCCAGCAGCTCGCCTTCGACTTCGACGCCGCGCCGCAGCGCCCGCTAAGCATCGTGGGAGCCGCACACGCGCATACCCATCGGGTGGATGTGCAGGAAATGTTCCAGCGCGCCGTGCAACTGGAAGAAGACCCCGCAACTCTACCGGAAGCGGCGGAGATGTATCGCAAGATTCTCGCCCTGCGCCCGGGATATGCCGCGGCGGCCATCAATCTCGGCACCATCCACTACAATCTGCGCGAGTTCGCAATGGCGGAGCAGCTCTACCGCCGCGCTACCGAGGCCGACCCCGAATATGCACTGGCCTTCTTCGACCTGGGCAATGTACTCGACGAGCTGAAGCGGCTCTCTGACGCCATCGCCGCCTACCAGCGCGCAATCGCCCTTGTCCCGCAATACGCCGACGCCCACTACAACCTCGCGTTGGCTTACGAACGACAGGGACACCGTCGCCGCGCGCTGAGCCACTGGCTGACCTACGTCCGGCTGGACCCCGTCGGCCCCTGGGCGAACCACGCCAAGGCCCAGGCGAAAAAGATCCTGAGCACTGAACGGCTCTCCATTGTCAGCCGAGCCGGCCGCCTGGTCCAAGCCGGGTAGAGCCGCGAGGCTCAGCGAAAACAGTTGTGCCCACGGCATCCTCGTGTTCTCATCTTCCTGTTCTTGAAATGACGCTGCACGCTGCGCCAACCGCGAAAGACCGCAAGGAGCAAGCCTATGCTGTATCACGTCTCACGCAACGGACAGAACTACGGTCCCTATACACTGGAGGACCTTCAGCGCTACGTCGCCAGCGGCAATGTCCTGCCAACTGATCTAGCCAAGAGCGATGAGATGGCCGACTGGGTTCCGGTCTTGCAGGTGTTGGGAACCTCCATGCCTGCCGCGCCCGCGCCAATCGCAGCCTATGGTGCGCCAGCGCCTGTATATCCAGCCGCGACGGCGATCTACTCCGACCCTCCCAATCTACACTGGGCCCTGGTGCTGCTCATCGGCTTCTTCACCGGTGGCCTGTTCACGCTCATATGGATGTTTGTGCAGGCGGCATGGATGCGCAAGGTCGACCCGCTCAGCAAGGCCCTCGCCTACTACATCGGCGGACTCGTAGCTTACCTAGTCATGATGGGTGCGATCGTAGCGATGGTCATGTCGATGTCAGGCGGCAATGGAACGCCCTCCAATGGCATCGCAGCACTGTGTATGGTGTGCGGGTTCGCCAATCTCGTCCTGTTCCTCATGGCAATCTTCAACATGCGCAGCTCCATGGAAGAACACTTCAATGGCCCGGAGCCAATCGGCCTCAGGCTCAGCGGGATCATGACCTTCTTCTTCAACGTCTTCTATTTCCAGTACCACTTCACCCGCATCAATGAAATTAAGCGCGCGGCGCGCTATAGCGGCGCAGCAGTCTAATCCGCGCTGTCCACAACGTCATTCGCTAGTGCCGTGCGTCATAATGGCACGAATAAGGTGCCGTGAAATCATGGCTTTTCGGAGTAGCAGCGGGCTGGTGGCCCAAGGCTTCAGCCTTGGGCCTCAAGCGCTAAATGGCACATAAACCAGCGGGCTTTAGCCCAGGGCTCCAGCGACTCATTTCATGCTTCCGCCGCATCGGCTCCCGGGTTGTGCCAACTCTCGCCCGGCTGCAGGATCGCGTTGGCCTGTTTCGGCCCCCATGTGCCGCGCTTGTAGACTTTGACCCGCTCGTGCTTCTTCAGCACCGGATCGACCACCGCCCACGCCGCTTCTACCGCATCCTCGCGCGTGAACAGCGCTCCATTGCCAGCCATCGCATCGCCCAGCAGCCGCTCGTACGGAGCCTCCTGCCCGCTCAGTTCCTCGCACAGAAAAAGCTCCCGCTGCTCCCCAATGTATTCCTTCCCGGGAATCTTCACCCGTGTCGCCAGCGCGATGGCCGCGTCCGGCGAGCATCGGAAGCGCACATAGTTCGCCCGTCCATCCTTCGGCGCCGAATCCTCAAACAGCCGCTGCGGCGAAGGCTTCAGTTGTACCAGAACCTCCGTCACCGTGTCCGGCAGGTACTTGCCCGAGCGCAGATAAAACGGCACGCCCGCCCAGCGCCACGAGTCGATGAAGAGCCGCACCGCGCAGAACGTCTCCACATCGGAGTTCTTCGCCACGTCCGGTTCCTGGCGATAGCCCGCATATTGGCCGCGCACCAGATCATCCGGCTTCAGCGGTCGCATCGCCTCAAAAACCTTCGCCTTCTCCGTCTGCACCGCTCCGTAGTCGCGAGTAGCCGGTGGCTCCATCGCCAGCAGCGCAACAATCTGGAACAGGTGGTTCTCAATCACGTCCCGCAGGCAGCCGGCCGTCTCATAGAACCCTCCGCGGCCCTTGATGCCGAAGTTCTCCGACATTGTGATCTGCACGCTGGCCACGTAGTTGCGGTTCCAGATCGGCTCCAAAAAAGAATTGGCGAACCGGAAATAGAGAATATTCATGATCGCCTCCTTGCCCAGGAAGTGATCGATGCGGAAGATCGAGTCCTCCGGGAACGCCGCGTGCGCCACGCGATTCAACTCCTTCGCCGAGGCAAGGTCACGCCCAAATGGTTTCTCCACAATCACGCGTGCGTCCTTCGCCAGTCCGGCCTTTCCCAGGTTCTCAATTACCGTCTCAAACAACGATGGCGGAATCGCAAGGTAATGCGCAGGCCGCTTCGCACCGCCCAGTGCCTGCTTGATCGCCGCAAACGTCGCCGGATCCTTGTAATCGCCGCTCACGTACCGCAGCAGCGACAGCAGCTTCGTGAGCGCGCCTTTATTGTCGATGCCGCCCGCGCTCTTGATGCTGTCCGTCGCGCGTCGCTGCAAGCGCTCCAGACTCCATTTCGGGAAGGCAACGCCAATCACCGGCACCGTCAGTTCCCCGCGCTTCACCATCGCATACAGAGCCGGGAAGATCTGTTTGTGGGCAAGATCTCCGGTGCAGCCAAACACCACCAGCGCGTCCGAACGCGGCACAGCCATCAGCCATTCCCCTTTTCCGTTGGAGTTTTTTCCATATGTCCGCCGAACTGGTAACGCAGCGCGGACAGCAGCTTGTCCGCGAACTCATCCTCGCCGCGTGAGCTGAAGCGCTCATACAGCGCCGCGCTCAGCACCGGCGCCGGCACACTCTCGTCGATAGCCGCGCGAATCGTCCAACGCCCTTCGCCCGAGTCCGAAACATGGCCGGCATACTTGGCCAGATCAGGGCTATCGATCAGCGATCGCGCTGCCAGATCGAGCAGCCACGAAGCAACCACACTGCCGCGCCGCCACACCTCGGTGATGTCGGCCAGATTTAGATCGTACCGGTAGTACTCCGGATTGCGCAACGGCGTGGTCTCCGCATCGACGACGCCTTTCTCATTACCGGCATCCGCGTGCCGAAGGATGTTCAGGCCCTCCGCATACGCGGCCATCATTCCATACTCGATGCCATTATGTACCATCTTCACAAAGTGGCCTGCACCGCTCGGACCGCAATGCAGGTAGCCCTGCTCGGACGTGCCCCCCATCTTTTCGCGGCCGGGAGTGCGCGAAATATCGCCGATTCCGGGAGCCAGACTAGCAAAGATGGGATCGAGTCGCTCAACCACCGCATCCTCGCCGCCGATCATCAGGCAGTAGCCGCGGTCCGCTCCCCACACCCCGCCGCTGGTCCCGGCGTCCACATAGTGGATACCCTTCGGCTTCAGCCTCACGGAGCGGTGAATGTCATCGTGGTAGTAGGAGTTGCCGCCGTCTATAACGATGTCTTCGGGTTCCAGCAGCGGAACCAGCTTATTCAGGGTCTCGTCCACCACTCCCGCAGGCACCATCAGCCAGATGGCTCGCGGCTTCTGTAGCGTCTTAACCAACTCTTCGAGCGAAGCCGCCCCGGTCGCCCCGTCCTTCACCGATGCCTGCACAGCCGCCGCCGACATGTCGTACACCACGCAATGGTGCCCCGTCCGCTGTAGGCGCAGCACCATGCTCGCCCCCATTCTACCCAGCCCAATCATGCCAAGTTCCATGCTCCCCCCAATCCTCTTGGTTTATCGCGATCTACTCGGTTTGTCATTCCCGAAGGGAATCTGCTTCTGCCCTGTCTTTGACGTATCAGGCCCGACTCTCTACGTCAGATGCTCCAAATCTGCTCAACGAACCGTATCCGGCCACAAGCCCGAAACTAAACTTGCCCTGCCCTCTTTTACCAGATTCATCCCAGGCCCCGCGCCCAACCAAAAGGCCCGGACAATTTGTCCGGGCCCTTCGCGTTGTAAGACTTAGCCAAAACCTAAGCCTGGGGCGCCTCTACTGCAGCCTTCGCCTGGGCGACAGTCCAATCCGCCGCCCCAACTTTGAAGCGAGCGAACCGGCGCACCGAAATATTCTCGCCGAGCTTCGCCACCTTGGTCGCCACGATCTGCGCAATCGTCTGCGTCTGGTCCTTGATGAACGGCTGGTCCAGCAGGCAGAACTCCTCGTAGAACTTGCCCAGCTTGCCCTCGAGCATCTTCTCGACGATGTTCGCCGGCTTGCCGGTAGCTGCTGCCTGTGCGCGATAAATCTCCTTCTCGCGCTCCAGATCAGCCTCAGTCACCTCTTCGCGGCTGACGAAGCGCGGATCGGTTGCCGCGATATGCATCGCCACGTCGCGCAGCAATTCCTGGAAGTCTTCAGTGCGCGCCACAAAATCCGACTCGCAGTTCAACTCCACCAGCACGCCAATCTTGCCGCCGGCGTGAATATACGTGCCGACCGCGCCCTCGTTGGTGGTACGGCTGGCCTTCTTCGCCGCCGACGCCATGCCGCGCTTGCGCAGCACCACGAATGCGGCCTCCATCTCGCCCTTGGCCTCCTGCAGCGCCTTCAGGCAATCGCCCATCGGCGCGCCAGACTTCTCGCGCAGTTCCTTTACCTGCTTCGCGTCAATCTTCACTGCGGTCTCCGTAGTCATTTGTCTTCTCTTCTCCTGTTGCCTGTTCCCAGTGCGATCCTGCCTGCTGCAGGGTACGCGTGTGATGTTTCGCCTTCGTGTCACCTTACGCAGAAAGAGCGTGGAGCGGATTGTAGCCGGCCTCCACGCTCTCGAATTGAGAAATATGGAGTGTTACGCGCCGGTCGCGTGCGCGGGTTCGGGCTCGACTTCTTCCTCGATCGCAGCCACTGGGGCTTTGCGAATATTGCCGCCAAGCACCGCCGCCAGATCGACATTGTCGTCGTCCACTGCCTCGTCGGCCGGTGCAGCCGCGATAACCGCCGGCTCCTGAACTGCATCCGCGCCCTCTTCGCCTTCTTCGCCAACGTACTCCGGAGCCACTTCCGCCTGCTGCACATCCGCAACCTCAGTCGCGAATGCCTTCTCCGACACCATCTGCACGCCTTCCGCAGCCGAGTCCGCGATCTTCGTCGTGAACAAGCGGATCGCGCGCAACGCATCGTCGTTGCCGGGAATCACGTAGTCGACAATCGTCGGATCGCAGTTCGTATCCACCACCGCAACCACCGGAATGCCCAGCTTGCGTGCCTCGGCCACCGCAATGGCCTCGTTGTTCGAGTCCACCACAAACAGCGCGTCCGGCAGCCGCTTCATGCTCTTGATACCCGACAGGTTCGTCGAAAGATGCTTGCGCTCGCGCTCCAGCTTGATGACTTCCTTCTTGGTCAGCAAATCATAGCGGCCATCGGTCGACATATCGTCGAGTTCCTGCAGGCGCTTCACCGACTTCTGCACCGTTACCCAATTCGTCAGCAGCCCGCCCAGCCAGCGGCTGTTGATGTACGGCATGCCGCAACGATTCGCCTCTTCGGCAATCGCATCCTGCGCCTGCCGCTTGGTGCCGACAAACAACACCAGCTTGCCCTGCGAGGTCAGTTCAGTCACAAACTTCGACGCTTCCTTGAACATCTTCAGCGTCTTCTGCAGATCAATGATGTAAATGCCGTTGCGCTCGCCAAAGATGTATTCCTTCATCTTCGGATTCCAGCGCTTCGTCTGATGCCCAAAGTGGACACCAGCCTCGAGCAGTTCCTTCATAGTGATATTTGCCATTCAAGCTCCTTGGTGAAGGCAGTCAGGTGTAATCACTGGTGCCTGGATTAATCCCTCGTAAGGGAGATTTAACTCCGTGCCCCGAAGCGTCTCCGCTCCGGGGTTGCTGCTCACTTACCACTGACCACTTACCACTCGCACTTACCGCTTCGAGAATTGGAACCGTGCGCGAGCGCCCTTCTGCCCGTACTTCTTGCGTTCCTTGCCACGCGAATCCCGCGTGACCAATCCTTCAGCCTTCAGCGCCTTGCGCAGTTCAGGGTTGAACACCATCAGCGCGCGCGCAATCCCCAGCTTGACCGCATCCGCCTGCCCCATTACCCCGCCGCCCTTGACCGTGGTGATCACATCGAACGTCTCGCCGATGTCCGGGATCCCAAGCGAGCGCTTGGCCGCAGCACGCTGCTGTGCGGTCACAAAGTACTCCTCGAACTTCTTCTTGTTGACCGAAAACTCGCCGCTTCCCGGACGCAGAAACACACGCGCAATCGACGACTTGCGCCGCCCAGTTCCGTAATACTGCACCAATTCCGCCATAACACTCCTTGA
>Ga0302278_10000788_pt1 | contig 40031 bp, 27 predicted proteins | sample III_Bog_N3_2_FD_194543 | JGI IMG/M metagenome (GOLD analysis project Ga0302278, IMG submission 194543) | Peat permafrost microbial communities from Stordalen Mire near Abisko, Sweden - III_Bog_N3_2 | ecosystem: Environmental > Terrestrial > Soil > Wetlands > Peat | place: Sweden: Abisko...
GAAGAGAAGAAGCAGATCCTTCGACTCACCACCCCCAAACTGAAAGACGTTTGGGGCCCCGTTCGCTCAGGATGACAGGCGTGTATATTGCATGGAATCAATGGTTTCAGGCCAGTAATTTTAGTCGCAACTCGCAAATGCGAGTCAAGATGCTCAGGATGACACTCTCTTTGTGGGGTCAGGGGTCATCCGGATTATGAAGCGAATTCCGGTCTCGGGGCGCTAGTGTCCTGTCCCCAAATTTCGTAGCATAAATCCCGAAGTGCAAAAGCAGATCCTTCGACTCACCACCCCCAAACTGAAAAGCGTTTGGGGCCCCTTTCGCTCAGGATGACAGGTCATTTTATGTTATGGACTTTAGGGACAGGACACCAGGGAAGGATCAAGCGGGGCGGTTGCGGTAGATTGCGGGGTTGAGGGAGGGATCGTTGTACATCTTCAATTGGCGATAGAGCTTGAAGCGGCGCGAGCCCGCGAGGGTGCTTTGCCATAGGTCGTCGAGGCAGCGAGCGAGGTCGGCGCGCTGGTCCTCAAGGATTGCGAGGCGCTCTTGGTTGCGCTGGGCGTGCCCGGAAGGGGCGGCCGGGTTGTCGGCGGCGCGGTCAACTTCTTCGCGGGTGTGAAAGATCTTGAGGGCGAGGATGGAGAGGCGGTCGATCATGAGTCCGGGGGGCTCGGAGTGGAGCGGGGCGTCGGGATTAGGCAGGCCGCGAGGAGCGAGATCGGCGAGGAGGGTGCGGTCGAGTTGTTCGGCAAGGTCGTTTCGGCGCTGGTTGGTGGAGTCGATGCGGCGCTTGACGCCGGCGAGGACGGCATCGGAAGCGCCGGGGGTGCGGGCTTCGTCTTCGATGTGCCAGAGATCGAAGTTGGCGCGGTGGTGGGCGGCAATCATGCCAGCCCAGACGCCCAATGTTGTTGCGAGGGGCGGGTTGAGAAGAAGGGGATCTGGCGGGTTGGGGTCGATGTGCCACTCGCGGGTGAAGCTGTCGTGGAGTTCGACGATTTGGGTCGCGGAGAGAATCGGAAGCCTCACCTTCACAGGGGTTGAATTTGCGATACTGGCGGCGCAAAAAGCGTCCATTGCAGCTTGCACGGACTATGGTAGAACTATCCTCACCTGAGCACCAAGCGGGGCGTTTGGTCGAGGATGAATGTCGAGGCGACTGGGCTCAATTCATCGGGCGGATAAACAGTGTGATTGTCTCCCAGGCATTTCGGGATAAACAGGTTGCGGAAAAAGGACTTCGATGAGCGAATTGCCGACAAGAGGTTTTGCAGGGGCTGAAGCTCAATGTTGATTTTATTGGCTTTGCCGGCACGACTAAAGTCATGCCCTGATACAAGGCAAGTGAAATTGGCTACTTGAATGAGTTTTTCAGCAAGCTGTAAAGCCCACGAAATGGATGGTGGACGGTGTTTCCAGGAGAGAATCGATGTCTGACGGGATTGAGCGAATTCTCTGCATATCGAGCTATGAAAAGGGGCAGGATTTTCTGCGGCAGGTGGCGGAGATGGGGGCGAGGCCGACGCTGCTGACGGTGGAGAAGCTGCGGGATGCGGATTGGCCGCGCGAGGTGCTGGAGGACCTGGCGACGATGCCGGAGGGCCTGACTCGCGAGCAGATATTGAACACTGTCGCGTGGATGTCGCGAGGGCGGCGGTTTGACCGGATCGTGGCGCTGGATGAGTTCGATATTGAGACGGCGGCGCAACTGCGAGAGCATATGCGGATTCCGGGGATGGGGCAGACGCGATCGGCATACTACAGGGACAAGCTGGCGATGCGGATGAGCGCGAGGGAGAATGGGTTCCTGGTGCCGGAGTTTTGCCGGGTGCTGAACTACGACGAGTTGCGCGAGTACATGGTTGTGGTGCCTGGACCATGGCTGCTGAAGCCGCGGTCAGAGGCTTCTGCGCTGGGGATCAGGAAGATTGAGGAGCCGGAGCAACTGTGGCGAGCCCTGGAAGAGTTGGGAGACCGGCAGAGCTACTTCCTGATGGAGCGGTTCGTTCCCGGGGACATCTTCCATGTGGACTCGATTGTGAGCGAGGGGCGGGTGGTGTTCGCGGTGGCGCACCAGTATGGGCGTCCGCCGATGCAGGTGATGCATGAGGGTGGGGTGTTCACCACACGGACGGTGGAGCGGGGAAGCAGTGACTGGGAGGCTCTGATCGCATTGAATGGGCGGCTGGCGCCATCGCTTGGGATGACCCGCGGCGTGACGCATGCGGAGTATATTCGGGCTCATGCGGACGGGCGGTTCTACTTTCTGGAGATTGCGGCCCGGGTGGGCGGGGCGTTTATTGCCGACCTGGTGGAGGTTTCGACAGGGATCAACCTATGGCGAGAGTGGGCGAAGCTGGAGGTATGCGCGCTGCGCGGGGATGAGTACAAGGTTTCCCCGGCCCGGGCGGAATACGCGGGGAGCGTGTTGTGCCTGGCGAAGACGGCAGAACCGGACACGGCAGGATTCGATGCGCCGGAGATCGTGGTGCGGATGAAGAAACATCACCATGCCGGTCTGATTGTGCGGTCGACGAGCGCGGGCCGAGTGAGGGAGCTTGTGGAAAAGTACAGCGAGGAGTTTGCGATGCGGTTTCTGGCATCGATGCCGGCGCCGGAGAAGCCGACAGCGTAGGCAGAAGGCTGAAGGCAAGGGTTTACGGAGAAGATGCTTCCGATTCAATTCCGGGCAGAAAGTTCGACCAAGACTTGAGATAACGGGAGCGTGGGCTGGGGAGTCGAAAAGGGTTGGTAAGGAGATCGTATGAGCCTGAACAGGAATCCGGAGATCGTGCATTGGGGAGTGACTCACTACGTTTTTGTGGAAAAAGTGGGACAGTTTAAGGAGACAGCGCCGAAGAGCTGGCATGAGCTTCATGCTTTGATTCCGAAGATTGCCGCTAAGAACAAGATTGAAAAGCACTTTGCGGAGTACAAAGTGGGTCCAGCGGCGGTGTATCGGGCGGGGGTGTCTGTTGCGGGGCCACCGGTCGATCTGCCAGCGGGCGTGCGATATGAAGCGCTGCCGGGAGGCAAGTACAGCCGGTTCACGTACGTTGGCCCGTACACCGGGCTCCCGGCGGTTTCGGGAGAGGTATGGAGCCACGTACGGGAGAAAGAGATTGCCGTGCGGGACGACTTTGCGCTGGAGTACTACGTAAACAATCCTCAGGAAGTACAAGAGAGTGAGCTGGTGACGGAGATTTTGATCCCTACGATGTAGATGGCGGGCGGAGACTGGAGGGGGCAAGCTGGGGGAAGGAAGAAATGTGGGGAATCAGGTCTTGGCAGTATACCGATTGGTTGGTATTGTTCATACCAACTGGAAGGTATGCGAATGAAGGAAGCGGAAGCAAGGCACGAATCGAAGAGAAAACTGCTGGATGCGGCGCTGCGGGTGATCCGGGCGAAGGGATATTCCGCTACACGCGTGGAGGACATCTGCGAGGCGGCGGGGCTGACCAAGGGGAGCTTCTTTCACCACTTCGACAGCAAGGAGGCGCTGGCGCTGGCGGCGGCCGACTACTGGATTGAGGGGACGGGGGGGCTGTTCGCGGCTGCGCCGTATCACCAGGCGGCTGATCCGGTGGAGCGACTGCTGGCTTATGTGGATTTCCGCAAGGCGATGCTGCTGGGCGAACTGCCGGAGTTTACCTGCCTGGTGGGAACGATGGTGCAAGAGGTCTACGACACGCACCCGGCGCTGCGCGAGGCATGCAACAAGAGCATCAGCGGGCATGCGGCGACGCTGGTGCCGGACATTGAAGAGGCGATGCGGCTGCGCGGGATCAAGGCGGACTGGACCGCGGAGAGCCTGGCGCTCTACACGCAGGCGGCGATCCAGGGGGCGTTCATTCTGGCGAAGGCGCAGCATGGAGTGGCGATTGCGGGGCAGTGCATTGACCATCTGAGGCGTTACCTGGAGCTGCTTTTCAATCAACCTTATTCCCTGAATGTTTTGAGTACGTGAGCCCGCGCGCCCGCCGACTTTTTGCAGACCTTTGCCGGCTTGACGCAACCAAATCCAGCCTGAACCCGGAGAGAAATCACCCCAGGAGAGAAATATGAACGCAAAGATCGCCGAGAGAATGCTTCTCGCAGTTTCAATGCTGATTGTTGGACTGTCCATGTCCAGGCCTGCGCAGGCTCAAGGGGCACAGGCTTCGTATCCGGCGATGGCTCCGCTTGAGCAATACCTTATTGCCGATCGGGACGCCGAGATCTCGCTGGCAAAAAGCGCCGCTCCCGCGGCACTTTCGAGCGAGGCGAATGTGCTGGTGCTTGAAAAGGACGGCTACCACACGGCGATTGAGGGCAAGAACGGGTTCACCTGTCTTGTTGAGCGGGGATGGATGTCTCCGCTGGACAGCACGGATTTCTGGAATCCAAAGTTGCGCGGTCCCATCTGCTACAACCCACCCGCCGTGCGCACGATTCTTCCGTACACGATTCTGCGAACGAAGCTGATACTGAGCGGGCTGAGCAAAGAGCAGATGGCCGAGAACATTCAGTCGTCGATTGCCTTGAGCCTGCTTCCCATGCCTGAGCCGGGCTCGATGTCGTACATGATGTCGAAAAGCCAATATCTCGGGGATGGCCCCGCGCACTGGCATCCGCATCTGATGTTTCATCTTCCCCGCATGGGCGCGGCAAGCTGGGGCGCGAACCTGGAAGGATCTCCGGTGGTGCTCGACACGGATCATCGCGAGGGGCCGGAGCCGGAAACCATCTTCATGGTGCCTGTCGGCCATTGGTCAGACGGAACTCCGGCAATGACTGAGGATTCGGCAATGCACCAACATTGATTTTTCTGCGCTTTGACGCCAGGCGGGTGGTGGACCGCGCGGAGTGGGTGAGGAATGAAAACCCGAAAGTTCGGGAGAGATTGAAACGAGCGATTTTTGAACTTCAAAGGAGGGCGTAATGAACCTGACCGAGAGTGGCGACATAGTGCAATGGCCGGAGACGCATTACGTGTTCGTGGAGAAGACGGGTGTGATTCCGAGGATTGCGCCGGAGGCGTGGGAGGTGGCGATTGGCCTGGTTCCGCAACTCGCGGAGAAAAGTCAGATCTCGTGGAGGATGAGCCTCTACAAAATGCCCCCGAGTACTTACCGAGCGGGATTTGTGGTGGCGGAGAAGCCGAATATGGTGCCTGCGGGGATGCAATACGAGCTATTCGGAGGCGGTAAATACAGCCGGTTCGTGTTGACTGGGCCTTATTCCGACCTGCCGGCGGCGACACGACGGGTGTTCGAAATTGTTGCGCAGAGGGGAATCGCGACGAGAGACGACTTTTGCATTGAGAGCTATGTGAGCGATCCGCGGAGTAGGCCGGAGGAGAAGTTGATTACGGAGATTCTGATTCCGACGGCATGAGGCCGAGGCACAACTAGAAAGCAACCCAGTCCCCAAGGAGGTTTCATTATGGCAACATCAACTTTGAACGTTCCGGTTTCAGTGGATGAGGTCGCGATTCTGGCTCTTATCGATGCACGGCACGAAGCGCACCACAACAAGGACGGCGAGGCGGTTGCGGCTGGGTACGCCACGGATGCGGCGGTGTTCAGCCTGGCGCCACCACTCATGTATCACGGCGTGGATGCGGCAGAAAAGCAGGCATGGCTGGATAGCTGGGAGGGCCCGGTGGAGATTGAGTCGCGGGATTTCAAGCTGACGGTGAGCGGCGATTTTGCGTTTGGGCATGGGTTTTTGCGGCTGAGTGGGACGAAAAAGGGAGTAGAGGGGAAGGTCGATTTCTGGATGAGGTCGACGCTGGCCTTCGAGCGGCAGATTGGAGGATGGCGGATAGTGCATGACCATGTGTCGGTGCCGTTCTACATGGACGGGAGTCTGCGTCCGGCGTTCGATCTGCTGCCATAGGTTCAACGGAGGATTCAGCGTGACAACGGTCAAGCCAAAATTGAAGAAGTCGAATTTGTCCATGAGCGCGCCGTTTCCGAAAGACGTGAGCCAGCCTGCAGTTCGCGCATTGGCGTCGGCTGGATACACGCATGTGGATCAGCTCGAGGGCGTGAGCGAGAAGCATCTGGCGACGCTGCACGGAATGGGGCCGAAGGCGCTCGGGATTATTGGCGAGGCGTTGAAGGCAAAAGGGGAGGGCTTAAAGACGTTGGGGAAAAACTCGGGATATGGGCCGAGATAGGCGAGAGACATACCTCAGGGGCTTCTATGAGACGGCTGGTATTGTCAAGGTTTTTGTCTTTGCATTTGTTTTTTCCTTCTTGGCGTTTTTGCTTTTGCTTTTGTTCTTCGTTCGTGTCTTGAAGATTCATCTCGGGCTTCTATACGCACTCGAAGTGAGCAGCTGTGTGCTCGGTGCCTGATGGGGCCCGATAAGGATGAATTGGGGCTGCTATCTAAACAGCGGCCTGTTACGGCCCTGCCCTGCGTCGCAGTCACCCGGACACGAGATTGATTTGCGGTTGCCACTCTAAACAGGTTGCGGAAAAAGGCCGAGATTCCCGGTGCGCAGGGAAGAACCGCTCCTCAGCTAAAGCCTCGCCGATTATCGACGCATTACGGCACGGCTGAAGCCGTGCCCTTTCAAAGCCTCGGCGCGGCGGAGTTTTTCCGCAGTCTGTAAAGCCACCAATCATTCCGCGGGCTTTATTGCCGGGGATGAATCCCCGGCCTACCGTGGCGAGTTATTCCGCAAACTGTAAAGCCGAGATCCGCCGCATGCGTCCGGGCCTGCACTAGAATTAGTGCGGGAGTGATCATGGGCAAGATGAGTCAGTTTCCGCATCGGCGATGGAATCCGCTGAGGCAGTCGTGGGTTCTGGTGTCGCCGCACCGGACGCAACGGCCATGGCAGGGAGAGATTGGGCAAAAGGCAGCGTCGTCGGGGGTGAGATACGAGGCGGAGTGCTATCTGTGCCCAGGGAACAAGCGGGCGGGTGGAGAACGGAACCCAGCGTATAGCGGTGTGTTCGCGTTTGTAAACGATTACTCGGCCCTGTTGCCGGATTCGCCGGCGCTGGAGGGAGATGGGGATTCGCCGCTGCTCAAGGCGGAAGCGGCGAGAGGGCTTTGCAGGGTGTTGTGCTATCACCCGGACCACTCGCTGACGCTGGCGCGGATGACGAAGGCGGAGATTCGGCCGGTGGTGGATGCGTGGGCCGAGCAGTACAAGGAACTGGGCGCAATTAGCTGGATCGAGTACGTGCAGATATTTGAGAACCGCGGAGCGATGATGGGGGCGAGCAACCCGCACCCTCATGGGCAGATCTGGTCGACGGGATTTGTTCCGGATGAGCCGGCGGAAGAGACGCGGGCACAGCGGGAGCATTTGGCATTGACCGGGCAGTGTTTGCTTTGCTCGTACCTGGCGACGGAGCGAGCGCGCGGGGAGCGGATTGTGTTTGAGAACGAGCATTTTGCGGCGGTAGTGCCATGGTGGGCGGTATGGCCGTTTGAGGTGTTGCTGGTGAGCAAGCGGCATGCTGGAGCAATGCCGGAGTTTACGCATGAGGAGCGGGATGGGCTGGCCGATGGGCTGAAGCGGCTGACGACCCGGTACGACAATCTGTTCGAGACGAGCTTTCCCTACACGATGGGATTTCACCAGACGCCGACGGATGGGAAGGATCATGCGGAGTGGCATTTTCACGCACACTTCTTTCCGCCGCTGCTTCGGTCGGCGACGGTGAGGAAGTTCATGGTGGGATTCGAGATGCTGGGGATGCCGCAGCGGGACATTACGGCGGAGGGGGCGGCAGAGAGACTTAGGGAGTGCTCAGAGGAGCATTTCTGGCCGAGGGCGTGAGTTCCAGAGCGACGGGGGCTGTAGAGGGAGGTGCCTGAACTCTCGCAGGAGGAGGAATTGGAAAGCGCCCAGGGCTGTGAGCAGGAGGGTGAGGGGTTGGATGCCGGTGCGGCTAGCGATCGCTATCGTGAACCAGGAAAAGAACAAAATGGCCAGCCAAAGGAAGGTAAATACGCGGCGGTTCCATTTGGACGAGGCGGCGTGCGCCGGGAGTTGCCGGAGAGCGGCGGCGGTGAGAATGAGGGAGATGACAGCAAGGATTGAGTCGTAGATGGGAACGTAGAGGTTGAGGAGCAAAGTCCAGGTGATGGCAGCGGCCCACAGCAAGCTGTTGAAGGGCTTGCCGAGACGCGGGGAACGCCATCCGAAGAAGGCAAGGGAGCCAAGGGCGGCGACCACTATGAAAGCGAACAAGATCATGGCGGGGATGGAGCGGCCGCCGGGAGCAATGGAAAAGAGGGCGCTAAGATCCACGGATTTTACCGGCAGGTGAACCAAGGCTACCTGCGGGCTGGTTGAGCTTTTGCCGTAGTTCAGTATCGAGCGCAGGAAGGCGCGCCAGATGGAGAAGCCGCCGACGAGTGTGGGAATGGATGCGAGAGCAAGGGCTCCGGCGATGAAACCGAGGATCGTCCTGAACCTCCGAGTGACAAGAAGCATGGGCAGTATCAAGACCAGGAGTGTGGGCTTATAGGTGCATAGGGAGAGGGCGAGTCCACTTGCGAAAAGGCGACCTGCGTCGTCTTCGCAGATCACAACGGCCAGGGCGAAGAAACCCACGGCAGCGAGCTGACCGTTGGCGGCGGTGTCAATGAGGAAAGGCGCATAGGCAAAGGCAAGACAAAAGAGCAGGGAACGTAAGTGAAATGGGAGGGGAAAGAATCGGGAGATGATCATGTGCAGGCCGGCGGCGTAGAGGGCAAGGGAGATGATGATCCATGCGAGGTAGGCGGCCCAAAAGGGCAAGAGCGTGAAGACTTGGAAGAAGAGCCCTACAAAGGGTGGGTAGGGGAGCGGCCCGTAGGTGGTGGCGCGTGGGTGAACCTGGTTGCAGATCTCTACCAGCAGGGGGTAGTTGTATAGATCTGCCATAGGGTAGTGATTGAGGATGACGCCGAGGCTGTAAAAGCCGGCGAAGTCGCCGTCCGGGGGGCGATGGCTACGCAAGATGATGGCGGAGAAGGGCAGGACAATGAAGAGCAAGAGCGTTGCCCACGCCAGCAGACTCAGGTCGCGAGCACTGTGATCGGGTGGTTTCAATCGGCCAGGGCCCTCGAGTGAGGTGGACATGATCAGGGTTCCTTTCCGCGAGTCGGAGATACCAAGTTCGGAATAATTTGGGTCGCAGGAATTGTAGCGCAGGCGGCGTTGAGGGCAGTTAACCAATTGTCCACGGTTTCAGAACGGCGGGGCACGGAGCAAAAGAGAGGCGCTGGATGCGTTCCAGGGGAGGGATGGAGGAGATGCGGCCGGGTGGGAGGGGTGTGGTGAGCTCGCTGGGGCTCGAACCCAGGACCAGCGCCTTAAAAGGGCGATGCTCTACCAACTGAGCTACGAGCTCGAAAAGGCCGCTTGTTCCAAGGTACCACAGGGTGCAGGGAGGAGGGGCTTAGGGTCTAGGGTATCGTGTATCGGTTGTTGGGGATCGGGAATTGGACGAGGAGACCGAATGACAATGTCGAGCGCGGGTGTGAAAACGGGGTGGGATGGGTTCCGAATCAGGAATCACCGTTAAGTACCAAGGGTCACAGAACTAAGGTCATCAAAGAGCGGAAAGTGGTAATGGAAAGTGCTGCATACCGAAGAAAATGAAGCAATAAGGGCCGTATCGATGGCATGAAAGTGGTAGGCAAGTAACCGAGCAGGTGTTATTGTTCTGCCAACAGCGACCGACTAGGATTCTGGAGAGTCCACCTTTTGTTAACCCGGTGCATGGATCGAGGCCGGGATCGGGGTCGGGTCGCGTCGGCTTTGGGTCCGGGCCATGATCAAAGAAGGTGCAGGCAGGACGAATCAGCCGTCTTCTTTTGACGGTTGCGCAGAACCGGAAGAGCAGCAAGGGAATCGAACTCCGCGAGTCGGTGAGGGCCAATGACAGATCGCAAAGGACAGAGCGACCAAGCTGAGACTCCGGACGATGTAGCGACGCTCTACTCATGGGCGAATCTGCACGGGGCCAAGTACCGAGATTTTTCGGCTGCGCGTGCACAGACGCGGGAGAAGGCTCGGCTGCGGGTGCAGGAAGCGATGGACGAAGACCAGCGAGGCGCGCAGGCGATTGAAGAAGAGCGCATCCGGAGCCAGGAGCTTGAGGCCGCACTGACAAGGGCGCAGGAAGAGCGCGCAGCAGATGCGGCACATGCGGCCGAAGCAGCGATAGCGTCGGAAGAAGCGCACAAGGCGGAGATTGCAGCGCAGGCAGCCCGGGAAGCGGAGTGGTCAAGGCAGGAAGCAGCGCGGCAACTTGAGTTGGCGGCACAGCAGGCAGCGCAGCAGGCGGCAGAGCGATCGGCGCAACAGGCCGCGGAACGGGCGGCAGAGCAGGCAGCGGAACAAGAAGCCCGGCGGGGGGCGTTGCGGGCGGCGGAAGAGGCAGTGCGGCAGGCAGCGGCAGACCGGGCCTTTCAGCAGTCGCGGGTGGAACCGATGCAGGGGCCGGGAAAACCGGGCGGAAGTGAGTACGGATCGGCGGGCGCGCAGTTTCCGCAGCAGCCGCAAGGGAGCCAAGGCTATGCAGGGCAGGGATACCGGCAAGCACCTAGTCAATATCAACCACAGCAGGCACCGGCACCGTATCAGCAGCCAATGACGGGCGCGGAAGACATCTACGCACAATCACGAGCACCGTGGGCACAGCCGGAACAGCGCGAGGCACCGAGCCGCCCGGCATGGCTGATGGCCGACCGGCAGGAAGCGCCAGCGCACTCGGGTGGTCCGGCCTTCATTCCGCCGGCTCCGGACGATACGCTGCAAGGCACGCGGGAGCGGATGACGACGCGGTGGTTTGCGTTGCGGAGCTTGTATGAGCCGGGCGCGGTGGCGCCGGAGGTTGCCCCGGCACCTGTGGTGGCGCGGCCGCCGGTGATCGCGGTGTTCTCGCTGGCTGGCGGCGTGGGCAAGACGAGCGTAGTGGCCACGCTGGGCCGGGCTCTGGCAGCGCTGGGCGAGCGCATGTTGCTGGTGGATACGGCTTCGTTCGGGCTGCTGCCGTTCTTCTTTGGCGCGCGCGATCAGCGGCCTGGGGTATTGCGGACGTTCAGCCCCGGGGGCAACAGTTCGGATGCGCCGGTGCAGTTGATCACGATTGATCCCGAAGGACTGGGCGCAGAATCGCCAGGCCAGGAGCTGCTGGCGAATGAGATCGCGCGGCACTGGCGCGGAGCGAACCGGGTGATCATCGACCTGGCTACAGCATCCGGCGCGACGAGCCGGCGGATCATGCGGTTGCAGCCGCTGGTACTGGTGCCTGTGGTGCCGGACATGAACTCGGTGGTGAGCGTGAGCTCGATCGATGCGTTCTTCCTTCACAACAGCAGCCATGCGGGCAAGCCGATCCAGCCTTTCTACATCCTGAACCAGTTCGATTCGTCCCTTCCTTTGAACCTGGACGTGCGGGAGGTTTTGCGCGCGCAGCTTGGGGATCGGCTGTTGCCTTTTGTTCTGCGCAGGGCTCCCGCTATGAGCGAAGCTCTGGCCGAGGGGATGACGGTGATGGATTACGCGCCGAACTCAAGCCTTGCAGAGGACTTCAACCAGCTTGCAGGATGGGTGAAGAGCCAGTCGTCTCCGGCGACGACCACCTATCGTGGCGTGCGCTGGAGTGAGCGATGAGCCCAGCGGGCGTCTGGCAGGACATCGGGGCCGGAGAGACATTTTTCACCAAGATTCTTCGGCTGCTGGTGCTGATTGCAGGCGCGGTGGTCTTCGGCTTCCTGGTAGTGCTTCCATTGACATGGCCGCAGCAGGCGGTTTGCGGGCTGCTGACGCTGATTATGACGCTGGTGCTGGCGCGGAGCTCAGACTCCTACCTGATCACGCTGGTGCTGATGATCACGTCGGTGTTCTGCACGTGCCGCTATGGGTACTGGAGAGTGTCGCAGACGTGGCATTTCTTTCAGGATCCGTCGAACCACTGGGGCGCACTGGATGCGTTTTTCATTCTCTGCCTGCTGGTGGCGGAGGTTTACGCCTTTGCTATTTTGTTTCTCGGGTACTTTCAGACGATATGGCCGCTGCGGCGCGCGCCGGTGGCACTGCCGGATGCAACCGAAGAATGGCCGCATGTGGATGTGATCATTCCCACGTTCAATGAGCCTCTGAGCGTGGTGCGGTATACGGCGCTGGGGGCGCTGAACATCGACTGGCCGGCGGAGAAGCTGCACGTCTACATTCTGGACGACGGGCGACGGCAGGAGTTCCAGGAGTTCGCATTCGAGGCTGGGATTGGCTACAGGACTCGACCAAACAACGAGTACGCCAAAGCGGGCAACATCAACACGGCGCTGAAGACGATGTCTTCGCCCTACGTGGCGATTTTTGACTGCGATCACGTTCCGACGCGCAGCTTTCTACAGATGACGATGGGCTGGTTTCTTCGCGACGAGAAGCTGGGGATGCTGCAGACGCCGCATCATTTTTATTCGCCCGATCCGTTTGAGCGGAACCTGGGGCAGTTTCACATTATTCCGAATGAGGGCGAGCTGTTCTACGGTGTGGTGCAGGACGGGAACGACTTCTGGAACGCGACGTTTTTCTGCGGGTCTTGCGCGGTGCTGCGGCGTTCGGCGCTGGACGATGCGGGCGGCATCGCGGTGGAGACGGTGACGGAGGACGCGCACACGTCGCTGCGGATGCAAATGAATGGCTGGTCGACGGCGTACATCAACATTCCGCAGGCGGCGGGACTGGCGACTGAGCGGCTGGCGGCGCATGTGGGGCAGCGGATTCGGTGGGCACGAGGGATGATCCAGATTCTGCGCACGGATAATCCGCTGTTTGCGCCGGGGCTGAGGTTTGCGCAGCGGCTTTGCTATTTCAACGCGATGGCGCACTTTCTGTATGCGGTGCCACGGCTGATATTTCTGAGCGCGCCGCTGATCTTTCTGCTTTTCAACCACACCAACATTCCGGGCTACTGGGCGGCGATTCTGGCGTATGCTCTGCCGCATTTGACGTTGTCGAACGTGACCAACTCGAGGATCCAGGGCGAGCACAGGCATTCGTTCTGGAACGAGATCTACGAGACTGTTCTGTCGCCTTACATTCTGTTGCCGACGATGCTGGCGCTGATCAATCCGAAGCTGGGCAAGTTCAACGTGACGACGAAGGGCGGGGTTGTGCGGCGAACGTTCTTTGACACGCGGATTGCGCAGCCGTTCCTGATCATGCTGGTGTTTAACCTGCTTGGGCTGGTGGTGGCGATTCCACGGTTCTTCATCTGGGATCGCGACAGGCCGGGCACGGTGTTGATGAACGTGGTGTGGTGCATCTTCAACGTGATCCTGCTAGGGGTTTGCACGGCGGTGGCGCGGGAGATGAAGCAGGTTAGGACGACGGTGCGGGTGAGCTTTGTGACTCCGCTGGCGGTGCACATGGAAGATGGACGGATGATCGACGGCGAGACGATCGACATGTCTTCGGGAGGCACGAGCATACGGCTTCCAGAGGCGCTGGACCTTATGCCGGGAACGCCGGTGCGGCTGAAGTTTCCGGCGCCGGCGGTGGGAACGGAGCTGCGGGCGACGGTGGTTTCGTCCGAGGGGTCGGTGCAGCGATTACACTTTGAGGAACTCACCATCGCGGAACAGGAAGTGTTGACCATGGTGCTCTATTCACGGGCAGACTCGTGGCTGGGCTGGGGACAGGGTCGGGAAAGTGACGACGTGCTGCACAGCCTGGGGCGAATCTTCCAGATCTCGATGCATGGTTTGGCGATGACGTTCAGAACTCTGTTTACGGGGCGCGAGAAGGACAACCGACGGACCGGGGATCCTCTTTCAGTGACGCGGTCGCTGGTGATTCTTGCGCTGGGAGCGGGGTTGGGGCTTGGGTTGTTGCGAGCGGACGGGCAGAACGCGCAGGGCGGGCAGGGGACGGCACGCACCGCGGGAATGCAACAAGGGGCGGCGCAGACAGCGCAGGTGAAGACTGTGGTGATCCACCCCAACGACAAAGACCTGTCGTTGGGGACCCCGGTGATCCACCCCAACGACAAAGACCTGTCGTTGGGGACCCCGGCGACGCCGCAAACCGGGCAGTATCACGACACGTTCACGCTGAACGAGACCGGATCGCCGCAGATTGAACTGCACGGGATAGATAGCCGGCACGACATCTATTTCACGCTGCCGCAGACGCACGTGCCGCGGTCGGCGAAGATTCATGTGTACTACGCGTTTTCGCCGAGCCTGCTGCCGCAGCTAAGCCACATCAAGCTGATGATGAACGGCACGCTGTTTGCGACGATCCAACCGACGCCGGGACAGGGAAGCGGATCGGACAGCAAGGAAGCGGATGCGGAGTTCGATATTCCGGCAGAGTTGCTGGTGCACGACAACGATCTGAGCATTCAGTTCATTGGTCACTACACGCTGGTTTGCGAGGATCCGGCCAACACATCGTTGTGGGCGCGGGTGCACAGGAATACGACGCTCGATATTCAGGGCGATCTTTTGGCTATTGCAGACGACGTGAAGCAACTGCCGATGCCGTTTCTCGATCCGGCGGTGGTGCAGCCGATGAACATTCCAATCGTTTTCCCTACGACGCCGTCGATGAAGGCGATTGAAGCGGCGGGCGTTGTGACGAGCTACTTCGGGATGATCTCAGAGAACCGGCCGGTGCGATTTCCGGTACATTTCGGGACGATACCGAAGGGCAATGCAATTGTAATTACGGACACCACGAGTAACTTGCCGGCGTGGCTGAGCCTTACTGGACCGAATGGGGTCAATGTGAGCGGGCCGATGGTGGCGATGCGCACGAATCCGAACGATCCGTACGGCAAGGTGCTGATACTGGCAGGATCGAATGGGGACGAAGTGCTGGCGGCGGCGCAGGCCGTGGCGCTGCACACCGGGATGCTTGACGGGGTACAGGCGTCGATTACCGGATTGACGCTGCCGGCCAAGCAGCAGCCGGATGGTGCTCCGCGCTGGGCGCAGACGGACAAGAAGATCGCGTTGTGGAACTACGCGAACGCAGAGCAGTTGCAGGGAGATGGAACAGCGCCGCTGAATGTGTATTTTAGAGTTCCGCCGGACCTCTACTATACGAATCGAGAGCCGAACTCGGAGTTGCATCTGGCCTATCGGTATAACTCGATTCCGATTGGGCCGATTTCGAGCATGCAGGTGCGGGTGAACAACGCATTCCTGGGGTCGGTGCCGCTGATACCGGGACAGGAAGCGTCGAAGAAGATGCAGGTGGACGTGCCGGTGCCGGTGGTGAACCTGCGGCCATTCTCGAATTCGCTTTCGTTTGATTTCACGTTCCAATTGCTGAAGAAGTCGGGCTGCCAGGACACAACGCCGATCAATATGCAGGGTTCGATTCTGCGGGACAGCTATCTGGATTTGAGCGGGTATCCCCACTATGCGGCACTGCCGAACCTGGAGTTGTTTGCGAACGCGGGGTTCCCGTTTACGCGGGTAGCTGACTTGAGCGAGACGACAGTTGTATTGCCGCCGGCGCCGACCGAGCAGGAGATTGAGACGTTTGTGACGCTGATGGGACACTTCAGCCGGCAGACGGGATTTCCGGCGCTGCGGGTGACGGTGGCGGGACCGGAGGCGTTGCAGGCGGGGGCGGGCAACGACTTTCTGGTGATTGGGACCGGAGACGATCAGCCGGGATTTGCCAAACTGGGCGACAACCTGCCGGTGACGCTGCGGAGCGGGCAGATTACGGTGCACGACACGATGGGGATGTTCGCGCCGCTGCTGCATCATGCGTGGTGGAAGGCGGAGTCGAACGAGCATACGGCGTCAGGGGAGCTGACCGCCGGGGGAACGCCGGACGCAGTGATTGAAGGGATCAAGTCGCCGTACGCGACGGTGGGCGATCGCACGATTGTGGCGATTCACCTGAGGGACGACGCGGCATTTGAGCCTTTCATGGATACGCTGTTGCGGGTGCAGCAGTCGAGCGAGGTTGCGGGATCGGTGTCGGTGCTGCATGGGATGCAGTTTCAGTCGTTCCGCATTGGGACGGAGGTCTACCACGTGGGATCGTTGCACTGGTGGACGCAACTGACGATGTGGTTCAGCGAGGTTTCGTGGCTGGTGGCGGTGGTGGTGTTCCTGCTGGCGTTGCTGCTGGCGGTGTGGATACGGCAGTGGTTGCGGACGAAGGCGAGAAGGCGATTGAGGATGCTGGAGGATTGAAGCCGCTGACCGGGCGGCAGGTGAGGATTTGAGCGAATTGGAAGGATGAAACGGCATTGAAGGGGCTCTGATTTGCAGGGGCTGAAGCCCAGTCCTCTTGTTTGGTTCTTTCGGCACGACTGAAGTCGTGCCCTGATACAAAGCCCGGCATGGTGAGTTTGCGGTATCGGTTGAAGGCACGCCCACTCATCGCGATTAGGCTGCGATGAATGGGGCACAGTCAATTCTCGACTTCCGCCCACTCATCGCGATTAGGCTGCGATGAATGGGGCACAGTTAATTCTCGACTTCCTCCCACTCATCGCGATTAGGCTGCGATGAATGGGGCACAGTACGACATGGTTGATTGATTCGCCAGAGGCTCGAGGAGAGATGGAGATGAGCCAGCGAGGATGCGGAACGGGTAAGCGATGGTTGCTGATCGCGTCTCTTCTGCTGGTGACCGGGACGGGGGGATGCAAGCAGGGGCAGTGGACTCTGTGGAGTGCGTATCAGTCGCGGTTCATCGATGTCCAGGGGCGGGTGATCGATCACTCGGCGGGGGACCGGACAACTTCAGAAGGGCAGGTGTATGCGCTGTTCTTTGCGCTGGTAGACAATGACCGCGCGACCTTTGACCGACTGACGGCGTGGACGCAGGCGAACCTGGCTCAAAACGATTTGAAGACGCACCTGCCTTCGTGGCTTTGGGGCAAGGACGCAAGCGGGGCGTGGAAGACGCTGGATGTGAATTCGGCGTCGGATGCGGATGTGTGGATGGCGTACACGTATGTGGAGGCGGGGCGGCTGTGGAAGGCTGCGCATTACACCGACATTGGCCGGGCGATGATGAGGCAAATCGCGGCGAAGGAAGTTGCGGATTTGCCGGGGTTCGGGCCGATGCTGTTGCCGGGGCCGGTGGGCTTCAGCCATGAGCAATCCAATGTGCGATCCAATTTGCGATCCTGGACGCTGAATCCAAGTTATGTTCCGTTGTTTCTGTTTGAGAGGCTGGCGACGGTAGATCCGGGTGGGCCGTGGCAAGGGATCGCGGCGGGGATTCCGAGACTGCTTGAGCAGAGCAATCGGCATGGATTTGCGATGGATTGGGTGGACTATGTTCCTGGGGATGGGTTCTATCCGACAGCGGGACTGGACACTGGAAACGGGAAAAGCGCGCCGGGCGGGAGTTATGACGCGATTCGGGTTTACCTTTGGGTGGGGATGACGAATGGGAGCGGAACTGTGAGGGCTGAGATGCTGAATGCGCTTCCGGGAATGAGCGCGTACCTTGCCACACATGATGCTCCCCCCGAAAAGGTGAGTGACCAAGGCATTCCAATGGCGGAAGATGGACCAGTAGGGTTTTCCGCGGCGCTGCTGCCGTATCTGCGAGCGGAGCCTGAGCAGTCAAAGGAGAGCGCTCGGCAAACGGTGCGGCTGAGCAAGATGCGTGATGCGGGTTCGGGATTGTACGGAAAGGACTTGGCGTATTACGATCAGAATCTTGCCTTGTTCTCCACGGGATTCATAGAGGGTAGATTCAGCTTTGGTCCGAGTGGGGAATTGAACGTAGGATGGAAGCGGGAATGAGGGTGTTCAAGGGGGCTTGGAGCCGAGGACCGATTGCTGCGAGTTGCCTGCTGCTGGCGCTCCAAGTCAACCTCGCCCAGAATACCGCGCAAGGCGCTCAAAATGCAGGGAAGAGCGGCGCCAGTTCATCGAGTTCCGAGGCTAGATCGGTGCTTGTGGACAAGGCGCATGCACTCGAGGCTCGCGGCCGGCCGGACATGGCGCTCCAGGAGTGGCAGCAGATTCTGCTTTCCGAACCAAAGAACCTAGATGCGCTGGCCGGAGTAGCGCGCGACCTGAAGTTGATGGGTTCGGACAAGGCAGGGGAGGCGCTGGAGAAGCTGCGCAGCGCTTACCCGAACGATCCGAGTATTGCGCGGATCCAATCGCTGCCCAGTACACATGTAGAGAACGAACAACTGGGTAAGGCCGGCGAACTGGCCAAAGAAGGCCGGAACGACGAGGCTATGCGCGTGTACCGGCAACTCTATGGGGACCATCCGCCGGATGGGGAGATCGCGCTGGCGTATTACCAGACACTTTACGGAACAGCGACAGGCAAAGATGCAGCGATGGCCGGGATGCGCGGGCTGGTGCAGCGCAATCCGACGGACGAACGTTACGCGATCGAACTGGGCACGATGCTGACCTACAACCAGAAGACGCGTGCCGAGGGGATACGCATTCTGAAGGAGCACCCGAAGGACTCGACGGCGCAGAACGCGCTACGGCAGGCGCTGATCTGGGATGCTGCGAATCCGGGATCGGCAGCGGAGTTGCGGGCGTATCTGAAGGAGCATCCGCAGGACAAGGAACTGGCGAGCCAACTGGCGAAAGACGAAGTGACGCTGGGGCAGATGAACAGCGGCATTGCGAAGACACCGGAGGAGCGGGCGGCGTTTGAGGCGCTGAACCGCCATCAACTGGACGAGGCGGAGAAGCGGTTTGCGGCACTTCTGGCGGCCGATCCGCAGAACGGGCGCATGGCCGCGGGGATGGGCTTTCTGCGGATGCAGCAGAACAACTTTGGCGCGGCGATTGGATTCCTGAACCAGGCGAAGGAGAGCGGGTACACGAGCAAGGCCGTGGACGATGCGCTGGCGACTTCGCATTTCTGGTACACGATGTCGCAGGCGGCCCAGGCATTCCAGGACAACCAACTGGACGTGGCGGAGGCGAAGTACCGCGAGGCGCTGGGCATGCGCGCGAACTCGCCCGAGGCGCTGATGGGGCTGGCTGGGCTGATGGTGAAGGCGCAACGCTATGCCGCGGCGGCTGAGCTGTATGAGCAACTCATCAAGCCGCAGCCGGGATCGACGGAAGGTTGGCGGGGGTTGTTCCTGGCGTACGCGCGCGACGGCAAGAATGAACAGGCGATGGCAGTGGTGGGGAGGACTCCGACAGCGGTGCGGGCGGCCCTGAACCGTGATCCGGAGTATCTGCGGACGCTGGCGACGATCTACAGGGCCGAGGGCAGAAATGCGGATGCGGAGCGCGTACTGACCGAGGCGCTGGCGTTGCCGTATCCGGACAACGGATCGACGTTGAAGGCAGATGTTCGGCTGGAGATGGCGGGCGTGCTGATGGAAGCCAAGCGTTATGACCAGGCAGCGGCGATCTACTCGCAACTGCTGGAGGCCGATTCGACGAATCAATCGGCGTGGTCGGGCTTGATCAGCGCGCATCATCTGCTGGGGCAGGACACGCTGGCGATCAGCGATGTGGAGAAGATGCCACCGGCTGCGTATGAGGCTGCGCTTTCAGATCCGGCGTTTCTCTCGATGCTGGCTGCGATCTATCAGCAAGCGAACCAGTTTGAGATTGCGCAGGGAATGCTGGAGAGGGCGGCGAAGATCCAGAGCGCGAATGGTGGAAGCCTGAGCTTCGACGTGCAGATGCAGCTGGCGGGGATTTACCTGCGGCGGAACGAGACGGCGAAGGCGTACGAGATTTACCAGGCGGCGTTGAAGGATCATGCGGACCGCGCCGATGCGTGGAAGGGATTGATCGCCGCGCTGATGGCGACGAATCACAACAGCGAGGCGCTGCAGCAGATTGGGCTGATTCCAGCGGCTGTGCGCAAGCAGCTAGATGGCGATATCGAGTTTGTGCAGAGCGAGGCGAGCCTGTACGCGGCGACAGGCGACACGGCGCGCGCGCAGGAGTTGATGGCACGGGTGCAGGCTCATTACGCGAAGCTGAAGATGGAGCCGCCGGCGACTATCGACATTCAGAATGCGTGGCTGCTGTTCAATACGCGGAATGACCGGATGTTGTACCCGGCGCTGATGCGGCTGGGCAGCCGAACCGATTTGACGGTAGCGCAGCGCGAGACGGTGCAGGACATCTGGGCGAACTGGAGCGTTCGGCGGGCGAGCATCGCGATGGATAACGGGAACGTGACGCGGGCGGTGGATATTCTGGACGCCGCGTCGCAGGCTTTTCCGGACAACGTGACGGTGCGGAAGGCAGTGGCGGGCGGATTTGTGCAAGTGGGACGGGCGAAGGAGTCGCTGGCGCTCTACAAGACGGTTGAGTTCCAGGACGCGACGCCGGGAGATTTTCAAGGGGCGATTGGAGCGGCGCTGGCAGCGAACGACAAGGCGCAGGCAGAGATCTGGCTCCGGCAGGGGCTGGAGCGGTACCCGAAAGACGCGGCGATTCTGTCGCTGGCGGCGCGGTTTGAGCAGGCGCGTGGCGACAACCAGCGGGCTGCGGACTACTATCGTGCAGCGCTTGCGGCGATGCCGTCGACCTCGCCAACAGAGAAGCTGGCGCACATTCTGGTTTATCCGGAACAGGATTTGAAAGCGCATCGTGCGGTGACGGCGGCGGACCTGCAACAACTGCTGGACCCGAACAATGAGCCATTTGCAAAGACGACGAAGTTGCCGCCGTTGCCGAAGTATGGGCCTGATCCATACGATGGGTCGGCGCCGGTGAAGCCGGCGGAGAAGCAGGCGGCACCGCTGGTGACGGGGCCGGCATCGGGCACAGGCTCTGGAGCAGGGGCGCCATCTGGATTTGGGCAGCAGCCTTTGTCGGGGAACGGTTCGACCCAGCAGATGTTTCAGGAACAGAGACTGACGCGGCGATTGGGAAGCTCGGGGCGACCAGGCAGAGGTTTTGAACGCGGGGCGCGGCTGGTGAGCGGATCGCTTGAGTTCAGGACTACAAGCCAGATGCGGCGGTTGCCGATGCAGTATCGGTTCCTGGCGCAAGGGACGTTGATGCGTGCGTCTGTTGGTGCATCGGGAGCGACGCGGCGGCTTATGGTGACGGCGATTCATGCGAGCATGGCGTCAGCAGAAGCGGTGGGACAGACGCCGGGATTGGCACCGGAGGCGCAACTCTCAGCGAACGCGCCGCACTCGATGGCATCGGATGCGTGGAAGGGGCTGATCTTCTCACTGATGGCGGGGGGTAAGAACACGGAGGCTATGGCGGAGTTGGGCAAGATTCCGCCGGACGTGCGGCAGCAGTTGGAAGTGGATTTGGACTTTGTGCAGGGGGAGGCGAGCCTCTACCTGGCGGTGGGTGATTTTGGACGGGCGACGCAGACTTTGAACCGGGTGGAAAATTACTATCTGCTGCGTCGCAGCCCGCCGCCTGCGGCGCTGGAGGTGCAGCACGCATGGCTGCTCTACAACACGGGAGATGAAACGCTGCTGTATCCGGTGTTGCAGCGGCTGGATGCGCGGGCGGACCTTACGAGTGGGCAGCGCGGGCAAGTGGAGACGATCTGGGCGAACTGGGCAGTGAAGCGCGCGGAGGCTGACCTGAATGGCGGACACCTGGCGGAAGGCGTGCAACTGCTGCAGGCGGCTTCGCAGAACTATCCCGACAACCTGACGGTACGCCGGGCTGTGGCTGGGGCGTATGCGAAGGTTGGTCGCTCAGCGGACGCGCTGAGATTATTCAAGACGATTCCGATGGAGGACGCCGGCCCGCAGGATTACCAGGCGGCGATCAGCGCGGCGCTGGGGGCTACGGATATGATCCAGGCCGAGGGGTGGCTGCGGCGGGCGCTGGCGAAGTTCCCGAACGATCCGGGAATACTGAGCGAGGCGGCACGGTTTGAGCAGGCGCGGGGCAATGCGCAGAGGGCAGCGGACTTTTGGCGGGCGTCACTGGCCGCACTGCCCCCGGGATCGGCGGTATCGCAACTGGATGCGGGTATGGCGGGGCAGGGAGGTGTGGGCCTTGCGGCGACTGGCGACGTGAAACGTCTGCTCGATCCGCGGAACACAGCAACGACGGCGAGCCGAGTGCCACCGTTGCCGGGATACCACCCGAACTCGCAGGTGAAAGCGTCAGCCGAGGCGGCGGGTGGATTGAACGCGGGGCAGGCTGTGTGGCCGCGACCGAATCAGTGGTTGAATTCTCCGTCGGGCGATCCGCTGCCGATGCCTGCGGGGACGGCGAACCGGAGTCCGAACGCCGGGCAGATGCCGGATGGGCAAGCGACGCCGGTGTACGTGCCACAGAACTCACTTGGGACCAATGGGCAAAAGCAGCCGGTGCTGATCGAGCAGAGCTACTCCGCGGGTGAGCAGACAATCATCAAGCCGACAAAGAACGTGCAGGTGAAGAGCGGGCCTGCTACAGGTGGTTCGGGCTCGGTGCGGGTGCATGTGCAGGGGCAGTCGGGCATGGGTGCGCAGACGGCATCGAAGGAAGCGGACAGCCAGTACATGGGCAAGATGAACCTGCCGCCCGCGGAACAGAACGTTGAGACGACCGACGGACAGGCGCACTCGGGCGCGGCCGTGCAGGGCCAGGAAGCGCCGGGTCAGCCGGGGCCAGCGAAGAATGTTGGTTCGGTTGCGAAGGATGCAACTCCGCCTGTGGCGCTGCGGATCAGCTCGCGACCGATGGGATCGATGGCCGCACAGGTGCATGCGCTGATGGCCGAGCAGACCGACAGCCAACTGACGCAGGGCTCGGCGGCGACAATTCACGGGACTCCGAATGCGACGGCGACGAGCGCCGACGCAGGCGGGACGAATGGCAGCCCGACCTCAACAATGATTGCGGCGCAGTACACGCCGTCGGCGCAGGAAGCGGCGACGGGAGCATATTCAGCGCCGAAGCCGCAGTCGGCTCAGCAGACTGAGGCAACGCCGGCACCGGCTAAACCAACGCCCAGCCTGAAGAAGAAGACGCGGATGTCGGGCAAGGCGAAGAAGAAGGCCGCGCAGGGAACTGCGGCGCCTGGAAGGGCGACATTGGGCAATGCACCGACGGCGGCGGCGCAGTTGCCGGAACAATCCGCGCCTCAGCAGACGACGCAGGGACTGCCGGAGGCACCGACGCCGACAACGAGTTCGGAAACGGGGCTGACGGACCAGGAACTGCAGGAGCGGAACCTTCCTCCGCTGCGAGGGCCGTGGGTGAGGACGCAGCGGCAGGCACAGCCGATGAGCCCGCGCGACGAAGCGGAGATGCAGTTACGCGGGATTGAAGCGAGCTACAGCCCGTGGCTGGGTGGCGATGGGATCATCAACTATCGCTCTGGCGCTCTGGGCTACGATCACCTGGCGGCGCTGGAGGCGCCGTTTGAAGCGTCGATGCCGATGGGGTTCAACGCGCGCCTGACGATCATAGCGAAGCCGGTGTTTCTTGACTCGGGACAGGCGGATGGAACCAGCGTGATCACGGTGCAGCAGTCGACGACGGGCGGGTCAGTGCTGATGTCGATTCCTCAGCCGATTGGCACGTTGACGACTACGAATACGAATCTGCCGGCACAGCAGAATGCGACAGGGCTAGGGGGTGAGGTGCAACTGGCGTTTCCGCACCTCCTGATTGGCGGAGGGTATACGCCGTTCAACTTCCTGGTGTCGACGTTTACGGCGCGGGCGCAGTGGAAGCCGGCGAATGGGCCGTTCATCATCAGCGTGAGCCGCGACCCGGTGAAGGATACGCAGCTTTCGTACGGCGGACTGAGGGACCCGGCTGGGAACTCACTGGGGACGCTGGGGCAGATATGGGGCGGCGTGATCGCCAACCAGGGGAATGTGCAGTTTTCGAAGGGCGATGCAGAGTCAGGGTTCTATTTGAACGCGGGTGGGCAGTATCTGACGGGCTACAAGACGGAATCGAACACGCGGATTGACGGCGGCGGTGGGGCGTACTGGCACCTGAAGACGATGCCGGAGTATGGAAACCTGAGCGTGGGCGTGAACTTCTTTGCGATGCATTACGCGCACAACGAAGACGCGTTTACGCACGGGATGGGGGGATACTTCAGCCCGGCGGCATACTTCCTGGCGAATGTGCCATTCACGTGGACGGGGCACTACGGGACGAGGTGGCACTACGACGCGATGGGGAGCCTGGGCGTGCAGGCGTTCCAGGAAGATCTGACGCCGCTGTGGCCGCTGGCGGTGGATAAATCGATCGAGACATCGCAGAGCAATCCGATGCTGCCGGCAAAGACGAGCGTGGGGCCGAACTACGATGTGCGGACGCATGTGTCGTACCAGATCGGGCCGCACTGGTTTGCGGGCGGGTTTGTGGGCGCGAACAACTCGCGGAACTACACGTCGCTCTCGGCGGGCTTCTCGATTCACTACATGTTCCGGGCGCAGCCATCGACGGCGACCGCGCCGACGGGGCTGTTCCCGACGGATGGTGTGAGGCCGTTTACGGTGCCTTAAAGGCAGTTCTCAGTTCTCAGTTCTCAGTTCACAGTTCTCAGTTCACAGTTGTCAGTTCACAGCTGTCAGACATTCGGGGTTCAAGACTGGGATACATCAGGCGTCACCGGGGCCGGATCGCGGAGCCGACTGCCTGGGCCGGGCTTGCCGCGGCAGGAGATCGACTGAGAAAGCACTCGGGAAACAGTGATTTCCCATTGCTGTCTGAGGGGGCGGGTCCATGGTGGGAGGGTGCGCCGGGGTGTCCTGGATGCCGGGGTGCCGAAGATCAGGGGAGTCGGGCCGAATTCAGCGTCATCAAGAAGGCGATGCACGACTTCAAGAAGGCTATGCACGACCGGACAATTTGCCTGACGAAAAAGGGCCGACAGATCGTCGACCCTTTCTTGAATCAGGTAATCCGGGAGGCGCGGCTATTCGCCCTTGAATCCGCTCGAGTATCCCTTGACGAACGACTCGCGGAACTGCTGCTTGAATTGATCCTTGTCCATGCCCTTTGGTATCTTCGCGTGTTCGTATGCAGCGGACTCCGTCGGTTTGAATTTCTTGGCCCGGCCAGCGTCTGCCTGACCCTGGCTGAATCCCGCGGCATATCCCTGGCGGGCGACCATGTTGGGCGAACCATTCTCTGGATAGGCCACCTCGTAGCCGCGCGGCGCCTTCCAGTCGGAGGAATCGTACGACTGCGTTGTGGTCGTGGTAGTCGTCTGGTCCTTTGTCGTGGTGCTGCTGTTGTCCTGTGCTTGCATCGATAGGCTGGCACCGAGCGATAGCGCACACGCCAAGCCTGCAAAACCTATCTGTCGATGAATCATTCTAAGAATCATTTCAGTCTCCTCGCAGGCCGCGAAAACACGCAACCCACTTCACGTTTGAGTGCTTGCCCGATTGGCCTACAATTGCCGGATACCCGATAGCTCTACAAAGGCGTGGTCAGACATCATCGGCCCTAACTACCTGGACTAAAGTATCGGACAAAGGACATTCCAGTTCTGTTCGATAGTGCTCACTCGGACAGAACAGTATCAAAGGGCCGCTGATTGGAATAGGCACGGGGCAACATCATCTTCGGGTTCTTTGCGGATCGGCGGAAATACACCAACAATCCCTGCTCCTGGGAAAGAACCTCTACGGCTTCAATTGGATTCGACTGCTGTTCGCATCAGCAAATTGTGGTTCAATGGTGGCAAATGAAAATCCTAATTGCACTCGCGTTGGCAGTGTTGGCAGGCGGCGCTGCTCACAATGACCGGTTTGGCGGCTGGGCTGAGTTGACTGGCGTAAAGACCGGTTTCTTTCACACACAAGAGATTGACGGACGCTGGTGGCTGGTGACGCCTGATGGCAACGCCTTCTTCTCAAAAGGGGTGGATAACATCAGCTACCGACCAGAGGCTGCATCGGCGCCCCGTGCTCCATCGGATCCCGACGCATGGGCGGCGACCGCAGCGAAGCAGTTGCGCGGGTGGAACTTCAACACCGCCGGCGCATGGTCGGCGGATGAGATCAGCCGGCAAGGAATTGCCTACACCGTCATCCTAGATATGGCCGCAGCGACCCAAAAAGATCTTTGGCTGAGAGGCGGGGTGGTGGATTATTTCAGTCCGGAGTTTCGGGATGCCGCGGACCGAGTGGCAGCGCGGAAGTGCGCGGCCCATGCAAAGGACCCGTGGCTGCTTGGCTACTTCACCGATAACGAGCTGCGATGGGGCAAGGATTGGCGATCGAAGGACAGCCTGCTTGAGGACTATCTGAAAATGCCTCACGAGGCACCCGGGTTCATGAAGGCAAGCGCATTTGTGAAGGCGCTGAATCACGAGGTTACGGAAGAGGACAGCGCGAAGTTCAACGGGCTGGTTGCGGCGGAGTATGCGCGTGTGACCAGCGAGGCGATACGGCGCTACGATCCGAACCACCTGGTACTGGGATGCCGGTTCGCGGTGTACCCCGGTGATGCGGTGATAGGTGCGGTGGGCGCATACTTCGACGTGATTTCGTTTCACAGCTACAACGCGGTTCCGCCGGTGGAGCAGCTCAGGCAGATTACGCGTGTTAGCGGGAAGCCCGCGATGCTGACGGAGTTCAGCTTCAAAGCGATGGATAGCGGGCTGCCGAATTCCAGGGGAGGCGGGAAACCGGTGGCAACGCAAGCTGACCGGGCGGATGGCTTTGCGGCATATGCGAATGCGCTTGCGGACATTCCCGGAGTTGTTGGCTACCACTGGTTTGAGTATCGCGACGAGCCCAAGGAGGGCAGGTTTGACGGGGAAGATTGTAACTACGGTGTGGTGAAGATCGACCTTAGCCCGTGGGAGGTTCTGACCAGGCGAATGACCAGCGTGAACAGCGATGTGGAGGCGCGGCACGCGAGGTCGAAGAGTGAGGCCAGCGGCGGTCTGGCGAAGTGAGGGGTCTGAGGCTGAACAGGACGGATGATCGAACGGCGCTGGATATTAATGGCTGCGGCGGAGGGGTTTTTGCATGGGGACGACCTGGACGGTGACGTCGCGGACTTCAGAGAGGAAGCGATTGAGGACTGAGCCGTAGAGGAGAATGTTCCAGCGCGAGCGGATGGGCTGGCCGAAGACGACGTGGGAGATGTTCTCCTGTTGGGCGAAGCGGATGAGCGCGTCGGAGACGTTGCGGTCAACGAGATTGATGACAGTTGCGCCAAGGTCTTTGGCCATCTTCTGGTATTCCTCGATGCGGTGAAAGGCTTCAGGGTCGTCGTGGCCTTTGTCGTTTGGGCGGGTGACGTAGACGGCGTACCAGTTGCTGGCAAGGCGGCCAGCGATGCGGGCACCGATGCGAATGAGGCGCTCGCTACCGGGACGAGCGCTAAAGCAGACCATGACTTTTTCGGGGACATGTGCCTGTTCGAGCCCCTGGGTGCGGCGATACTCAGATGCGCGGGCGCTGACCTGTTCAGCGGTGGTGCGGAGGGCCAGCTCGCGGAGGAGGTTGAGATTGCCCTTGCGGAAGAAGTTGGCGAGTGACTGCTCGACTTTTTCCTTGGCGTAGATTTTTCCTTCGCGGAGGCGGGTGCGGAGTTCATCGACGGTGACGTCGACGTTGACGACTTCATCGGCGCGCTTGAGAAAGCTGTCAGGTACGGTCTCTCGGATGGTGGTGCTGGCGGAACGGTTGACGGCGTCGTTGAGGGTTTCAAGGTGCTGGATGTTGACGGCCGTCATGACGTTGATGCCGGCGTCGAGCAGCTCAAGGACATCTTCGTAGCGCTTGCGATTTTTGCTGCCGGGAACGTTGGTGTGGGCGAGTTCGTCGACGACAACGGTGTTGGGATGGCGGGCGATGATGGCGTCGACGTCCATCTCCTTCAGGTTGACGCCACGATAAGGGATAACGCGCTGAGGGATGATTTCGAGGTCGCGGATGCGGGCCTCGGTTTCGGCACGGCCGTGGGTTTCAACAAGGCCGATGACGACATCGACGGCCTGCTGGTGGACCATGCGATAGGCGTCGTTGATCATGTCATAGGTTTTGCCGACGCCGGGAGCCGCACCGATGTAGATGCGTAGTTTTGCGGGCTCTATCTTCTGCTCAAGCTTGATCTCTGGCATTTGTCAGCCCACCTCGACCGGATGGTGGAGCGCTTCAACCGCGGCGATGGGGAGGGTGAAGCGGAAGGTGGTGCCGTGGCCAAAGCGGCTCTCGACGGCGATCTGTCCGCCGAGGGATTCGACGAGACGGCGAACGAGGGCGAGGCCGAGACCAGAGCCGCTCTCAGAGAATGGATTGAAGCGGTCGAAGATGGTGCTTAGGCGTTCGGCTTCGATTCCGCGGCCGGAGTCGCGAACGGTGAACTGGACGAAGTTTTTGATTTCTTCGGCGGCGAGAAGGATCTCGCCGTCGGGTGGTGTGTAACGAATGGCATTGACGAGCAGGTTGTCGAGGATGGAGCGGAGGGCGCGGCGATCGGCCTGGACAACAGATAGGTCGGCGTAGGCTTTGACCTCGACGCGGATGTGCTTTTGAGCAGCCTCTTCGCAGTAACGGTCACGAGCATCGGAGAGAGCCTGGAGGGGCCGCAGCCGCTCGAGTTTCAGATCGCGTTTGCCGGTGTCGAGCTCGGCAACTTCAATGAGGTCGCCCATAATTTCATTGAGCTTGTCGGCTTCGTTTGAGGCGCCGACGGCGAGTTCGGCCTGAAGCGGTTCGAGAGGCCCACCGAAGCCCTGGTTGAGGGCGTAAAGGCCGCGGCGGAGCTGAAGGAGGGGATCGCGGAGCTTGCGACTGGCAACGGTGATGAATTGGGTTTTGAAGCGGTCGATGTCCTGAAGGCTGGTGACGTCTTCGAGGGTGGTGACGGTGCCGAGGAGGCGGCCTTCAGCATCGCGCATGGGGGTGGTTCGGAGGCGATAGCTGCGCTGGCGGTCGCCGATACGCATGGGCAACATGGCAGCATCGTCTTCATCGGCGATGGCCTTTTGGATGGAGACTGCGTCGCGAATGGCGCCGAGGATTTTTTCACCGCCGGGGGTGGTGGCGAGTGCCATGCGGTCGTCGGCAGCGCCGCCGAGGAGTTCGCGGGCGGACTGATTGAGCTTGAGGATTCCGCCCTTGGCATCGGTGACGATGATGGGTTCGAAGATGGATTGGAGGACAGCGTCAGAGAGCTGGAACTCCATTTGGCGGCGGCCGGCTTCGGTGTCGCGGAGCTCGCGGAGTCGCATGGCGAGGCGGCCAAGCTCAACGGCGATTACGCCGAAGGAGTCGCGGTTGTTCCACTCGACGCGATGCTCGAGGTTACCCTGGCCGATTTTGCGGGCGTCGCGAGCGAGGATGCGGATGGGGTGCTGTACGGCAACGACGGTGGCAACGGCGATGAGGATGGCGGCAGCGGCGAAGAGATAGGCGATGCCAGCGAGACCGGCGGCGGCGAGAGCGCGATGGGAGAGGATCAGGAGCCCGAGCACAAGACCGGCGAGTAGCGCGCAGCCGAGGATCAGACGCTGGGAGAGGTTGAGCATGAACCGGCCTCCACGCCGGGGGAAAGAACTGTGGGATCGCTGCTGCACAGACACGAAGAGCGATCGCCGGCTCTGCTCTTGGAGGAGCGGAGGGAACGCTGGAGGGTCTGCTTTTCTATTCTTGCCGATGTGGGTGGAATGCGCAAAGTGGGGGCTTCCAGTTGGATTCGAATCGTGGAGTGTGAGGGGATGACTCATGCCGTCCCTACAGGACGGCGAGGTGTTTTGTTGCGCTGGTTCCCCGGGTTTCACCCGGGGCTGAATTCATTCGCTCCCTCTGGGAGCGGGGAGTCATTGGCAGGAATTGTGCAATGGTCTCCCACCCTAACCGCAAAGGACGCGGTTAGGATGGGGCACCCGGCATTGGTTTCCCACCCTAACCGCAAAGGACGCGGTTAGGATGGGGCACCCGGCACCCGGCGGTGAGAGACCTAGGGGATTTGGCAGACGGCGAGGGTGTTGTTGTGCCAGTGGCAGTTGAGGGGGGCAGACTGGGGGTAGGAGACGAGGACCCAGTCGATGCCGAAGCGGGACTTGAGGCGCTGGAAGTCGGTGAGCTGGAAGTGGGACCAGCCTTCGAGGGCCTGAGTTTGCTCTTTCCATGCCGGGCCGAGCTGAGGCACTTTGGTGACTACGGAGGTGTCTTTGATGGCGTCGGCAAGGGCGCTGCGTTCGGCGAGAGCGCGGAATCCGTGATAGTCCTCGCCCGGTGCGCTGAGGTATTGGGGATCGAGCGCGAAGTAAGCGTCGGTGGGGGTGTTGTGCTTGATCCAGTCGAAGGCCTGTAGCCAGGCATTTGGCGGAGGAGCGCCGGGGAGCTCGAGGTGGGGGGAACCGGCGAAGACCTGTCGTTGGACGTAGAACATGGGAGCGTTGACGATGAGGAGGAAGAGAACCCAGCGAACGACGCGGGCTTTGAGGACATAGCGACCGAGGTATCCACCGGCAATGAGAGCGAGGAAGATGTAGACGATCTGGAGGTAGCGCATGGGCTCGAGGGCGCTGAAGGTGATGAACGCTTGCGGGCCGAGCAGGATCATTGCGACGGCTTGATGAAAGATGCCGTAGATCAGGATAGCGGTGGCGAACTGCGCGAGCATCAAATCGCCGCTTTTGCGGGCGATGCGGGAGACGAGCCAGAAAAGGGCCAAGGGGGCAATGGCTCCGAGCCACTCGTACCAGGTCCACTGGTAGAGGCGGAACCAATGGCGGCTGTTGAGAGCTTCAAGCCAGGTGGAAGAAGGAGGCTCGAAGATCCAGGCAATGGGAATGGCTGCGATAGCCGGGGAGGCGAAGTCTGCGACCTGGCGGGTGCGCCAGTTGCGGATTTTTTCCTGGAGCGGTTGGTGCAGTGTGAGAGTGAGCACACAGCAAAAGGAGAGGCCCATTGCTCCCATGAGGGGATGGAAGGCGAAGGCAAGCAGGGCGAGAGGGAGGGCCTGCCACGGCTTGGACGCGAGAATGCGCGAAACGGCGAGGACAAAGAGCGCGGTGGCGAGGTTGCGCGGGTGGAGGTGCTGGTCGGCGATGTTGAGGGCTGTGCCCGCCACGGGGAGGGTGAACATGGCGGCGAGCATGGCCACGGCGGCCCACTGGGCAAAGAAGTCGGAGGGCTCGGGGAAGAGTTGGGCCGCGATGCGCCGCGCGGCCCAGAGAAAGACGAAGAGGGAGGCAAGCTGGAAGAAGAGAACGGCCCAGGGGAGCGGGAGGTGGGTGAGGCGAATGGACTGGGCTACGGCAGTGTCAAAGATCGTCGACTGCAACTGGAGGCGGAAGAAGTCAGCGTTGTGAGGGAAGAGGGCGGGATGAAGGTCTGCCTTGATGCCAGCGAGGTAGATGCCGTCATCTTCCATGCCGGGGTGGTATCCCATGACGAGGAAGCCGAGCACCGTGAAGAACAGGGTGAGGATGAATGGACGAAAGGAGCGCTGGTGAGTCAAGAGAGAAGTTCCCCGGTTGCGAGAGCGATTGAAAAGCCCAGAAGCCAGAAATTTACTCGCGTCAGAGCATTGGATGCAAGGAACGCCGATGGAGCGTTCTGTGTTCAAGGAAGATAGACGGAGGAGCGCGAAACAAGTTTATGACATTTGCTTCATGGGTGGCAGCGTGGTGGACTTGTGAGGCAGTGACTGATTGGCTGCATAGGATTGAGCAACGAGGATGGAGAAGGCGAGCGGCAATGGAGGTCATTTACAATCGAGTGCGGTGTTGAATACATAGATTCAGGCTACAGGTGGGTTGGTGGAAACGAGTATGAACGTGAAGGCGCCGACGGAAGATACGCCCGGAAGTGCGATGGGGAAGCTTGCGCTTGTGATCCCCACATTGTGTGAGGCGGAGAATATTGGCGGCCTGCTGGATCAAGTGCGCGGTGTGCTCGATCCGCTCAACATTGAGTACGAGATTGTGGTGGTGGACGACGACTCGAGCGACGGGACGGGCGACGTGGTGAGCGCGATCTCGGCGAAGGATCCGCGGGTGAGACTGTTGGTCCGCAAGGGGCAGCGGGGGCTTTCGGGCGCGATTCTTTACGGGTGGAAGAATACGGACGCGGAAGTGCTGGGCGTAATGGATGCGGATTTGCAGCATCCGCCGGAGGTATTGCCGAAGCTGGTGGCGGCGATCCAGCGCGGGCGGGATGTGGCGATTGGAAGCCGGTATACACCGGGGGGCGAGACGGGCAGTTGGAATCCGGTGAGGAAACTGCTGTCGGCGGCGGCGGTGTGGGTGACGTATCCGTTGCAGCCGAGGAATGCTCATGCCAAGGATCCGATGTCGGGGCTGTTTCTGGTGCGACGGCGCTGCGTGGACAATATCGAGTTTCAGTCGACGGGTTTCAAGCTGCTGCTTGAGGTGCTGGTGCGGGGGCAGATTGAATCGGTTGAAGAGGTGCCGTTTGCATTTGGGCTGCGGTACAGGGGGGCGAGCAAGGCGAACTTCAAGGTGGGCGTGGACTACGCGAAGTTGCTGGGGCGGTTGTATGCGGGGAAGATGAAGGGGTAGGGCGGGGCGGCCTGCATTTGAAATCTGTTGAATTACGGCGAAAAGCAACCGCAGGTCCTTCGACTTCGTCTGGCCCAAGTGCGACCAAACTTCGCTCAGGATGACAGCGTTTTTTGGTAAGCGGGCTTCATGAAAAGCACCTGCAAAAGCAAAAGCAGATCCTTCGACTCACCACCCCCAGGCTGAAGAGTGCGCCTTGGGGCCCCGTTCGCTCAGGATGACAAGCATTCTTGCGACGCGAACGGAAGGCTCGGGACGCTAAAGGGCGGGGAGCAAGGTTCTCAAGAGCAGGAAGCCGGCGACGCCGGCGAAGAAGACCAGGGCCATGCGGATGCCGGGCTCGCGGTTGACTTCGGGGACGAGGTCAGTGGCGGCGACGTAGATGGCTACGCCCGCGGAGACGGGCAGACCATAGGGGAGCCAGGCGGGGACAAGTTCAATGACAAGGACGCCGGCGAGTGTGGCAGCGGCGAGGGCGACGGCCGAGTAGAGAGCGGTGGCGCGGCTGCGTCCGCTGGCGAGCATGACGGAGGCCATGGTGAAGCCTTCAGGGGCCTTGTGGAGCAGGATGGCGAGGAAGATGAGAATGCCGAGCCAGCGGGAGACGACGAAGCCGGAGCCGATGGCGACGCCGTCGAAGAGGGCGTGGACGCTGAGGCCGGCCATGACGGAGTTGCTGGTGTGGCGGGAGACGAATTCGCCATGGTGGGTCTCTTCGCCGAAGTGGAAGTGGGCGTTGATGGTGTGCTCGAGAAGGTGCATCATGCAGTAGCCGGCCATGATGAGGACGGGGCCGAGATGCGGGTTGAGGCGGACGCCTTCGGGCATCATTTCGAGCAAGGCGGTGGCGATGAGGAAGCCTGCGCCGAGGGCGACGAAGTAGCGGAGGTAGCGGTCGATGCCTTTGGCGCGGACGAGGACCAGGCCGCCAACGATGTCGGCGAGGGCGGCGATGGTGCCGAGGAGTAGGGAGAGCTTGAGCATGGTCCTCTTCCTAACTTGCCTACTGACCGAGCCGACTGAGGGGACGCGGCAATGGCTAAAAGCAACCGCAGATCCTTCGGCTTCGCTGCGCTCCGCTCAGGATGACAGCGCTTTTTTGTAGGCAGGCTTCATAAAAAACAACTGCAAGTGCAACCGCAAAAGCAACTGCAAAAGCAACTGCAAAGGCAACTGCAAAAGCAACTGCAAAAGCAACTGCAAAAGCAACTGCAAAAGCAACTGCAAAAGCAACTGCAAAAGCAACTGCAAAAGCAACTGCAAAAGCAACTGCAGATCCTTCGACTCACCACCCCCAAACTGAAGTACGTTTGGGGCCCCGTTCGCTCAGGATGACAGCGTTTTGGTGTTGACAGCGTTTTGGTGTTGACAGCGTTTTGGTGTTGTCATGTTCGCTCAGGAAGACAGTGTTGTTGACAGCGTTGTGTTGCTGTCATCCTTACGGGCTGGAACAATGTTACCGACAGCGGCGTAGATCAGCCGCTGTGGCGGATGTGCATTACGTCGCCGTCCTGGACTACGTATTCCTTGCCTTCGAGGCGGAGGGTTCCGCGGGAGCGGGCGGCGGCTTCGGAGCCGGCATCGAGGAGGGCATCCCAGCGGATGGTTTCGGCGCGGATGAAGTGGTGCTCGAGGTCGGTGTGGATGGCGCCTGCGCCCTGCGGGGCTTTGGAGCCGGCGGGGATGGTCCAGGCACGGCACTCGTCTTCGCCCGCGGTGAAGAAGCTGATGAGGCCGAGGAGCGCGTAGCTCTTGCGGATGAGGCGGACGAGGCCGCTCTCGTGGAGGCCATAGGAGCCGAGGAATTCGGCGGCTTCTTCGTCGTCCATCTCGGCAAGCTCGGCTTCGACCTTGCCGCAGATGGCGGTTGCGCCGGCGTTGGGGCGCGCGGCGACTTCGTCGAGCTTGTATTTGCTCACGGCTTCATTCAGATCATCGCCGAGGGTGGTGCTTTCGCCGATGTTGACGACGTAGAGCATGGGCCTTTGCGAGAGAAACATGAAGCCCTTGATGAGCTTCTTTTCCTCGTTGGTCATTTCGAGTTCTCGGAGAGGGAGTTCCGACTCGAGGGCTTCTTTGGAGCGGAGAAGGAGAGCCTGTTCGCGTTCGAGTTCGCTGGTGCGGCCCTTCTTGAGGTCCTTTTCGAGGCGCTCAAGGCGTTTTTCGACCTGGCCTAGATCGCTGATGATGAGGTCAAACTCGACGTTCTTGATGTCGCGGAGGGGATCGATGGGGCCGACGTGGGGGATGGAGTCGTCCTCGAAGGCGCGGAGGACGTGGATGAGGGCGTCGACGTTGCGCAGGCTGGTGAGGAAGGCGGTTTCCTTGAGGGCTTCCTTGCCGATGGCGGCGACGTCAGCGTATTCGACGGTGGCGTAGGTGGTCTTTTTGGGGCTGTAGAGGGCGGATAGCTTGTCGAGGCGGGCATCGGGGACGCGGGCAACGCCGATGTGCTCTTCGCGGGGATTGGAGTAGGCCTTCTCTTCGAGCTTGGCCTTGGTGAGGATCTTGAATAGAGACGTTTTTCCGACCTGAGGCAGGCCGATGATTCCAGTTTTCATTTGCTTCGATGATACAGGGTCCAGGGTTCAGGGGTCAGGGTCTACAAAGACAGGGAACAGGGAACAGTGATGGAGTTAAGAAGTGATGAGGTGAAGTAGTGAAACGGAGCTCTATGTTTTGCGGGTTTCGGCGAGGGCGATTAGGACTACGGAAATGAGGCCGAGGAAGATAACACCAATTTCGACGTTTTCGCTGCGGGTGTGAAGTTTATTGAAGTGGGCGGTGTAGGGATTGTCGGGGGTGGTGATGTCGATGGCGCCGCCGGCGGCGATGCGATCGCGCTCCATGGAGGGGATGATTAGGAATTGCGAGTAAGAGGTGAGCGCAATCATGAGGAAGATGGGGGCCATGACGGCGAGGGCGATGCGGGGGCGGTAGACACCCCAGGCGGGGGCGAGGGCAAGCAGGGCCAGGAGAACCATGCCGGAGACGAGGCCCATGTAATGGAGGATGCGGAGCAGGTGGCCGACAATGGTGCCGGCGGCGTGGGTGTCAGGCTGGAGCGTGGTGAAGGTGATGGCGGCGACAACGGGGAAGAAGACTTCAGCGCCGAGCCAGACGATGAAGGCGAGATAGAGAAGAGTGCGAAGAAGAGTCTTCATTCGGAAAGGATACAAGGGTGGGGTGGTGGATATTCGAGGGATTTTTTGGGTGGAAAGGGGTGATGCATTTTGGAGATGCGTCATCCCCGTGCATGAAGGGCCGTCCCTACGGGACTTTGGGATCATTCATGGGTGAGAATTCCCCACGCTGAAGCGCGGGGCTAACTAACGCTGCGCCTACGGCGCGGGAATCTGGGCGATCGGGAATGCAATGGCTTCCCACCCATTTCACAAAGGACGGGAAATGGATGGAGCACGGTGCATTCGGCTCAGCGGAGTAAAAAAAGAGGCGGGTTGGGTGCAATGGCCTCCCACCCTAAAAGCAAAAAACGCTTTTAGGATGGGGCACCCACAACCTGGCGGCAGGGATGCCGCCAGTACAGCCGGCTGGGAAGCCGGCGCTACGAATGGATGCTGCAAGCCGGTGCTACGAACGGAATTCACAAAGGTGCAGCTACTTGCGGTTGAGGGCGCGCTTGAGGACGATTTCTAGTGCGGACTTGACGCTGGCGTACTCCTCAGGGGTGATGGTGCCGTTGATCTTTTCGCTTTCGATTGCGAAGAGCTCTTCCTTGAGGGCATTGAGCAGGGAAGTTGATTTCGCGGAGCTACTGGTGAGAGGTGTGCCGGCGTAGGCGGGCGAGGCTACTGAAGCTGTGGCGGCTGAGGCAGCGCCGGATGGCACATAGCCCGGGGGTTTGCGGAGGAAGAAGGCAGCGCCGGCGGCGAGAAGAATCGCCAGGCTCCCAAGAATCCACCACTTGTATTTGGAGAGGGGATCGGGTGTGTCGATGGGCGCGCCGATGCCGCCACCGGGCGTGCTGCTGGGGCCGGCCGCGGGTTGGCCTGCATCCTGCTGACCGGGCATGCTACCGGCTTGCGAAGCGCCCTGTTGCTCACGCGGAACGGAGCCGGTGCCGGAGATGGTGAACTCGATGGGTTTGCCGGGGACTGCATTCTTGGCGACGAAGGTTTGAACGCCGGGATCTTCGGGGACGTTCTTGAAGCTGGCGCCCGCGCCGGGGGTGAAGGTCATGCTCTTGGGAAGCAGGACGCCCACGTTATCAGCGGGCATGGTGACCTGGGTCTTGAAGGTGTACTTTTCGCCAGCGTAGGGCAGGTGATAGGAGATCTGAAACTGCGTGTCCTTTTCGCCGTCATCGGGCTGGATGGGGAAGTTGAATGCGTAGTGGCCCTTGGGGCCGTCGGGATCGAGCTTGAGCGAGGTGGGCAGGCCGGTGGGGCGCTGGGCCTCGGCACCGTCGACGACGGCATCGGCGGGGAGAACGATTTCGAAGGACTTGGTGCTGAACTGCGTGGTAGGCGGGGTGCTGTTGTTGTGGACGAAATAGCGCTCGGCGACGGTGAGCTGGCCGTTGGCGGCTTCGAACTGGAGGACATCGGCTTCGATGAAGACGCCCTGGACCTTGGGAGCAGCGTCGAAGACGGGGATGTCGCCGGGTGCGCCGCCCTGGGGCGCGGCGATGAAGTAGGGGCTGCCCTGGTGGGTTACGCGGACGAGGTAGGGGCCGGGGCCGGGCTCCTTGAGCGTGTACTTGCCGTTGGCATCGGTTTTGGCGGTGGCAACTTCGCCCATGCCGGCCTGGACGTCAACGAGGACGATGGTGTCGCCAGCGGCGGGCTTGCCGGTGGTCTTGTCGGTGACAGTGCCGGTGACGGAGGCGGCGTGGGCGAGGGGGACTGCGAGGAGGAGGGTGAGGAGTGCGATTTGAGTGGTTCGGATTTTCATGAAGGTTCCTATGGGTGATTCAGGATTCGAATTTGGGTGGAGGCATAAAGGCAAGTGCAGAAGCCAGAGCAAAAGCAAAAGCAAAAGCAAGAGCAAAGGCAAGAGCAAAGGCGAGAGCAAAGGCAAGAGCAAAGGCAAGAACAAGAACAACCGCAGATCCTTCGACTCACCACCCCCAAGCTGAAAAACGCTTGGGGCCCCGTTCGCTCAGGATGACAGCATTTTTGCTGATGACAGCATCTTTGGTGGTGGCAGTGTCGCTTTCTCAGGCTTGCTCGAGGTGGTCGATTTCGGCGAGCAGGGTGGCTGTTTCCTGTTCAAGAAGAGTGCGCTGGACTTCGAAGTCTTCCTTGGGATATTTGCCGGCTTTGAACTCGAAGTTGAGGTCGCGCAGGTTTTCGTAAAGCTGCTCCTTGCGTTCGTTGAGGTAGTCGAGACGGGTTTTCTGGCGTTGGGAGGCAAAGACGTTCTCGGGCCAGAAGGTGTAGACAAAGAGGGCGAGGGTGAGGGCAATGGCGGCAATTTCGCCTTGGAGTGTAGTCATTAAAGGTCTCCGTCCATGCCGGTATCCCGGCGAATTCTTTCGCGGCGTTCGCGTTCTTCGGGGTCGAGGTTGGCTTCGATTGAAGCTCCTGAGGGGAGCGGGGTTTTGCCGACCGACCAGCGACGGACGAGTAGGAAGGTTCCGAGGAAACCGGCAGCAAGGACGGCGAATGGGGCGATCCAGGCGACGAGGTTGAAGCCTTGCATGGTGGGCGCGGCGAGCATAGTGGCTCCGTATTTGGCGGCGAACCAGTCAAGGATCTGCTGGTCGGTTTTGCCAGAGGCGATTTGGGCCTTGAGCTCTTCGCGCTCGCGGCCGCTTTCAGGGCAGCCGACGTGGTTGCACTCGCCGAGGAGCTGGGCGCAGCCGCAGGTGCACATGAGGCGATGGCCGAGGTCGTTGAAGCGCGAACTTGCATCGGTGGCGCCGAGAGAGAAGGTGACGGCGATGGCGAGAAGCAGGGCTTGCGCGGATTTGAGAAAGAGACTTTTGGCTTTTGTGGTCTCCCACCCATTCGCCAGAAAGCGGCGAATGGATGGGGCACCCGGCGTTTTAACTCGCGAAGAGGCTGGAGCGGGGGCTAAAGCCCCATTCATTTCATTGGATCTATCGGCGTGACTGAAGCCACGCCCTGATACAAGGCTTCCGGGTTCGAGTTTTTCCGCAGCATGTTTTAGGCCGATGCGGAGGCGAGGCGAAGATTTCACAGACTGCCTCCTTTCAGGGCGGGCTCGGTGGGAACGGGTCGCACGGCGGGGACGCGAAGGGAGGCGGTGGCGGGCGAGAGACTGGGAACGAGTGCGATGAGGGTGCCGACAACGAGGACGACGAGGCCGGCCCAGATCCATCCGACGAGCGGATTGAGGAAGGCTTTGATGATGGGCTGGCCGGTGTCCTGGTTGGTGCCTTCGTAGACGACGTAGAGGTCCCACTCGATGGTGGAGTGAATGGCGACCATGGTCTGGGGCTGGCCGGTGATGAGGTAGACGCGTTTTTCAGGCGTCATTTGAAATAGCTTCTTGCCGCCTTTGTAGACGTCAAGCTGAGCGAATTCGGAGTTGTAGTTCTCGTTCGAGTCCTGGGTGAAGCCGACGTTTTCGAGGGTGTAGGGGCCGATGTTGAGCTTGTCGTGGAGGGCTAGCTCACTCTCGATGTTCTTGTTGAATGCCGCGCCGCATAGGCCGATGACGACGATTACGACGCCAATGTGTACGAGGTAGCCGCCATAGCGGCGTGTATTGCGGCGGGTGAGAAGAAGCATGGCGGAGAAGATGTTCTTGCCGGTCTGACGGGCGATGACCTGGCCTCCGCGAATGAACTCGGAGAGGATGGCGACGAAGACGGCGGCGGAGATGGCGAATCCGACGATGGCGTAGAAGCTGCCCTGGCTGAAGTCGCCGCCCTTCCAGGGATTAGCGCCAGCGACAAAGCATACGATGACGGTGACCCAGAGAGCGATGGTGGGGAGGACGAAGTTGCGCTTGATGGCGCGCATGGAGGTGGAGCGCCAGGGAAGCAGCGGGCCAACACCGGTGAGGAAGAGCAGGAAGAGACCGATGGGAATGGCGACGCGGTTGTACCATGGAGCGCCGACGGTGACTTTGTTGCCGACGACGTATTCCGAAAGGATGGGGAAGAGAGTGCCCCAGAGGATGACGAAGCAGGCGGTGAGGAGCACGAGGTTGTTGAAGAGGAAGCTGGACTCGCGGCTGACGAGGGACTCGAGGTGATGGTCGGTTTTAAGGTGGTCGCGCTGGAGGATGTAAGTGAAGATGCAGACGGCGAGCACGACGCCCATGAAGATGGCGAACCAGGTTCCGATGGGGGACTGGGCGAAGGCGTGGACGGAACTGACAAGGCCGGCGCGGGTGAGTAGGGTGCCGAGCAGCGTGAGGAGGAAGGTGGAGAAGATGAGCCAGACGTTCCAGCTCTTCATCATGCCTTTCTTCTCCTGCATCATGACGGAGTGGAGGAAGGCAGTAGCGGTGAGCCAGGGCATGAAGCTGGCGTTTTCGACGGGGTCCCAACCCCAGTAGCCGCCCCAGCCAAGGACAGCGTAGGCCCAGTGCATGCCGAGGAAGATGCCGCAGGTGAGGAAGAGCCAGGTGACGAGGGTCCAGATGCGGGTGATCTTGATCCACTTTTCACCGGGGTAGCGCATCATGAGTGCGCCGAGGGCAAAGGCGAAG
>Ga0302278_10000792_pt1 | contig 39943 bp, 36 predicted proteins | sample III_Bog_N3_2_FD_194543 | JGI IMG/M metagenome (GOLD analysis project Ga0302278, IMG submission 194543) | Peat permafrost microbial communities from Stordalen Mire near Abisko, Sweden - III_Bog_N3_2 | ecosystem: Environmental > Terrestrial > Soil > Wetlands > Peat | place: Sweden: Abisko...
CTTGGCGACATCCGGATGAAATTCGCGGGCGAGCTTGCGGAAGGATTTTTTGAGCGTGTCGGCATCCGCAGTGCGGGGCACGCCGAGGGTTTCGTAATAATCTTTGTATTGAACAGACATGATCGCTGGTGTCAATAATGGTCCGTCTAGCGGGATTTGTCAAAGTTTGCGGTCGCCAAAGGGTGGCTGCGCGGGGTCTTGGTTTTTGAGTCTTGGGTCCGGGGTGTCGGGCGGTAGGACCCGGTTTGACCGACCTTGACCGACCTTGACCGACCTTGACCGACCTTGACCAAGTTGGGTGGGGACAGGGTTGAACCCCCGAACCTGACCGGAACGGATTTTAGACAGAATGACAGAATGGACAGAATGATGGCAGGCTGGAAGGGGGCACACCTTGAAGCCGCCCGTGCGAGCGAACCGGCCGACGTAATTTCAAGCATGAGGTTGACCCTGACGCGTTTATTCGTCATCTTGCGTACAAGATACGCAATAAAATGCTTTGTGTCAATAGTTAAAGGCATAAAGTTGCATTTTGTGCGAGGTGGTGAGTTAGCTGCGGCACAGAGGCCGAACCTCGGAAAGCCAAATAAGGAAATCGAGAAAGTGATGGTTTCAGGTCGGGCGACTCTGGCACCCCTGCCCGCCGTCGCTGCAGCTTCCCCCTTCGCTAAAGCTAGGGCGGACAGGATGGTGGGCAAGCCGGGGTTGGCGGAATTGCCCGAGCGCCCCCTTTTTCACCTTGCTTTTCCCCAGCCTCAGGGGGTTATAGTGGGGTAGCGACATTGGCCATGGATTCCAAGGCGATCATCTACCACGGGGGGAGCCGAAAACGGCCCCGGCCGCAGGTTTTGGTGCGGGTTGGACTTTGAGCTTTGAAATTTGAACTTTAACCCCATGCGTCAAAAAATTAACACGCTTTTACTGCTGACCCTGTTGGCGGTTCTGACCGCCCCGGCTTTTGGTGAAGCGACGGCGAATTACTACAACAATCGCGGCATTGCTAAAGAGGGTAAAGCCGATTCCGACGGAGCCATTGCCGACTACACCCGAGCCATGGCAATTAATCCGAAAGCCGCAGAACCGTATGATAGCTTGGGTTGCCTGTATTACGACCGGCAGGAGTTCACCAATGCCCTGGCGGATTACCAACAGGAATGCACACTGGATTCCACTTCCGATTATGGGCATTACCGGCTTTGGCTGGTGCGGGCCCGGTTGGGCGAAGCCACCGCGGCGACCGAGGCATTGAAAGCTTTTTTGAAGCATCGCCAGCCCAGGCAGTCCGGTCCGCCTGATGACTGGCGCGTCCAGATCGGCTGGTTTTTAACCGGGCAACTGGCGGAAACGGAGTTTCTGAAGGCCGCCGGTAATGCGGATACGCCGCAAACGGAGAAAGGGCAGCGGTGTGAAGCCTGTTTTTATGCGGGTTCCAAGAGGTTGCTCGCCGGGGATAAAACCACGGCGGCCGATTATTTTAATCAGTGCCTCGCCACGGGGGCCAGGAATTTTGAGGAATACAACAGTGCGGCGGCGGAGTTGAAAGCCCTGGCGGAGGACGCCCATTCGCAGGCCGGTCAATAAGGGGGCGGATAGGAATTAAGCCCAATCCTTGGGGAAGGGGAGGGTGGGGAAGGTTCAAATTCCAAACTGAAGTCCGCGCCCCGGGGGCAGCCAAGATGCGCCCAGGTATTTCCGCCGGCCATTTTGTGGGCGGTTTCGGTGTTTTGCGGTTTGTATTTTATTGGCCGCCGGTTTAAATTGGTTTATCAAACTCGGCATGAGCATAAAATTCTGGGGTGTGCGCGGTTCCATCGCCACCCCCGGGGCGGGCACGGTTCGTTACGGCGGAAACACCTCGTGTGTGGAGGTGCGTCACGGCGGGGAGATCATCATTCTGGACGCCGGCACGGGCCTGCGGCAGTTGGGCCGGGCGTTGCTGGAGGAATTCAAGGACGGCCCCCTCAACCTCACGCTGTTGTTGTCGCACACGCACTGGGATCACATCCAGGGGCTGCCCTTTTTTGCGCCGATTTATGAAGCGCGCTGTCATTTGCGCATTCTGGGCTGCGAAGGCGCGCGCACGAGTCTGATGGCCGCGTTGACGGGGCAGATGGAAAGCACCTACTTTCCCGTGCCGTTTTCCCAATTGCCGAGCAACATTGAGATCGAAGAGTTTACGGATTATGATTTTGCCCTCGGGGCGGTCCAAGTGCAGGCGCACCGGGCGAATCATCCCGGGGTTTGCGTGGGGTATCGGTTGGTGACGCCGGCGGGGCGCATGGCGTTTTTCCCGGACACCGAACCGCTGGCGGGGGGGACGGACGCCGCCATGATTGAATTTGTCCGCCAGGCGGACGTGCTGATTCTGGATTCCCAATACAATCTGGCCGAATATAAAAAGCACGTCGGCTGGGGGCATGGCTGTGTGGATGATTCGGTGGCGCTGGCGCTCCAGGCCGGGGTGCGCAAGCTGTTTCTCTTCCATCATGATCCGGATCATAATGACCGGACGATTGATCAATTCGTGAAGCACGCGCGGCAACTGGCGGCTCCCCAAAAATCCGGGTTGAAAATCGAGGCGGCGCGCGAGGGCGCGGTCATTCAACTCGGGGGCCGACGCGCTCCCGACCGGAAATGACCGGGCCGGTCACCCCGGTTTTTCCGCGTAATTAATGGCCATCGCCCCGCCCAGCAGGTTGATCACCCGCACGCCGGTCAATTTTATTTCCCGCAGCTGCGCCGCGACGGCAAGTTGCGCGGGGTAGTGGCGCAGGGATTCCAGAATGTAGGCGTAAGCGCGGGCGTTGCCGCAAAAAATCCAGCCGGTGAGGGGCACGGAGCATTTCAAGTGCGTGAAGTATAGCGAACGCCAGAGGGCGTTGGCGGGCTTGCCAAATTCCAGAATCACGATGCGCCCGCCGGGTTTGGCCACGCGTTTCATCTCGGCCAGCCCCGCTTTCCAGTCGGCGAGGTTCCGCAGCCCATACCCAATGGTGACGATATCAAAGGAATGGTCGGGAAAGGGGATTTGCAGCGCGTCGCCCTGGCGGAACTCGGGGTTGGGGCCGCGCCGGCGGCGGGCCGCCACGGCGAGCATGGGGGCGCTGAAATCCAGTCCCGTGACGCTCGCACCGCGGCGGGCCAGGGCCAGGGCCAGGTCGCCGGTGCCGCAGCAGAGATCCAAGGCGCGGGCGCCGGGGGTGACGGCGGCCAGGTCCACGACCCGGCGTTTCCAGCGCCGGTGCAGGCCGAAGCTTTGCAGGTCGTTAATGAGATCATAGCGCCGGGCGATCGTGCCGAAGAGGTCGTTGACCTTTTCAGCCCGTTGTTCGCCGGGAACGTAAAAAGCATTGCTCACGCGCACAGTTTATCATGACTGGCGGGGCCGAAGTCAAAGGCCATCAAGCCATAAAAAAGCCTTGCCCCGGCGGCCAAAACTGGGTAAAATCGCTGCTGCGTAAGTGAAAACCCGGCTTTACTAACCAAAAGTGGTTAATTTCGCCGGATCAAGGTAGTAATCGTTGTGAAGAATCCTATGCAAAACTTGGCATTGACTGTGGGAACCGGCGGACAGCCGTGTGCCGTTGTTGCGTCCGAAGTGCGTACGGTGCGGAGGGTGGATCACCCTTCGCAGACCGCCGTCAGTTCCAAGGTCTTTTCCCGGTCCCCGGTGCGGTCACGGCAGATCGTTTATCTGGACACCCTGGCCCGGGACATTGGCGAAGCCATGGCGCTGATCCGGCGGGCGGGGCATTTACCGCCCCAGCAGGCGGGTTCCTACTTCCGGCTGGCGGATGTGGGGGAAGCCCTGGCGCTGATTGACGAGGCCGGCTTGGTGCCCGCCGCGCACCCCGATTGGTATCTCCGTTTGCAGGAATTCGCCGGGATGGCGTGAGGCGGCTGAGTTTCGGTCAAATTATTTTGCGAATTTCTGCGGTCCGGCATCCACGATCACCACCAGGCCCGTGCAAGGGGCGGGGAGGTGAAATTTTCCGATAACCATTTTAATGGCTAAAGCCCGTTGAGAACATCAATCAACGCACGCAGCCGGCCGTAATCATGACGGTTGAAATTGCAGGCGATGCGGGCGAGTTCCAGGTGTTCGGCATACTCGGTTTCCTCCCGCGTGGGCGGGATGACCTCGAAGCCGCCTTCGGTGATGAGGTCGGCAAAATCCTCGTTCAACGCGGCCAGGGCGGAATCCGCCGGGGCGTGTTTCAGCCGGATGACCAGGCGGTCTTTCACGAAGCGCATCGAGTGATAGTTGCGGTAGAACCGGGTGATGATTTTCACTGCGTCATCAGCGTTGTCGGTGATCTGGTAAAAGCTCAGATCTTCGGGCGAGATTAATTTGTCCCGCAGCAAATGCTCGCGCACCTGCTGGTCCCAGGTTTTCCAGTAAGTCCCACCGGGACGGTCCACCAGCACCAGGGGCATCAACTGACTTTTGCCCGTCTGCATGAGCGTCATGGCCTCGTACCCCTCATCCAGCGTGCCGAACCCGCCGGGGAACAGCGCAATGGCGTCCGAATGCCGGATGAAGGTGAGTTTGCGGGTGAAAAAATATTTGAAGGTGACCAATTTTTCATCCTCGGCAATGATGGGGTTGGCCCCCTGCTCCCAAGGCAGGCGGATGTTCGCGCCGAAACTGTTTTCCGGGCCGGCACCTTCATGGCCGGCCTGCATGATGCCCGGCCCGGCCCCGGTGATGACCATGTAGCCCGCCTGGGCGATTTTGCGGCCGAACTCGACGGCCTGCTGGTATTCCAGTTTGTCCGGCTTGGTGCGGGCGGAGCCGAAAATGGTGACTTTCCGCTTGTTATTATAGGGCGCAAACAGGCGGAAGGCGTAACGCAATTCGCGCACGGCGGTCTGGATGACGCGCACATCCCCTTTGTCGCGGACGTCCGTGAGCAGCTTGAGGGCGTTTTCAATGACATCGGCCACTTCCGTTTCATTGAAACCGCCGCCCTTGAATTGGATCAGCTCGCGGATTTTGGCGTCCAAGGCAAGGTCGGCGGGGGATTTGGGCTTGGGCGATTTCATGAATTGGCTCGAATCAGACGGTCAGGATAGCCGGCCGGGGAATAAAATCAATCCGGGGTTCCGTTGACGCTGGCCGTCAACGGGGACGGAGGTTGGAATCCAGGGTGTCCGAACACCAGCCCCGGCGTCCGGTGACCGGGGGCGTGGCCGGTGGTGGGCCGGCGGGAGGGGCGATGGGCTTGGCGCCGGGTCCGACCGTTGGCGCACTGCGGGTTACGGGCCTGCGGCCCGCCGGAGTCGCCGTCGGCTGAGGTTGCCGGGCGGCGGCGGATTCCCCCGGACAGGTCGAAGTGAGGGTGTCGGCGGACCACCCCCGGAGGGCGGATCGCGGGGCGGTGATCTGCTGCCGGTCCCGGTCGCCGAACCCCGGGTTTCGCGGGGCCAGAACCCGGAGGCGGGCGGTGAGCCGCCGGACCCAAGCGCCGAGCCGGGTTCTCATCGGTTCAGTCGGCGGGGCTGAATCGCGCTCCTTCGCGCCGGTTGGCCATAATGCCCCTGAGTTCATAATGTCATCGTAGAAAGGATTTTTTTCTGTCGGGGGTTTATTTTCCGGTTAAACCCTGAACTGCTATCGGCAGGTTCGGCCGGGCCTGAAGAAAAAAGGGGGGATGAAGTTGCGGGGCTAGGGCGGCGGAATCATTTGATGAATGGCGTTGATATTTGATGAATGGCGTGGATATTTGATGAATGGCGTGGATATTTGATGGATGGCGTGGATGATCAATTCGGGTTCGGCAAAGGGCACGTCAGGGCCGGAGTTTTCGGTGATGAGGGGTTGTGCCCGGGGCACCCCGGCCAGCCATTCGGTGTGGAACTTCAGCCAGTGTTGATGGAGGTTCCGATATTCCTGTTTTTGCGGTTCGGTCACAAAGGCGGGGAATTCCCGGGGGCCCATGCCGGTGATCAGCACCACGGGAATGCCCGCCGGCACCCGGCTCGCCTGCGCCTCGGCCAGGGCCAATCCGGCCGTGATGGCGGTCAGCCGCCCCACCGACAACCACGGCGAAGGGAACCGGGTGCCGAGGCCGGGCAGGCACGCAACGGCGATGCTGCTGGTGCCGCCCAGTCCGCGGACGAGGAGGCCGGCGCCAGGCCGGCCGACCGGCGGCCCCGCCGCCAAAGCTCCCACGTCAATCCCGCCAGGGGTGAATGCATGTTGGTTTCAGGGGTTGGCCGGGCCGGCATGGGCCACGAAAATTTCATTCAGCGAGGGGAGACGCTCCGCGACGATCCGGGCGCCGAGCCCGGCGGCGAGGGGCGGCAGTTCGGCCCGCGCCCCGTTGGCCATGACCGTCCACTCTTTCCCCGCGCCGGTAATGCTGAGGGCGCCCGGAATGACGGGGGGTTGGGGTTGCGCGGTGGCAAAATGGAGCGTGAGCCGGCGGTGCCGGGCTTTGATTTCATCGAGCGCACCGCAGAGCGGGGACGCCCTGCGGGTGCTGATGCAGGAAGCAACGTTCCTCAGACGGGCGACGGAGAATTGGATCGGGCTTTCAGCCCTTGATTATTCATTGTCCTGGAACCTGGGGCGAGGGCCCCAGGCTGGGATAAAGGCGGGCCTTTGGCCCTGAAGGCAACTGGCTACCAATCAACATGTTCCATAGATGTTTCTTAAGAGCGGGACAAACCGGCGGGCGGCATCGCAAGCCGGCGCATTCGATCCTTGGACGGTCTGCCGATTGGGAAATCGGCGGTACGGCTTGCACTAGATGCGGGCCAGGTGCAGGTGGTGTGGGGGCGTCGGGACCGTTGGCTGGTCGTCGTTATACCAATCATTAGGCCATCGTCTGCCTGAAGTGGAAACTTGATAAGTTTTGCTGTCTGTGACACATTTCCTGGCATGGACGTGCTGACATTATCGCGAATCCAGTTTGGTGGCACGATTGCGTTCCACTACCTTTACCCGCCGCTGAGCATCGGGCTGGGGGTGGTGCTGGTGATCATGGAGGGGCTGTGGCTGAAAACGCAGCAGCCGATTTACCACCAGCTCGCCCGGTTCTGGACGAAGGTGTTTGCGCTGACCTTCGCCATTGGCGTCGCCACGGGGATCGTGATGGAATTTGAATTCGGGACGAATTGGGCCACGTATTCGCGGTTCGTGGGGGATGTGTTCGGCAGCGCGCTGGCGGCGGAGGGCATTTTCGCTTTTTTTCTGGAATCGGGTTTTCTGGCGTTGTTGTTGTTCGGCTGGGATAAAGTCGGGCGCAGACTGCACTTTTTCGCCACGTGCATGGTGGCGCTGGGGGCGCATTTCAGCGCGGTCTGGATTGTGGTGGCCAATTCCTGGATGCAGACGCCGGCGGGTTATCATCTGGTGGGGGAGGGGCTGCACCGGCGGGCGGAGATCACGGATTTTTGGGCGCTGGTGTTCAATCCCTCGATGGTGGAACGGCTGGCGCACACGCTCTGCGGGGCCTGGCAGGCGGGGGCGTTTCTGGTCATCAGCGTCAGCGCCTGGTATTTGCTGAAACGGCGGCACACGGAATTTGCGGGGGCCGCGCTGCGGGTGGGGCTGGTGGTGGGATTGACGGCCTCCGGGTTGCAACTGGTCACCGGGCACATCAGCGCCCAGGGCGTGGGCCGGAACCAACCGGCCAAGCTGGCGGCGTTTGAAGGGCTTTACGACACCACCGCGAACGCGCCGCTGATGATCATCGGTTGGGTGGATGAAGCGCACGAACAAACGCACGGACTGGAACTGCCGGGCGCATTGAGTTTTCTGACCCACAATGATTTTCACACGCCGGTGACGGGCCTGCATGATTTCAAACCGGAGGACCGGCCGCCGGTCACGGCCTCGTTCCTGTTTTTTCACGGCATGGTGGCGGCGGGGATGGCGACCCTGTTAATCACCATACTGGGCTGTTTTTATTGGTGGCGCGGTACGCTGCTGCAAACGCGCTGGTTGTTGTGGGTCCTGGTGTTCTCGGTGCTGGGGCCGCAGATTGCCAATCAACTCGGCTGGTTTGCCGCCGAAGTGGGCCGGCAGCCCTGGCTGGTTTACGGGTTGATGCGCACGCCGGAGGGCTTGTCCGCCGTGGTCAAGGCGAACGTCGTGCTGACCTCGCTGATCATGTTCACCTTCATTTATTTCCTGTTGTTCGCCGTGTTCATCTATCTGCTGAACGATAAAATCCAGCACGGTCCGCACGAGGAGGATCTCATTCCCGCCGGCAAACTGGCGCTGCCCGCCCACAACCCCCTGACGCCATGAACTTTCTCCACGCCGATTTAAACACGGTTTGGTTCATCCTCATCGGGGTGCTGTTCACGGGCTACGCGATGCTGGACGGCTTTGATCTGGGCATCGGCGCGCTGCACCTGTTCACCCGGGAGGATGCCGAGCGCCGGATCTTGCTCAACGCCATCGGCCCGGTGTGGGACGGCAACGAGGTCTGGCTGGTGACCGGCGGCGGGGCGTTGTTCGCGGCGTTTCCGGATGTGTATGCGACGGTGTTCTCGGGGTTTTACCTGGCGTTCATGCTGTTGCTGGCCTCGCTGATTTTCCGGGCGGTGGCCATTGAATTTCGCAGCAAACAACCCATGCCCTGGTGGCGGCAGATGTGGGACGCGGGCTTTTCAGCGGGCAGTCTGCTGTCGAGCCTGCTGATCGGCGTTACGCTGGGCAACCTGGCGTGGGGCCTGCCCATTGATGAACGCGGCGAGTTTGCGGGGACCTTTCTGGGGCTGCTGACGCCCTATCCCCTGCTCCTGGGGATCACGACGGTGGCGCTGTTCATGATGCACGGGGCCATTTACGGCGTGATGAAAACGGAGGGCGCGCTGCACGACAAACTGCGCGGTTGGGCGATGCGCTGCATCATCGCCTTTGTCATCTGCGCGGCCACCACCACCATGGCCACGCTGCTTTACGTGCCGCACATCGCCGCGCGCGTGCGGGAAAACCCCTGGCTCTTCAGCCTCGCGCTGGCGAACATGCTGGCCATCGCCAACATCCCCCGGGAGTTTCACCACCGGCGCGACTGGCGGGCGTTTCTCTCCTCGTGTGCGGCAATCGCCACCCTGATGCTGTTGTTCGGCCTCAACCAATATCCGAACCTCGTGTACAGCCGGCCGCAGCCCGAACACAGCCTGACCATATACAATGCGGCCTCCTCGCCCAAAACGCTGGGCATCATGCTGGTGATCGCGCTCATCGGCCTGCCCATCGTGCTGGCCTACACCGTGAGCGTTTACTGGATTTTCCGGGGCAAGGTGAAAATGGACCGGATGAGTTATTAATTCCAGGGAACTCCCCGGAATCCCGCCGCCGCCCCTTACAAACAGCCGATCCGCCGCCACATGGGCTTCAGATCATTGTCTTTCAACGCCATCTGCTTGATCTCTTTTTTGCCGCCGAGGGTCATGGCCTGGATGAGCCATTGCAGGGCGGCGGATTCATCGCCCATCTGGCATTCGTAGCAGGCGAGGTTATAGACGATGAGCGATTCCATGGGAAACAGGTCCCGGGCCCGGGCCAGAATGTCGCGCGCCTGGGGGAGGCCGCCGTCTTTTTTGCGGCGGACGGCGTAGGCCAGCGACACCCACGCCCCCACTTGGTTGGCGTAGGTGTCCACCAGCATCGTGGCCACATCCGCGGCCTGATCCCAGCGCCTTCCCCGGGCATAAATCTCATACCGAAACCCCAACACCTGCGGATGCGTCCAGAGGTTTTCCGCGACTTGAACCAACTCGGCCTCCGCCTCGTGAAAGTTGCCCAGTTCCGCCCATCCCTGGGCGGCGAGCAAGTGGTGACTGTCGGGCGGTTCAATTGGTTTAACCATGGTTAAGATTACGGCTGTTTTTGGGAAAAGTTAAGGTGGATCAAATCGAATTCCGAAATTATCCGCCGCGAGGTCCAACGCCAACCTCGGTTCCGGCGCCCCGGCGCGGCAATAATTGCCGCCGGGCGCCCAGGGCGTCCGAATCGCATTAAAATATACGGACGAAGGGGCAAAAACTTCCATTTGCCCGGCGAAAATATTTTTTTATTCCTGCAAGATTTTCCCCGCGCCGCCGTAGGGGTTGAGGAAAGGCAAAATAAAATGCATTGCAGTTCATTTTTTTTAACCGGGTTGGTGGTGGGCATCATCGCGCTGGTGGTGTCCATTGCCCAGAGTTCAAAATCGTCGAAAAACTGATCCGCCGCCGGGGCGGAAGGATCAACGGGTCCTGTTTTCATGGCAAAGCCGGTCTGGCACGGCGCCGCGAGCAGCGCCAGTTCGTTCCGACCTGGAGGAACGAGCCCGGAGGAACACCGTCAAACCGGCTTTGCCCTGAAAACAGACTTGTTGGTCCGGCGTCATTTGGGTTGGCATTCTCCCGGCAGGTCACTTTTTTTGTCTGCCTTTGTATTTTTGCAGTTTCCCTCTCCGCTCCCATCCACGCCGCCACCAATTCTTAACAATTCTTCAGGCGTCTTTTGGTGGCGCTTTTGCCGCCGATATTTATATTAACCCGGCGTGCCGGTCGGATGACGGCATTAAAGAGTAATAAAACTTTGTTGAACCGCCTTTGTTTTATGTATAAAACATTTTATTGCATCTAAACAAATAGCCGGATATGCTGTCATCCGTTGCGGTCATAAAGCCGATAAAACAATCATTTTTAATCAGCCATGCGCAAAAAAAAAGTGAAGCCGGTCCGAAGCCTTCCTGCCCTGCCAACGGCCAGACTCATCCAAGCGGTGTTTTCGAGCGTGATTTTGGGCGCGCTGCCGGTGGTGGCGGACACGTCCACCAATGCCGCCGCCGCCCTGGAGCAATCCCCGGCCGCCCCGCCGCAGGATTGGAACTGGCATGTGCAAAACACGGACATTGTCCAGGGGTATCCCGGGTATTCCGCGAGTTACACCCATCCGGGGTATAACAGCCTGCCCACCGGCGGCGAGACGCGCGAAACGGTGTCGCTCGATTTAACCGCCGGCGTCCGCCTGTGGGCCGGGGCCGAAGCCCACATTGACGGCCTCCTGTGGCAGGGATTTGGCGTGAACAACACCCTGGGGGTGGATGGTTTTCCCAATGGCGAGGCGTTCCGGTTGGGCACGGATGTTCCCAATGTGAACATTCCCCGGCTGTTCGTCCGCCAGACCATTGGTCTGGGCGGTGAGACGGAAGCCATTGCGGATGATCAATTTGATTTGGCCAGTCAGGTGGACAGCTCCCGGATTACGATCACGGCGGGGAAATTCACGCCGAAGGATATTTTTGACAATAATGCCTATGCCAATGATCCGCGCACGCAGTTCATGAACTGGGCGCTCATGGCCAATGAAGCGTGGGATTATCCGGCGGATTCACTGGGTTACATCACCGGGCTGGCGGTCGAATGGAACCAGCCCGGCGGGACGCTGCGCCACGGGTTTTTCCAGATGCCGCGCGCCTCCAATGGCACGGCGTTGGACGGTCATGTGCTCGAGGCCTGGGGCATGGTGACGGAATGGGAGCGGCGTTATATACTGGGCACGCATCCCGGCACGATTCGTTTCCTCGCCTTTCTGAACCACGCCGACATGGGCAGCTATCAGTCCGCCATCAATCTGGCCGCCGGCACGGGCCAACCGGCCGACGTGGATGCCACGCATGAGTATCGTTACAAATACGGCTTCGGGCTGAATTGGGAGCAGGAAATCATCAAAAATGTCGGCGTGTTTTCGCGCGTGGGCTGGAGCGACGGTCAGAATCAAGGGTGGGTGTTTTCCGACGTGGACCGCGCGGTCTCCCTGGGCTTGAGCGTCAAGGGCGAAGCCTGGCACCGGCCCGGGGACACCGTGGGGTTGGCGGGGGTGGCCAACGGTCTTTCACAGGTGCACCAGGAGTATTTCGCGGCGGGCGGCACCGGCATTCTGGCCGGGGACGGCGCGTTGGATTACCGTTGGGAGAAAATCCTGGAGACCTATTATGATTGCCTGGTTTGGAAAACCCTCCATGCGGCTTTGGATTACCAATTCGTGGAGAACCCGGCGTTTAACCGTGCGCGCGGGCCGGTGTCCTTCTTCGGCGCGCGGGTGCATTGGGAATTTTAAACGGGTTAATCAGGCCGGATCATTTCAAAGCGGTCACGGGTGCGGCAATACCAGTGCGGGGAGGCCAGGCGGCCGATGAGAAAGAGCTGGTCGCCGCGCACCCGCTGTTTTTCCACGTCAAAGAATTCATCGCGCAAATGGATGCGCTTGACGCAGCCGATGACGACCCGGTTTTGGCCGATTTCCAGCGTGCCCCATTCGGTGCATTCCAGGCTGACGGGGGCTTCGGCAATGCGCGGGGGTTTGACGACGGACGAGGGCAGGGCATGCAGCCCGGCGTGGACGAGTTCATTTTCGCCATAGGGCAGGGAGGCGGCGCAGAGGTTCATGGCCTCGGCCAGCGCTTCATCCACGAGGTTGACCACAAACTCGTGCGTGAGCCGGACGTTGAGGGCGGAATCCTTGGGGGTGCCGTTCTCGCGGTCGCCGGGCGCAAAGGCGACGATGGGGGGCCGCGCGCCGAGGACATTGAAAAAGCTGAAGGGCGCGGCGTTGATCCGGCCCTCCGGACTGAGGGTGGTGACCAGCGCAATGGGGCGGGGCGTGACGAGGCTGGCGAGGATTTGGTAGGCGCGGCCGGCATACCGGCCTTCAAGATCAAGTTCCATGGCGGGAAAATTAACGCACCGTTGAGCGCCGCGCAACCCGCCGGTGAAAAATCCTGCTGGACGGGGCCGGTTTCCGGCCTTGCTTTCTCCGGCGAGGGTTGTGTATTTACCCCACTAATCCACAGAAAATCCTCCGGTTCTGCCGGAGGACGCCTTAAGCTTGGTGTTTCCGGTGCCCTGGGCAAACGTTGAGGGTGGCGGCAGAAACTAAGCGGTGGTACAGGGAAAGATTGATGAATCTGAGAAAACCCATTGGAGGATCATTTTTGACCGCGCCAAGTTGCCAGTTGTTCCAGAACCTTGGCGGCGTTGGGGTCTTCAATGGCCTGGAAGATTTTCAGCGCCGCCTCGGCACGTTGAATGGCCTGGGTGAGATCGTTCATCTGTTCCAATACCACGGCCGTATTCCACAAGGTGCCGGCTTCGAGCCGTCGGTCCCCAACCTCGCGGGCAATCACCAGTGCCTGCTCAAAAAACTCCAGACCCTTGCGCCTTTGGCCCAAGTCTTGATAGGCGATTCCGAGGTTGGCAAGGTTGGCGCTTTCTCCAAATCGGCAGCCGGATGCTCTGGCTGACAAGAGTGACTGCTCATAATATTCAATCGCCTTGTGCGTATTTCCCAAGGCACGGTAGGCATTGCCGAGATTGCCCAAGATGCCGTTTTGCATTCGCTTGTTACTGATTTGGCGGGCCTTTGCAAGCGCCCGTTCATAGCATTCAATGGCCTTTTGTGTCTGGCCCAAACCACGGTAAGCAATGCCAAGATTACTCAAAAGTATGTTTTCAAACCGGTAGTTGTGAATTTTGCGAGCCAACGCAATTGCCTGCTCAAGAAATTCAACCGCCTTTTGAAAGTCGCCCAACGATGCATAAGCCCGGCCGAGGTTACCAACGGCACTGCATTCACTGTCCTGGTTGCGGACTTCGCGGGCAATTGCCAATTCTTGCTCGAAATACGCGATGGCTTTGCGGACGTCACTCGAGTTCAGGCAGGCATTGCCGAGAATGCCTAATGCATTGCCTTCGAATTTCCGGTTGCGCAACTCCCGTGCAATCGTGAGGGATTCATTGGACAGTTTTGTGGCAGTTCGCGCGTCGCCCAAGTCGAGATAAGCGCTCCCTAGATTACCAAGCATGGCTGCTTCTACAAGCCGGTCGCCAATCTGGCGGCCAATTTGCCGCGCCTGCTCGAAAAGGGTGATCGCCGGTTGAATTTGCCCGACGGTAATGCATGCGCCCCCAAGATTAACCAAGGTGTCCAGCAGACTCGGAGGTGGAGCGTGGTAGCGGTTCTTCAACTCAAGGGATTCGGAATAAGCTTTTTCGGCCGAGCGCCAGTCCTGCAAATTGGCAAAACCGTCGCCCGCACGGTGGAGCAGGTTCGCCAGCGCCAACTCCTTGCCCGGCACGCCGCGCAGCTTGTCCGCTGCTTCCAGGGCAAAGAGCGGATCGCCACCCCCGGTATCATCGCTGGTTGCCAGGGTGGTGGTTTGGCCACCCCCGGTATCACCGGAGGATGGCAGGATGGTGGTTTGGGCGGTGGGCGATTGAGGCGAAATCTGCGGCAACGGTTCGATCCGAGTGACGAAGGTGCGGACGGACCAAAGATCGGGCGCGGTTTCGCGCATGACCCCTTGCAACCAAGGCGCGCCCGCAAATACGAGGGTCAGCGGGAATTTATCGCGGATGGGATTGCGGAAGGCGTTGAGCCGTGCCAGCGTTTGTTGCCAGGCGTCCCGCCATTCGGCGTAAGTCTTGGAATAATCCGGTTCCACGGCCGCCACCCAAAGGCACGCATCCCCGGGCGATAACGGGGTGTCGAGAAAGTGTCCGGGCAGTTGCCGCAGGGCATCGGGGGTGGGCAGTTCGATGGCAATGAGTTGTTGGCCACGCGCGTGCAGATGCTGTCCTAGTTCGTGCCGGCACAGGGCCGCGCCGTCCGCCTCCACCGTCAGCAGGACGACCAGGGCAAAACCCTCGGAGAGGTCAAAGTGGTTGAGCAGTTTCCGCCATTCAGGCTGACCGGCCAGACCATAGCGTCCGGCAAGGTTTTCCCAGCGGGACTGAACGTCATCACTCATGGGGCGGCCGGTGCCTGGGCGGCCTCGCGTTCCACGATCTTCCTGACTTCGTCACGGATAAGCGGGTGAACGTCGTACCATTCCTCGCCGTTGGTAAAAAAGAGAACAAAATGCGTGTCCAAGAAACGGGTGAGCCGGTTGACGTCCTTTTTATCGGTGGTTTGCAGCGCGGGATCCCGGTCGCGCCCGATCCGGTCGAGCCATTTGGCATCATCAATGGCGATGGGCAGGAAGTTGCTGCGTACGGCGGTGATGGCATTGTCAATCACCTCCGGCGTGACGGGCAGGGTTTCAACCCGCAGCACGGTTTCCCGGAGCAAGAGCAGCAGGTCCCGAAAATGCCCGCCACAAACCGCGATCAAACGATCGGCCTGGGAATGATGGGACCCCCGGGCGCCAAAGAACTGATTGAACTCCGCCGCGCCAAAACGCCGGTGAACGAGCGATTGTAAGATTTTTTGCCCCTCCGCGTAGGGCGTGCGGCCGGGGTTTTTGTTCCATTGGCGAATGCTGGGAAGAATTTGAATGGGGACGGTGTTGGGCAGAACAAACTTCAACCACGGAGGCACGGTATAGACCAAGTGGAGGTAGGGTATGCCCAGCAATTTCAGGTGTTGGGTGAACAGACGCCCGACACTGTGAATCACCTCCTGTTCGTTGGTGAGCGAACCGCGAATCTGCTCCATTTGGTCGAAGAGAAACACCACGCCGGCGCACGATTCACCGCGTTTGGCTCGCAGGGCTTTGATGCCGTCTTCAAAAAAGCGGTCCACATTTTTTTTGAGTCCGCCAATATGATTGGCCAGCTTCGTCCGCAGCACCTGGCGAAAGGTGGGGGCGGTTTGCAGGTTGAGTTTCAGGTCCGCACCGGTTTTGAGCCCCACTTCCTCCAGTTTGACCTCCGTGGTGGTGAGATAATTCGTAAACCGATCCCAATAGGAATCTTTGCCGAAATGGGGCAGTCCCTCCTCTTCCAAGGCGTCACTGAAGGTGCCGGCGAGCACAATCAATAAATTGGAGATATCGATTTCCTCGGCCGGATTCAGGTATGTTAATGCATCGCCGTAAAGCACCACATAACCCTGCCGTTCCAAATCCGCCTTCAAACGAAACAACTCGGTGGTTTTGCCCGCCCCGCGAAAACCGGAAAACATTTGGATGCTTTCATGGTCGCTGAAACTGATGTTTTTTTGCATCAGCGCGACCGGGTCTTCGACGCCGCGCTTTTCATAAAGTGGTTCGTAAAATGGATCCCCCGGCTTTAAGGGCACATAAGCCAGCCGCTGGTAAAGTGTTTTTAAGAGTTGGTCTGGTGCCGGGTTTGGTGCCATAAATTTATCTCTCAGCGGGATAATATAATGATTCCAAAGGTTGGCAACAGGGAATCAAGGTCGCTTTTTTCCCCTGCGCCTCAGGGAAGCGGAAGCGTCCGCCCGGCACCTGAATCTCCAAACCAAAGACCCGCTCGGGGATGGCACGGATGCGCCCGGCGGCCCCGCCGGTGAAAAATCCTGCTGGACAGCCACGCCCGCCCGCCTACTTTGGGGCCATGCAATCTGAAGGCGGGGCGTTGCTCCCGCTGCTCAAACAATATTTCGGGTTTACGTCGTTTCGCCCCCTCCAGGAGGAAATCATCCGGGATTCACTGGCGGGGCGGGATATTTTTGCGCTGCTGCCCACGGGCGGCGGCAAATCGCTGTGCTTTCAACTCCCGGCGCTGGCGCGGGACGGGCTGACGGTGGTGGTCTCGCCGCTGATCGCCCTGATGAAGGACCAGGTGGACGCGCTCCAAGCCGCCGGGGTGGCGGCCACGTTCCTGAATTCCTCGCTGGCCCCGGAGGAAGCCCGGCGGCGGTTGCGCGGCCTGCATCAGGGGGAATACCGTCTGCTCTACGCCGCGCCCGAGCGCCTGATGCTCTCGGGCATGATCGCCGATTTGCAGCGCTGGAAGGTCCGGCTCATCGCCATTGACGAGGCCCATTGCATCAGCGAATGGGGCCATGATTTCCGGCCGGAATACCGGCAGATCGCCGATTTGCGCGATCATTTTCCCAGCGTGCCCTTCATGGCGCTCACCGCCACCGCCACGGAGCGGGTGCGCGAGGACATTGTCACCCATTTGAAATTGCGCGACCCGCGCCGTTACGTCGCCAGTTTCAACCGCCCCAATCTCACCTACCGGGTGCTGGCCAAAAGCAAGCCCTACGATCAATTGCTCGAATTTCTCCGCGCGCGCCGGCGGGAAAGCGGGATTGTCTATTGTCAGTCGCGCAAATCCGTGGAGCAAACCGCCGCCAACCTCACCGAGGATGGCATTCCGGCCAAACCGTATCATGCCGGCCTGACGCCCAAACAGCGCTCGGAACATCAGGAACAGTTTCTGCGCGACGATGTGCGGGTGGTTTGTGCCACCATCGCCTTTGGCATGGGCATTAACAAGCCCAACGTGCGGTTTGTCGTCCACTACGACCTGCCCAAAAACCTCGAAGGTTATTATCAGGAAACCGGGCGCGCCGGCCGCGACGGGCTGCCGGGCGAATGCATCCTCCTCTTCAGCCCCGGGGATGTCGTCAAACAGACCGCGTTCATTGAGGAGAAAACCGATCCCCGGGAACAGCAGATCGCCCGCGAACAATTGCAGCAAATGGTGCATTACGCGGAATCCGCCGCGTGCCGGCGCGTCGAACTGCTGCGTTACTTCGGCGAGACTTTCCCCGTGGAATCGTGCGGGGCGTGCGACAACTGCCTGACCCCGCGCGAGACGTTCAACGGCACGGTGGCCGCGCAAAAGCTGTTGTCCTGCGTCTATCGCATCCGGGAAAAATCCGGCTTCGGCGTGGGGTTGAATCATGTCATCGAAGTGCTGACCGGGGCGGACACGGAAAAAGTCCGCAAGTGGGGGCACGGGGAATTATCCACCTACGGCATCGGCCGGGAACACAGCCGGCCGGAATGGGCCGCCATCGGCCGGGAACTCGCCCGGCTGGGGTATCTGCGGCAGACGGCGGAGAAATTCAGCGTGCTGGAAATCACGCCCGCCGGACTCGCCCTGCTCAAAGCGCGCCAGGCCGTCACCCTCACCAAGCCCGTGGTCGCGGCCAAACCGCAGGCGCAACGCGTCGGGGACATCGCCTGCGACGAAGGTTTGTTCGACCGCCTGCGGGAACTGCGCAAACGCCTGGCGGACCAGCTCAATGTGCCCGCCTACATTGTGTTTTCCGATGTGGCGCTGCGCCAGATGGCCCGGACCTATCCGGCCACGCAGGGGGAATTCGCGCGCATCAGCGGGGTGGGCGAAAAAAAGCTGCGCGAGTTTGGCGCTGCGTTTCTCGCCGAAATCGCCTTTCATTTGCAGGAAAATCCCCGCCAGATTTTTGCCGACGATTCGTTTGTCACCCCGCCGCCCGCCCCGGCCCGCAAAAGCCTGGGCGATTCCGCGCGCGAAACCCTGCGGCAATTCCGCAGCGGCAATACGGTGGCCGAAATCGCGCGGCGGCGGGAAGTGACCGAGAGCACCATCTGCGGGCACATCGCCGAAGCGATTGAGTCTGGGGAGCCGGTGGCGGCGGAGACGTTTTTCACGCCCAAGGAATTGGTGACGCTGGCCGGGGTGTTCAACCGCCACGGTTTGGGGGCGCTCGCCCCCGTGCATGAAGCGCTGGGCGGGACGGTGGATTACGGCCGGCTGCGCATCTTCCGGGCGCTGCTGAATGCAAAGTGAACCCGGAGGCCCCTTATTTCCCGCCCGCTGCGGGAGCCGGGGCGTGGGTGCGTTCCAGAATGATGGAGGCGGAATTGATGCAGTAACGCAGCCCCGTCGGGGCCGGGCCGTCGTCAAACACATGGCCCAAATGGCCGCCGCACCGGGCGCACAACACTTCCTGGCGGTGCATTCCCAGGCGGTTGTCATCGCGGATGATGACGGATTTCAGGGACGCCAGATCGGAAAAGCTCGGCCAGCCGCAGCCGGAATCAAACTTCGTGTCCGAGGTGAACAGGATCTGACCGCAGCCGGCGCAGCGGTAAACGCCCGGCGCATGGGTGTCCCAATAAGCGCCGGTGAAGGCGCGTTCCGTGCCGGCTTCGCGCAGGACATGATATTGCTGCGGCGTCAATTGCGCGCGCCACTCGGCGTCCGATTTGGTGACGGGAAATTTCATGGTTTGACCCGGGGGTGAATTGGTGACGGCATCCGCCGCAGCCAGGGGATGAACCGCCGCCAAACCCAGCGCGGCCACCAATCCCCGGACCCCGGCTTTAATTGAACTGATAAAAAACATTGCGACGCCCTGAGCATAGCACAAGCGGGTGGAATTTCAAATCCCGCTGACTCAACCTTGCCTCGAACGTGAGGTTACCGCCCCGCCCCGGAACCTCTGGGTGACCACCGCTGAAGCCGCCGTCGGCACCTGAGGCGGCCGAATCATTCCCTTCTAACCCGGTAACCATATCTTACACGGGCATTCACCAATCAGTCCCCACCGCCGCCGCCGCCGCCACTCCCCACGCGACAGTTGGCGAGGGGAATTCGAGCTTGGACGACCGTCCCCTTGCCCGGTGAGGATTCAATCTTAAAGCTGCCGCCGACCATCTCCAACCGTTCGCGCATGCCGAGGATTCCCAATCGTGAATTTTGTTTGGGGTGTAAGGCCCGCGTTGCCGGGAAGGATTTGCCGTGGTCTTTAATTTGCAGGCAAAAGGCGTCGGGAAGCTTCTCGAAGTTCACTTCCGCCAGGCTGGCCCGGGCATGGCGGGCCACATTGGTCAGCGCTTCCTGGGCGACCCGGTAGAATACAATGCTCATACTCTGGCTTAATTGCGGGATCCTGCCGGAGGTAAAGGTGGTGAAACGAACCTGGATGCCGGTGCGCTTCGTGAACTCGGCCATCGGACACTGTTCGTGCGGCATAAAACTACCGTCCGGACGAAACAATTTGAACGAGCCGCAAAATCGTTCGTCCGTTTCCCCGGACACGGGCTCGCGGCCCCATAATTCCGCCGCGCGGCGGTTGAATTCCTGAATCACCCCCGCGGCATCACAGGAATAGACGGCCACGGGGAACAGCTCAAACAAGGTGCGGTAGCGTTTCTCGCTTTCGCGCAAAGTTTCTTCGACCTGCTTGCGGTCCGAAATGTCCTCGAATGCAACTCGACACCATTTCCGCCCGCCCGCCGGACCGACGGCGGGCGCGGCCCGAAAGCCGGCCCAAAAAGTGCCGCCGTCTTCCTTCAGAAGCCGCAGTTCACAGCTCTGGTCCGCGGTCCCGGCGACTATTTTATCCAAAAAGATCAGAAAGGTCGGCTGACTTGGCGGCGCGACAAAAGCCAGGAAACGCCGGTTGACGAATCGGGAGCGCTCCACGCCCAGCAGCGCCGCGCTCCTTGGATTCGCCTCCAGAATCCGTCCCGATTCATCAACGGAGAAATAAACCGACTCCAACAGAATGTATTGAACCTTTCTGCGGCGCAATGGGGTGTTCACCCCATTTACGATTTTCGGGGGATTTCTGATCCCCGCCATAATCGCTCCGTCAACGCCGGTTAAAATAGTCGGCCGCCTCATCCAGCACGGGTGCCGGCCATTGGAAACATCCGTGAGCGGAGATGGCCCCGGTGCGAAAGCGTGGCATTGAGCAATTGCAAACGGATGCATCCGGTCAGATAAAAAGCCGCCATGGCCACAAACGCCGGGACTAAAATTAGCACCGGCAGGCGTTTGATTTTCAAGAAGCCACTCCCGAAACGATTCGTTTGCGCGGCGACCGTTGAATGGCCACGAACCAGACCCACGCGATTAACACCCCTTGCAGGGGCAGACGCGCCCACAATAGCCACGGGGCAAAATGAAACCGGCCGGCAGGCGGCAACCGGCAGATGTTCGCCGGGAAAACTGCGACCAACAACGCGATCAATCCCCCCCGGCGCTCCGGGGCAGGGTCAGGATGCGTTGCGCCGGCCAAAAATTTATTTTTGCGGATTGACAGGGACGGCGGAAAAGGTATGTTCTCCGTTCCGTTTGGCGGGCCCCGTTTGTGAGGGGATACCCCCGTCTGAAGAAGGGATGTGAGTTGCGATGACCGAAATTAGACTGAAAAAAGGTGAACCAGTGGATCGTGCGCTGCGCCGGCTGAAGAAAAAAGTCGACCGCGAGGGCACGCTCAAGATCGTGCGCAATCACCGGCATTTTGAAAAGCCGAGTGAGAAACGCCGGCGCAAGGAAAAAGTCGCGCGCTTTTCCGCGATGCTGACCGCCCGTTACGCGGACTTGTAAGCTTTGACATTTTAGGATTCACCGCGCCGGGCGCATATTTTACCGTATGCGTCCGGCTTTTTTGCATGTATTCATTTTCAAGCTGTTGGAATTCCCACCGGCACACCTGCGGTCGCGCGATGCTGCGCGAAATCCGCGAACTGGGGTTCGCGTATGCGGAGCTGAGCCATGGCATCCGGGTGAGCCTGTTGCCGGGGATTTTTGAGGCGGTGGACGCGGGGGAAATCAAAATTTCCACCGTGCATAATTTCTGCCCGCTGCCCATGGGGGTGACCCATGCGGCGCCCAATCTCTACGAATTTTCCTCGGAAAAGCCGCGCGATCACGATCTGGTGCTGCGGCACACGCAGAAGACGCTGGAGATGGCCACCCGGGTGGGGGCGTCGCTGGTGGTGCTGCATTTCGGCAGCATGGACCTGAAGGATTACGGCGGGAAACTCGAGAACATGCTGGCGCGGGGGGAGAAGAACACCGCCAAGTATGACAAGCTGTGCGCGGAGGCCGCCAAGGCCCGCGCCGCGAAAAAGGTCCGGCCCTTCGCCCTAGCCTGCGCCACGCTCAAACTCTTGTTGCCCGAGGCCGAAAAGCGCGGGCTCAAATTCGGCATTGAGAACCGTGAGGCGCTTAATGAACTGCCGGTGGAAGGCGACTTTCTGACCCTGGTGAAGGAGCTTGACAGCCCGGCGGTGGTTTATTGGCACGACACCGGCCACGCCCAAGTCAAGGAGAATCTCGGTTTCATCAATCAGCTCGCGCATTTGGAGGCGCACGCGGGGCATCTGGCGGGCTTCCACATTCATGACGTGCAATATCCCCTGCGGGACCATTGCATGCCGGGCATTGGCACGGTTAAATTTGACGTGCTGGCGCCGCTGGTGAAACCCCACCACATCAAGGTGTTTGAATTCAGCCCCTCGATGCCGGAGGCCATGGCGCGCTCGGGTATTCAGCACATCAAAAACCTCTGGGGGCCGGAATAGGCGGGCAGGGGTGGCGCAAATCTCTTTTGCCACGACTCCGGTTTTGCGCAAGACTGGGGGCGCGTGACTTCCGAGCCGGCCAACATTGCCAGGGATATTGTGCGCCGTTTGCAAACGGCGGGGTTCAGCGCGTTTTGGGTGGGCGGATGTGTGCGCGATGTGCTGCTGGGCCGCGACCCGAAGGATTATGACATCGCCACGGATGCAATGCCGGCGGCGGTGGAGAAATTATTTCCGCACACGATTCCGGTGGGCAAACAGTTCGGGGTGGTGGTGGCGGTGGTGCGGGGGGGCCAGTTTCAGATCGCCACGTTTCGCGCCGAATCCGACTACCGGGACGGGCGCCGGCCGGAAACGGTCGTTTTTGGCGACGCCCGGGCGGATGCGCTGCGCCGCGATTTCACGGTCAACGGCCTGTTTTATGATCCGTTGACCGAGCAATTGCACGACTGGGTGGACGGGCAGGCGGATTTGCGGGCGGGTCTGATCCGCACGATCGGCGAACCGGCGGAGCGGTTTGGGGAGGATCATTTGCGGCTGTTGCGGGCGGTGCGGTTCGCGGCGCAACTCAACTTTCAAATCCAGCCGGAAACGTTGGCCGCCGTCCGGTTGCTGGCCCCGAAAATCATCCGCGTGAGCGCCGAGCGCATCCGGGAGGAACTCCAGAAATTATTCGCCCCGCCCCATGCCGCGCGCGGCCTGGTGCTTTTGCGCGACAGCGGTCTGCTGGCACCGGTTTTGCCCGAGCTGGCGGCCACGCTGGCGTGCGCCCAATCCCCGGATTTCCACCCGGAGGGCACGGTGTTTGAGCATCTGCGGATCATGCTGGAAAAATTGCCGCCGGATGCGTCGCAGCCGCTCGTCTGGGCGGTGATGCTGCACGACATTGGCAAGCCGCCCACGGCGCAAACCGATCCGGCCACGGGGTCCATTCATTTTTACGGCCACGAAAAAGTCGGGGCGGAAATGGCCACAGCCATTTTGCAGCGCCTGCGCTTCCCGAAAAAGCAAATCACCGAGATTGCCGAAAGTGTGTTGCATCACATGCAGTTCAAGGATGTCCGGCAAATGCGCCAGGCCACCCGGCGGCGGATGCTGATGCGCGAGACGTTTCCGCTGGAACTGGAATTGCACCGGCTGGACTGCCTGGGTTCGCACGGGTCGCTGGAGCATTACGATTTTCTCCGCGCGCAGCAGGCGGAACTGGCGCAAATGCCGGAGTTGCATCCGCCGCTGCTCAACGGTCACGAGCTGATGGCGCTGGGCGTGAAGCCCGGCGTGGGGCTGGGCGGCCTGTTGCATGAAATTCGCGAACGCCAGTTGCAGGGGGAATTAACCACGCCGGACGAGGCGCGGGCGTGGGTGCGCGAAAAGCTGAAGCGGGAGGCATGAAGCGCCGGCCGGCGCCTTACACGCATCCATGGATTACAATGAAATTCAGTCCCGGCGGGCAGAGCATACGTCCGCCCTCACCCCGGGCTGCTCCTCCGCCTTCGCTGGCGCTACGGCGCGACAAGCCAGGAGAGGGAGAATCCCCGGCAGGCGCACAGGAATACGAAGCGGCCGGTGGTCGGATGGTTTTTTGTACCGCCGACTTCCAAGTCTGCTGTCTCGCATCCGGCGCTGCGGGATAAACCTGCCGGCGGTACCGCAAGCGGGCGCATTCGACGCTTGGACGGCCTGCCGATTGGGAAATCGGCGATACAGCAGGTTGTCCCGCAAAGCGGGATGCGGTACGGCTGGCGCAAGATGCGGGCAAGATGCAGGCCGCGGCCGGAGCCTGTTCAATGGGCCGGGTTTTGGCGGAGGAGATAATCCCGCACCAACCGGCCGGAGGGCTTCAGCATGTCGTCGGTCCAGGGACCGGTGGGGCTGGCGCCGGGTTGGAAGGCGGCGGAGGTTTCGCCCAGGGGTGCCACGGACCAGTTGGCGCAACTGATGTCATTGGCCGCGAGCCAATCCCACCACAGTTGCGTTTCGGCCGGATCATACGCGCCGCCGCCGGAGGAGGAGCTGGTGCCGTATTCGGTGCAGAAGAGCGCCACGCCGTTCTTCAACGCCTCGGTCCCGTTATCGCGCAGTTTCTGCCGGTGCGAGGCGGCGTAGAAATGGATGGAATAGGCGATGTTGGTGGAAGTCGTGATGGGATCAAGGGAGGCCTCGGCGCATTCCTGGTCCCAGTGCCGGTTGCCGCAGATGATGATGGCCGCCGGGTCCACGGCGCGAATCCGGGCAATGATCGTCTCATGATACGCCTTGATGACGGGCCACGCCTCCTGCACGGGTTCATTCCAAGGTTCATACATCACGTTGGGCGTGTTCCGGTAGGCGGTCGCGAGGGTCGTGAAAAAGGTTCCGGGCGAGGCGGTGTCCCGTTGCGCGCCGCCCATGGCGTGCCAGTCCACGACCGCATAGATTCCGTTGGCAATGCAGGCATCCACCACGGTCCGCACCCGGGCGAGTTCATTGGTGGGGTTGCGCTGGTAATCCCGGGGCAGCACGGGGATGCGGATGAGGGTGCATTTCCAATCCTGCGCCAGATGATTAATGGCGCTGGTGTTGTAAAACTGTTTGCCACTGGGCGTCCAACTGTAGAGGGACATGCCGTGCAAGGCGATGGGCAGACCGGCTTGATCCACGATTTTATTGCCGCGCACGCTGAGCCGGCCGTGAAGCTCCACCAGCGTCGGCGCGCGACCGGCGGCCGGCGGGGGCGCGTTTTTGCCGGCGGTCGTGCGGCAGCCCGAACCCAGCAACGCCAGCGCGGCGGCGGTGAAGACCACCGGAATCAGTTGGAAGCGACGGCGCATGGCGGCGGCAAAAGTTTTCATTATGGACATGGGGTGACTCTATTTTTAGCGCCCCCGAAAGTCCAACGCTATTTTCCACCGGCCATGGAAAAATTGTTCATTTCCGGGCTTGTCTCCCGGCGGCTTCAGGCCTTAGATATGGCTGATCCATGAAAATTCTATTGGTGGCATTGATGCTGACGGTCCACGCCGCCGCCCGGGCGGCCGGGACGCTGGACATTTATTGGACGGACATGGAAGGGGGCGCCGGCACATTGATCGTCACGCCCGCCGGTGAGTCCATTCTCGTGGATACGGGCAATCCCGGCCGGCCCGGTCAGACGGACACCAGCGCCGCCCGCATCCATGCCGCCGCCGTGGCGGCCGGGGTCAGTAAGATTGACCATCTCATCCTCACGCATTATCACGGTGACCATTTTGGCGGCGCGGCGGACTTGGCCCGGCTGATGCCGATTGGCGAAGTGTTGGACAACGGCATTCCCGACCATGATCCCGACGGGGCCACGAACAGCGCGCGGTTTCTCCGGAACATCCAGCCCTACGGGGAGTTCAAGGCGGACCGGCGGCTGGTGATCAACCCCGGCCAATTCATCGCGCTCCGCCAGACCCCGGAGACCGCGCCGGTGACGCTGTATTGCGTGGGTTGCCGCAAACAATTCCCGGTTCCGGCCAACACGCCGACGAATCCGTTTTGTGCGGCGCCGGTGGAGCAGCGCCCGGTGGACACCACGGACAACATCAACAGTGTGGTGCTGCTGTTGAAATTCGGCCCGTTTAAATTTTTCATCGGCGGGGATCTGACGTGGAACATGGAGGCGCAGATGGTCACGCCCCGCAATCCGGTGGGCACGGTGGATCTTTACCAGGTGGATCACCACGGCTTGAACCTGAGCAACAACCCGCTGCTGGTGCGCAGTCTTTCGCCGACGGTGTCGGTGATGAGCAACGGGCCGCACAAGGGGGCGAATCCGGAAACGCTGGCCACGTTGCGGAGCGTGCCGTCCATTCAAACGATGTGGCAGATTCACCTGAACCTGCTGGGCGGCTCGAAATACAACACGGACCAGCAATACATCGCGAATCTGCCGGAAAAATGCCAGGGCAATTACATCAAGTGTTCCGTGGAGCCGACGGGGAAAAGCTACACGGTGTCCATCCCCGCGACCGGCGTGTCCAAGTCCTACGCGACGGTGTTGGACCGGGCTTACTGATTTTGATTCGCGGCCATCAGATGGACACAAAGTTAAGGGAGGAAATACGTTCGCCTTCATCCCGGCCGGCTCCCGAGGGAGGGTAAGGGATCGGCCGCCTTACTCGGGCATGGTCTTCATCTGGTCGCCGCTCATGGGTTGAGGATGGGCACCGAGGGTGGCGCGCAGTTTGTGGATGTCATCCTCCGTCACGGCGCTGCCTTTGTTGCCCCAAGAATTGCGGATGTAACTGAGGACCGCCGCGAGATCCGCATCGGGCAGGGCCGCGCCCATGGCGGCCATGGACATGTTCCAGTCCTTGCCCGCCACGGTCAAATGCCCGTTCAGCCCCGCCAGGGGAATGTGGGCCAGCCGGTCAAAGCCCTTCGCGTTCACCCATTCGGAACCGGCCAGGGGCGGTGCCTGACCCGGTTTGCCCAAGCCGTCGGGGCCGTGACAGATGCCGCACACCTGGTCATAGACCACCTTGCCCCGCGCCAGCGCGGCGGCCGCGCCGGACTTGGGTTGGTAAAGTTCCACTTCGTCGGTGGAGACATACGGCGCATAGACCTGCGCGGAGAACCAGCCGCCATGTTCGTCAAAATACAGGCCGCCGAGAAACAACAGGACGAGCAGGAGCAGGACGATCCAAATCGGCGTGGTGGTGCGGCCGGCGCCGGGTTCGGCAGTGGGCGGGGTGGGCGGGGAAGTTTTGATTTCGTCGCTCATGGTTTGGCGGGCGGGGTGAACGGCGCGTCATAGACCGGCACATTCGCGCGCAGGCTGAGCAAATAGGCCGCAAGTTGCCGGGCTTCAGGCTTGGGCACGACTTCAAATCCGGCCGGCGGGGCAAAGGCGGCCGGCAGATTGAGGGCGTCCGGTGAGGGGGCCGCGCCGATTTTTTGGACGGTGAACAGATAACGGAACGACGGCATCTTGGAGTCGGTGTTCACGCTGCGCGGCGCATAGAGGTGCAGCAGGTGCCAGTTGGCATCCGGCGAGCGCAAACCGATGTTGGCCAGGTCCGGTCCGGCCCGCAAACCGCCGAGTTGCACGGGGTTATCATACAGGAAATCCTCGGCCACACTGCGGCGCACGCCCCAGCCATGGTCCAGATCCGATCCGATCGGCACGATGTGGGTTTCCACTTTGCCGCCCGCCGCGGTGATCTTCCCCGAAACCGCCTCGGCCTGATCCTTGGTCAGCCCGGTCAAGGTCAGGGCGGTCAGCAGATTCGTGACGGCCGACGGGTTCTTGCCGGCGTCGGTCAACACCACTTCGCAGGTGACGCCGTCCTGGCGTACTTGTTCGGTGTGGCACGCGGCACAGCCATTGGCACGATAAGCTTGGAGGCCCAGCGTCGCCGCGCCGGTGCGTTGGGGCGGATAAACGTCGGTGGTGTTCAGCACGGTGGTCTCTTTGAGAGTGCCCAACTGGAGGGCCGGGGCAATGACGAGCCCGATCCACGAGGCGCCCAGCGCCACAATCACCGCGAAAATGACCGGCAGGCCGCATTTCATGGTTTCACCTCCGACGCCTTCAACGGCGCGGTGACGGCGGCAAAAATGGTTTTTGCCAGCGCTAGTTTCCAATTTAAAAACATGGCGAGAACGTTGACGGCGAACAGCAGGTTGCCCGCGAGGAGGAGGAACAGCCCCAGGGTGCTCACGCGCAGGGCGGGCAGCGCGGCCTCGATTTTATATAAATGGGTTCCCTGCAGGTATCCCCCAACGGCCAGTGGGAGAACCAACAGCACCACGCCGATGCCGGACAACCAGAAATGGGCGCGGGTGAGTTTCGGGAAGGGAAAATCATGGCCCAGCGCCAGTGGCAGAATGTAATAGAGGGCGCCAAACAGGATCATGGCCAGAAACCCGAAAATTTGGAGTTGGACCTGCGCCTGGCCGAACCAGGTGAATTCCAGCACCCGGCTGAATTGCGGACAGGCCAAAGTGATGAGCATGAGCGCAGACAGGATAAAGGCGGAGAAGGCAAACTGGAAATAGCACAATGGACCGCCGATGGGTCCGCTCACCCCGCACAGGGTCCGGGCCACGATGGCCGCCACCCCGAGCACCGGGACCACCAGCAACGCCGCCGCCACGGAACCCAGGGTGGGAATCCAGGCCGGAAACGGCGAGCCCACCGGGATGCCGCACCAGGTGCCGAACAGGATCAACGTGGCAAACACCAACAGCGCATAATAATAGCTGTTCAAGGCCCGTCCGGTCAGCTTGGAGATGAAATAAAAACCGATACCCAATCCCGCCAGCGAGAACCAGACCCACAACAGGTTGTTGCCAAACCACAGGTCAATCACGGCCTGCGCCACCCCGCGCACGGGCATGGCCACCAAAAAGATGTTGGCCGAGGTGTAACTCCAGGGAAACCACAACAGCGCCGCCAGCAAAAACCAGTGGGCGGGATGCAGGGTGCGTTCCAGCCGAAACCCGAAGGTGGCCACGATGGAAACCGCGATCAGGCCAAAGGCCACCAGCAAAAGAATGGAGGCGCTCCGGGGAAATTCCAGCCAGGTGAAACCGGTGCTGTGGCCCAGCAGGATGCTCGCCAGCCCCACGAACACCCCCAGGTGCCAGAGATGCGCCGCCACCACCGGCACAACCGGCAGGGTGAACACGGTCTGGCTCAACCGCGAGAAAATCCACAGGCTCACGGCGAGCGCGGCCGGCAGGCAAAAACCATAAACCAACGCGTCATTGGCCGCCGCCGCCACCCGGCCATAGGTCAGCGCCGGGCATTCCGCCAGAAAATCGGGTGCGTGAAATTTGATGGAGGCGATCAACGCCAGCGCCGTGCCCAGCACCAGCCAGACCGCAGCGCCCACCAAGAGCGCCAGCAGGGGCACCCGGCAGGAAGCGTCAATCTCCGGCGCGGAGGCGGTGGGATGAGATGTTTCGTTGGCGGTCATTCGAAAGCACTGGGTTTGGGCGCCACCTTGGGCAGCGGCGCGGCGGCTTTTTCCGCCCGGGCGATCAGGTCCGCGCGGGCCTGCGCCGGGTTCTGCCAGGCCTGGACGGTCAGGCGGATGGCCGCATCAATGGGCAGCCGCACAATATTCCGGTCCTGATCCACCCACGCCGGGGTGGCAAGGGCGGTCGCTTCGGCCGCTTCCATGTCCGCCCGCGCCTGGTAACGGGCGGCGGCGCGGTCGGCGTCAACGGCCGGGGGCTGCACGGCGAACCGCACCGCCAGCGTCAACGCCAGCAGCAGGACCAGCACCGTGGCAAAGGCGAGGGCCGCACCGGAAGCGCGGTTGACAAACGGGGGGGGCGTCGGGCTGCTCATGGTTGACCTCCATTGACCGGCGCGGCACCGGTCGGTTCGGCGTCGTAGAAATGCACGCCCATGGCCTCCAGCACCCGCGGATCGCGCTGGGGATACGGCGGATGACTCAGGAATTTGCGCAGGAAGACTTTGGCGAGAAATCCGCCCATGAACAACACGCAACCCGCCGGGAGCCAGAGCCATTTGAAAGGATAACCCTCGTTGTTCAGCGCGGGCAGGATGTTGAAGGCCATGTCCGCCAAATGCAGAAACCAGGCGGCCACGCAGACGGGCACGATCACCTTGAAATTCGTCTTGGCGCTGAGCGGCAGCAGGACGAAAAACGGCACCAGAAAATGCCCGAATATGAGGATCATACTCAGCCACCACCACGAACCGTTCTCCCGGATGAGGTAATAGAAGGTCTCCGTGGGCATGTTGGCGTTCCACACGACGAAATACTGGGCAAATTCCGTATAAGCCTGGAACACTGTGAAGCCGAAGAACAGCACGCCGAGGTAATAAAACTGGTGGTCGTGCAGCACGACATGCAGAATGCGCTGGCGCTGCAGGATCACGGTCAGCACATACAGCGTGGCGAGCGTCACCCAGGTGGTGCTGGCGAAGAAATACACCCCGTATATGGCCGAATACCATTGATAATGCACCGCCTTGATCCACAGCACACTGGACAAGGTCAGGGTGATGGCAAAGGCCACGATGCCCCAGCCGGAATGAAACCGCAGCTTGTGGGTGCATTCGGCGGCCCCCGTCACATCCTGCCGCAGCGACCAGTAGGCCAGGCGCGAGGAGAGCAGCCACCAAATTCCGAAAAACACCGCTGACGTCACGCAGAAACCGGGAATGGTGAACACCGGGGCTTTCGCGAGGATCAAATTATTGGTGGCGGGATCGGCCACATGCATCCAATCATAAGTCCCCTTCCCGGCAATGGCCAGCACGGCCAGCGGGAGGAACAAAATCGCCAGCGAGGGGAACAGGAGCGTGGCCAGATGTTCACAAACCCGGCGCGTGGCCACCGACCAGCCCGCATCCGTCAAGTGATGCACCATCACCAAGAACAGCGAACCGAGGGCGATGCTCAGGAAAAAGACAAACGCCAGCAGCCAGGAATAGCCGAACTCCCGGGAGTCCAACAACAGGCCGAGCACCGACAGCACCCCGCCCACGCCCATGCACAACCGGGGCAGGCCGGCCCACTTGGATAAATCCAGCGGCGGCGGCAGATGAGTTGATTCGTGGCTCATGTTATTTCTTAAAGGCGGCCTGTTCATCGGCCGGCAGTTCGTCCGGCGACCCGAGCCAGCTCAATTGCAAGGCCCGCACATAGGCGATCACGGCCCACCGGTCTTCCACCGGCATCAACGGTCCGTAGGCGCCCATCACGCCCTTGCCGTGGGTGACGGTGTTGAAAATTTCCCCGTCCGGCATGGCGACCAGGCGCTGGTCATGGAGGTTGGCCACGGCGGGCATCACGCCGAGCTTTTTGGTGATGCCGTTGCCGTCCCCGAGGCGGCCATGACACGGCGCACAATAAATGTCAAAGCGCTCGCGCCCGCGCCGCAGCAAGGCTTCATCCACCGGCAACGGGTTGACCGCCACAAAATTCGTGGTGCCGGTGACTAATCCGGTGTTGACCGGGGAATCTTCGAAACGATAGACCGGGCCGGCCGTGGTTTGGAACGGTTGGCTGCGGGCCACCGTGCCCGGCGGCGGCAACTGGGAGCTGACGCCGTTGGCAAAGAAGGGGTTGGGTTCCTGCGGGCGCAACTTGGCCTGCCGGTCCATGTCCGGAAACACCTCGATGGGCGGGACGCGCGAAAGGCGGCCCCGCGACCCGGCGATGCCAAACAGAATCACCGGGAGGGCGGCCAAAATCAGGGCGATGGAAATGATGTAGCGCATCAGGCTTCCTCCTCCACCAGTTCAATGTGCGCGCCGCCGACGGCTTCCAGGAGCTGGCGGGTTTTCACGGCGCAAAACTGGTCGTCATTCGCGCCGATCACCAGCAAAAAGCGGTCGCGGGAAACCAGATGGAACCGCGAGCCGTTGAACAACGGATGATGCAGGCGCGGCAGTTGGTTCAGGGCCAGCATGCCCACCAGCGCGCCGATGGCGCCGCCCATGACCAGCAAAATATACGACGGCACAAAGGACATGGGGATGCTATACATGGGCTTGCCGCCGACGATCAGGGGATAATCAAAGGCGTTCGTATACCAAAGGAGGCCCATGCCGGACAGGAACGCGCCGCCGCCCATGGCCAGCGAGAACCAGCCCGCGAGCGAATTTTTCAGGCCCATGACCTTGTCAATGCCGTGGATCGGGAACGGCGTGAACACGTCCCAGCGGCGATAGCCGGCGTCCCGGACCTTTTCCGCCGCCGCCAGAAGGGCCGCCGGCGTGTCAAATTCAGCGATCAAGCCGTAGGGTTTCAAGGCCGGCCTCCTTTCGCGCCGCCCAGCGGATGGTGCGGATTGCCCTGGGGCGTGGCGCCCTTGACTTCCGAAATCGCGATCATGGGCAGAAATTTCACAAACAACAGATACAGCATGAAGAACGTCCCGAGCGTTCCAATATACAACCCCACATCCCAGCGCGTGGGCAGGTAGGTGCCCCAGTTGGCCGGCAGAAAATCTTGGTAAAGCGAGCCGACCACGATCACGAACCGCTCGGTCCACATGCCGATATTGATCAACACGCCGATGATGAAGAGCGCCAGCAGGCTGCGCCGGATTTTTTTGAACCAGAGCAACTGCGTCACCAGCACGTTGATGCCGATGAGCGTCCAGCCCAGAAACCAGTATTGGTGGCCGAACAGGCGGTGGCCAAACACCCAGCGTTCGTAGGGGTCGCCGCTATACCAGGCGATGAAAAATTCCATGGCGTATATATAATCAATAATCAACCCCGCCACCAGGGCGAGCTTGGCCACCTTGTCGAGGTGGCTCAGGGTGATGATGTCCTGCAGGCCGCACCATTTCCGCAGGGGAATCAGGATCACCAGCACCATGCCGAACCCGCAAAACACCGCGCCGATCACGAAATACAGGGGGAAAATCGTCGCGTGCCAGCCCGCGATTTGCGCCGTGCAGAAATCGAGGCCGACGATGGAACTGACGGTGAACACGAGCAGCGTACACAGCCCGGACAGCACCACGTAGGCTTTTTCGTAATGGTGCCATTGATGCGCCGACCCCGTCCAGCCCATGGCCAGAAAACCGAAGATGACTTTGCGCACACGCGTGGTGGCCCGGTCCCGCAGCACGGCGAAATCAGGGATCATGCCCATGAACCAGAAGAGCATCGAGACCATCATGTAGGTGTTGACGGCGAACACGTCCCACATGAGCGGCGAACGGAATTGCGGCCAGAGCGCGTTATAGGTCGGCACCGGAAACATGAACCAGTCGAACCAGGCGCGCCCGACGTGAATGGCCGGATACAGCCCCGCCATCATCACCGAGAACACCGTCATGGCTTCCGCCATGCGCCCGATGGTGGTGCGCCAGTGCTGGCGGGTGAGAAACAACAGCGCCGAAATCAGCGTCCCGGCGTGGGCCACGCCCACCCACCAGATGAAATTGACGATGTCCAACCCCCACATCACCGGATGGTTGTTGCCCCAGACGCCGACGCCCGTCGTGACTTGGTAAAACAGGCAGACCGGCAGCAGCACCAGGGCGCAAAACGCCGAAGGCAGGAACAAAATCCACCACCAGCGGGGGATTTTACCCTCTGCGAACGCCGACAGCTGGTCGGTGAGCAGGCCGAGACCGCGGTTGTTCTCCACCACCGGTGCGCGTTGCAATTCCGCCGGCGGCAAGAGCGACTTCAAATTGGTCGTGGCCTCAGCCATTAGCTGTTTCCTTTCTCAACGGTTGCGGACGGGCGGTCATAGGGATTGCCGTTGTGCTGCTCGTATTCCTCGAAGCTGTGGGGCCATTCCCGGTAATCCGGCATGGCGGGATTCGGATTGCGAATCCGCGCGAGATAGGTCGTGCGCGGTTTGGTGAGCAGGTCGCCCAGCACCGTATAATTCCGCTCCTGCGTCTTGAGTTTGGACACGCTGCTGTCCGGGTCGCTGACGTCGCCGAACACAATCGCGCCGGCCGGACACGCCTGCTGGCAGGCGGTCTTGGGCACCGTGCCCTCGGATTCGCGGAGCCGGACATGGTCCGAAGCGCCGGCCGCGACCTTCTGCTTGATCTTGGCGTGTTCGATGCGCTGGGTGCAATACGTGCATTTCTCCATCACCCCGCGCATGCGCACGGTCACGTCCGGGTTCTTGACCATCTTGATCAAATCCCATTCGTCTTCCTCGCGCATCCCGCTGTTGGGATCCTTCCACCAGCGCAATATATCCAGTTCCCCGCCCGTCTTGTGGCCGAACATCGCGGTCGGATACATCGGCCCCTTGAGGTCCGCGAGCGGGCGCTTGTTGTAATCCAGATAATTGAAGCGCCGGACCTTATACGGACAGTTGTTCGAGCAATAGCGGGTGCCGATGCAACGATTGTAGGCCATCACGTTCAGCCCTTCCTGGTCATGCACCGTGGCGTTGACGGGGCAGACGCTTTCGCAGGGCGCGGCCTCGCATTGCTGGCAGAGCATCGGTTGATTCACGGCCTGCACGTCGTCAATCCAATTGGCGAACTGCTGCGCGTCATCCTTTTGGAAGGAATCGGCCAGGGTTTCCTTCGCCGGATCCGCCGTATAATAGCGGTCAATGCGCAGCCAGTGCATTTCGCGGCCGCGACTCACCTGGTCCTTGCCGACAATCGGAATGTTGTTCTCGCTCTGGCAGGCGACCACGCAGGTGCCGCAGCCCACGCACGCCGTCAGGTCAATGGTCATGCCCCATTGATGCAACGCCGTTTTTTTGGCCTCGTCCAGCGGATTCGGGTAGAGGGACTGCTGGATCGGCGCTTCCACGCCGTGCATTTTTTCCGCGAAATCCGGGAGCTTTTGATACTCCGCCCAATTCGCCTCGCGCACCGCCGGGCGGCCCTCCATGGACCAGTGGTGCTGCGTGGTTGCGATCACGTAGGTTTCGCCCGTCTTGCGAATCGTCGCGCCGGTCGTCACATAACCGCCGGTGAAAATGGAATACGCGTTGAAACCCACGCCGGTGCCCACGCGCCCGGCCGCCGTCCGGCCATAGCCCAGCGCCAAGCCCAGCGTGTCATCCGCCATGCCCGGCTGCGTCCAAATCGGGCCTTTGACCGTGCGACCGTTCAGCGTAATCTCCACCAGGTCGCCGTTCTCCACGTCAAGTTCGCGCGCCGTTTTGCGGCTGACCAGCACGGCGTTGTCCCAAGTGATTTTTGTGACCGGCTCGGGCAGTTCCTGCAGCCAGCCGTTGTTGCCGAAACGCCCGTCATCCACCTTGCTGTCGCGATAGAAAATCACGTCCAGACTGTTCGCCGAGGCCGGGGTTTCCTTCACCTCCGGCGGGGTGCCCGCAAAACTCGCATTCACCGTGGCGGTGGCGGAATCCGGCTGGTAACCGTTGAACAAAAATTTCTTCCACGCCTCGTCGGAACCGCCGTAGGTGGCGCGGACAATATCATAGCCGCTCGTCGAGGATTCCCCCGCGATGCGCGCCAAAAATTCCAATTCGCCCAGCCCGCCGAACAGCGGTTGAATCAATGGTTGCACCGGCACCAGCGTGCCGTCGCTGGTGATCGCATCGCCCCAGGATTCCAGATAATGCGCCGCCGGAAAATGCCAGTCGGTCTGGGCAAACGTCTCGTCTTCGTAATAGCCCAGGCGCACCACGGTTTTGGCCTTGCGCTGGGTGGCGGCCCAATTCAAATCGGCGGGGGCGTTATATGCCGGGTTGCCGCCCAGCAGAACCAGCGTGTCCACCGCACCGGCGTTCAACGCTTTCGCCAGTTCCGCAATGGCGCCCGCATTGGCCGCCGGCACCGGATGCAGGGTCACCGTGTTGCCAATGCCATCCAACGCGGCGTTGATGGCGTGCGCCAGCAAATGCACCTCCAGCGGCTGCGCCTGCCCGGCCACCACCAAAATATTCCCCCGGTTCTGCACCAAATCCGCCGCACATTCCGTGAGCCATTTGGCCAAATTCGGTTCCAAGGTCTTGAACGACAGCGCGGCGTCCGGCGATTTCACGAGGCGCAACAGCGCGTCCGCCAGGACGGGCAACCGGCCCGCCGGCACGCGCAACCGGTGATCCGCCCCCGCCCCGGTGAGCGTGAACAGGGATTCAATGACATACAACCGGCTCATCCCGCCGCTCTCGGGCTTGCGGCCCTGGACATAACGGCGGATGTGGTTGTGAACGTCATCTTCGCTGCCCAAGAAATCGCTCCCGAGCGAGACGATGACCTTCGCCTTCTCAAAATGATACCCCGGCCGCACCGGCTGACCAAACGCCACCGTCGCCGCCCGCTGATGAATCTCGGAATCCACCGGCTCATACGCAAACCATTGGGCCTTCGGAAATTTTTGACTGATCAGATCCTGCAACCGCCGGCGCGAGGGCGACGTGCTGCGGTCCGTGAGGAAGGCCAGTCCCTGCCCGCCCGTGGCGGCGGCGGATTGCGAAAGCTGGTCGAGGAACGCCAGCCCCGCCGCCGGCGCGACGATTTTCCCGCCCTGCTTGGTGCGCTTGGCGCGGTCGGGGTCATAGACATCCAGAATCGAAGCCTGCGCATACCGGTCGGTGGACCCATTGCCGCCCGGAAATTCCGCGTTGCCCTCGAGCTTCACCGGCCGGCCCTCGTAGGATTTGGCCACGAGCGGAATGGCCCCGTTGCGGGTGGGCATGGCGGTCGCATAGTATTGCGCCTCGCCAAAAGTGTAATTCTCCGGCTGTTTGCCAAACGGCTCCAGTTTTTCCTCCGGCCGCCGGCAGCCCGCCCCCATCACGCCGATGCCCGCGAGCATGAGCGAGGCCGACATGATCCGCACAAAATGCCGCCGCGAAACGCCGTCCTCCAATTCGCTGGCCCCCTGCGGAAACTCGCGTTGCAGCCATTCCTTGAACTCCGACGTGTCCGCCAGTTCATCCAGACTGCGCCAATAACGGCGTCCGGTGACCGGCGGGGTTGAATGGTTCAATTGATTCTTCATCGGTGACAGGCCGAACAACTTTGCAGCGACTCCACTTTCCAATCATGCACCATTTGAGCCCCGTTGGTGGCCTGCATTTCGGCGGCCACGGCGGCGTTGGTGTTCCATTGCCAGCCCAGGTGAGTCACCTGGGTGGTGGGCCGGATATGCGCCGCCGGATCCCGGTGGCAATCCAGGCAAAAACTCATGCTGAACGATTTGGCGTGATACACTTCATCCATTTGGTCAATCCGGCCGTGGCATTCCACGCAACTGATTCCCCGGGTCACATGCACGGAATGGTTAAAATACACATAATCCGGCACCTTGTGAACCTGCACCCACGGCACCGGCTTGCCCGTGGCCGCGCTGTCCCGCACCACCGCCAGCAAGGGATCATCCTTCAGCACCTGGTTGTGGCAGTTCATGCAGGTCGAGGCACCCGGCAAATTGGCAAACCAGGATTTTTCCACCCCATTATGACAATACCGGCAGTCCAGCCCCATTTCTCCGGCGTGAATCTTGTGCGAAAACGGCACCGGCTGCACCGGTTCATACCCCACCCGCGTGTGCTTGGGGGTGACATACACGGCCACGCCCGCCGTCACCACGCCGCCCAGCACGGCCGCTACGGCGCCCAGCGCCAACGGCATCCAGTTTGTCCACTTGGGAAAAATTGCTGGCATTACGAGTCGGCGGACACTGTTTCAGGAATCATCACGTTTGTCACTTGTTTGTCATGCGCATCGCTAATGACGGGCGTTATGATTAATGAACTTCCCGTCCCCGCGCAAGAAAGTTTGTGAAATATTTCACGATTAGTCAAATCCCCGTTAACGCCGCCCCCAACACCCCGGCGGAATCCCCCAGTTCGTGCCGGAGAATCGGCGTCGTCAGGGTGTCGTTGAAGACGCATTTCGCCACCTCCGCCACCCCCAGCGTGTAAAGCTCGGCGAATTTGGAGACGCCCCCGCCCAGCACCACCGCGTCCGGGTCCAAAACATCAATCAAATTCGCCAGCGCCCGGCCGAAGTGCCGGAGGAATTCCCCGATGAATTGAACCGCCGCCGGATCGCCCCGGCGATAATCCGCCTCGATGCCCTCCATGGTTTTGGCGATGCCGAACTGTTCCCGGTAGCGCGCCTGCAGGCCGCCGCCGCTAATATACGTCTCCACGCACCCGCGCCGGCCGCAAAAACAAAGCGGCCCCTCGGGGTTGATGGACATGTGCCCCCATTCCCCCGCGATGCCCTGCGGACCCGTGATCACCTCGCCGTTATAAACCAACCCGCCCCCGCACCCCGTGCCCAAAATGACGCCAAACACCAGCTTCCGCCCCCGCCCCGCCCCGAGCCGCGCCTCGGCCAGTGCAAAACAATTCGCGTCGTTCTGCATGGCCAACGGCCGGCCGAGCCGCCGCTCCAAATCCGCCTTCACCGGCCGCCCGTTCAAACAGACCGTGTTGGAATTCTTCATCAGCCCGGTCTCCGGCGACACCACGCCCGGCGCGCCGATGCCCAGGGTGTAGGGCTCTGCCGGTGTGCGGTCCGCCAGTTCCCGCACCAGATTTTCGATACGGTTCAAAATCGCGTCGTAGCCCTGCTCCGCCTGCGTCGCCACCCGCTTGCGGAACAGTTCACGATGCTGTTCGTCCAGCACGACCCCCTCGATTTTCGTGCCCCCCATGTCAATCCCGATGTGTATCATGCCCCCATGCTTTCAAATCCGCCCGCTGCGGGCAACTTGGAACCGGCTGATGCCCCCCATTAGTTCCCATAAAACCTCTCCCGACCGCTTGCCAACGGGCGGTTCCCGGGCTTACGTTGCGTTACGAAACCATTATGAGCGCAACCAATCATCTCTATTTCATCAACCGCCAGGTTGCCGCCGGCGGCCACCATGCCACCAAGCCAGGGCAGATTCGCCGGGCCGTGACCATTTCGCGGCAAGCCGGCTGCGGTGCCCGGGTGGTGGCCGAATTGCTGGCCGCCCGGCTCCAAGCCCACCCCGTCGAGAATTCGGTGCCTTGGACGATTTTCGACCGCAACCTCATGGAAAAAGTGCTCGAGGAGCATCAACTGCCCAAATACCTCGCCGATTTTTTGCCCGAAGACCGCATCTCCGCGTTGGAAGACATGTTGGGCGACATTTTTGGCCTGCATCCGCCCCAGGAAACCATTGTCAAACAGACCGCCGAGACGATTTTGGGGCTGGCGGAACTGGGCGGAGCCATCCTCATCGGCCGCGCCGGCAACATTATCACCGCCAAGCTGCCGCACGTCCTCCAAGTCCGGCTGGTGGCCCCGCTGGAGCAGCGCATCGCGCGGGTCACCCAGGATCAGGGATTGACCGCCGCCGAGGCGCGGGACTTCTGCCTGCGCGAGGGCCAGGGCCGCGAACGTTATCTGAAGAAATACTTTCACGCCGACATCAACGACCCGCTGCGCTATCACCTCGTCATCAACACCGGCCTGGTGAGCTACGACCTCGCCGCCCGGCTCATCGAATCCGCCCTGCTGGCCCTGGGCTGAGCCGGGAAAAAGCGAAAAGCGGGAAAGCGGGAAAGCGGGAAAGCGGAAACGGGGAATATTCCGATAAAGTAGCAGACGAGGTGACGGCGTGTTGCCCAACCTCACGGAGCGCGGGTGTCTCAACCGCAGCGTGTCGAAATGGCCTCATCGGCGGGCCTTTTCCCGCTCCCGAATGCAAAGTTTTCCTCCTTTTTGACTTGGGCAACACGCCCGTAACGAGGCTCTGACTAAAAACGAAAGCAAAGCAAAGCGAACGACCGAAATCGGATCAAAGCCATTTAATCATTTCCCCGGCACGGTATGGCGGAGAAATGGAATTTCTGTCCCTCGAAAAGTTCGAGCCCCCCGCCGATAAATAGCTCGCCAAGGACTTGGAAAAGGGGCAAATATGGCTCCTCAATTTCTATGAATGAAGGGTCCAAACCAGAACCAAGCGGGGCGAAGCTGTTCGATTTCTTTATCAGCTACACCGGCAAGGACAAGGCTTGGGCCGAGTGGATCGCCTGGGTTTTGGAAGAAGCGGGCTATAGGACCTTCTTACAAGCGTGGGATTTTCCCGGCGGTTCAAATTTCATCTTAAAGATGCAGCACGGTGCGACGGAGGCCACCAGAACCATCGCCGTCATCAGCCCGGATTACTTCAAGGCCGAGTTCACCCATCCTGAATGGGCCAGCGCCCTCGCCCAAGACCCGAAATCGGAGAAGGGCAAATTGATCGCCGTGCGCGTTGCCGATTTTGACCCGCCGGGAATGTTCAAAACCATCGTTTACATAGATTTGGTTGGCCTGAAAGCGGAACCCGCCCAAAAGCGTCTAATCGAGCGCATTACCGACATCCTCAAAGGGACGCGGCGGAAGCCAAATAAAATGCCGGTGTTCCCGGGGGGCCAACCACCCGCAGCCCCGCCTTTTCCCGGCAACCCTGCCGCCACCAATACCCCGCTGAACAACCTCCCGTTCCCACCGAATCCATTATTTACCGGCCGGGAAGATTTGCTGACAAACCTCCACACCGG
>Ga0302278_10000795_pt1 | contig 39912 bp, 34 predicted proteins | sample III_Bog_N3_2_FD_194543 | JGI IMG/M metagenome (GOLD analysis project Ga0302278, IMG submission 194543) | Peat permafrost microbial communities from Stordalen Mire near Abisko, Sweden - III_Bog_N3_2 | ecosystem: Environmental > Terrestrial > Soil > Wetlands > Peat | place: Sweden: Abisko...
TGCTTCTTCATCCAGGCCTTGTATGCTGAGCGCCTTTTCGTACCATCGAATAGCTGCCTCCGGAACTCCCTTGTCGAGGAAGCATTGGGCCAGCCAGGTATAAGTTTGCACCGGTTGCGAGAAAGGCTTGCCGCGCTCGATGGAGTTACAAACTTTCTGTAGTTCGGCAATCGCTTCGTCCAGAAGGCCCATTTCGCGAAAGGCGACTCCCAGGTTGTAATGTGTTTCTGGATCGTCGTCGCCCGCAGCCACTTCTTCTTCCAATTCCTGTTTGAGTTCGCCAAACATTTCCGAAAGATCGACGCTGTCGGAGGCGTGCATGGCCTGTGCCCCAGCACCCAGAGGGCGTTCCGTCGAAGGACTGTAACTCATGGCAGGCGCTGCCGCTGCAGAGCTGCCGAATGCAGATGACGTGGCTCCCGTAGATGCTGCGATCGTGGGCCGCGCCGTCGGCGCATTTGGGGTTTCCGCATGCGCGACCGGCTGAGGTTCCGGCGCGTGCTTGATTGCTGGCGGAGGCGCAACCACGCGTTTTGGCGCCGTCGCCGTTGGCCAACTGGGCAAAGGTTTGCTGACTGGAGCCTGTGGTACCGGCGGACGTGGACGAGCTTTCGCCGGTTCCGCCAGTGGCGGCGCTTGTGGAAACGAATCACCCAACGACGATTCCAGGTCGGCGACCAACGCGGTGAGCGCGCCTGCACCAACATGTGCGTCTTCCGCTTGGACAGGCTCTGCGTGGGCGGGTTCCGTTGGCTGCGGCTCGCCGTAGGTCGATTCCAGCGCAGCTTCCGCCGGAGTGTCGACTGGCAACTCGTCGTGACCTTCATGATAGCTGGCCAGTAAATCTTGGGAAGCGGCAATCTGAGATCCGTCTTGCGCTTCCAACTCGACGGCGAATTCGGCGGGCGCGGCAGCATGGATGTCATGGGTACTAATTGCGTCACTGCCCAGCTCTTCCGCATTCATCTCGCCTAGATTGATTTCACCGCTGATTTCGTCGGCGTTGATCTCAGCCATTTCCGGTTCAACTTCCGCCGGAGGTGACCCGGCACCCGACAAAGCTGCACGCAAGGGATCAAGAATTCGCGAATCACTGGTCAGCGTTTCGAGTTTTTCGATGCCGGCGCGCGCCTGGTCCGTCATGAAGTGCTCTAAATAGAACCGCACTTCTTCCACTGTCTCGGCTATCTCTGGATTACCGGCGGCGTCTTCACCCAAATTAACTTCAGGTACAACTGGTGCGTCTGCGCTGAGAGCGGGCTCGTCGACAGAGAGAGAATCCTCCCACTCGGAGGCCACATCGCCGCTCGGATCCTGTGCTGGTGCGGCATCAAGAGCCGCAGCTAGATCGACTTCTTCCGCGGGAGCATGTACGGACATCTCTTCGACCGTGAACTCGGGATGCGCCGCCACTGCATTGTCGGGAGTATCCGCAACCGCCTTCGGCCAGGGTGAAGGGGCGGGGGCAGGAGGATGTGCGGCGACTGGCACCGCAGGTCGAGCTGGCGTTCGCGGCGTAATCGGAGCAGAGGCAAGCGGTGCAACTGCTGCAACCGGCTTCGAGATTGAAATGGGCGAGGGCACATCCGTAAACGATGTGCTCGGAGCCAGCGAAGCAGCTATCGTCGATCCCGACAACGGAGCCGTCTCCGCACTTTGCTCGTAGCGCTCGGCTAATTCCCCGTAGCGTACGGCTTCGTCTGGATACCCTGCATCGTGGTAAACACTCTCCAGAGTGCGGCAACAGACCGCGGCTTCCGTAAAACGCTGGAAACGTGTGTGGAGGGCTGCCAGCCTTTGATTCAACCGGGCGTCGCGCGGAGCGAGCGGCAGCGCGCCGAGCAGTGGCACAACTGCTTTGTCAGGCAGATTGTAGGAGAGAAACAGGTCGGCGTCGGTGACCGCCGAACGCACTGCGATCGCCACGTGATCGGGATAAAACTGATCGATGACGGGAGCAGTTGCCTCCAATTCATCGACAATGACCGCGCCTTCTTCAGCAGTAATTCCGGTGGAAGGAGCTGCGCCTTCCATGAGCCCGACCACCTGCTGATAGTTCTGCATGTGGAGCTGGTTCTGGGGTTCGGTGGTGGCCAGCATCTGGTACAAGTCGCGGGCGCGAGCCAAGTCCCCGTTTTTGACAGAGGCATGCGCCAGGAGCTCACTGACTTCATTGACATGCGTGCTCTCACCGGCCTTATTCAGAAGGAGCAAGAGAGTATCCAGCGCGCCAGCGTCGTCGCGCAAATGCGTGATCATGGAATGCAGGCTGGCCAGCAATTTCGTCGAGTCGGTCGCAAGCAGGCGGTCGCCGTGACGCGTATAAACGTCGAGCGCCTCGTGATATTGACCCAGTCGGCTGCAGCCTTCCGCCAGCAGAAAGAGACCCTCGGGATCGTTATGTACGGTAAGGAGCTTTTCTGCGATGGGTGACGCCTCGGTCACGTTTCCAATCTGCAGGTACGCTCTTAGCAGGTCACGCAAGCCCTCAGGATGAGAATCGAGGTCACCTGCTTTCTCCAGATATTCAATGGCGCTTTTCGGATCGTCAGCCTCAACCGCAGCCTTACCACGCAGCAGCAAAACGTAGCTATTGCCTGGATCGAGCACCAGCATTCGTTTCAAAATGTCTTCGGCAGCGGCCAGAGATCCACGCGCGCGCAAGGCTTCCGCTGCAGCGCTGAAAATCTCCCACGCCTCTTTCTTCTTTCCCAGGCGGAGATAGACTTCCGCCAATTTGATGCGCATGGGAACGTTTTCCGGATCCATTTCCAGAACCTTCTGGAAAAGCCGCACCGCTTGTTCGAGTTCGCCGTTCTTCATGAAATCTTCGGCGACCTGCAGATACTGGGCGCGGGCGTCGTTAAACAAACCTTGCTGGGTATAGAGCTCCGCCAGCTTCAGCGATCCATCCACGCTCGGCTGCAGCTTGGTGATCTTCTTGTACATCGCGATGCCCTTGACCGTGAAGCCCTGCGCAGCATAGGCATCGCCAACTTTCTTGAAACTCTCGATGGCTTTGCCGCTGTCGCCGAGACGGGCATACAAATCGCCGATCGTGTTATTGACCGTGAGATCGTTCTCGTCGTGTTTGAGAATCTTGTCGTACTCGGCGATGGCGTTTTGCAGCTTGCCCTGCTGGACAAACTTTTCCGCCGCACTGAGCACCTTCTGTTTATTGAAGCCAAAACCAAACGCCATAAGGTTTGCGGACTCCAGCCCTATTTCCGCCGAACGCCTGCGTATTGCGCAGCAACGCCGCACGGTCCGATCTTCCCCGGGAGATTCCCAGTGAAACCCAGCAAACCGCGCCAGCGGGATTGCGGAGTAATGTAATTGTAAGGCCGGGTCGTCACACGACGATGGTTACTGACGATTACTGAGGGTTACCGAAAGGGAGTGTACGTCCGGTTTTCGGAAAAAGACCTGCCACCTTCCGGAATTGGACTTGCCGCTTCTAGCCCGTGTCCTTAGGACTTACTTTGGACTCCGTTGCCGATTGCCCTTCGACCCACCTCGACCGGACACTCGCCAGGAATTTTTCCTTGTCCTTCCGCATCAATTGCACCAATGTCTGATTGCCAGTTTCTTCGTGGTCCGCCGCCCATAACACCATCTCCGTCAGCACCGGCGCGAGATCGATACCCTTCTCCGTCAGCGTGTAAATCAACTTGCGGCCGTCCCACGCATCCGCACGGGCGTCGATCACGCCGTATTCGGTCAACTTCCGCAGCCGGTCCGCCAATATATTCGTGGCAATCCCCTCGTAGCACTCCATGAACTCTTTAAAGGTGCGAAAGCCTCGCAGCATCATGTCGCGGATGATCAAAAGCGACCATCGATCCCCCAGCATCTCGACCGACGCGTTCAAGGGACACTCGGACCGGCGTTTCCGGCGGGATTTTCTTGGCTGCAGCATCTTTTATAAACAACAACAAAGATTTTAGATTATTACTTGCAAATAGCAAGTGATGTTTGCTAATTTGCGACTGGAAGGTTTTGCGGCTGAGTACGCAGAAAGTTGACAAGCAAGATGCAAAAAATAACCCCATTCCTGTGGTACGACACGCAGGCTGAAGAAGCCGCCAACTTCTACACTTCGATCTTCAAAGACTCGAAGATTCTCAACGTTGCACGCTATGGCGAAGCCGGTCCCGGCCCAAAAGGAAGCGTGATGACAGTGGCTTTTCAACTGGAGGGCCAAAGATTCATGGCGCTGAACGGCGGACCGATTTACAGTTTTACTCCAGCAATATCGTTCTTCGTCGATTGCGAAACGCAAGGCGAGGTCGATGAGTTGTGGGACAAGCTCTCCGCCGGAGGGCGGCAGGTGCAATGCGCATGGCTGCAAGACAAGTTTGGAGTGTCATGGCAGATTGTGCCCAAGGCTTTGATTGAACTGATGCAGGATAAAGACCCGGCGAAATCGCAAAGGGTGTTTAAGGCTATGCTGCAGATGAAGAAGATTGATATTGAAGGATTGAAGCGGGCCTATCGCGGCGAATGAAGTAGGGGACGAGGTAATCGGCAGTCATCGTCAATTTCGGCAATCATCGTTAATCGAGGAGTCAACATGAGTCAGGTACGAGTTCTGGTTGGTACACGCAAAGGCGCATTCATCTTGACGGCGGACGGCAAGCGCGAGCACTGGGAGGTTAGCGGTCCCCATTTTGCGGGGTGGGAACTCTACCACCTCAAGGGATCGCCCGCCGATCCCAATCGCCTTTACGCCTCGCAATCGAGCGGATGGTTTGGGCAGTTAATCCAGCGCTCGGACGACGGCGGCAAGACCTGGGAGCCGGTTGGCAATAAGTTCGAGTACGACGGCATTCCCGGCACGCATCAGTGGTATGACGGCACGGCGCATCCGTGGGAGTTCAAGCGCGTGTGGCATCTCGAGCCCTCCCTGACCGATCCAGACGTCGTATACGCTGGAATTGAAGATGCGGCGCTGTTTCGCTCGTCCGACGCTGGCCAGACATGGCAAGAACTCTCCGGACTGCGCGGGCACGGCTCCGGTCCTGGCTGGCAACCGGGCGCGGGCGGCATGTGTCTGCACACAATTATTCTCGATCCGACTGACCCAGCTCGAATTTTCATAGCCATATCGGCGGCGGGCGCCTTCCGCAGCGACGATGGCGGGAAAACCTGGCAGCCCATCAACAAAGGCCTTTACTCCAAATACATTCCCAATCCGACAGCCGAGGTTGGACACTGTGTGCACCACGTCGCCATGCATCCCTCCCGACCTGGCGTCCTCTTCATGCAGAAGCATTGGGACGTCATGCGCAGCGACGATGCCGGCGATTCCTGGCGTGAAATCAGCGGCAACCTCCCCACCGACTTCGGATTTGTAATCGATGTGCACGCGCATGAGCCGGAGACGATTTATGTCGTCCCCATCAAGAGCGATTCTGAACATTATGTGCATGAAGGCAAGTTGCGCGTCTTCCGCAGCCGCAGCGGCGGCAACGAGTGGGAACCGCTCACCAACGGCCTGCCGCAAAGTAATTGCTACGTCAATGTGCTGCGTGACGCAATGGCGGTGGATAAGCTCGACGAGTGCGGAGTTTACTTCGGCACCAGCGGCGGGCAGGTTTACGTTTCTCCGGACGCCGGAGACACTTGGTCTCCCATCGTCCGCGATCTTCCGGCAGTGTTATCGGTCGAGGTGCAGACGCTCGCGTAAATATGATCCGCATCGTCCTGCCCTACCACCTCCGAGTGCTGGCGCATGTCGGCAGTGAGGTGGAACTCGACGTCGAACGCCCAGTCACGCAATGCTCGGTGCTCGACGCCCTCGAAGCTCGCTATCCCATGCTTCGCGGGACCATCCGGGACCAGAGTACGCAACAACGCCGAGCATTTCTGCGCTTCTTCGCCTGCGAAAGAGATCTATCTCACGAACCCGCCGATACTCCTCTGCCCGACAGGGTCGTGTCCGGACATGAACCGCTCATCATCCTGGGAGCCATCGCTGGCGGATGAATAATGAACAGAGCAAGTGTTGGGCGCTGACTTCGCTTTACCGGTGCTGAAATTCCGGCGATCCGATGACGAGGGCGGTCATCGTATTCAGCGTTCGCTTAGGGTCGTCGAGCGCGTGCGCTGCGACTTGGGGATCGTCCAACTGCCGCCGAATCGCTTTTTGCGTCGACGCCGAAACCTCGCCATTCAGCAGCGCATTTTCCAGGAGAAGCAATGCCGTCTCCTGCCCCCGGCTCGAGTCAGAATCCGCAGGATTGGGACGAGGAAACCCGCGACTCGTTAGGGTTCCGAGAGCGAGCAGCCGGCCGGCATCGAAATTCGTTCCGCCGACTTTTCCATTACTCAAATCGAGGGCAAAATTCATGCGATCAATGAGCGCCTCAGAACTCATCCACGTCGACGCCGTCATCGAATAGCCCGTAGGCGGCACCATCTGGTAGAGCGGCATTCCCATACGGCTCAAAATTCCGAGCAACGGTCCGGCGCTGGTCACATCCGTGCCGGTGGCGCGGAGCGACGAAATTGCAAACTCGAAAGGGGTCTTAACTTTCGCGCGATAGGTCTTCGGTGACCAGAATTCGGGCGACTTGAACAACGTGCGCAGAACTTCGCGGATATCGCCATCCGTGGCCAGAAACTTTTGTGCTAAGCGATCAACCAAGACGGGTGGAGGATCATCGGCCACGAAGCGCATGGCCAGTTTTCGGCAAACAAACTTCGCCGTGCTCGGATGGTGCGCCAGAATATCCAGCATTTGCAGGCCTTCGTTCTGGCCATTTTCAGGAATCGTCTGACCCAGCACGAGCTTGTCTCCGGGATCATGCTTCTTAAGGTCAAACTGATACGCTGCGCCCTGCTCCAGCGGCTGGATCGTCCACCCGGTCAGAACGCGCGCCAGTTCAGTGACATCGTGCTGGGTGTAACCGCCATTCACCCCCAGGGTGTGGAGTTCCATGAGCTCGCGGCCATAGTTTTCGTTCAGTCCAGCGACGGCCTGGCCGGGCTTGCCTTTGTTGGCCGCGATCGCTTGTGGCGATTTCGGACCCATGCTCGCCCAGTTATCCAGATAAAACAGCATGGCGGGACTCTGTGCCGTCGCCAGGAGCAGGTCTTTGAATTTGCCCAGCGCGTGGGCGCGAATCGTGTCGCGTTCGTAAGCCGTCACCAGGTACTGGTCGGCATCCTTATTGAGGTAGATATTGAAATGATTGAACCAGAAATCGGTCATCACCTCTTGCAGTTGCCGCTCACCGTAAAGCGCGCGCAGTACCTTCGCCTGCTGCAGTTCTCCATCGACAACGGCAACTGAATTGGTCATCCCTACAAACGCTTCCCTCTGCTCGGGAGCGAAATCTGCCAGCAAGCGGTCGCGCTGCTGTCCGTGGATAAGACTCACGAACAGCCGACGCTCGTCCGGCGAAAGCGCGAGAATGGCTTCCATCCGTTTCTCTTTTGCGAGCGCGAGAATACTGTCCGCTTCCGCCGATACCGTATCCTGATTCTGCTTGTCGATCTTTGCCTTGGTTTCGGCATCGGGAGTTTTGCCATCCCGCGCCAGCTGCTCTTGCTTCTGGCGATCGGCAAGAATGCTGATCTGCACCTCATAGATCGTGCGTTTTAGCGGGTCGGTGGGTAGCGGAGTCTTTCCTTCGGACGCGCTTTTCACCAAATTGGTATTGGGGAAAGTCTGGACTAGATCACGCGTCGACATGCGCAGGGTCCGGAATTGACCAAGTTTTCCTTCGAGTACGCTGTCGGGGATTTCCTCGGGATGCAACTCTTGTTCGATCCAGTCGTCGACTCCCGCATCCATCACCTTCTGCAGATCGCCCGGCCGCGGCCCGAAAGTCAGACGATTCAACGCATGAAGGGCGCGCTGCTCCTCAGTTAGGGCAGCGGCTGCTTTGGACGAGGCCGTGTGGGCCACTTTCGCCGGCGCCTTAGGTGTGGGTGCCAGAGATTTCGATTGCTGGGCCACCGCCAGGTTCGCAGCAACCGGCGCATTAACCAGCGCAATGACCACCGCATTGACCACCGCATTGACGAGTACGTTGACGAGAACGACACGCAGTGAGCGAGGTAGTTCGCAATTCATGGGCGAGCACCACTTCTTCAGTAGTTCTAACACGTGCGGCAGCATAGGTCGCGGTGCACGGCTCGATAGATGCGCTGGGGATCAGGGTCTAGGCGCCGAGGCCACGGGTAATGTCCTAAAAACATATAGGACACTACCAAGCCACGCCTTTCACACTAGATTAACAATCCTTCCTTATATTGTCCCAACCTCGTTTGGGAGATTAACGAAATGGCTACGACGTCGCCTGTGCTCGAATCAAAACTGAATCGAAGTCCCGGAAAAATCGGAATGATCGGCTTTGGGATCGTGCTCCTTATTGGAGTGATCTACTCTGCTTATCATCTGCTCACGGATCTTTCCACCGTGCATGCGGGTTCGATCCTGCCCTACGTTTTGTTGGGCATTGCGCTGTTAGTGGCCTTGGGATTCGAGTTCGTGAACGGCTTTCACGATACGGCGAACGCGGTAGCCACGGTGATTTATACGCACACTCTGGAGCCGCATATTGCAGTAGTGTGGTCGGGAATCTGGAACTTTCTGGGCGTACTGACTTCGACTGGCTTAGTTGCTTTCGGAATCATTTCACTATTGCCGGTGGAATTGATCTTGCAAGTCGGAGGCCAGGCTGGGTTCGCCATGGTGTTTGCCTTGCTCGTGGCGGCAATTATCTGGAATTTAGGAACCTGGTCCTTTGGCTTACCCGCCTCCAGTTCGCACACCTTGATCGGATCCATTATCGGTGTCGGCATCGCAAACCAGCTCATGTCCCCCAAAACCGGTACCAGTGGGGTCGATTGGGGGCAGGCCACGAACATTGGGAAATCCTTGCTTTTATCGCCCATCGTAGGATTCGCCTGCGCCTATCTCTTGTTGATCTTCATGAAGGCGGTGATCAAGAATCGTGCCCTCTACGAAGCTCCGGTCGGAACCGAGCCACCTCCGTTCTGGATTCGAGGGTTGTTGATTCTGACCTGTACCGGCGTTAGCTTCTTTCACGGATCGAACGACGGGCAGAAGGGCATGGGCCTGATCATGCTGATTCTGGTAGGTACAGTGCCCACCGCCTACGCTCTGAATCATGCGATCACACGCAAGGATTCAGAAGACTTCATTGCGGTGTCGCAACAGACCGCCGGAATTTTGTCGAAGTACGTGACGCCGGATGCCGTGATCGGGGACGACCGTGAGGAAGTTACCGACTATATCCGGACTAAGCAATTTACTCCGAATACGATGCTGGCGTTGCGGCAACTGGTGAGCGGCATCGGCAATGAGACCGCATTGTTCGGAGAGATGTCGAAGGTTCCGAATGACCGGGTTCGCAATTTCCGCAACGACATGTACATTGCGAGCGAAGCGCTTCGTTTGATGAAGAAGAACAAGCAGCCTGATATCAGCGCCTCCGACTGGCAAGGCCTGGACAATTATAAGAAGCACATCGATGCTGCCACTCGATTTATTCCGACATGGGTGAAGGTCGCGGTGGCAATGGCGCTGGGTCTTGGCACAATGATTGGGTGGAAACGGATCGTCGTAACCGTAGGAGAAAAGATTGGCAAGGAGCACCTGACCTATGCGCAGGGAGCAGCTGCTGAAATTACGGCGATGTTAACAATCGGAGCTGCCGACGGGTTTGGGCTGCCCGTCAGCACAACCCATGTGCTGTCGTCGGGCATTGCCGGAACCATGGCGGCGAACCATTCCGGCTTGCAATGGTCGACGGTGCGAAATCTGGCGATGGCCTGGGTGCTCACCCTCCCGGCTTCGATGGTGCTGGCTGGATTTCTATTCTGGGGATTCCGACACATTTTTTAGGGACTCGGAATTTTTTTAGGGACTCGGGAGTTCCCGAAGATTGCCTGCCGCTTCGGTTGGCGGACGAATGCGTCCGCCGCCACATGTTCCGCGCTCGGGGTGCCCGCGCCACACTCCGCCACGTGCGATACTGAATTTCATGGCATTGCCGGATTTCACTCCGCGGGTGGGGAACGATCCCAAGTCGGTTGTCATTCACCTGACCACTGGCAAGGGTGTGGAGATTGAGTGGAAAGACGGGCATCGCTCCGCTTATACATTTGCTTTCTTGCGCGATGCCTGCCCCTGCGCGCTTTGCGAGGATGAGCGGACCAAGGCGCGGCGCAAGGCGGGCGAGCCGGCCAAATTAGCTCCAGGTGCGTTGCCGATGTTCAAGCCGGCGGTGAAAGCGGAAGCGGCCGAGGCGGTCGGGAAGTATGCGCTGAAGTTTTCATGGAACGATCGCCACGATCTGGGAATCTATTCGTGGTTTTACTTGCGGGAAGTTTGTCCTTGCCCGGAATGCGCGGGGGCGCGCAAGTAGTCACACGGCTTTAGAGGATGACTGCTTCGAGGTAGCGTTTGAGCAGTTGGTCGGACTCGCCTTCGAAATCCGCAAACATAATGCCGTTGCCGTATTGTGGATGACGCGTGATGACCAGTCCTTGAATTGTGGCGGGAAAACCATCCAACCACAAGGTAAGGCGAACGCGAATGCCCACACTCAGCGGCATGAGTAATTGAACGTAGCAGCCACCCCGGCTCAGGTCGGTAGTTTCGAAACGCATCGGGACGTCGCTACCTTCTTCGCGGATCTCGATTTGCACCTGCGTACTGAATCGCGGATTATGGCGGCGATCGGGCCCGATTGTGGCGGCCGCAGCGAGTTGGGCGTCAGGCAAATTCATCACTGGCTCGGAAACGGCGGTAGTCATTTTGCCGCTCTTCATGATGATCATCGACAATTCGCGGGATGCAGTCTAGGTCGTGGGTCACAATCAGGTTACTTCGGGATACGACCTTTTTATCGGCTGGAGATAGCCGGCAAGATCGTGCGCTACAGTATAATCGTCGGTTTGAACGAAACTGCATGACTAATCAGCCACAACCTACTCCCTATGAGCCCGAGCCCGTGAAGACGGGCATGGAAATTGGCGACATTCTCAAGATCCTGCCCCATCGCTTTCCGTTCCTTTTAATCGATCGGGTGCTTGAACTGGTTCGCATGAAGAGCATTGTCGCGCTCAAGAACGTGACCATCACCGAACCGTTTTTTCAGGGACACTTTCCCGAAAAGCCGATTATGCCGGGCGTGCTGATCGTGGAAGCCATCGCGCAGGCCGGCGGATTGCTGCTGCTGACGGAAGTTCCGAACCGTGACGAGATGCTGATGGTTTTCACTGGGATCGAGAAGGCGCGCTTCCGGCGTCCCGTAGTTCCCGGCGACCAGTTGCGCATCGAAGTGACAGTGAAAGCCTGGCGGATCACCGCGGCACGCCTCGAAGGCAAGGCCTACGTGGACGGCAAGCTGGCCTGCGAGGCGACCGTAACGTGCCGGTTGGTGCCAAGAAATGTCGGCGTGGGAAGCGCGGAGGTAGAGGAGAATCTGTAATTTGCGATTTGTGATTTGTTACTGCAAATCCGCCAATCGCGCGGTCACAAATTACCGATTATCAATTACACATTACAAATGAGCTTCCATCCTACGGCGATTGTCGATCCGAAAAGTAAGATTCATCCCTCCTGCGACATCGGGCCTTATTCCGTCATCGACGCCGAGGTTGAGATCGGCGAGAATTGCCATCTCGCTTCGCACGTCACGATTGCCGGCCCCACTAAAATTGGCGTCGACAACCACTTCTTTCCTTTCACATCGATCGGCATGGCTCCGCAAGATATAACTTACGCGGGCGAACCGACGCGGCTGGAGATTGGCGATCATAACCAGATCCGCGAGTTTGTCACCATCAATCGCGGCACGGTGAAGGGTGGTGGGTGCACGCGGGTTGGCGACCACAACCTCATCATGGCCTACACGCACATTGCGCATGACTGCCAGGTTGGGAGCCACATCATCATGGCGAACGCCGCCACGCTGGGTGGGCACGTCACGGTCGGAGACTGGGCGACAGTCGGCGCGCTCTGCCCCGTCCATCACTTTGTACGGATTGGCTCTCACGCCTTTATTGGTGGAGGCACGACGATTACGCGCGATGTGCTCCCGTTTTCGAAAACCTCTGCTGAGCGCGGAACGCATGCTTATGGATTAAATGCCGTCGGACTCGAGCGGCGTGGATTCACCAAAGCCCGGATCAAGAAGATTCATCATGCCTATCGCTTGCTCTTGGCGTCGAAGCTCAACACCTCGCAGGCCCTGGAGAAACTGAAAGCTGAAGCCGACCTTGGAGAAGACGTCGAGATGCTGGTTCGCTTTATCGAAGAGTCACAACGCGGAGTGATTAAATAAAGTGGGCAGTGGTCGGTACAATTCCTCGGGCACGCTCGTGCGTCGCTGCTGGAGACAGAGACGCAGATCCTGTTGTCCGAACGCTTGGAGTATCTCGACAGCAAGACAGCGGAGACCATTGTCGAGCACGCGGCCGAATTGGGGCGAATCCTCAACGGTTTGATACGATCGCTAGAAAAATCGGCTCGTTAAATCTGGCCACTGAACACCGACCACCGAGCACTATGAAGTTAGGACTCATCGCGGGCAACGGGACATTTCCACTCCTGGTACTCGAGGCCGCTCGAGCACAGGGATTCGAGGTCGTTGTAGCCGCCATCAAAGAAGAAGCTTCCCCTACGATCGAGTCTCGCGGTGCGGCGTCTGTCCATTGGCTCTCACTCGGCGAACTTTCCAGGCTCATCGACACTTTCAAATCGGAGGGTGTAACTCGCGCGGTGATGGCCGGGCAAGTGAAGCACAAGCAAATTTTTTCTGCAATCCGGCCGGATTGGAGACTCGCGAAATTGCTGCTGTCGCTTGGCACGCGCAACACAGACTCGCTGCTGGGTGCGGTGGCCAAGGTTCTGGCGAATGAGGGCATCGTGCTGGAAAACTCGACCGCGCTGCTGGAGCCGTTGCTGGCGAAAACGGGTACGCTGGGCAAGCGCAGTCCGAATGAAAACGAACGCAAGAACATCGCGTATGGCCGCTTGGTGGCGCGGCAACTGGCGGAATACGATATTGGGCAAACCGTCGTGATCGCGGAGTCCGCATGCGTCTCCGTTGAGGCGATGGAAGGCACTGACGCGACCATCGAGCGTGCTGGCCTGCTCATGAAATCGTTGGAGACGGACGACAACGAGAACGGTGACGCTTCCACGCTCAGCCGGGCGCTGACCGTGGTGAAAATTGCGAAGCCAAAACAGGATATGCGCTTCGACGTTCCGGTAATTGGCATCAAGACGATTGAGACGATGGTACGCGCCGGGGCGAGTTGTCTTTCGATCGACTCGGGACGATGTCTGTTGCTCGATGGTGACGCGTTGCTGCAAGCTGCGGACGAGGCGGCAATCGCGGTTTGCGCAGAGTGATGGGCAGGGAAAGCATCGGCCACTCAGGACACGAAGGGTTCACGAAGGGAGGCTAATTATGTCCGAAGCAGCTCGCATTGCAGATCAACTTCGTCGAGCCTTTGACGGTGACGCTTGGCATGGCGATTCTCTTTTCGAAATTCTGAAGGGCGTAACCGCGGCGCAAGCAGCGGCGCGTCCGGTTACGAGTGCGCATACAATTTGGGAACTGGTGCTCCACATCGCGGCTTGGGATGGTGCGGCGCTGCGCCGCCTTGGCGGAGCGAAGGTTGACCTCGCGGACGCGGAAAATTTCCCCGCGGTTCTGGATGTCAGCGATCCAGCATGGCACAAAGCGACGGCTCAAGTGCGACACGTGCATGAGGAGTTTGTTGCCGCCGTTGCCGGTCTACCGGATTCACGGCTCTTCGAGGTCGTTCCCGGCAAGCAAGGCGCACACTACACTTTTTATTACATGCTTCATGGCGTCGTCCAACACGAGCTTTACCATGCGGGCCAGATTGCTCTGCTGAAGAAGGCTTCCCGGTAACTCGCGGTCCAAAGCCGCTGTTCTCTCTTATTTTCGATCCCCTGAAACTTTTCCCGCCTTCGGGGATATTCTCTGTGGACGCTGCATGACCGACTTTGAGGCCCTGTACGAAAAATACGCGCGCGACGTTTTTCGCTTCGCCCTCTTTCTGAGCGGCAATCGCGCCGATGCCGAAGACATCGCATCAGAGACGTTCGTGCGCGCATGGAACGCTCCGGGTGAAATTCGCCAAGCCACGGTGAAGGCGTATTTGCTGGTGATCGCGCGCAATTGCTACCTGCAAGGTTTGCGCCGCAGCGGACGGCACGCGCCGTTAGAGGAAGATTTTGCCGACCCGCGGCAGGCGCTTCACCACTCAGCCGAACAGCGCGCAGAGTTGAAACAGGTGATGCACGACCTGCAGCAACTGCCAGAAGTGGATCGTACGGCGCTCCTGCTTTCGGCGGCCGAGGATATGTCTTATGAGCAGATCGCGGAAACGCTTGGCCTGTCACTGGGCGCGGTCAAGACCAAAATCCATCGTGCCCGCCTCATTTTAGAGCAGGCACGCACTCGACGCAGGTAAATACGAAGGTCAAACACGGAGGTGAACATGGAACTCACTCGCAACATCATTCAAGATCTGCTTCCGCTTTATCTCGCAGGAGCAGTAAGCCCCGAAACGCGCGCAGCCGTCGAAGAATTCGTATCGCGCGATGCGGCGTTGGCAGCCGAGATCGAGCGGCTGAAATCAGATTCTCTAAAACAAATACTTACAGGAGGAACCACCATGTCGTTACCGCAGGATCATGAGACGCAAACTCTGGCGCGCACGCGCAGCACAATTGCGCAACGCAGCTGGAATCTCGGCCTAGCCATCGCCTTCACGCTTTTTCCGCTCTCGTTCATCTTCGACAACGGCCATATCCGTTGGATGTTGCTCCGCGATACTCCTAGCATGGCGATGGCATCGTGGGCGGCGGCCCTGGGATTCTGGATCGGATATATCATCCACAATCGCCGCCTGCGGACTTCGGGACTGTAGCGATGTCCGATTCCTACACGACTCGATTCGGAAATCGAATAGCAGTACCCTGACTTGCGACTTTCCCTACTACCTCCGGAACTGCGACAATATCCCTTTTGAGCGCAGTTCCGGAGTCCTTTCTGAGCAACGAACTTCCGATCAATGTCGCAGTGATTGGCGTGGGTGCCTTCGGGCGCAATCACGCGCGTGTTTACCGGCAACTGCAGCAGGCGGGCAGTGTGCGGCTGGTGGGCGTAGTGGATCCCGATACATCGCGAGCGGATGCGGTCGCGCGCGAGTTCGATTGCAAGGCCTTCGGATCGGTCGAGCAGATGCTTACCACCCACAGCGAGGTGCAGGCGGCGTCGGTTGCGGTGCCAACTGTTCTGCATCTTGAGATTGCGCGGGACTTAATGGAATCCGGAGTCGACGTGCTGATCGAGAAACCAGTGGCGGCTACTCTCGAGGAGGCCGACAAATTGCTTGAGGTCGCAGCCCAGCACAATCGCGTGGCGCAGGTCGGGCATCTCGAGCGCTTTAATCCCGCAGTGCGCGCTACCTTGCCGCTGATTACTCAGCCCATGTTTTTTGAGGTACACCGGCTCAGCGAATTTTCTCCGCGCGCGCTCGATGTCGATGTCGTCCTCGATTTAATGATCCACGACCTGGATGTGGTGCTCACCTTCGTTAAGTCGGAGGTGAAAGAAATCCGCGCAGTGGGACTTCCAATTCTTTCGGGCAAAGTCGATATCGCGAACGTGCGCATCGAGTTTGAGTCGGGATGCGTGGCCAATTTTACGGCGAGCCGGGTTTCGACGGAGCGCGTCCGGAAGTTGCGATTTTTTCAGCCGGGACAATATATTTCGATCGATTACGGGCGGCAAGATGTGCTGGTCTTCTCGGTTGGAGATGCCGAAGCAGGCACCAAGCCGAGCGTGAATCCGCAAATAAATATGGCGAAGCCGGCGATCACAGCGGAAGAACCGCTGCTGGCGGAGATCAACGCGTTCCTGCGAGCGGTGCGGGAACGGTCGCGCCCCGTAGTTTCGCTCGAAGACGGACGGCGCGCGCTGGAGTTAGGCCTCGCGATTCTGGCCGAGATTCGGCGGCATGCAGGACGAATCGGTGTGCGAAAAGGCTAGAGTTCTATCGTGCTCGCAGAGTTGCGTGATCGAGTCCCCGTTATTTCGCGTCTACTAGTTGTACGTCGAAGATCAAGGTCGAGTTTGGCGGGATTAGGCTAGAGTAGCCTTTTTCTCCGTACGCCAAGTCGGGAGGAATGTGCAGCTGGCGTTTGCCTCCCACTTTCATCCCAGCGACTCCCTCGTCCCACCCCTTGATGACTTGTCCAGCGCCCAACATGAAATCGTAGGGCTTGCCAGTACCGACCGAGCTGTCGAATTTTTTCCCGGTGGTAAGCCATCCGGTGTAATCAACCTTTACGTGTTGTCCAGTTTGGGCAACCGCGCCGGTGCCGACTTTGATGTCCCAGTATTCGAGGCCACTGGCCGTTTTTGTGGGCTCCCCACTGACTTTGCTGGGACCGGATGCCGCGGACTTTGCAGGAGCTTTTTTGGCGGGAGCGGTCTGGGCGATCAGCAGAGCTGACGGCGCGAGCAGGGCGATGGCGAGTGCGACGATTAGGGTTTTCATGAGTCCTCTTTCCTTGCCTTCCTTTAGTCCGTACAGCGAATCCAAGATTCCGGGGCCGAACTGCGCTCGGCTGGAGGGCTAAGCCCCGTCACCACACGATCCTCACGCTAGTGCGATTACGTCAATTTCCACTAGGACATCTTTCGGCAGCCTCGCTACTTCCACCGTCGAGCGGGCTGGCGGATTTTCTTTGAAGTATCGGCCGTAGACCTCGTTCATCGCCGCAAAGTCGGACATATTTTTCAGGAAGACGGTGCAGCGCAGAACATTTCCCAAGTTACTGCCGGATTCTTTCAAGATGGCGGCGAGGTTCTGAAGCACGCGGTCGGTCTGCGCGCTGACATCTCCAGCAATAACTTGCTGAGTGGCTGGATCGATGGCGATTTGCCCGGAGGTAAAAATCAGACCTTGAGCGCGAATGGCTTGGGAATAGGGGCCAATGGCTTTGGGAGCCTGATCGGTAGCGATAATTTCGCGCATGGGTCCTCCGCGCAACGGTTTTTTAGGGCGATAAGAGCGAAGAGTGATTAACGCAGATTGCGGCGGGAGAAGTCAAACGCAACGCGAAGCAGTTCGACGACAGTGGGATATTTACTCCCAGAGCATTTCTAGAATAAAGAGCTTTGGCGACGAGTGGGGGTGATTCCGAAATGTTCGTAAGCGCGTTGGGTGGCCACGCGGCCGCGGGGAGTCCGGTTGAGGAATCCGATCTGAATGAGAAAAGGCTCGTAGATTTCTTCGATGGCGTCGGGCTCTTCGGCTAAAACCGCGCCCAGCGTGTTCAGGCCGACCGGTCCGCCTTGATATTTTTCGATGATGGTAAGCAGCAGTTTGCGATCGACTTCATCGAAGCCGTATTTGTCGACTTCGAGCATGCTGAGCGCGGCCTGCGCGGTCGATAGGTCGATTGAGCCGTTGGCGCGTACTTGCGCATAGTCGCGCACGCGCCGCAGCAGGCGGTTGGCGATGCGAGGGGTTCCACGGGAGCGGCTGGCGATTTCGGTTGCCCCGGCGCGATCGATGGCGACTCCCAGGATTTCGGCGGAGCGCTCGACGATCACGCGCAGGTCTTCATGGGTGTAGAACTCGAGGCGGAGTAGCAATCCAAAACGCGAGCGCAGCGGAGCGGAGAGCAAGCCGGCGCGAGTGGTGGCGCCGATGAAGGTGAAGGGTTTGACGTCCATGGTGTGAGTTCGGGCGGACGGCCCTTGGCCGATCATGATGTCAAGTTTGTAGTCTTCGAGCGCGGAGTAGAGGATCTCTTCGAGCGCGGGCTGCAGGCGGTGGACTTCGTCGATAAACAGCACCTGGCGATCGCGCAGATTGGTCAGGATCGCAGTCAGGTCCCCTTTAATTTGCAGCGTCGGTCCCGAAGTCTGCTGGAAAGCCGCCTCCAGTTCGTTGGCGATGATGTTGGCGAGCGTAGTCTTGCCCAACCCGGGAGGCCCGTAGAGCAGCACGTGATCCAGCGCTTCGCCGCGCGACTTCGCGGCTTGGATGGCTACGTCCAGATTCTCTTTTACTTTGTGCTGTCCGATAAATTCCTGCAGCCGCTGCGGGCGCAGCTTGAGCTCAAAGGAGGAATCGTCCTCAACCGGCGCGGCCGAGACCAGGCGGTCTTTGTTATTAAGCGCGTGGTTATGAAGCGCGGGCGAACGGGGACCGGGATTGTCTTTAGCCGCAGACACTGCGGAGATGGTAGCAGTTCCGCCTTGTGAGTTGCCAGTGAATGCCGCGACTCCCGCCGCGGCGTGGCGCAATCGTTCGATGAATCCATCGCGATTTGTTCTTCGGCTCGGAAAGGAAGTCGGTTTCACTGCCCGATCATTTACTGCCCAATCACTCCCAAACGCACGCCCTTGAGTTTGCCTTGATCGAACCAGACTACCTTTTGTCCAAACCAAGTCTTGTTTCCGCTCAGCTTGTATTTCTTTACAGCCCCCGCGAAGTCGCGCGATGCCAGCAGATACGCCACCGGACTCTCACCATACTTCGCCAGACGGTCCGCGAGCCAGCCTCCTCCCGCCGGAGCCGCCAGAATCACCGGCTCCCCAGGAAAGTAAGCCATCTTTCCGATATCTTTCTGCGTCTCCAGCAGCGGGTCAGACCAGCCGTACGCCTTCTTGAACAACGCGACCGCAGCGTCGAGATTGTTGACGCCCAAGACTACATTCTCGATTCCGGTCAACGGCGAGCCTTGCACACTGGCAGAGATCTGGACGCGCCACGCGCGCGGTGTCTCGTCTTCGATCATGAATGGCAGCGTGGAACCGGGAGTTCCGCTGCCGACGTCGGCGGTTTTCCACTCGATCGACATTCCGTCCGGACGCTTGCGGCTGCCGGACTCGGGGCTTTTAACGGGGACTCCGGCTTTTTTGAGGCGGTCGACTTCCTGCAACACAACATTGGTGCCGACAGCCCAAGCGCAGGTGACGGCATCATCGTTCATGAACCTTGACCAATCGGATCCCGCGGAAACACCGGGCTTAATGGGGGCGATCAGTTCCAAGTAGGTGCCATCGTCGAAGCCGATGCTGGCCATCTGTGTGATGCCGTTGCCATGCGGCCCCCCGAGATCGGAAGTAAGGCCGACGTCGGCGAAGTCCTGACGAAGCGAGTCGAGATTGGAGCCGCAGATCGAGGCGTGGTCGAGTTCGAGGACTACGGTCTTGCTGTCCTGAGTCATGGCGGGGAGAGAAACGAATAAGAGTGCGAGAGTTGCGAAGAACAAGCGGGAGTGGCTTTGGGAAGTCCGCTTGAACATGCCTGCCTCCTTGTGAAATGAGAAAGAAGAAAGACGAATGGTACGCCACAAAGGGCGATTGTGGAACGATTTCTTGCGCGTAACCGAGAAAGCAGAAAAACTGGGCCGTCGGACTTGTCGGTAAAGAGGCGGTCCCGATGGCGTTGGAACCGGGGCGGCAAACTGGGCTCCTGTGGGCTGATCTCCTGTCGATACTGAATGGTGGACGACACTCGCGATAGAATCCCATAGTTTGAGCATGCACTGCAGAATAGCCACGAATGCTTGCCGTGGCAGCGGAGACACCGACAATGAAGATCGACCTTCTTGCCTTGCGCCCACGAACTCTCGGTTCCCTCTTTATTATGGCGATCTCGGTTGTGGCGATCTCGCCCCTCTTGCGCGCCGAGAGCTATGCCGTGAAATTGGATCGCGATGTCCCGGCAAAGATGCGCGACGGCGTAACCCTCCGCGCTGATATCTATCATCCCGACATGGCCGGAAAATTCCCCGTGCTTCTCCAACGAACTCCCTATAGCAAGATCAACGGTTGGGATAACGGATTCTTTTTCAAAGCCGCCGCGCAAGGCTACGTTGTCGTCGTTCAGGATGTCCGTGGGCGCTACACCTCTGAAGGCGACTGGTATCCCTTCATTCACGAAACGGAGGACGGCTACGACAGCGTCGAGTGGGCGGCGTCGCTACCCTATTCCGATGGCCGCGTCGGAATGTTCGGCGGTTCCTATGTGGGAGCGACGCAGATGCTCGCGGCATCGGCGCACCCTCCGCATCTCGCGGGAATCTGTCCCAGTGTCACGGCCAGCAACTATCACGACGGCTGGGTCTACCAAGGCGGCGCCTTCGAGCAATGGTTCAGTGAGTCTTGGGCCTCGGGCCTAGCCCACGACACGCTCGATCGCGCCGTCTCCAAAGCCACGAACGCGCGTGCAGGTGAGAAAGCGCTTCCTCTCGGCGCTTATCCACTCTTCAATTTCCCGACGTCTGAGGGAGCCGACATTTCAACGCAAGCCCTCGCGCCTTACTTCCTCGACTGGCTCGCGCATCCCGCCTATGACGATTATTGGAAGCAGCTCAGCCTCGAAGAGCGTTACGCCGACTTTCGTATCCCGGTGTTGCATATCGGAGCGTGGCACGACATTTTTCTTCGCGGCACTCTACGCAACTACGCTGGGCTCAAGACGTCAGCTGGTACCGACGCAGCCCGCCAGGGACAACATCTCGTCGTTGCCATCGGCGGTCACGCCGGCGAGGGACGAAAAATTGGCGATCTCGATTTTGGTCCCGAGGCCGCAAAATACAGTGAAACCGAAACCACCCTCCGCTGGTACGACTTTCTCTTCAAGGGAGTGCAAAACGAGTTCGCCGGTAAGCGCGTCAAGATTTTTGTCATGGGACTGAATCAATGGCGCGAAGAAGAAGACTGGCCCCTCGCACGCGCCAGGTCCACCAAATTCTTTCTGAACTCCCACGGATCAGCCAACTCAGTTCGCGGCGATGGCTCTCTCACCACAACATCTCCCGGCGCAGAACCCGCAGACGCTTTCACCTACGATCCTGGCAAGCCCGTTCCTACGATCGGTGGGCCGCTATGCTGCGATGGTGACCATTTGGCCCCCGGTCCGAGAGATCAGCGGACGGTAGAAGAACGCAATGACGTTCTCATTTATTCCACTCCGCCGTTGGATCATGACATGGAAGTGACTGGTCCCGTCCAGTTGCAGCTGTTCGCCTCTTCTTCAGCGGTCGATACCGATTTCACTGCAAAGCTAGTCGATGTTTATCCGGATGGTTCTGCCTTCAATTTGACGGAAGGAATTCTGCGCGCGAAGTATCGCAACTCCCAGTCTATCGCCGCGGCACTTGCGCCTGGCAAAATCTATCCACTAACCATCGATCTCGTGGCGACCAGCAACCTGTTTCGCGTCGGCCATCGCATTCGCCTGGAAGTCTCCAGCAGCAATTTTCCGCGCTTTGATCGCAATTTGAATACAGGAGATACGGCAGCAACATCCGCAAAGTGGATTTCGGCGACGAATACAATCATCCACGACGCTGCCCATCCCTCGGCGCTGGTCCTGCCGGTAGTGCCGTAGGGGGCTGCTATGGCAGGTTAGACGCGCTTTGCCCAATACTGGCGAGAAAACACTTCTGATGTTTGCTTCTCATGGAATCGATTGATAACCCTGAACCCCTCCAGCACCTACCGCGAGGCCGACTAGGAACATCAATCCTGCGGTGATCCAACCTCGTCCTGGCAAGACTTGACCTTATCTGCTTCGTCGCATCCTCGCTCCGCAGAGCTACGCTCTGATGGACGGACAAATGCGTCCGTCCCTACGTAAGCTACTCCTCCTCTTCCTTCACCTCGCCCCTCTCCGCCTTCGCCTTCTCAATGATCTTGTCCTGCAACTGCTGTGGAACCGTGTCGTAGTGATGCATTTCCATCGAGAAGCTGCCGCGCCCCTGCGTCATCGAAGTCAAATCGGCGCCATAAGTCAGCATCTCGGCCATCGGAACCTCAGCCCTCACAATCGTGTTCCCGGCCTTGTTGTCCATCCCCTGGATGCGGCCGCGCCTGCTATTCAGATCACCCATGATGGTGCCTGCGAACTCGTCCGGAATAGTGATCTCGACCGTCATGATGGGCTCAAGCAGCGTGGGCTTGGCCGCTTCCATGGCTTTGCGGAAAGCGATGCGTCCCGCCATCTGGAACGAGAGATCATTCGAATCGACGTCGTGATACGAGCCGTCGTAGAGAATCACCCTGAAGTTCACCACGGGAAACCCCGCCAGGTATCCTCTCGCAGCCGCGTCTTTGATTCCCTTTTCCACGGCAGGAATGAAATTGCGCGGAATCGATCCGCCAAAAATATCGTTGACGAATTCGAACTCGGCGCCCCGAGGAAGCGGCTCCATCTTGATCTTGCAATCCCCGTACTGCCCGTGGCCGCCCGTCTGTTTCTTGTGTCGTCCCTGAACATCCGCCTTCCCGCGAATCGTCTCGCGGTACGGAACCTTCGGTGCCTTGAGTACGACCTCCGCGTGGTACCGCTTCTTCATCTTCGACACAACAACTTCAATGTGCTGCTGTCCCGTCCCCGCGATCAGAAATTCCTTGGTCTGCGGGTCGCGGAAGAACCGCAGCATGGCATCTTCTTCCATCAGTTTGTGTAATCCCACGCCGAGCTTGTCTTCGTCGGCCCGAGACTTCGGTTCGATAGCAAATGTAATCGCCGGTTCGGGCAACTGCACAGCGGGATATCGTATCGGTGAATTCTTGTCCCCGAGCGTGTCGCCCGTGAGCGTCTCGCGTAGTTTCGCTACCGAGCCGATGTCTCCGGCATGCAATTCTTGAATGGGCACGGCCTGCTTGCCCTGGATGAGGGAGATATGTGCGAATTTCTCGAGAGTATTGCGATTGTAATTCTGCAGGGAGGCGTCGTTCTTCAGTATTCCCGAAAATACCTTGAAGTACGAAATCCGTCCCGCAAAAGCGTCCGACATGGTTTTGAAGATATAGACCGAGGCAGGTTCATTGTCAGTGCCTTTGCGGTCGGCAGGTTTCGTGGTGCCTTCGGCGGTCCACTCCGTGATGGCGTGGTGCTCGCTCGCGGCGGGCGTGTAGTCGACGATGAAATCCATGAGCTCGTCGACGCCGATATTGCCCAGGCCGGAGGTGAATAGCACGGGAAACAATTTGTCTTCGCGGATGGCTTCATGCAGAGCCGGAACGAGATCTTCTTCGGGGATCGTTCCCTTTTCGAAAAATTCTTCCATCAGTTCATCTTTTCCCTCGGCGACGAGCTCCACCAACTTCTCATGCGCTTCTTTCGCAGCGTCGGCCAAGTTGGCGGGAATCGGACCCTCTTTCCCTTTGCCGTTGCCACCCACTTCGTACGTATAAGCCTTCATACGGACAAGGTCGACTATGCCACTGAAACTTCTCTCGCTTCCGATCGGCAGCTGCAACGGAGTGACAGCCCGTCCAAACGCACTCGTCAGTGATTCCATGACGCGGTTGGCATCGGCCCGCTCACGGTCCATGCGATTGACGACGATCATGCGCGGGAGATCGACGTCGTTGCAATAATTCCAGACTCGCTGCGTCACCACTTCAACTCCGGCAACGCCGTCCACCACAACCAGCGCTGCGTCGACCACCGGAAGCATCATCTTGGCTTCATGGACGAACATGTTGAAACCCGGCGTATCGAGCAGGTTGATTTTGATCTTGGAGGCGTCCGTCTTGCCCCACTCAACGAAAGCGAGTCCCGTCGAGATCGACATTTTGCGGGCGATTTCTTCTTCGTCGTAATCGGTGATGGCTGAGCCGTCGTCAACACGGCCCAGCCGGGGTGCAGCGCCGGCGGTATAGAGCATGGCGGACACCAGCGTTGTTTTGCCGGCATGGCCGTGTCCGACTAAGGCAAGATTGCGGAGTTGGGTTGCTTCGTAGACCTTCACGGGTTGTCTCCTTCCGCAGGCTTGCGGCAAGGGTGGTATGGCCCGGGATGTTATGAGTACGGGTGACAGGCCACGTTGCCTGCGAAACTCCCGATGCTAACACAGGCAATGCCGTGGCTGAAAGGATGGGCGACGATTTCAGAGCGTTTTTCTCCGCGGCCTGCGCCGATTTCCGGAGAACTATTTTGCATTCACAAATTTCGCCAGCGGAATGACCTCAACCTGCTTGGCCAGCGAATAGGCCTTCTCTCCGGGATACAAAACGTATAGCCGGTCGAGTTTGAGATCAGAGAGAGCGATCCGCATGGAAGGCGTCAGCACCGGCGCGTCCGCGCGCTTGCACTCCACACCGATCCGACGCCCACCCTTGAAAAGAAGAAGGTCGAGTTCCGCCCCGTTGTGCGTGGCCCAGTAGTAAGCTTCGTCGGGCCGAAACGACTTGAGAACCTCCTCGACAGCATAGCCCTCCCACGAAGCCCCGACTTTTGGGTGATTCTCAAGCTCGTGGTGGCTCTTGATCCCGAGCAACGCGTGTAACAGCCCGCTGTCACGGACGTAAACCTTCGGAGCTCTGACTTGCCGCTTGCCGAGGTTCTCGAACCAGGGCGGTAATTGCCGCAGCATGAAGACGTCTGCCATCAAGTCGAGATAGCGACGCACGGTCGGTTCACTCACGCTCAAGGCCCGCGCCAGTTCCGACGAATTCCAAACCTGGCCATGGTAGTGTGCAACCATATTCCAGAAACGCCGCAGAGCCGTTGCCGGAATCTTGATGCCGAGTTGCGGCAAGTCCCGCTCAATGAAAGTTTGCAGGAACTGTCGCCGCCATGCCATGGAGTCGGTCTCGGTGCGCGGCGTGTAGGCCAGCGGGAACCCTCCGCGCAGCCAGTGACGTGCTTGCGCATCCGCGCCTAGATCGGCCAGGCGAAAACCTTCGAGTGCCACCGTCTCGATGCGGCCAGCGAGAGTTTCCGAAGACTGGCGGAGCAAGTCGGGCGAAGCGCTGCCGAGAAGCAAAAAGCGGGCCGGAAGCGGTCGCCGGTCGGCCAGAACTCGCAGAAGCGGGAACAGATCGGGGCGTCGCTGGATCTCGTCGATGACGACCCACTTCTTCAGGGAACGCAGGGCAGTGTCGGGCTCCGAGAGCCGGGCGAGGCTCCGTGGATCCTCCAAATCAAAATAGTTGAGCGAATCGGGCGGTACAATCTCGCGTGCGAGGGTAGTCTTGCCGCACTGCCGAGGTCCGAGTAGGGCGACAACGCGGCTTCGCCGTAGCGCAGCTCGCACCAGTACGATGTCGTCCATTCTGACAATCATGGTCACCATTATATACCATGAAATTTGAACACCAACCGTTCAATTTTCATGGTATACATTTGTTACCAAGATGGCATGATTATCACAGAGAAGCGCTCTTCTCCGCAATCAATGTCCTGACTTTCTCCACAAACTCCACCGTCCCCATGTCTTCGGTTTTTTCTTTGCCCCGGGTCCGGACATTCACCTTGTTCGCTTCCGCTTCCTTATCTCCGACCACCAACAGAAACGGAACTTTCTGCATGGCGTGTTCGCGGATTTTTGCATTCATTTTTTCATTACGCGAATCCACTTCTACCCGCACGCCCGCCGCTTTCAATTGCGCCGCGACTTTTTGCGCGTACTCGACATGCCGCTCCGCGATCGGAATCAGCGCTACCTGCACCGGAGATAGCCACACCGGGAAGGCTCCGGCGTAATGTTCGATGAGGACACCGAAGAAGCGCTCGATCGATCCGTAAAGCGCGCGGTGCACCATGAGCGGTTGCTTGCGGGTGCCGTCTTCGGCAACGTATTCCAGTTGGAAACGCTGCGGCAGATTGAAGTCAAACTGCACCGTGGAGAGCTGCCACAGCCGTCCGATGGCGTCGACCAGTTTGATATCGATCTTCGGCCCGTAAAACGCCGCCTCGCCCGGAATAATCTTGTATTCGATATTGCGTTCCTTTAGCACCTTTTCCAGAGAATCGGTTGCCAGCTTCCACTGCTCATCGCTGCCGACGAAATTCTTGCGGTCCTCAGGATTCCAAGTTGATAGCTCGGTCTGGAATTTGTCGAATCCGAAGTCTTTGAGCACTTCGAGCGCAAAGTCGAGGCAGCCAACGATCTCCGATTCAATCTGTTCAGGAGTGCAGAAGATGTGCGCGTCGTCCTGCGTGAATCCGCGGACGCGCAAGAGCCCGTGCATCACCCCTGACCGCTCGTAGCGATAGACCGTTCCCAGTTCGCCCAATCGTACCGGCAGATCGCGATACGACTTCAGCGAATCGCGATAGATGAGGATGTGCCCCGGGCAGTTCATCGGCTTCAGCCGATATTCGGCATCGTCTAGTTCCATCACGTCGAACATATTGTTCGAGTAATACCCTTCGTGGCCCGACGTGAAAAACAACTGTCGGCGCGCGACATGCGGAGTGACGACCAGCGAGTAGCCGCGCCGCAAATACTCTTCGCGCATCCAGTCTTCCATCTCCTTGCGAATAATCCCGCCCTTCGGATGCCAGAAGATGAGCCCCGGCCCGGCGAGCTCCTGAATCGAAAACAGATCGAGCTGCTTGCCCAGCACGCGATGATCGCGCTTCTTCGCCTCTTCAAGTCCGTTGAGATAAGCGTCCAGATCTTTCTTGGAGAAAAATGACGTGCCGTAAATACGCTGCAGCTGCGGATTCTTTTCGTCGCCCAACCAGTAGGCTCCGGCAATGTTGAGGAGTTTGAACGCTTTGATCTTCCCGGTGGAAGGAATGTGCGGACCGCGGCAGAAGTCCTGAAACTTGCCCGTCTGATAGATTGAGATTTTTTCATCGGGCTTGGTGAACTGCTCGATGAAATGGCACTTCATGAAGTCGCCTTCCGCCTTGAACTTTTCCAGCCCTTCTTCGCGTGGCAGGAATTCGCGAGCGTAGGGCAAGTTCTCCTGGACTAACTCATGCATCCTCTTTTCGATCTTCTCCAGGTCTTCGGGGGTGAAGGCAGTCGGACGATAGAAGTCGTAAAAGAATCCGTTTTCGGTCGCGGGTCCGTGGCCAAGCTTGGTCTCCGGGAAAAGGTCGAGGACGGCGGCGGCCAACAGGTGCGCAGAGGAGTGACGATAGACTTCGAGCGACTCTGGGTCTTTTTCGGTCAGGATCCGTACATTAGTGTCGTGATCGAGCGGCCGAGTCAGATCGACCAGATCGCCATTGGTTTTGGCGACCAGAGCGGCGTCGGCAAGACGCGGACTGATGGACTTGGCAACTTCAAGGGCCGTGGTGCCTTTGGGGACGTCCTTGCCTCCGCCGTCGGGAAAAGTGAGATGAATGCTATCAGACATAAGTAGGCCTTGTGTTCCACTGAATCGCTAAGTTTATCATTTGATTAGGCCGCCACGAGACCACTGCCAGGGCATGGTGCGGCAGCGTCCACGCTTAAGAATTACTCGCGCGTTTTGGCGAGGCTCGCAGAGCTTCAATGGCGGACTTCACTTTAGCGGAAACTTCTTCTGTGTCGCGCAGGCTTAGCCCAACTGTGGAGACGGGATGTCCCACCCGCATCTCCAGCGGCTGGCATTTGACGTGATACGTATTCATTGGCAGAAGGTCAAAGGTATCCACCAGCGCGATGGGCACGATGTCGGCTTGCGCCTTGATCGCCAGAAAGAAAGCTCCCGGCAGAAAAGCTTGCAGCTTTCCATCCCGCGTCCGGCCGCCCTCCGGAAAAATAACCAGCGGCATTCCCGCTCGCAAACTCCGCAGCGCCGACTTCACCGCTCCAATCGACGCCATCGGATTCTGCTGGTTGATGCAGACCTGGCCCGAGCGCTTCAGGTGCCAACCAACAAATGGGTAGGCCAGCAATTCACTCTTGAAGATAATCCGAAATTGAAAAGGCAGATAGACATACAGGATCGGAATGTCGAGAGCCGACGCGTGCGTCACCGCATACACGCGCGGCTTCACATTGGCGCCGTCCCTCGCGCCCAGATGCTCCGCACCGGTAACCGTCAAGGGCGACAGGATCGTCTTCATCACCATCCACGACCAAGCCTGCGCAAATTTGTGCTGGATCCGCCCGTCGCGATCGAACAGCGACGAAACGAGCGACAGCGTGCCAAGAATAATGGTGTAGGCCCACACCAGAGGATCGATGAAAAAGTAAGAGCGCAGCCGGCTCGGCCATCCATGTCTCGGTCTGCCCTGCTCCCCAGCACCGCGCTCCGACCACGCAGGCATGGCAGATCCTGACGATTCGGTCTGGCGCACCTCTTCGTTCCGGGGCGCTGGCTCGACAGTGGTGGCGATCTTATTCACAATTGATCTCTTTACTGACTCTTCGCAGGCGGATCGCCCGCTCCCATTCTCATCCCACACCAAATCTTAGATGCGGATACCCAGAATTCGCATCGCCTCTCCCACGATGTAAATCGAGCCGGTAATTACCACGAGTCCATTCGATCTGGCGAGCTTCTTGGCCTTTGCCAGTCCCGCCGCTACATCCTCGGCCTCTTGCAGATCGGTGCCGGCCGCCACCCGCGCGGCCGCATCTCGAATCTCCTCCGCAGTCGCCGCCCGTGGATTATTGGCGCTAGTCAAGATGACATGGCTCGCAATCGGGAAAAGTATCTCTCCGATTTCCCGGATCGCTTTATCCCGCATCGCGCCGAAGACCATGGTGATTTCGCGGTTGTTCGCCGAATCCTCGTAGACGTTGGAGAGGGTCGAACGAAGTGCCCACGCGCCAGCAGGGTTGTGTGCGACGTCCAACACGTATTCAGGATCCCCCCCTCCAGCCGGAATCACCTGAAACCGCCCTGGCCACCTCGTCTGTCGGATCCCCTGTGCAATCGTCTCCGGCGTGATTTGCGCCATCCCCTGCTCGTGAAGCTCTTCCGCCGCGGCAATCGCCAACGCCAGATTTCGCAACTGGTGCCGCCCTACCAGCGGAGACTCGACCATGATTCTCTGCCCCATCACTTCCAGCGGATAGCGATTCCAAATCCCCGGCTTCTCCGTTGCACTCAAACTGCTGGCGCTTCCCGGCGAAATAGGTGGCACATAAGGAACCGCATTCACGGCGCGGGCGCCGGCATCCAAAATCGCGTGGCCGATTACGTCGTTCGCCTCCGCCAATTGCGGCAGCGTGACCACCACCCCGCCCTGCCGGATGATCCCCGCCTTCTCTCGCGCAATCTCGGCGATCGTTTCGCCCAAATACTTTTGATGATCCAACGAAACATCCGTGATGATGCTCAGACGCGGCTCAACCACGTTCGTCGCATCCAGCCGCCCGCCCATCCCTACTTCGAGGACGACCATATCGGGCCGGCTGTTGGCGAAGTACTCAAAGGCCATCGCCGTCAGCATCTCAAAAAAACTGGGATGCCACGGCAGATCGCCCTCCGCCACCAACCGCTCGGCGGTCCGGCCAACGACATCGTGCAGGATGGCAAAATCGTCATCCCCAATCGCATGCCCGTTCAACCGTATCCGCTCGTTGATGCGAACCAGATGCGGAGAAGTGTAGAGTCCCGTCTTCAGCCCTGACGCTTCGACGATGGCTGCCAGCGTTGCAGCAGTCGAACCCTTCCCGTTTGTGCCCGCAATGAGCACTGCTGGAAAGCGTTTCTCCGGATGCCCCAATGCCGCCAACAAGACGCGCATGTGCGCCAGGTCGAACTTGTGCAACGGCGTCTGCGCCAACTCGTGACCCAGCGCGTACATCTGCGCAACTGCAGTTTCGTAAGACAAGGGCAGGTTTCGGCCTCCACTCGGCTGTTATTTCTCAGTTTCTCTCTTTATTTCCAGCCCATCCAGAAAACCACACCCAAGCGCCAAAGGATGCACTGAACAGGGATTAGCCAACCCCGACAGGAGTGAGAGTAGCGGCGCACGCGCACTGAACACCAGCCTGTCAGAGACAAGAACTGACAGCTGATACCTGACAGCGGAGGTCTCTACGCCGCCTTCACCATGAAGTCCAGGGCGCGGGCAATGTAGGGTTTCAGTTCTTTGCGGGGGACTACGGCGTCCAGCATTCCGTGCTCCAGCAAGAATTCGGAACGCTGGAATCCTGGTGGCAGCTTCTGGCGGATGGTTTGCTCGATGACGCGTGGTCCGGCGAATCCGATCAGGGCGCCGGGTTCGGCTATGTTCAAATCGCCGAGCATCGCGAACGAAGCTGTCACTCCGCCGGTTGTGGGATCGGTCAGAACCGAAATGTAAGGAACGCGGGCGGCATCGAGACGTGCCAATGCGGCTGAGATTTTTGCTAACTGCATCAGGCTGATTACCCCTTCCATCATGCGAGCGCCTCCGGATGCGGAGACGATGACAATGGGAGTCTTGCTTTCCTTCGCATGTTCGATGGCGCGCGTAATGGCCTCGCCTACGACCGCTCCCATGCTTCCGCCGATGAAGGAGTACGCCATGGAACTCACGATCACGGGACGCCCGTTGAGCTTGCCGCGGGCGTTGATGATCGCGTCCTTCAGCCCCGTGTCCGACTTGGCCTGCTTAAGCCGCGACGAATATGCCTTTAGGTCGACGAACTTCAGCGGATCGGTAGACACCAGATTGCTGTCGAAGACTTCATACTGGTTGTCGTCGAGCAGCTGCGCCAGCCGCGCTCGCGCATCAATGCGGAAATGCTTGTCGCACTTCGGGCAGACATTCAGATTGTCTTCCAGATCCTTTTTCCAGATGATCTGGCGGCAGCCGTCGCACTTCACCCACAACCCTTCGGTGCGCACCTTCTTCTCGCCCGACGTATCCAACTCGCCCGATTGTCGTTTAAACCAAGTCATAACGGCAGTTCTCAGTTGTCAGTGATCAGTAAACCCTTCTCGCGAAAGCTTTACTGACAACTGAAAGCTAGTACTCGATTCCTCTCTGCGCCATCACGCCCTTCTCGTAGGCATGCTTTACTTGTCGCATCTCGGTGACGGTATCCGCCAACTCGACGATCAACGGATGCGCGCTTCTCCCCGTCAGAATCACGTGCACCATCTCCGGCTTGCGCTTCAGCGACTCCACTACCTTTGCGGGGTCCAGCATACCGTAGCTGATGGCATAGTTGATCTCGTCGAGGACCACCAGGTCCCAATCCCCCGACTGGATCGCCTTCTCGGCCTCCGCCCAGGCGTCTTCCACCATCTTCACGTCTTCCGGGTCCGGCTTCTCGGCACCCACTTTTACAAAGCCGCGGCCCATCTGTTTCATGATGAATTTGTCGCCGAAAGCCTGCACCGCATCGAGCTCGCCATAATGCCACGAGCCTTTTAGAAATTGCAGCATGAGGACGCGCATGCCCTGGCCCACGGCACGGAGCGCCGTCCCCATCGCGGCCGTGGTTTTGCCTTTGCCGGGACCGGTATTCACGATGATCAAGCCACGGCGCACGTCGGACATAGAGGCGAATCTCTTATTGTACGCGGATGCAATACCTGCTGCCACAGGCGCTTAAGGTTGGTGATTGCTCAATTTCCCATTACAAGCATGCGTTGCCGAACTGCCGATTACGTTGAACTTGATTTTCCTTCGTGAACCTTCGTGCCCTTGGTGGCAGAGGGGTTTGCTAATCGAGCCACCACTCGCGCCAAACTCCTCAAAACGCCGGATGCTTTGCCATCCTCCACGACCACATCAGAAACGACGTAGAAGTAAGATCGATTCCCGGCTCCGTCGTGCTGTACGACTGCGTATTGTCCTGATAAACCGCAAACTGCGACCGGTCAAGCTTACCCGGACTACCATTGAATTTCTTGAAAGTGTCGACACCATCCGCCGGACACAAAATCATCCCGTAAAGCGCCCCGGCAGTCGTATAGCTGTCCGGTCCCTCCGTCGCAGCGCCCCACAGCACCGGAGTACCGCCAGACGTCCCGTCCAGCGCGCCCGCCAGATTCGCCACTTGGTGCTGAATGCAATTCGGAAACGTCGTCCCATCTCCGACGATAAACGACGACCCCCACGAATTCGCTCCCAAAATATTCGCCAGCCATCGTTGCGCGTACAGGCCGTATTTCTTTGCACTCGTAATTGAAGCTGCCTCGCTCGCCATCACCGACAAGCCTGCTCCGTGCGACGTCGTATCGCCATAGACCCATGGGTATCCGAGACCAAACGGGTCGTCCGCGGATTGCCCAATCGCGTCGTCGACCTGCTGCAGGAATTGCCGCCGAATTCCAGACTGCGAAATCTCCAGGCCCCTCGGACTCCCCGCCATCTTCATGGCCCGGTACAGCTCGAAATGCGCTAGCCCGCTGACGTCGTAGAGATTTAGCGTGTCCGTTTGTCCCGTGTTATAGATGTTGGTGATGTAGTTCCTGGCGAACTGGGCTGCCGCCTCCAGGTAGTGCATGGGATCGATGTGGCCTAGTCCAGAAGGTAGCGCTTGCGCCTCGGGGGCTGCTCGCTGCGCCAATTCCAGCGCAAAATAGAGCTCGGTCGCGCCCAACTCCATATCATCCTCCCAAACGCTTTCGGGATATCCATCAAACGGCGCGATTGTCAGCAGGCAGTTGCTGCACGTGCCCGATCCCACGCTCGGCGCAGGATCGGGATAGGAAGTATCCGCAAGGTCAAAAATGTCTTCCGCGTTTTTCAGACATTGATCTGCGAGCGCGGGGTTCCTACCCTGATTGAGCTGATAGCAGAGGGCAAAGTCAGCGGCTAAACGGCCAGCCAGGTTGGGACTGACGAGCGATCCGGCTGGTGCCGCACGATATACCGGACGATTGCATATGAAGTAGGTGGTGTAAGGGTAGCAGGCTTCCGGATCTCCCGGCTGCTCGTAGTTGTCGGCAGTTTGCGGCAGCGTCCATATGTCGTATTCAGTGATCAGGCAGTATGGCGTGGAGTAGGTTCCTCCGCAGTTGCCCGTCGCGGAACTGGGATTGCCTTCCCCGTAATAATCCCAGTCCTGCGAATTATCGACTTGGTAATAGAGTGTTTGCGTCCGGTCGTCCCACATCTTCATCAACCAGTCGACGCCGAATTCCGCTTCGCCAGTGAAGTCGGTCGAACCGGGCGCTCCGACACCGCTGTTGCCAGCGTAAGAAATGGACCCCGGTGGCGCGGCAGGATTTGAACTCGCATTCTCTCCCATCTGGTTCGGAAAGTCGCGAACCCCGATTTGCATAAGCGCTGCCGTATAGCTGACGGTCTCGACGTATTTTTCGTAATCACCAGCGTCCCACCATCCGCCGGAAACATCGTGGGGCGGCTGATTCGTAGACAACAGCGGCGGAGCGGGCGGCACATTGTCTATATCGTCGCTGCCATCGAGCGGAGGCGTGTCGTAGATGCGGGCATGTTTGTCTTTCAAGTGTCCAGGTTCGGAGCGCAGCCCATTCTGCACAAACTCCGCACCGTCGCGCTGCGTTTCGTAGAAAAACAGCGTGTTTAAGAGGAGGCCAGGATAGAGACGATTCGGGGCATCCACTGCGAAGCGCGGAGATGTGGCTGAGATTGGGCCTGAAACCGAAATGGTATAAAGGCCGCCGGACGGGACGTGGAAGTCCAAGGCGTAAACGTTGTAGCTGACCGTCTTGCTATGGGCCCACGTGCCCAGCAAGGTACCAACCTTGCCAGAGTAGCCGGCGATGCCCTTCGAGTCGAGCACCGAAAAAATCGCGCTGCCGGCCGGAGTCTCGGACATCAAGTAGGCGCGAATCGGCTGGGTGCCGGCTTCATATCCAACTTGATTCACCCGCACGTAGGCAGTCTGGGCCTGTGCCAGTGCCCCAACGATCAGCAGTGCCAGCACAATGACGAAGGTGAAAATCATAGAGAAGCGGCTCGAAGGGTGCTTGGCGGATGACATGGCTTGCTCCAGGCCGTGGGGTTGGCCTATTAAATGCGTTTAATACAGGAGAAGATGTTCTTATTTTGCAGCGGCAATGTCAAGGGAGGCCGGGCCCGGGTAGTGGGTCTAATTCTTACTGAGGAGCCTTAAACGCCTGCGCCCGCTGCCGCGCGTCCGCCGCCTCGCTCTTCATCCCCTTCGCTTCGTAGACTTCGGCTAACAAATTCTCGTTATCGGCATCATCCACATCTTGTCGCTGCTTCAACAACGATGCGATCGCATCATCGTACTGTTCGAGACGCGCCTCGGTGAGGCCGATGTTGTAGTTGATGTTCTGGTAGCTGGGACTCAACTCAGCTACGCGTTTATATTCCTGCAGCGCTTCGCGGCTCTGCCGTTGATCGGAAAGCACGGCCGCCATCCCCGCGTGTCCATCGACGCTGTTCGGATCTTTCTTGAGCATGTCCGCAAACACATCTTTCGCTTTCGATGGAAGCTTCTGCTGTAGATAAATCAGCCCCAGCCGGTAATACGAGTTCTCATCGCCCGGATTCAACCCGATCAGCTGTTTCATTTCCACGGCCGCATCTTCGTAGTCGTGCTTCGCCAGATAGGCCCGCGCCAGTTCTTCGTGAGCGGCCCCGAATCCAGGCCGCAGCCTAACCGATTTCCGCAACTCTGCGATGGCCTCGTCTGTCTTGCCATCATCAAGCAGCTCGACACCATTTTGCGCGTGAATCATGTATCCGTGAGCGTGCTGCAGCCACTTCACAGCTCCCACGACGATCAATGCTCCCACGCCGAGCACTGCGATTCGTCGCACAATGTTGTCTTGCATCGGAGCAACCTTTGCAATCAAAGCGCCGAGCAGTAGTCCCATGAGCAGGCCGCCAATGTGCGCGGCGTTATCCACCCCAGCCACGGCGGCTCCAAAAAACAGATTGAATCCGGCAAAGATGAGCAGGCTGCGCAAGGTTCCGCCGAGAGCTGCCTTCGGGATCGAAAATTCTCCCAGATAGAACGATGCGATCAAAGCTCCGGCAATCCCGAAGATCGCTCCCGACGCGCCAACACTCAAGATGCCTGGATTATGAATCAAACTGGCGAGACTCGCGCCCAGCCCTGTAATGAAATAGAGCGCCGCAAAAGTCCAGTGGCCATAAACCGATTCAGCAAGCCGTCCGAGATCCCATAGGCACCACATGTTGAATGCAATGTGCAGCACTCCGCCATGCACAAAAACGCAAGTCAGCAGCCGCCACCACTGGCCACTCAGCGTCAAGGGACCGTAATTGGCTCCCCAATGAACAAGGTCCTGTCCCGCCGGATTGTCGAGCATCGACACGCCAGCCAGCAGCATGCCCAGGAAAACCGCGACATTGATCCCGAAGATGGCCTGGGTCACCATCATCGAACTGGACTGACTCCGCTTCCACGGTGCTGTCTCGACGCGCTGCACCGGAGAATCCTCGCCGCGTTGCGCCGCTTCGTGCTGCACGCACCATTGGCAGATCTTCCTGCCGAACATCAATCCCGGAAGTTGTCGACCACATCGAACGCAATTTGCCATTTATGTAAGCAGAACGCTGCCCGTCAACGGTACGATTCTTCTGTTGCGCAGTCTCCAACCGCAGATTATCACGCGAGTCCGCGCGGGTGTTCTGTCCCCGAATCCTGGCGAGTCGCCGACGCCCCGCTGTCGAAACAGGCATTCGCCAAGCGCCAGTCCCGCCATTCCCATATAGAATAAAAAAAGTATGAGTACCGTCAATTCGTCTACGATCGGACCTGCTATGAGCGCGCCCGCTGAGCCTCGTCCGTCTAATTTCATTCGCGACACTGTGATTGCAGACATAAAAACAAGAAAGTACGGCGATGCCATCATCCAAACCCGTTTCCCTCCTGAGCCCAATGGATATCTCCACATCGGCCACGCCAAGTCGATCTGTCTCAATTTCGGGTTAGCGGACGAGTTTGGCGGCAAGACGAACCTCCGCTTCGATGACACGAATCCCGAAAAAGAAGAGCAGGAGTACGTCGACTCCATCACCAAAGATGTCCGCTGGCTCGGTTTCGAGTGGGACGGCCTCTACTATGCCTCCGACTATTTCGATCAGCTCTATGAGTGGGCCATCAAGTTGATCAACGATGGCAAGGCCTACGTCGATGATCTAAGCGCCGACGAGATTCGCCGATATCGCGGTACGCTCACGGAGCCCGGCAAAGAGAGTCCTTATCGCAACCGCGAGCCGAAAGAAAATCTTGAGCTCTTCGAACGCATGCGCAAAGGTGAGTTTGCCGATGGATCCCGCGTCCTCCGCGCCAAAATCGACATGGCTTCGCCGAATCTCAACTTGCGCGATCCCATCATGTATCGCATCGTACGCGCTACCCACCACCGCACTGGCGATAAGTGGTGTATCTACCCGATGTACGACTATGCTCATGGCCAATCCGATTCCATGGAGCACGTAACTCACTCGATTTGTACGCTGGAGTTCGAGGATCACCGCCCGCTCTATAACTGGTTTATCCAGCAACTTGGGATCTTTCCGTCGCAGCAAATGGAGTTTGATCGTCTTAGCTTGACCTACACTCTGCTCAGCAAACGCAAACTCCTCACCCTGGTCCAGGAGAACCGTGTTACTGGATGGGATGATCCGCGCATGCCCACGCTTTCTGGCATTCGGCGACGGGGTTACTCACCCGAGGCGATCCGCAATTTCTGTGCTGCCATCGGAGTATCGAAAACAAACGGGACGCTCGAACTGGCGATGCTGGAACACTTTGTTCGAGAAGATTTGAACAGGAACGCGCCCCGGGTGATGGCCGTCTTGCATCCGCTCAAGGTTGTGATTGATAACTATCCTGAAGGACAGGTGGAAGAGGTCGATGCGGTCAACAACCCTGAGGACGAAAGCGCCGGCAAGCGCAAAGTACCGTTCTCCAAGGTGCTTTACATCGAGCAGGATGATTTTCGCGAAGATCCTCCCAAGCAGTACTATCGCCTGTCGCCGGGACGCGAAGTACGGTTGCGCTATGGCTACTTCATAACTGCGAAGAGTGTGGTGAAGAACGATCAGGGAGAAATAATAGAAGTACATTGCACTTACGATCCAGCCACGCGAGGCGGAAACTCTCCGGATGGTCGCAAAGTGAAATCCACGATTCATTGGGTCTCCGCCGCCCACGCGATTGACGCCGAAGTCCGAATTTACGATCGTCTATTTACGAAAGAAGATCCCAACGACGTTGAAGAAGGTCAGGAATTCACTGCCAATCTAAGTCCAACTTCTCTCGAAGTGATTACTAGCGCAAAATTGGAGCCTTCGCTCTTGAACGCTCCAGTCCAGGCTCGCTATCAGTTCGAACGACTGGGTTACTTTTGCGTGGACTCCGACTCCAAACCCAGCCATCTCGTCTTCAATCGTACCGTCGCGCTGAAAGATACCTGGGCCAAGGTCGAGAAGAAGAACGAGAAGAAGCCGGCAAAGTGAGAGTGTAGAGACGCGGACTTGCCGCGTCTCTAAAGTTTAGGCCAGTATCGTCACAATACCTGGGACGCCTCCTCAAATGCCAGACGCGGATTTCTGGGAAACAGTTTCGCCGGATCGCCATAGCCCAGGTTACACAGGAAATTCGCTTTCCATTTTCCATCAGGGAAAAATTCAGCGTTCACTTTCGCCGCGTCAAATCCTGACATCGGACCACAGTCCAGGCCGAGCGCTCGCGCCGCCAATATGAAATACCCTCCCTGCAACGAACTATTGCGGAACGCTGTCTCTTCGATCAGCGCCTGATTCCCCACGAAGAACGAGCGCATGTCATAGTGTGGAAATAGTTTCGGCAGCTTTTCGTGAAATTCTGTATCCCACGCAATGATCACCGTAACCGGCGCCGTTTTCGTTTTCTCGACATTGAGCGGAGCTAGAGCCGGCAGCAGTCGCGCCTTCGCCGCCTCGCTCTCCAGAAATATAAAGCGGGCGGGACTCGCATTGGCGCTGGTTGGCCCCATTCGCGCCAGGTCATAGACCTCCTTTAGCGTTTCCAGGGAAACTCGCTTCGGAAGCCACGCCGAATGCGTCCGCGCCTTGCGGAAAATCTGGTCAAGAGCTTCACTTGAGATCTTGGCCGGATGAGCGGCTGACTGCGTCTCTGGCATATTCGTACCTCCGGTTCCTATTTGGCGTTAGGTATCTTTAGGTAACCAGAGTTAGAATAGAGACTACCAGGAAGAAGCGCAAGTAGGCACATTTATGTCACTGAGTCACAAGCATGGATCCTGCGTCGCCGTGCGCGAAGTCCTCAACCGCGTGGGGGATAAGTGGAGCGTACTGATTGTTCAGCTCCTCGCCGATGGTCCAAAACGTTTCAGCGAGTTACGCCGCATGATCGAGGGCATTTCCCAACGTATGCTCACGCTCACGCTCAAGGGATTAGAACGCGATGGCCTCGTGACCCGAACTGTCTATCCCTCGGTACCGCTCCGTGTTGAATACGAGTTGACGGATCTCGGGCGCACTCTGCGCAAACCGATCCAGACTCTCGCCAAGTGGGCTCAGGAAAATCGTGAGCAAATTCAACAGGCTAGAAATCTCTACGACCAAAAAGTTCGCGGGTAGATCAGTCTTATACCGATTCGAACCCACCCGCGTTTCGCACCCCCGTGCGAGTTATTTCCAGGGCCCACCCGTATGTACCATCCATAGATCCGTGTCCGCGGCCTGGATCACTGGTAGCGGCATCCAAAAGTAGCCGCGCTGCCCCCAGTCATCCCCCCAACTGTTCTGCATCAACGCCAGTTGTTTCGTCAGGTCGTACCCTAGGCACAACACCTCGTGTCCGCCCCGCTCTTCTTCGCCGGATCGCGGAATCGGCATGATACCCGTTTTCTCGACCTCCTCAGACATGAACGACTCGTGCACCGTGAAACCGACGGTAACTGGCCATGGCGTTTTATCGGCCAGGCACCCAAGAAAATCCGACAGAGTTACGATGCGGTGGTAAGCCCCGGTCTTATACTTGAGCGCGTTCTGCGCCTGCGTTACCGTAGGCGCAGTGAAATCGCCAGCCGTGTACGGATACAGCGACGCCTCGCAGCACCCTTTCGCCGTCAACACTTGGCACCCAGTACGCGGCATTGCACCCTCATCTTTTGGAAACGATCCATCCGCGATCAATTCTTCTGCATAGAGGCACTGCGCGCTCAGCACCGGAGACGCTTTTTCATATCTCCGCGCAATCCACTCGCGCGCAGAGGAGAAGGCGTGGCCGGTGCAACTGCCTTCCTCGCCCTGATCCTTAATTGGCCCACCCCACGGGCGTAAGTCGACCTGCTCCGGGATCGGCTCCATTCGCCGCGAAGCTCTGTAGAGCCGATCCCTCACATCGTGAACGTCCCGCTTCGCGCCGAACTTGCGGTTCGTCATCGCAGTCGTCCGAAACTCACCACACGAACAAACTGTGAATGCTGATGTAGCTTCAGTGTGGGCGTAACTGCGTCCACCGCGCCATTGCCCGTTTTCGCCAGCAGGATGCTGTTGTAATGATCCGCGAATGTCGAAACACCGTATGGAGGTAACGTCTTGAAACTCTGTGGCCCGACTGGGCTGCTGCAAGAGGGGATGACCGCGGTAATCGCCGCGATGGTTCCACCCACTAAGTCGGCAAGTAGCGTGATTTTCGTCTGTGTGTTGGCATCGCTCACCTGCGTCACCTGTAGTACCAGTTGCTGGTCCGCTTCATAGGAACTAACTGCAGCTTCTAACTGATGACACGCTCCAGGACCCGAACTCGCTGAAGCTGCGGCGAAATCACCCGCGAGTGTCTTGACAGCCGCGGCATCCGCACTGATCTTCGCCGCTAGATTGGCGTTTACCGGGTGTCCGTTGGCCACCGCAACGATTTGCAGAATATTAATCAGCGCCGGCGCCGCCGCCGAGAGTATTGAATCGAGATTCGAAACCCAAGCCGTTGAGCATCCAGTACTAAAGGTCGCAAGAGATAGGATAAGAATGAGGAGCTTTCGCATAAGTCAATTCCTTTCGGCACGTTAATCGGTTAATTGTGGCGACTACTTAGCGCTGGCGGCTACATAAGGAGAAGGCAACCAATGCGCAACGATGACTGCCAGTGGCGCCAGGATCGACGCCGCAGAGGAATGGTTCATCCAGAAAGCAGCTACAGCGGGCGTTGCCACGTTTGCCAGAGAGGTAAGTAACAAGACAACAGTAGGAACATAAGCAGAGTATTTGCCCAAGACATTCTCCTCCAAATAGGTT
>Ga0302278_10000798_pt1 | contig 39827 bp, 29 predicted proteins | sample III_Bog_N3_2_FD_194543 | JGI IMG/M metagenome (GOLD analysis project Ga0302278, IMG submission 194543) | Peat permafrost microbial communities from Stordalen Mire near Abisko, Sweden - III_Bog_N3_2 | ecosystem: Environmental > Terrestrial > Soil > Wetlands > Peat | place: Sweden: Abisko...
CCTCAAGCGCGCCGACCAGGCCGCGCGCGAACTAGACAAGAACCGCAGCGAACTCATCCGCACCGCCGTCGAAAAGTTGCTCGCGGACATGGAAGCAAAGCAGTTCGAACAGCAGCTTGCCGCCGCCTACGCAGCAAACGCATCCCTCGGCCTCGAATTGGCCGAAGAATTCGCCCACATCGACCGTGAGGGATTCTGATGGCGGGCAAGCCCTTCCGCGGCATGGTCGTCGAGGTTTCGCTCGACCCCGTAGTGGGACACGAGCAGGGCCGTTCGCGGCCCTGCGTTGTCGTTCAAAATGACGTGGGCAACCGCTTTGCATCAACCACCATCATCGTCCCGCTCACCGATGCGGCTCACATCCTCGCACCCTCGCCAATCTATGTACTGATCAAGAAGGGCGATGGCGGAACGACCAAAGACAGTTACGCTCTATGCGATCAAATCCGCACCGTCGATCAGCGCAGATTCAAGAAGATCTTTGGCACTCTCTCAACGGAAACCATGGCAGAGATCGATTCCGCGCTACTGATTAGCCTTGGCCTTCCAGGAGCGAATATCTCTCGCAGCGGATTGAACTGACTATCTCATCCCCGCAGCCCAACTCGAGTCCCTTGCTTCAACGCGAGCCCGCACAACCAAAGCCGCCGCAAAAAGAGCCGCAGCCCCTTCCAGCGCTGCGGCTCTCTCCATCCGTTCGCTCTTTCAATCGAACCCCGCAGCCTCATCCAAAATGAAGCTTGACCTGCAGCGTGAGTGTAGTCGAATGTGAAGTGCTTCCGCTCGTCCCCGTGATCGTGACCGTATAAGTCCCTGTAGGCGTATTCGATGGAACCGTCAAGTTGAAATCCGACGTTCCCGTTCCCGTAATAGATGACGGACTGAAGTTCCAGCTCACTCCACTTGGAAGCCCGGTCTGCGAAAGCGTAACCGGCGCATCGAATCCGCCCGTTGCCGTCACCGTCACCACCGCGAAGCCCGTCGTCCCTCGATTGATCGATCCCGAACTCGGCGAAACCGAAAGACTGAAGCTGCCCGCCACCGCCGCAGTCACCGTAAGGGTCACCGTCGTCGTGTGAGTAATCCCGCCGCCAGTTCCCGTCACTGTAATCGTGTACGTGCCGGCGGTCGTGCCCGCCGCCACAGCCAATGTCATCGTCGACGACCCCGATCCCGGAGCCGCAATCGACGACGGGCTGAAGCTCACCGTCACACCAGCGGGCTGTCCGCTCGCCGACAACGCCACCGCCGAGTTAAACCCGCCGCTGACCGTCGTCGAAATGGTCGAACTTCCATTGCTGCCCTGCACCACAGAGACCGACCCAGGCGATGAGAAGATCGCGAAAGCCGGACTCGTGCTCGTCGGAGCCAGCGCATTGATCAGCGCCGCTCCATTCGGACTGCCCCAACCCGTCACCAGGTCAAAGCCCGTCGTCGCCGAGTAGCTCCCCGACGTCCCGCTCGTTATGTCGTGGAAATCCGTCGCATACGCTGGCGTCACGTTCTGCGCGTAAATCGTCGGGTTGATGAATCCAAGCGTCTTCCCGCCGCTCGCCACCGCTTGCTGGTTGGCCAGCGCAATGTAGCCCGCCCACATCGGCGCCGCAAAACTCGTGCCGCCGTAGCTATTCGCCAGGCAAGCCGTCTGGTCGGAGCAGGTGTAGAACGTGAAGTTCGCGTTTGCCGAAACATCCGGTCCGTTCCGCAGCGACGTCGACCCCTTGTTGCTGGAGTTGATCACGCCGGAGAGCTGCTGCCACGACGGAATCGCAATCCCATCCGGCGAAACTCCGCCGCCCGAGTCGACCCATGCCGTCTCTGACTTCCACGGCCCCGCGGCGCTCGCCGTCACCAGGTCTGTGCCGCCAACCGCTACCACATACGCATCGTCCGCCGGCCATGCCTCATTGCTCGCGGACCATGTCGAACTGTCCCCCGACGCTGCAAAAAAGTTCTGCCCCTGCGCCGCCATCTTTTGAAAATAAGGGTCCAGCGTGGTCGGATCGTCCGGCGTCCAGCCCCACGAGCAGCCGATCGTTGTCGGCAGCGGGCTGTGCGTAGTCATCGCGCTGATAATCGCCGTATCCGTCGATCCGATGTACACCACCATGCTCGCCAGTCCCGGTGCCATTCCCAGAGCCTGCGTCATATCCAGCGTCTGCTCCGTGTCGTCGCATTTGCCCCCCGCCCGCGTGTACACGCAGCTCGTGCTCGTCCCGTCCGTCGACAGCAGCGTAATAGGCACACTGTTCGTCTGCCCCACATTCTTGTAGTAGGTGTTCAGATCGGCCAGATCCGTCCCCACATACTCGAGCAAGCCCAGGTTCTGCCCCGCACCCGTCAGTGCCGTGCCTCCGTAGTAGGCCGCGCGCATATCGCTGCCCAGGTACGACGCCGACGGTCCCGAACCCGTCGTCGCATGGCTTACCACCGCGTCAGATGTCAGCCCGTGCGCCGCCGCGTAGTCGCTCCGCTTCTCCAGCATCGGATGCGGAATCGAGTAGTTGTCCAGCCCTGACACATGCCACAGAGCAAAATGCAGGTCCGTCGTCGGCTCGCGGTCGGGCCCATAAAACGTTCGCGCCTCCGTCGGATGCTGGTAGGTCTGCATCACCACGTGGAACGCTTGGTTCACCGCCGAAACCGATCCCTTGACCTGGATCTCCATCCCGTCGCGGCTTCCGCCAACCACTGTGAGTCCGCTCTCCTTCAGGTAACTCACCGCGTCGTCGTAGTCTGCCTGCGTCGGCCCAAACCTCTCAGTGAACTGCTCCGGCGTTAGAAACTGCCTGTAGATTGGGCTGCCCGGGTTATAAACCTGTTGCAAAAACGCCTTGAGCCCTGCCGGATCGCGCAACGGCAGCACCACGTCTAACTGCATCGTCTGGCCGCCCGGCATCTCTGCCAGCGCCGGCGCCTCGCCTGTTCGAACAGCCTCCCGCACATGACGGGTGAGCAGGTTTTGCGCCTGAACATGCAGAGCCGCGACTGAAAACACCGCGGCCACGATAAGGAATTGCATTCCTCTTTTGCGATTCAATTGACTATCTCCTTAGATGGGGGATCTAAAGGTTGGGGGAGTTGAGGCGAAGGGCTTCCGGTCGATATCACTTGGACGTACAGCCCTTGGAGTTAACGCAGAATATCACCCCAAAAATGCGTCCGGCCATCAAAAAATCCGCAACGCTCGCTGCCAGGTACCCCGCCGAGAAGGGAATTGCTCCCTTGCACATCCTCGCTAAGTCGCAACCCTCAATCCCTCAACGCTGTCATCCTGAGCGAAGGTCGCCGCAGCGACCCGCGCCGCGCAGGACTGATCCTCTACGGACTCCAGATCGCCTCCCAAAACGTCGAACGCAAGACCAATATCCTCCCCATGTTCGGGGTGGAGGCCCAAACTCGAACCAAAGATGGCGACGACCTTGCCCCCGAAAAAGTCCGCTGCTACGAACCCGAGGATTGTGGCAACTGCCCCCATCTGGACATCTGTGAAGACTTCGAAGACACCGAATCGGAGGACGACGACGAAGAGGAAGGAAAAAACGCATCAAGCCCGACAGCCCGACAATCCAGACAAGAGCCTAACTCCGAAACATTCCATCAAGGTCTACGCAATCTTCTGCGCTCAGCCTGATTGCCGCCGCCGAAACGTTCTGCTCCAGATGCTCCACCTTCGACGTCCCCGGAATCGGCAGCATCACCGGCGACTTTTTGAGCAGCCACGCCAGCGAGAGCTGCGCCGCACTCGCCCCATGCTTCTCCGCGATACGAGCCAACGCCTGCGCCGACGGGTGATCCGCCTTCAGCATCTTCCCGCCCGCCATTGGGTACCACGGCAGGAACCCGATCCCGTTCTTCTCGCAGTACGCCAGCGTCTCCTCGTTGCGCCGGTCCGCCAGACTGTATCGATTCTGTACAGTCACAACCTTCACGATTCTCCCAGCATCTTCAATCTCTGCCGGCGTTACTTCGCTCAGCCCGATGTGCCGGATCTTGCCCTGCTCCTGCATCCGCTTCAGCGCTCCGAGACTCTCTTCAATCGGTGTCCGCGGATCGATCCGATGCAACTGGTAAAGCTCAATGCAGTCCAGCTTCAACCGTCGCAAGCTCATCTCCACACATTGAATCAGATAGCCTGCGCGCCCAACGTACTCCGTCTTTGCCGGACCCTGCCGCGTGATGCCGCCCTTGGTCGCGATCACCAGTCCCGCCGGGTACGGCCACAGCGCCTCGCAGATCAACCGCTCCGCAATCTCTGGCCCGTAAGCATCGGCCGTGTCGATCAGGTTCACGCCCAGCTCGACCGCGCGCCGCAGCACTCGCCGCGCGTTCGCCGCGTCATCCGGCTCGCCCCACGCGCCCTCGCCCACCAGCCGCATGGTTCCGTAGCCCAGCCTGTTCACGGTCAGGTCGCCGCCAATTGCAAAGCTCCCCCCCATCGCCGCATTCAATCGAGTATCCATCTGTCCATTCTGATCCATCGCCCCGACCGCCGCGCTGCTTCACATTGCACACCATGCGCCGTCTGAAACCCGCTCCGAAAGCCAGTCCAGGATCCGCCCTCGGGAACCACCCTCCACCCAACTGCGTATCCTGACTGTGTAATCTGAATCGCAGAGCCCGCCAATCACTGTACCGAGCGGGCCTTACCCGAGGAGAGCCACCATGGCCACCGCAGCCTATCCCAACCCGCAAGCCATCTTCTACCAGCACTACGAGGCTGTCCGCCGCGACGAGGTTGTCGGCGTTCTCCTGGCCCTTTTCCTAGGCGGCTTCGGCGTGCACCACTTCTATCTGCGCCGCACCGGCCTGGGCATCCTCTACCTGTGTTTCTCCTGGACCGGAATCACCTGGATCCTCGGCTTCATCGAGTGCTTCTTCATGCCCGGCCGTGTGCGCGAGTTCAACGCCATTCAGGCCGCCGGCATCGCCGCCGCGCTGGGCATGCCAATGCCCGCCTGGGGCCAGCCCTTGAACGTCACAGTGAACGTGCCACCCACTGCAATGTCCCAGCCCAGCACTCTCAGTGCGTGCACACGCTGCAGCCAGACAAACCCCGCCGGGGCAAGGTTCTGCTCGTCCTGCGGAGGCTCACTGTAAAAAACGGGCCCGCCCAATCAAGGCGCTGCACGTTCGACTGCGGCATTACATGTTCGCGTGGCCAGACCGCATCGATTCATTGAACTTCGGCTTGGTGAAGTCAAGCGCCGCCTCGAGCGCCGCCTGGTAGTCTGCAGCCCGCTCCATCAGCTTGGGCGTTGCGGCGGCGAACTCACCCTCCACCACCATCAACCCCTCGCCCGCTTCGTGTCCCGCCATCCGCAGCAGGTCAGCCTCGGTCGTGTTCAGGTACTGCGCGTCGCGCGGATCGGCAATCCACACCGGATTGCTTTCACCTAGAACGCCAGAGAGCCAATAGACCTTCGACAGCAGGTAGCGCAGCCGCTCCGCGTCGTCCGTCTCGGTAAACACAAACCTCTTCTGCCAGCGGCTGTAGTAGCGCGTGGTCACAGGCACAGGCTGGCGGTTGCCGCTCTTCACAAACTCTAGCTGACCGTAGTCCACCGTCTTGCGGATCGCGTTGTAGACAAACGTCTCCGCAAAGGGCTGCTCCATCGCCGGTACAATCTCCGCAAACGTCAGCGTCACCGCCGCCGCCACCTTGGCATGCAGATTGTGTGCGCCGCCATCGGCCAGATGCATCTCGCCGTGCACAATGTAAGTGTCCGCACCGGAAGTGGATGTGTGGAACGGCCACTCAAACTTCCCAAACGCAATCGGCAACCCGCCAAGCGTCACGTAGCAATCGGGCCGCGGATTCTTAAGCCTCTTCGCCTCACCCGCAAGGTGAGAGGTCATCGTCGGCAGCATCTCTGCCTTGTCGAAATCGAATGCTTCGCTCAGCTCAAGCTTCAGCGTGCGTCCCGCTGTCTCCCCCGCGGGCAGTCCAAGCTCGAACACGGCTGTAGGCTTCCCGTGAAAATCCGTTCCCTGGCTGGAAGAGATGAGGACCAGGCCTGCCTTTGCGGCGGCCGCTTCAACGCTGGTGGCAAGTTTTGACTTCAAATCGGTTGTCATTTACTGGGTTCCTGCTTTTGAGATTGGTGCATAACCATTCTATGGGAGCAACCGCTCTTGCGTCGCATTTACAATGGACAGGTGCCGTCCGATCCCGTTTCGCCCATCATCCTCGCCGAAAACCTGGTCAAGGTTTATGCCGCGGGTCGCCTTCAAGTGACTGCCGTCCGGGGCATCTCCCTCAGCGTTCAGCCCGGCGAGTTTGTCGCTATCGTCGGACCGTCCGGCTCAGGAAAATCCACGCTCTTTTACCTGCTCGGCGGCCTTACCCAGGCCACCCAGGGCCGCGTCGTCATCGATGGCGTCGACTTCGCCACTCTTGACGATGCTGAGCGCACCCGCCTCCGCAAAAATCGCATCGGCTTTGTCTTCCAGAAGTTCAATCTGCTCCCCACCCTCTCCGCCATGGGCAATATCGAGATCGCCTGGGCCGTGAGCGGCCGCAAAGGCCCGCTCGACATCAACTACCTCGACCATCTCAGCGACCTTCTTTCGATTCAGGGCCGCCTTAAGCACCGTCCTTCCGAGTTGAGCGGCGGCGAGCAGCAGCGTGTCGCCATCGCCCGCGCGCTCGTTACGCGGCCTGCCATCGTTCTCGCCGACGAGCCCACCGGCAACCTTGACACAAAGAACTCCGAAGCAGTGCTCCAAATGCTGGTGCGCTCCAATCAGGAGCTCGGTCAGACCACCCTCATGATCACCCACAACCCCGAGGCCGCTGCCGTTGCCGGCCGCATCCTCTACATGCGCGATGGCCAGATTGTGCGCGAAGAGAGGGGCAACGGTCAGATGCCGCCGCTTACCATGCCCCCCGTGCAAGCCGCTCAATCCGAACCGTCTTCCGGGCCGCAGTTGGTTTGACCGCATTTCGCCCGCCCCGGTATACTTAGTTCTGCAACAAGCGGGAGTAGCTCAGTGGTAGAGCATCGCCTTGCCAAGGCGAGGGTCGCGAGTTCAAATCTCGTCTCCCGCTCCAAACCGCCCTCCGGTACATCCCGGATTGGCTACGGCGGTGTGGAGCGAAAGCAGTAAATAAAGGCAGCCCTGCCAAGGCGCGGTACCCAAGTGGTAAGGGAGAGGTCTGCAAAACCTTTATGCGCCGGTTCGATCCCGGCCCGCGCCTCCAAACTTTTCAATAACTTACAAGCAAACTCATCGAAGACCGCAATTGCCCCTATGGGGACTTTTGTGCGGACTACTTGCATTTTGTCCCCCTTTTCCGCCTTCACAGAGTCATGGCCGGTTGTCTTCCAAATCTCGGGCGGCGCTACTCGACCCATGTGACTGCGGTTCTACGTTAAACCGCTCCAGTTGTTCCATGGCCTTCACCTGGTGGTCTTGCGTGGGGTGAGCGCAGCGGAGCACCATCTGGATTCTGGAGTGGCCGAGCACCGCCGCCAGCGTCACCAGGTCAATAGACTCCCCGGCAATTGCGTGTCCTCAATTGACCAGAACTCCCCGTATGCAAACTGCGAGACTCAATCTGCCAGTTCTCTTGCCCAGTTCCCTTGCTCTGTTTCTGGCCTGTGCAGGTCTCCTGGAAGTTACTCGTCCGGGCGCCTTCGCAAGCGGTCATTTCAATCGCGTCCGCCGGTACGGCTTTGTGGCCTGCATTCACTTTGACCAACACAAAAGGACGGAGAAGGAAAGCAATGAGCATCACAAATTCTATAGTGGCGATCTATGACACCCACCAGCAGGCCGAACATGCGATCAAGGAATTGCAGGAGGCCGGCGTGGACATGAAGAGTCTCTCGATCGCAGCAAGGAATCAGCACACCGACGAACATGTGGTGGGCTATTACAACGCCGGCGACCGTATGAAGTACTGGGGCAAGGTTGGAGCGTTCTGGGGCGGCTTCTGGGGCTTGCTCTTTGGGTCGGCCGCATTCGCCATTCCGGGCATCGGTCCAATTCTGGTAGCTGGTCCGTTAGTCGGATGGATCATCGCGGGCCTTGAGGGCGCGGTTGTAGTGGGTGGCGTAAGTGCTGTGGGCGCAGGTTTGGTGAGCATCGGCATCCCCAAAGACAGCGTGCTCAAGTACGACGTGGCGCTGAAGACCGACAAGTTCCTTCTCGTTGTTCACGGAACTCCCGACGCAGTGGAAAAGGCGAAGGACATCCTGGCGGGAACGGAACACAGCTCTTACACCGTCCATGGCGAGCCCGCTCTCGTCTAAGGACAAACACCGTCGCACGGCGTGAGCGCAGGGCTCTGACGAGACTTTCATGAGCCTGGCGCAGGCGTTGCGGCGCGAGAGGCAATCATCATGAGACAAAACAATTCGTTCCCGGCACTCATCTTCGCGATCATCCTCGCTATTGGCGCAGCGGTCGCCTACACCTTTCACCGCATGTCGGCCGACGGGACAGCCATTGTTGTTCTTGCCTGCGCCTTTGCGATTGCCTACATCGCTGCGTCCGCTGTTCGGGTTGCCGATCAATGGAGCAAGGCTGTTGTCCTGCGCCTGGGCAAGTTCCGCTCCCTTGAAGGGCCGGGATTGTTCATGATCATTCCGATTGTCGAATCCATCCCTTATTGGCTCGATACACGCGTGCTTACAAGCTCATTCAAGGCGGAGAAGACGCTGACCAAGGATACGGTTCCGGTGGATGTCGATGCCGTCCTCTTCTGGAAGATCATCGATCCGAAGAAGGCCGCCCTCGATGTGCAGGACTATCAGAGTGCAATCAACTGGGCTGCGCAGACGGCTTTGCGCGATGTAATTGGCAAGACGATGCTGGGCGACATGCTGGAGGGCAGGGATAAGATCAGCGTGGACTTGCAGAAGATCATCGATGTGCGGACCGAGCCCTGGGGCATCAACGTGATCTCTGTCGAAGTGAAGGACGTCTTGATTCCTTCCGCTCTGGAAGACGCTATGTCGATGCAGGCACAGGCGGAGAGAGAACGCCAGGCCCGCGTGATTCTGGGCGACTCCGAGCGCCAGGTGGCCGAGAAGTTCGGCGAAGCGGCCAAGACCTATTTGAACAATCCTGTCGCCCTGCATCTAAGAGCAATGAACATGCTGTACGAAGGACTGAAGCAGAACTCGACCATCGTGATTGTCCCCAGCACAGCTGTGGAATCGATGCAGTTAGGCGGTCTGGCCGGATTAACGGCATTGACCATGGGTCTTGGCGAGGAAAAGGCGATGAAGGAAAGAGCAACAAGGGGCGCTGCGATTGGCGGCCTGGGCGAAGCTTCACTTCCTCTTACGCCCACTCAGACTGGGCAGTTAGGCGTGGGGCCGGTTGGCTAAACAAACGGAAGCCGGACGCTCTAGGATAGTCTCGAAAAACAATGTTCGAAATCGGAGTATTCCTGAGATGAATACACAACAACTGAAGGACACAGTGCAGGCTCTTTTTGTTGACGGCAAGGGCCTGTTGGCGATGGACGAGAGTAATCCGACGTGCAACAAGCGCTTCGCTGCACTTGGAATTCCGCTGACTGTTGAAGCTCGACGCGCCTATCGCGAATTGATTGTGACCACGCCAGGGCTGGGGGAGTTCATCGGCGGCGCAATCCTCTACGACGAAACCATTCGTCAGAAGAAGGCCGACGGAACACCCTTTGTCAAAGTTCTCATTGATGCGGGTATCATTCCCGGCATCAAAGTGGACACAGGCGCCAGGGAACTGGCCGCCCATCCAGGTGAAAAGGTCACAGAAGGCCTCGATGGATTGCGTGATCGGCTCCAGGAATATCTTCAAATGGGCGCACGCTTTGCCAAGTGGCGCGCCGTCATTGCGATTGGCGATGGGCTCCCGAGCTGGGGTTGCATTGAAGCCAATGCACATGCTCTGGCTCGCTATGCGGCGCTGTGCCAGGAAGTCGGGCTGGTTCCAATCGTAGAACCAGAAGTTCTTATGGATGGCGAACACTCGCTGGATCAATGCTCCGAAACCACGGACGAGTTGCTGCGAACGGTATTCAAGGAACTGTTTGCGCAGAGAGTCATGCTGGAAGGGATGATCCTGAAGCCGAACATGGTACTCCCTGGATTGACCTGTACCACGCAGGAGACAGTGGATGTCGTAGCCGATGCCACTGTGAACTGCTTCCTGCGAGCCGTTCCTGCGGCTGTTCCTGCAATTGCGTTCTTGTCGGGCGGCCAACCTGCGGAACTGGCTTCGGCTCGCTTGAATGCCATGAATGAAAGATTCAAATCGCGACTGCCATGGGCGGTTGCCTTCTCGTTTTCTCGGGCTATCCAGCAGCCTGCGTTGGAGGCATGGCACGGGCAAGACGCGAATGTCCAGATTGCGCAGCAGGCGCTCCTTCATCGGGCGCAATGCAATCAGGCGGCACGACGCGGCGAATACACCGCTGCGATGGAGACGAAATGACAGGGAACAAGCACAACCCGGAAGGAAACAGCAGCGACATCGGCGAGCCGGATCCGGGTCCGTATTGGCGGCGCATGCATCGTGACTGGCGCTTCTGGATTGGCGCATTCTTCCTGGCTGCGGCGATCGCGATCTATGTTCTCAGCGGCGACCTCGCCTGGGTTCCGCGTTACCATCAGTAATTTGCGCTCCTAGCCGGTGGGTCTAACTGAGGTCAAAATGAGCAGATGCCTTCTTAGTCAGGGCTCGGGAAGCGAATCATGAGCCAGATGCCGCTCTATCCCCTGCGTTTCGCTCCCATTTACCAGTACAGGCTGTGGGGCGGCAGACGACTGGGCGAAACGCTTTCCGAGCCTCTGCCCGGCAGTGATCCCATCGGCGAAGCGTGGGTGCTGAGCGACCGCGCTGACCACCAGAGTCTGGTGGCAAATGGACCGCTGAAGGGACAGTCTCTTGGACAGTTGATGGAGCATTCGCGAGAAGCACTGATGGGCAAGCTCGCATCGCGCTTTACCCGCTTTCCGCTGCTGCTGAAATTTCTCGACGCACAAACGATGCTCTCTGTGCAGGTGCACCCCAGCGACGCGCACCCCGAATTGATTCCAGCGGGAGATACAGCAAAGACCGAGGCGTGGGTTGTAATTGAAGCTGAAAAGGACAGCCAAATCTATGCCGGCCTCAAATCGGGGACGACCGAGAAAATCTTGCGGAGTTCTCTTGAAGACGAGACCATTGCGGACCACCTTGTGTGCATTCATCCTAAGCCGGGCGATGCCGTCTTCATTCCTGCAGGAACAGTTCACACTCTGGGCGATGGCGTTGTCGTCTTTGAAGTTCAGCAAAACAGCGATGTGACGTTCCGTCTTTACGATTGGGGCCATATCGACCCCAGGACCAAAGCATCGCGGCCATTACAGGTCGACCATGCCTTTGCCTGCATCGATTTCGGAGCGAGCGATGCTGGCCTGGTTGCAGCGCGCGTGGAGACGAGCACGCCCGTGGAGCGCGAGAGGCTCTTCGATTGTCCTGCATTCCTCTTGTGTCGATTGATCGGCCAAGACCCGTTTCCCGTGGGCGCTACAGCAGAGCCGCGCGTGTTAGTTTGCATCGCGGGCTCAGGCCAGGTCACACACAACCAGATTCCCTACTCGGTTGGCAAGGGAGATGTTTGGCTGTTGCCGGCGGAGGCCGGAGTATGCGCGTTTCAACCCAGCGGAGAGACAACCCTGCTGGAGATAGCGATTCCTTGATGGTGCAAGAGATCAACCGCGCAGCGGCACCGCAGACAGGAAGATAAATGAAAAAGCTGATTGTGTTTGATTTGGACGGTACGCTTGCGCCCAGCAAGTCGTCTCTTGCGCCGGAGACTGCGGGGCTGCTGCGCGACCTTCTAGCCATCATCAAAGTGGCAGTGATCTCTGGAGGAGCGTGGGAGCAGTTTGAAAAACAGCTTCTTGCCGATCTTCCCGATAACGCCGATCTCGCGAATCTGTCTCTGCTGCCGACCTGTGGGACAAAGTTCTTTCAATACGACCGGAAATGGACGGAACTTTATTCTGAGGATCTTTCTGCGGAGCAAAGAAAGAAGATCATCGACTCTCTGAATAAGGCCGCAGGTGAATCGGGCTTTCACGCGAAAAAGGTTTGGGGCGAAGTGATTGAGGACCGCGGAAGTCAGGTTACATTCTCCGCGCTGGGCCAGCAGGCGCCATTGGAAGAAAAGGTTAAGTGGGACCCCGACTTTGCCAAGCGGAAGAAGATCACGGCGATTCTGGAGAAGCTTATCCCTGAGTTTTCTATCCGCATGGGCGGTGCAACCTCAATCGACGTTACCAAGCCGGGCATTGACAAAGCCTACGGGATAGGAAAGCTGAAAGACACTCTCCACATTTCTTTGAACGAGATGGTCTATATCGGGGATGCCTTGTTCCCCGGCGGGAACGACTATCCGGCGGAGCAGGCAGGCGTGGTCTCAATTCCTGTCAAGGGGCCGGACGATACCAACGTGGTAATCAAGACAATCCTTGCCTGCCTTGGCAACAAGTGAGCTCGGCAACTTCAGCAAAAAACCGAGGAGACTCGATGAGTGGATTCAAGTTGCAACGCCTGGGAATAATGATGGAGCCGGAGCCAGGCAATCCGAATGAAGTGGAAGGCGTCTTGAATCCAGCTGCCGCTCGCGGTCCCGACGGTCAGCTCTACTTGTTCCCGCGACTCGTCGCGAAAGGAAACTATTCGCGCGTAGGAATCGCCCGAGTGAAATTCAATGATGTCGGCGACCCAACAGGCGTCGAGAGGCTCGGCATTGCATTGGAGCCGGAAGCCGATTATGAGCGCCGACCCGACGGCGGCGGCGGTTGCGAAGACGCCCGCGTCACTTATGTTGAACCACTTCAGCGCTACATCATGTCTTACACTGCATTTTCGCCCCAGGGTCCGCGCATAGCCGTTGCCATGTCGGAGGATCTCTTTCATTGGGAGCGTCTCGGTCTCGCAACCTATGCGCATTGGCACGGCATAGAATTGGGCAACGTGGATGATAAAGATGCCAGTTTCTTCCCAATTGCAATTCCAAATCCTTCCGAGCATCCGGAACTGGCGATGCTTCATCGGCCGCTCTTCCCCGGCACTCGACCGGAGGAAACTGCCTGTTGTCCGACATCCCGCGAGGTGGATCTCGATCGGGAGAGCATTTGGATTTCCTACTGCCCAATGACCCTGCAAGGACATGCCCTCAATCGCCTTGGCAGGTTTACCTCCCATCACCGGTTGGCAACTCCGGTATCACCCTGGGAAAGGCTCAAGATCGGCGCAGGAACGCCCCCGATCATGACCCGCCACGGTTGGCTGATTCTTTATCACGGAGTCAGCGAGAAGCCGCAACCGAACGCCTCTGAACACGATCTTTGCTACTCGGCCGGGGTGATGGTGCTCTCGAAGGAGCATCCGCAAATGATCCTCTATCGGTCGGCCGAACCGGTGCTCACTCCAGAATTGCCGGAAGAATGCCACGGTACGGTCGCCCATGTCGTGTTCCCGACAGGCATCGATCGGCGTGACGATCTTGGCACTCCGGATCGTCTCGACGTCTACTACGGCATGGCGGACAACCGTATTGGTGTCGCGCGACTTGACTTGCCGGAACAAATTCCCGCAGAAGCAGTCGCCGACGCACCGCAAGCGACGGTATAAATCGCTAGCTCTGCCAGATGATCGGGTTCGCTTCGAGTGGCACGAGAGCATTGAGATGACGGGGGACGATGCGCGCCGTGTAGTCGCTTGCGGGGCGCGTCGCGGTGACCCTTGCCGTATACCTGTATGAGCCTGGCGTTTCCGGACTTGGTCCGGATCCGTCCATGACCGCGCAGCAAGCGTCGTTCCCTTGAACGGGATCTGCGTAGAGTTCGACTCTCAAGTGATCCGGACTAAGGGAGCCAGGGGCAACGTCGGCTTGGAACAAGTGCTGCCCATCGTGGGTGTCGATTCGAATGCTCCCGAATCGCACCGTGCTCCAATGCCGATCGAGGTCCTGCTTCCATTGGAGGAGACTCGAGCCGACAGCACCATCATCCGCTGCACGACCGCGATAGCGCGATGCCGCAGGCAGATAATGACTCTCGGTGTATTCGCGGATGGCGCGCGTTGCGGAAAATTCAGGCGTAAGCCGCGCCATGCTCTCGCGGATGCGTCCCAGCCACCTGCTCGGCACGCCGGATGCATCGCGCTCGTAGAACTCTGGAATCACCTCGGCTTCCAGCAGGGTATACAAAGTGTCTGCTTCTTTGGCATCCCAATCAGAGTCATCGCCATGTTCCTGTCCGTCCCCAATCGCCCAACCAACTTCGGGCGAATAGGCCTCTGCCCACCATCCGTCCAACTCGGAGAGATTCAGTCCGCCATTGACCAGGACCTTCATGCCGCTGGTCCCGCAGGCCTCCCACGGACGCCGAGGAGTGTTGATCCACAAATCGATCCCCTGGACCAGTTCCTGCGCCAGCATCATGTCGTAGTCGTTGAGGAAGACCACGCGTCCTTTCACCTCGGGGCGCTTGATGAAATCCTTCCATTGTTTGATCAACTCTTGTCCGGGAAGATCCTGAGGATGAGCCTTTCCCGCAAGAATCAACTGAACAGGAAATCGCGGATTGGAGAGTAATCGAATCAGCCTCTCGGTATCGTGCAGAAGAAGATTGGGGCGCTTGTAAGTGGCGAAGCGGCGCGCAAATCCCAGAGTCAGCACGTTCTCGTCGAAAACTGCCGTTGCATTGGACGAATCAGCGCCCTCCGCTGCGAGCTGGTTTTGGTATCGCTCGCGCGTCCGCTCGATCAGGCGTTTTCGCCCAGCAGTTCGCAATTGCCAGAGTTGCTCGTTGGGAACCTGGCGAATGTCATCTTCGGCTGGACGATCTCCACGCCAACGCTTTGCGCCGCAGGCAGCGGTCCACAACGCATCGGCTTCAGCAGAGTCCCAGGTTGGCACATGGATGCCGTTGGTTACCGATCCAATTGGAACTTCCTGTTGCGGCCAATGGGGAAACAAGGTCTGGAAGATCTGCCTGCTCACTTCTCCATGGAGCTTGCTGACGCCATTGATCTGGCAGCTTCCGCGGACCGCGAGGTAGGCCATGTTGAAGAATTCTCCATTGTCATTTGGATTCTCCCTTCCCATGGCAAGCAGATCATCCACGGAGACAGCGAGTTCATCGACAGCATAGTGGCTCAGATAGGTGTGAATGAGCCGGGGATCGAATCGGTCGAAGCCAGCACTCACGGCGGTATGCGTAGTGAATACATTTCCAGCTCGCGTGATACTCATGGCAAGATCGAACGGCTTCTTGTGATCCTCCATGTAGAACCTGGCTCGTTCCAGCACGGCGAATGCTGCGTGACCTTCGTTCAGGTGACAGACCTCCGGGGTGAGTCCCAAAGCGCGCAACAAACGCCATCCGCCAATGCCGAGGACGATCTCCTGCTTCAGGCGCATCTCTGCGTCGCCGCCATAGAGCTCACTGGTAATTCCGCGATGAGCCGCGCTATTCGCAAAGTCGTTGGTGTCGAGAAGATACAACTTTGCTCTTCCCACCGACACCTCCCAGCAGCGAAGCCATATGCTTGATCCGGGAAGTTGAATTTGCAGTCGCAGCCATTCTCCATTTGGCTGTCGCAGCGGCCGGATGGGCAACTGCCCCGGATCATTGACGGGATAGAGTGCCTGCTGGCGGCCTTCCGAATCGAAGTCCTGACGGAAATATCCCTGCCCATACAGCAAGCCGACTCCTACGACCGGAACACCTAGTTCGCTGGCCGCCTTCATCTGGTCGCCGGCAACATTGCCAAGCCCGCCTGAATAAATGGGCAAAGCTTCACTCAGCATGAACTCCATGCTGAAGTAAGCAACTGTCGTGAGCGCCGTATTTGGATGCTTATGCTGGAACCAGGCGTCGGCCCGATAGGATTCTCGATTCTTCCCAAGCAGGCTGTCGAGCTTCTGGCGGAACTCAGGCGTGCCTAATGCAGCCGTAATCCTTTCACGAGAGACCGTGCGCAAGATGACCCATGGGTTTTGCGTAGTTGCCCAGAGACCGTTGTCAAGCGCTTCCCACAACTCGTCGGCTGCATGATTCCAGGACCAGTGAAGATTGAGCGCCAACGCAACCAGCTCATCAACTCCATCAACCTTTAACCAATCGGATGTCGCCTTCGGATCGTTCAATGTCCCCCCTGCGTACCGAGTCCACCAAACGAAGACCGCAATCGCAATCCTTATGAGATTGCGGCCTCCGCTTTGAGTTCAACCGGATGGAATCTAACTGTCGGTGAACATAGCCTTCTGCGGGTGTCCCTTGGCCAGTGGCGCCGGCGCGGCGGCATTGCTGAAGTCCTTCGTCCACTGCCAGTTCCTTATCTCCGGCATATCCTCAAGGTTTTCGCGGATATAGTCGTGGTGGCGCTGGAGTTCCTGGTTGAAGAAGTTGATCGCATTCTCCGCTTGCAGACGAAGACGGGGTATGTGCTTCAACGCATCCAATGCAAGGTGGAAGCGGCTCATTTCATTTAGCACCACCATGTCGAAAGGCGTGGTGGTGGTTCCGTAATCCATATAGCCGTGCACATGAAACCGGCCTTCATTCGAGCGTCCGTGAACAAGCGTGTGAATGAGCCAGCGATTGTTGTGGAAGGCGAAGATCACCGGAGCCGTCTCGGTAAAGAGGGCATTGAACGACATTTCGTCCATTCCGTGTGCATGCTTATCTGGAAACATCAGAGTCATCAGATCGACAACATTGACTACTCGCACTTTGATGCCCGGTACGTGTTTCTGTAGCAGCCACGAGGCCGCACAAGTTTCGATGGTGGGCACGTCGCCGGCGCAGGCCAGCACGACATCGGGTTCACCGCCTCCATCGTTGGTTGCGAAGTTCCATGTGGATGCGCCTTTCGAGCAATGATCGAGAGCCTCCTCCATATTGAGCCACTGGAGTTGAGGTTGCTTACCGCAGGTGACGACGTTGACGTAATTGCGGCTGCGCAGGCAATGGTCGAAGACGCTGAGCAGGCAGTTGGAGTCCGGTGGATAGTACACACGGATCACTTCGCTTCTGCGCTCCAATGCATTGACGACGTACCCAGTTGCCTGGTGGCTGAAGCCATTGTGGTCGTTGCGCCATGCGTGACTGGTGAGCAGAACATTGAGAGACGCAAGCGGCCTGCGCCAGAGATATTCGCGGCATTGCTCCAGCCACTTGGCATGTTGTGTGGTCATCGAATCGACGACCTGCGCGAACGCCTCGTAGGAGGACCACATGCCATGACGTCCTGTGAGCAGGTAGCCTTCAAGCCATCCCTGGCAGAGATGCTCGCTGAGTACTTCCATGACGCGGCCGTCAGGGCCCAGTTTATCGTCGATCGAGACAATCTCAGCCATCGAGCAACGTTTGGTGGCCTCGAAGATGGAGTTCAGGCGATTGGAATCCGATTCATCGGGACAGAACATGCGAAAGTTTGTCAGATTCATTTTGAAAATGTCGCGGAAGAAATCCCCCAGCTTGCGCGGCGCCTCGGCCAGAACCTGCCCTGGGCCGGGAATTTCGAGCGCGTAATTTGTGAAGTCGGGCAGCGCGAGGGTGATCAACTCGCGCCCGCCATTCACGTGGGGATTGCCCCCCATGCGGCGATTTCCAACCGGCGAGAGAGCCGCGAGTTCGTCGATGAATTTGCCTTTCTTGTCGAAAAGCTCCTCAGGCTTGTAACTCTTCATCCAGGCTTCAAGGATCTTGAGATGTTCAGGATTGTCTTTAACCGATGCGAGCGGAACTTGATGAGCGCGGAAGGTGCCTTCGATGGGGATGCCATCCACTTCCTTCATGCAGGTCCATCCTTTAGGCGTGCGGAAGATAATCATGGGCCAGACAGGCTGCTTCTTGAACCCGTTCTTGCGAGCCTCCTGTTGAATGCCACGAATCTCGGCATAACAATCCTCAAGCGTTTGCGCCAATAGTTGATGCACGACTTCCGGGTCGTCACCTTCGACAAAGTAAGGTTTGTAACCGCGGCCCGCGTAGAGAGCTTTCAGGTCGGCGTCGCTGGTGCGTCCCTGGGCGGTAGGCCCTGATATTTTGTAGCCGTTGAGGTGAAGGATTGGCAGGACCGCACCGTCGCGCACCGGGTTGACGAAGTTGACCGACTTCCAGCTTCCTTCCAGAGGGCAGGTCTCGGATTCGCCATCCCCGATGACGCAGGCAACAATCAGGTCCGGATTGTCGAAGGCCGCGCCGAATGCGTGAACCAGCGAATAGCCAAGCTCTCCGCCTTCGTGCATCGAATTCGGAACATGCGGGCCGCAGTGGCTGGGCACGCCGCCCGGCGTCGAGAACTTGCGGAACATGAGCCGCAAGCCGTCCTCATCGTGCGTGATCTCAGGATGAACTTCGGTGTAGGAGCCTTCAAGATAGGAGCAGGCATTGAGAGAAGGGCCTCCGTGTCCGGGGCCGGAGATGTAGATGATGTCCGCATCATGCTCTTTGATGAGCCGGTTCAGATGAATATAGATAAAGTTCTGGCCAGGCGAGGTTCCCCAGTGGCCGAGCAGCCTCGGCTTGATCTGCTCCGCCTTAAGCGGCGAGCGAAGCAGGGGATTGTCAAAGAGGTAAATCTGCCCAATGCAAAGATAGTTTGCAGCGCGCCAGTAGCGATTCATCTTGTCGAGCATCTCCGGCGAGAGCGGTCCCTTGGGCTTTGGCGCTCGCTCTTCATTTTTGCCGTCGGCCGCAACCGCGGTCGACAAGCTCACGTCGAAGTTGAACCCGGATGAATTGCCAAACTGATCGAAGTTCTTGCTGAATGATTGCGGTATGCCATCCTGCTCGGCGTTGATGGGGAGTTCTTTGGTAGCCATCTTGACTGGTCCTTTCTCTTTCTGCGCGACCGGTAACCGTGCGCCGGCGGATGACGGGCGTTGGTCAGTTTAAGTCCTTCTTCGATGGGTATCAGGCGTCATTTCGCCAGCCCCTTTTTGATTGCGAGCAATTCAAGACGGCGCTTTTCAGTGGTTCTGGGATAAGCCATCTTGAGTCCCCCCAGCGCATCAACAACGATTTGGGAGACGATGAGCCGCGCGTTCTCCTTATCGTCGGCGGGTACGATGGACCACGGCGCATGATGAGTGCTTGTCGCTCGAAAGCAATCCTCGTATGCCTTCAAGTAGTGTTTCCAAAACGTCCTCTCGTGAATGTCGGAGGTGCTGAACTTCCAGTTCTTGTCTGGCTCATCGATGCGCGCTAGAAACCGCTTCCGTTGCTCCTCATAAGACAGGTGCAGGAATATCTTTACGATTTGGGTGCCGTTACGATGAAGGTGCTTCTCAAGATCCGCGATCGATTGATACCGCTGCTCCCAAATGTCCTTCTCGTCGCGCAACTCCTCGGGAAGCCCCTGACTGCGGAGAATCTCCGGGTGCACTCGAACAACCAGAACCTCCTCATAATAGGAGCGATTGAAAATGCCAATTCGTCCGCGCTCGGGAAGGCGGCATGTGGTGCGCCAGAGAAAATCATGGTCGAGTTCTTCGGCGCTCGGCTGCTTGAAACTGAAAACCTCGCAGCCCTCAGGATTGACGCCCGACATGACGTGACGAATGGCGCCATCTTTGCCTGCGCCATCCATGCCCTGAAATATCAGCAACAGCGCATACTTGTGCGAAGCGTAATGCAGAGCTTGCAGTGAGCTCAGCTTCTCAACGTGTCGCTCGAGAAGCTCCTTATACTGCTTCTTCGACTTGGCATAGGGCTCGACTATCGTCGGCCATTTGCCGAGATCGACTTTCCTGCCCGGAGATACGCGGAAATCCTTTGAGCTGATCTTTGTATCAAGCTTGTTAGTCATGTCCGCCTCTGTGCTCGCGTCTGCTTATTTGTGGGATTCATGTTCCTCATCTTCGGGATGCAGTTTCTCCCAATCCTGAACGGATTGAACGTCCTTCCGGCCTAGCTCTTCATAGACTTCATGGACTCGCTTCACGAGTTGTGGCGACACATCAGGCTGTGGCTTGTCTTTGGCTTCGGGCTCAGGCTTAGCGGCAGCTTCAGGCTTCGGCTCGCCTTTCGCTTCATCACTTCGGATCTCCCGCTCCGCTTTCTTCCAGTCCTGAACTGCTGAACCGTTGTTACCCGCTCGCTCTTCGTAGATTTCGTAGGCGCGCCTCGCGACCTGTGGCGTCAGATCGGAGCGCGTCTTGGTTCCGGGCTTTGGCTCACTTGTGGCTTCGGGTTTGGGCTGGTCAGGCTTGGCCCCAGGCTTCGGCTGCTCAGCTTTGGGTGCTGGCGGTGGTGGGTCATCTTTGGCCACAGGCTTTGGCTGGTCAGGGTTGGCTTCAGCCTTCGGGTCTGCCTTGGCTTCGGGTTTGGGCTGGGCAGCCTTTGTTTGGTCAGGTTTGGCTTCAGACGAAGGTGCGTGAGGTTTAGCCTCAGGCTTTGGCTCGCCCTTGGTTTCGGACTTTGGCGCGACCTTGACTGGATCGAAAATCTTATAGGCCAGCAGTTTGATGCGATCGTTGATGAGTGCCCATGCGATCGCATATGCCCAAACAAACCCGGCCCACTTCCAGCCGAGAGGCGCCATGAAGAGCCCGTAAACCGCAATCAGCGTTGCAACGGTCTGCGTGCCGAGCACGGCTATCCAGAGGATCTTCGCCGGCTTGATGGACCAGAAGGGACCGCGAGTGCGCGTAAGGAAGATGGTCAAATGCCCGGCCACGGAAAGCTTGAGGTACATGAGTGTCTGGACGGTCAGGCGGTCCATGTGGAAGACGCGCTCGGCGAGATAAAACAGTCCAAACGCGGCGACAACTCCAATCACTCCCAGCACAGTGGAGATCGACAGCACAAGCCGCATGTTCCAGGCTTCGGGCTTGTTCCTATACAGAACGTTGTCATATGCGATCGACAGAATCGCGCCGTCGTTGAGCAGCGCGATCATCACGATCATGACTGCCGTTACCGGATAGAAGTTGAAGACCAGGATGGCCAGGGTCATGAAGAACAGCACACGCAGCGTTTCCGCAATGCGGTAGATGGCGTAGCTGTTCATGCGCTGGAAGATGCGACGGCTCTCTTTGATGGCGTCGATGATTACGGAGAGGCCGGAGGAGAGAAGCACGATCGAAGCTGCCGCCCTGGCTGCGTCGGTTGCGCCTGAGACTGCAATGCCGCAGTCGGCCTTCTTCAGCGCGGGCGCGTCGTTCACTCCATCGCCTGTCATGCCGACAATGTGGCCGGAGTGCTGCTGCGTGTCCACGATATAGAACTTGTGCTCGGGGAATACCTGGGCGAACCCGTCCGCCTTTTCGATCTCCTCGGAAATCTTCGGCGTCGCCTTCTTTGCCGTGTCTCCGAGTGCGCTGGCATCCAGGATATTGGTGCCCAGGCCCAGTTGTTTCGATGTTTCCCGGGCAATGGCAATTTGATCGCCCGTCACCATTTTGATCTTGACGCCCATTTGGACAGCGTTTGCGATGGTCTCTTTGGCATCCGTGCGCGGAGGGTCGAACAACGGCAGTATGCCGACAAACTTCCACTTGCCTTGCTCATCGGCCTTCGCGACGCCGAGCGAGCGGAAGCCACGGCCGGCAAAATCAAGAATGGCTTTGTCTGCCGCTGTCTTCACTTCGGCGGCGTTGGTTGCCATCTTGAGAATTACCTGCGGAGCTCCCTTGGCGACAAAGAACTGCTTCCCGTCCGCTCCCTTGACGGTGGCCTCGGTGCGTTTGTGTACTGGATCGAAGGGCATGAAGTGGAGTACCTTGCAGCTCTTCAGCTCCTTGTCATCTTTCACGCCGCCGATCACTGCCAGGTCGATGGTGTCCTTGTCTTCGGCGCGGGAGGCAAGCGCGGCCCACAAGACGACGTCCGCGGCAGCGATTCCGTCAATGCAGAACGGATCGCCTAGCGTCAGTTTGTTTTGAGTGAGCGTCCCGGTCTTGTCGGAGCAGAGAACATCAACGCCCGCCAGTTCCTCAATGGCCGATAGCCGGGTTACGATCGCTTCCTTCTTGGCCAGCAGGCGTGCTCCAACAGCCATGGTTACCGACAGAACAGTAGGCATGGCGACGGGGATGGCGGCTACCAGAAGCACCAGGCAGAATTCCAGCGTGGTGAGTACCTTGTCTCCGCGGAACAGGGCGAAGGCAAGAATCAAGGCGACCAGCGCTACCGCCAGGACGATCAGGTAGTCGCCGATCTTCATCACAGCCTTTTGGAAGTGGCTGACTGTATGAGCCTGCTCAACCAGCTGCGCGGTCTTGCCAAAGTACGTGTTCGCCCCGGTGGCATAGACAATAGCGTCTATCTCGCCCTGGCGGATGATGGAGCCGGAGTACACAGCGCCGCCGGGCTGGGCGGTTACCGGCAGCGACTCGCCGGTCAGGGCGGACTGATCAACCTCGATGGAATCGCCGCCGAGAAGGCGCGCGTCGGCGGGAACGATGTCTCCCAATCGCAGACGAATGACATCGCCGGGGACCAGCTCGCTGGCCTTCGGATTCACCCACTTTCCGTCTCGCTTCACCTTCGCCAGAATCGCTAACCTGGCTTTCAGGGCGGCAATCGCATTGCCGGCCTGGTGCTCTTCCCAAAATCCGACCAGAGCGTTCGACAAGAGCAGCACAAGGATGACGAAGAAATCCAGCCAGTGTTGGACAACACCGGAGAGGATCACGGCGGCTTCAATCATCCACGGAATCGGGCCCCAGAAGTAGGAGAGGAACTTCAGGTATTCATTGGTCTTCTTTTCCTTAATCGCGTTCGGCCCATACTGTGCCTGGCGCTTCACAGCCTCTGCTTGCGTCAGGCCGTCCGCCGATGCGCCCAGCTTTTTCATGAGCTCGGGCATGGCGAGTGTTTTCAGGGAGTTCTTGTCGTCCTGGGGCTTGGCCTTGTCTGGTTTCGCTTCCATCTGAGATTGTTCTCCTGTTCTTGCTCAGTCAACACGGAGGAGTTATTGCAATGCAGGCAAGACGGCACCCAAATCAGCCCTTCCGGCTGGGGTCATTCACCTGCCAGAGAACAGTTGGACCCCAGATGGTTGCTTGCCCTTCAGAGCCTTACTGTCATGCGCAAATCCACAGGGACATGCAACAGACGCTGATGGCTGGGCCGATCAATGGCGCTCGTATCGTTAGTGCTGCCCGGGGATCGAACAACGTGGCGTCACTTAACTTTGAAAAGATCGGTTGATTCGTGGTCGTAACTATCTTCGGTGCGCGAAGCCTTGCCAGCTGCCTTTTCGGCAACTCGCTCTATCCTCTTTTGTGCGCTTGCGTCCGACACCGTCTCATCTTCAACCTTGGTCACTTCTGGATTTTCAAACTGTTCCGCCATGGGTTTTCTCTCCTGAGGCAAGCATGAGCGGTGTCCCAATCAAGTTCTGGTCAGTTTTGCTCTCCCAGTCGGCTTCGCATGGCTCCTCGAGTCTCATACCCTTTGGTCCAGAGGGTTTAGAGACCGCCAGGCCATGGTCGTCACCGAATGGCGATCATTCTCACCAGAGAAAGCAAAAACTGGACTCAACTGCCTGCTTCTCGTGGAGCGCGCACAACGAATCCCGTTGGCCTGCATATTGACGTACGGGAATGAAACGACGAGTCTCTTGAGTGTGCAATTGTGAACTGCACCCCCGAGCTGGCTTGACCGATGATTGCCAGGTCATTCGAGAGCGATTTTCTGGCTCCGAAAAGCTGTCTTGCCTACGAATCATTCCGCAATACAGGCCGTAAAAGCCAGGTTGCAGGCTCCTCGCAGCGTTGCCCGTTGCCAACACAGAATGCGAAACTGGACTTCAGAAAACTGACCGAATGAAAGTGGATTGAACATGACGGAAGCTTTGACATCGCTCATCGAAAGTGAGGCATGGAAGGCACTCGAGGCCCATGCCGCGACGGCCCGCACTCTCCATCTCAGAGATCTCTTCGCCCAGGATCCAACTCGGGGCGAGCGCCTTAGAGTCGAAGCGGCTGGCATTTACTTCGATTACTCGAAAAACCGCATCACCGACGAGACCATCCTGCTCTTGCTGAAGCTCGCGGAGCAGTCCGGCCTGAGGTCCCGCATCGAAGCGATGTTCAATGGGGACAAGATCAATGTCACCGAGAAGCGGGCAGTCTTGCATGTGGCTCTGCGAGCCCCGAAGGAAGAAGCCATTCTCGTCGATGGAACAGACGTTGTGCCGCTGGTCCATGCCGTCCTTGACAAGATGGCCGGCTTTTCTAACCGTGTCAGAAGCGGAGAGTGGAAGGGCTATACCGGAAAACCCATCCGCAATGTGATCAACATAGGCATAGGCGGATCCGACCTTGGCCCGGTCATGGCCTACGAGGCCCTGCGCCACTACTCCCAGCGCGACCTGAACTTCCGCTTTGTTTCAAATGTGGACGGAACAGATTTTGCCGAGGCGACACGCGACCTCGATGCGGAAGAGACACTCTTCATCGTCTCGTCGAAGACCTTTACAACGCTTGAGACGATGACCAACGCGCACTCGGCGCGTGTTTGGGCGCTTGAGACGCTGAAGCACTCCGCCGCGATCGCCCGGCATTTCGTCGCCGTCTCGACCAATGCCGAGGAGGTGGAGAAATTCGGTATCGACACAGCCAATATGTTCGAGTTGGGGGCGGGGGGGGGGGGGCGCTACTCCATGGACTCTGCGATAGGGCTCTCCACCATGCTCGCGATCGGTCCTGAGAATTTCCACGCAATGCTCGCCGGATTCCATGAGATGGACGTCCATTTCCGCACCGCGCCCTTTGAGCACAACCTTCCGGTTCTCCTGGGTTTGCTGGCAATCTACAACAACAATTTTCTCGGTGCGCAAACCGTCGCAGTCCTGCCCTATGAGCAATATCTGAAGCGCTTCCCAGCTTATCTGCAACAGTTGACGATGGAGAGTAATGGCAAGCATGTAACTCTGGATGGGGTGAAGGTCGACTATCAGACCGGCCCAATTTATTGGGGAGAGCCAGGCACCAACGGCCAGCATTCCTTTTATCAATTGATCCATCAGGGAACCAGGCTCATCCCCTGCGACTTCATCGCATTCGGTCAGGCGCTCAACCCGATTGGCCGGCATCACGACATTCTTCTGGCCAACGTCTTCGCGCAGGCTGAAGCATTGGCCTTTGGCAAGACCACACAGGAAGTCGAGGCAGACGGCACACCGTCATGGCTCGCGCCGCATCGCACTTTCGAGGGCAACCGGCCGTCCAACACCATTCTGCTTGAGAAGCTAACTCCGGCGGCGCTCGGAAAGCTCGTTGCGCTCTACGAGCACAGTGTATTTACTCAGGGAGTTATCTGGAAGATCGATTCCTTCGATCAATGGGGAGTGGAACTAGGCAAGGTCCTGGCACAGCGCATCATCCCCGAGCTCGAGTCCAAACCGGATTCGAAGCCTGGCCACGACAGCTCCACCAACGCCTTGATCAAACATTACCGCAGCTTCCGGAAAGACGCTGCAAAGTGACGGCGACCGCAGACGATTAGCATGGAGACCTCACCGGCAATCGCATGAGGGTCGATCCGGATTTTCATGGAATCTGCTTGAGTCGAGCAATCCGACACGGACGCAGGGTAAACCGAAGTGGCGCTGGAAATCCTTCAAGTTCACCGTCGCATCTGACAATGCAGCGAAGAGTGTGGTCAAGCAACTCTAAGACGAAAAGGGAGATCTGATGGAACTGGGAATGATCGGATTAGGCAGGATGGGATCGAACATGGTGCAGCGCCTTCTACGGGCCGGTCACCACTGCGTAGCTTACGACGTCCATCCGGAAGCCGCACAAGCGGTCGTTAAAGACGGCGCAGTCGCCGCAACGTCGATAGAGGATTTCGCTAGAAAACTAAAGGCGCCTCGCGCCATTTGGATGATGGTGCCGGCCGCGGTGGTCGATGAGACGCTGAAGGCACTCCTCCCGTTCCTTGAAAAGGACGATGTGGTCATCGATGGCGGGAACTCCTACTACCACGATGACATTCGCCGTGCTGCGGAATTGAAACCGAAGGGCATTCATTATGTAGACGCGGGAACGAGTGGTGGCGTCTGGGGATCGGAGCGCGGCTACTGCCTGATGATCGGCGGGGACGACGACGTGGTGCAACGCCTTGACCCGATTTTTTCCGCTCTGGCGCCAAGCATCGATTCGGCGCCTCGCACGCCAGGCCGCGAGAAGATAGGCGGCACTGCCGAACACGGCTATCTGCATTGCGGGCCGAGCGGCGCGGGGCACTTTGTCAAGATGGTTCACAACGGGATCGAATACGGCATCATGGCCTCGTATGCGGAAGGGTTGAACATTCTTCGTCATGCCAACGTGGGCAAGCAGAAGCAGACCGAAGACGCCGAGACCACGCCGCTGCGCAACCCCGAGTACTATTCTTACGATCTGAACATTGCCGACATCGCCGAGGTCTGGCGTCGCGGCAGCGTCATCAGCTCGTGGCTGTTGGACCTCGCAGCAGTCTCTCTGCTCGATAGTCCGGATCTGGCAAAATTCGCCGGACGCGTGTCGGACTCGGGGGAAGGCCGATGGACAATCAAAGCAGCCATCGACGAGTCTGTTCCAGCTCCCGTCCTGAGTGCCGCGCTCTACGAACGCTTCAGCTCACGCGGCGAAGATGACTTTGCCGAAAAGGTACTGTCAGCGCTGCGGTTTCAGTTTGGTGGCCACAAAGAGAAAACCGCTGACAGCAAAGGAGGCGCCTGATGGCCAGGTCCCACTCGGATGCCTTGGTCGTCTTTGGCGCGACAGGAGACCTGGCCCACAAGATGATCTTTCCGGCGCTCTATGCAATGGTAAAAAAGGGCGCCCTCGAGGTACCGATCATCGGTGTCGCATTCCCAAAATGGAGCATGGAGCGATTGCACAGGCGTGTGACCGACAGCATTGAGCGATCGGGCGGAATTGATAATAAGCGCGCATTCCAACACCTTCTCTCTCTGCTCAAGTATGTGAGCGGGGACTATAAAGATCCGGGTACGTTTACAGCGATCAAAGAAGTACTGGGGAAGGCGCGGCGGCCTGCGCATTATCTGGCGATTCCTCCTTCGCTCTTTGAAACAGTCATCAAGAATCTCGGCACAGCAAACCTGGCCCAGAATGCGCGTGTAATTGTTGAAAAGCCGTTTGGCCGCGACCTGGCCAGCGCACAAGAGCTCAACAAGGTGGCGCATTCGGTCTTCCCGGAAGACTCAATCTTCCGCATCGATCACTTCCTCGGGAAGGAAGCGATCATGAACATCCTCTACTTTCGGTTTGCCAATTCATTCCTGGAGCCTATCTGGAACCGAAATTACGTGGCAAGCGTGCAGATCACACTCTCGGAGACCTTCGGCGTGGGGAAGCGCGGCGCCTTTTACGAGACAGCCGGCTGCTTGCGCGACGTAATCCAGAATCACCTCTTCCAGGTTGTTGCGCTCCTTGCCATGGAGCCACCTGCGGGCCAGCACTTTGGCGCAGTTCATAGCGAGAAGGCCAAGGTATTTCAGGCCATGCGGCCCCTGACCCCAGATGACGTGGTCCGCGGGCAGTACGCCGGTTACAGGGATGAGCAGGACGTGGCAAAGCACTCCGATGTTGAAACCTTTTGCGCGCTGCGGCTCTTCATCGATTCGTGGCGATGGGATGGAGTCCCGTGGTACCTGCGATCCGGAAAGTGCCTGCCTGTCACCGCGACGGAGGTTCTAGTGGAGCTGAAGCCGGCGCCGCAGAAGCTATTTTCCGATGCAGCACCGCTCACCGGCCGATCAAACTACCTGCGCTTCCGGCTTTCCCCCAACCCCGCCATCGCACTTGCCGCGCGAGTCAAGCTCGCAGGCGAGGATTTTATCGGAGAGCAGAAAGAGCTTTACCTGTCAGAGGAACGGACAGGCGATGAGACGCCCTACGAGAGACTGCTCGGCGACGCCATGGCCGGCGACGGCGCGCTCTTCGCGCGTGAAGACGCAGTTGAGGCAGCGTGGGTTGTTGTCGATCCAGTCCTCAAGAAGCATCATCGTGTTCGCCTTTACAAACGCCGAACCTGGGGGCCGAAGCAGGCTGACACGTTGATTGCTTCAGCCGGCGGCTGGCAAAACCCCGGCACCGCTGACTCAACCGGGTGAAGAGCCGATTACGACACGTCAATTTAATCCCGATGATGGCGGCCCACCAACAAATTCATGTTCCATCCAGGAGAAGTGCAATGAATACAACCCAGAAACTGCACGAGATTGGGCAGAGTCTATGGCTCGATAACATCACCCGTGGGCTGCTCGCTAGTGGTACCCTTCAACGCTACATCCAGGACCGATCGATCACGGGCCTTACCTCAAACCCAACGATCTTCGATCACGCCATCAAGAATAGTGACGACTACGACGACGCTATCGGCAAAAAGGCAAAAGAGGGCAAATTGGGAGAGGCTCTCTTCTTTGATTTGGCCCTCGAGGACCTGCGGCAGGCGGCCGATCTCTTCCTCCCGATCCACGACAAAACAGATGGCGTCGATGGCTGGGTATCCCTGGAAGTCTCGCCCCTGCTGGCTCGCGATACGGCCGGCACCTTAGCTGCGGCCAGGACTCTCCACTCCCGCGCGGAACGGCCCAACCTCTTCATCAAGATTCCGGGCACCAGTGAAGGTCTTCCAGCAATCGAGGAAGCAATCTTTGCGGGCGTGCCCGTCAATGTGACTCTCCTGTTCTCCGCCGACCAATATGTCGCGGCCGCGGAGGCTTACATGCGTGGCATCGAACGGCGCATTGCCGCAGGCATGAATCCAGACATAGGGTCTGTGGCGTCGCTCTTCGTCAGCCGCTGGGATGTCGCAGTCGCGGATAGAACACCCGAATCCCTTCATAACCAGCTCGGCATCGCCATCGCCTGGGAGGTTTATACAAAGTACAGAGCACTGCTCGATTCGCCCCGTTGGCAGCGCGTCCTGAACGCCGGAGGACGCGCCCAGCGTCTGCTTTGGGCCAGCACTGGCACCAAGGACCCGCGCGCCTCCGACATACTCTATGTCAAAGCCCTTGCGTTACCATTCACCGTGAATACAATGCCCGAAGCCACATTGAATGCGCTTGCCAACCACGAGGAATTCGGGGAAGCACCGTCCGTGGATACAGTCAAGATTCTTGCGGAATTCGCGGCCGCTGGCATTCACGCAGACGCCGTTGCGGCCCAGTTGCTCGACGAAGGCGTTGCATCCTTCGCCAAATCCTGGAGCGATCTGCTGGATTGCATCGCATCCAAGAGCGAGGCACTTACTACTGCCTGAGCTCTTGGCGACCAGGACGCGGCACAATTCCGTTCGGCTCAATCAGGCTCGCTTGTGAGCCTGAACTTTCACCATGGCCGATCGACTCGGAAAAAGACATCGATTCCACCACTCCCAAACTGCGCGCGGCCTCCGCAATGCTCTGGCCCGGCGCAACAAGCCGAATTGCTTCCTGCTTGAAATCCAGCGTGTACCCGCCACGTTTACCGTTCCTCACCTTCGTCTCTCTTCGCTGCGATAGCCGTTCGATAAGGGATATGTGTTGTGCGGGCAAAGTCAATTCCCAATGAGGTGCCTGGTCGTGGCGCCGTAATTAGTCTTTAGAAGCTCCCCATGCCAGAGCCGCCCAGTCCGCCAGAGGTTGTCTGGGTTCTCATCAATAGGAAATTGAATGCATCGGCCTGCGACCCGCTGGGTGTGGATGCCGTATCGCACTCGTGAAAACAGTTCGGCCAGAGAATCTGCATGTATGGCCTGATCGGCGCGGATAGCCCGTCAAAGGCCGCCGCGAGATTGTAGAGGTTCCCGCCCGCGGCGCCCCCCGTAGTCCCTGCTCTGACTCCGAGGGTGTTCCAGTAGGGCATGACCAGGCAGTCCGCGGTTGCGCACGAGTTTCCGTAGGAGCCGAACTGAAACAGAGCCTGAACATTCTGGTAGACGGCTAGATTGGCCGAGACGATGTTCTCTACCGGGTCGCAATTCGGACTCATCGCCGCGCAATTGGCCTGAATTGTGCTCTCCACGTTTGAGTTCATCTGGCCGATGATGGCATTCTTGTACGCCTGTGTCAGGTTCACGTTGTCAAACGAGGCGTTGTTGAGAGGGTAAAGCCATGCAAGAGCAGGCCATGCTGCGACAATGCGGTATTGCGGATCCGTTCCCGGCGCGGAAGAATCGCAGGACGGAGCATAGGCGTTGTCTGGAGTCTCAGCTGCCCACCATACCATCGTTCCGCCCCATGACGGCCCGTACATGCCAATCAAGGACTTATTGCCGGGAAAGGTCGATGAGTTGGCCAGCACATGCCACACAGCGCACTTTGCATCCTGCCATTGTGCTGGAAATGAGTTCGTTCCGTAGAGGCCGCCCCCTGCCGTGAGCCGGTAGTTTACCAGGATGACGACGATTCCCTGCCCCCCGACCGCGTTGGGCGTCCCAAGATATTTCTGAACGTAGAGAATGCTCTGCTGAACCGGCCCCGCCGAACTTGCCCAGCAGTCATTCAATTCGTTCCCACCACTCGACCCCCCGCCACCGTGGAAGCAAAAAACAATCTCATAGTTATTGGGATTTGATGGCGCTTCGTGCGGCATGATAACCGCGAGATCGCATGAAGACTGGTTCCCTCCCGTCCCCTCGCTATACGGACATACGGAGCGGTTATAACCCAATCCCCACATCACATCGATGCTGGCAGTCGTTACCCCGTTGCTCGTGTAGCCCGTTCCCGGAACAGCCGTAGGTGTTTTCACGCTTCGTGCTCCAGGAAACAAGGCCGGACACCCCGAGGTGTTCGATGGATTGCATATTTGAGCGGAGCCGGAGGCTGAAAACCACGTCAACCCCAAAAGTGCGACCAGCAAAAGATAGAAGCGTTTCAAATGTTCCCTCCTGGCAAACGCCGGAAACAGGCTTCGTGGGAGCCTTCCTCATCGTTACCGATGTCGAGGTCATCCCGTCTGCCGAGAATTGAAAGAAGTTTCTTCATCAGTAAATCTTCGTCAAGGTCAATCCGGTTAGGGTTACTGAGTTTCCTGCGGTCCCGGCGCTGCATTCCAGGAGGATTGAAAGTGTGGCTGGAGAATTTGAGTTGTACCCCGCTGTCTGGGCTGTGTGGTTGAGCGCGTTCATGCCGAAGTTGGAGAACATCTGCCCAACGGAGTACACCGTCAAAGCAGCAGAAGCCAGGTTTGAACCGGATATCTGCTCGTTCACCACCGCTCCTGCAGGAAGGTTAGCTGTGCCTAGCCCGTCGTTTTGGGAGCCCGACGTATAGACAACAGTGCTGCCGTCTTTGATCTCATAGGTGAATGTTAGAGAAGAAGCAGTAGATGAAACCGTACCGGATATTCCAAGCTGCCAGACTGCCCCTGCGATCTGGGTAAACGCAGGCCGCGAAATGCTTGTGGCAAAGGGAACAAAGCTGCCGTTCGCCGTAGCACAGGTCACCGTGTCGCCGTTAACCGTCGCCGGAGTTACGGAATAAACGGTTCCCGCTGGAAGATCGGCGATAACTTGCGGCCTGAACGATGGAGCCGCAGGCGATCCATTTGCCGGCCCCCATAGTCCGGTATTTGCGCCCTGATTGAGAACCGTCGCCGTCACCGCTCCGCTCGTAGTTACCGTCGTGCTCGGCGTCGCCGAGTCAACAACGCCATCGCCCGTAAATGTTACACCGATAACAGTGCCGCTGCCCGATGCTGCATGACAAGCGCCGTCCGCGCCGAGATACTCACTGCCGGAGCACGAACTAAATAGGTTCACGATATCGAGGAAAGTAGCTGGAGCGATGTTAGTCGCCGATGTGAACTTTGAAATGTTCCCCAAGCCTGGCGATCCTGACGATGTGACCGTACCGGAGCCGGATGACGTATGGCAGGCGCCATCTGCCCCAAGGTACTGGCTTCCTGAGCAGGCGCCGAAAAGGTTTACAATATCGCTCGCCGCCGCCGGAGCTATGTTAGTTGACGTTGTGAACTTTGAGATTGTCCCAGGAGCCGCCGATCCTGAAGAAGTGACCGTCCCGGAGCCCGCAGCCGTATGGCACCCGCCGTCAGCGCCAAGATATTGAGTGCCAGAGCAATTCCCGAATAGTCCGATAACATCAGCAGATGCTGCATTAGTAAGTGCGCCAATGCCCGTCGTGTTTTTCACAATGCCCGTACCAAGGGTGGCGAGATTCACATTTGCTGATCCCAGGGTTATCGTCGCCGTGTTAGCCACCCCAGTTCCGCCTTGTGCTGCAGTTGCCGTGCCGGAAATCACCGAGAAGCCCGGCTGACCCATGTGCTGAATTCCCGCGCCATCAATATAGGAGACAAACTGGTTATTGACCGCGCCGTTAGACGGGACAACCATGTTAGCGTTGGATCCGCTGGAGTTATCGTTGCAAGTCATTACATGGTTGGCGCTATCCCACCAGCAGACAAAAGCTCCTGGCGCGCTTGCTTGCGGCGCAGAACGCTCAGTACCGTAAATCACCGTAGGATTCGCTGTGCTGCCCGGACCTTGGTAGTTAGCACCGTCGAAGGTGTAGATCTTGTATACGCATTCCGAGGCGTATTGAGGTAGGGATGCCTGCTTCAACGTGCCTGGCAGCGCCCAGAACCGGGGCGCTCCGTCATTGCACAAACCAAGCGAGTAGGCCTGGCCGCTGGATGGATTTTGCAGAGTGATCAACGATATGTTTGCGCCATTTGCCGTAATAACTGCGCAGGAGGAGGTAGCCCAGTTCACCGTCGCCGCGCCGTTTGAAGCGGTCACTGCCTGACAGCTTCCTCCGCCGCTTGCTTGCTGGGACACGCCCTGCAATATGCCTGGCTGATAGTAGCCCTGGACTCCGCCGAAGACGCCCCAGAAGGTTCCGTTTGGCCCAGTCGACGATAACTGCGTTGCTGTGGCTGCGTTGCCAGTGATACTGCCGCTGGGGGTCACGTAGTCTGCCCCGGGGATTGCCGGGGCCAGAGCGCCGCCAGAACCCTTGAGAATCCCTGCAATAGCCGAGGTTGTGGCGATGCTCACAGTGTTCGGGCCCGCCGCGCCGGCCGTGCCCTTGGCGCCCTGCTGCGCCATCAACGTCCAGCTGGTGTTGAGGTCTGGTGTTGCCCCGCCCGGAGCGATCGCCGCAAGGGCATCGTATGTTGAGCCGTTGTAGGTGACTACATCGTACGGTGCATAGGTCGCGGTCGGATCGAACACGTTGCGGAAGTTGAAGCCGGGACCGGCGGTGCCCTGAGGGCCCTGAGGACCAGTAACTCCTGCCTCACCACTAGGGCCCATCGGCCCTTGTAGACCGGTTGTGCCGGCTGCGCCTGTCAGGCCAGTGGGGCCTTGAGGCCCGGTTGCGCCCGTCGCTCCGGGGACACCCTGGATACCCTGCGGGCCAGCCGCTCCCGTCAGCCCAATCGGCCCTTGCGGCCCGGTTGCTCCTGCCGGCCCGGCTGCGCCTTGCTCCGCCATCAGCGCCCAGTTTGTGTTGACGTCTGGTGTTGCACCGCCCGGCCCGATAGAAGCCACGGCATCGTACGTTGATCCGTTGTAGGTGACTATGTCGTAGGGTGCATATGTCGCGGTCAGATCAAACGCACTTCGGAAGTTGAATCCGGTCCCGCCAGTCCCTTGCGTGCCGGTATTGCTCGTTCCTCCGGGGGGTCCAGCCGGTCCAATCGGCCCCTGTGGTCCAGTGGCTCCGGTTGCTCCGGTGAGCCCAATCGGCCCCTGCGATCCAGTGGCTCCGGTTGCTCCCTGCTGTGCCATCAACGCCCAGTTCGTGTTCATGTCCGGTGTTGCTCCGCCCGGCCCGATAGAAGCCACAGCATCGTACGTTGATCCGTTGTAGGTGATCACATCGAAGGGTGCGTAGGTCGCTGTCGGATCAAACGCGTTGCGGAAATTGAATCCAGGTCCAACTGCGCCTTGCGGCCCCGCCGGCCCCAGTGCGCCCGTGAGGCCCGATTGGCCTGTCGGTCCTTGCGGACCGGGAAGACCGTTGAGCACAATGTTCAACTCCGGCATGTGCGACGTCTGCGTGGCTTCCTTGCTGTCAAACAGCAATCCGCCAGAGGTCGTCGTCATGGCCAGTGCCAGGCCGTTATTAGGAAGGTTGCCGCTCACCCAATCCTGCACCAGCGGGGTCACGTCAATCAAAATGAACTGGTCCGCGATGGCGGGAATGGTGGTGGGCTGGTTCCCCGTCGCTGAAGCCCCAGGAACCGGCGCATTGGCGTAGGTCATGGTGCTCTGGTTCCACTCCGAGTTCAGTTGGTACACATCGAAAGTGCCCGGGCCGAGAACCTGGTTTACGTAGAGTTGCAACGTAGCCTTTTGAATGCTCGCATTGGCCGGGATGCCCGCAAGGTTGAATTGAATGTAGACTTCACCGTTGTTGTTGCCAGTCTGCAGGGTGAGGAAGCCGATCGATCCGCCTGCGCCATATACCGTGTTTGGGTGAAGTTGTTGCGTGTAGGTGTTGGCAACCGGAGGCGCAGTCTGCGCTGAACAATTGGTGAAGAGCAGGGCCGAAGCAAAAGCCCAAAAAAGGGTAGAGGTCCGCCAGAGTCGCATGAGGTCTCAATACTCCATGTGAACCGGGGAAGCCTGCACCCACGCTTCAGACCCTCGATAAGGGTCCCATGGGGTCGGATTTGGTCACCTAAGTACCTTGCCATAGGTAACTATAGATTGTCTATTTTATGTTACTTTGGTGTTTCATTGAGAACATCTTCAGAAATGGCGGCCCAAATCTGTCGCGCCAAGTTGCAACTTTTTGCATTATCAGAGCTTAGAGCCTTCTCCAAACTCCTCCTCAAGAGCTTCTTGTGCTTCCCACAGGGCTCCTGCATCACCCAAAGGTTGCAGATCATCCTGCTCAATTGGCTCGCCCGGTAAGCCCGCGGCCCTCATGGCGGACGGCCGGGGGTGACTTTGGGAACTTCTCAGCGGACTAACCTGAAAATGGGCCGATTGCGCCTGTGGTCCCAGGCCTCTTCAGCAATGCTCGCAATCACTTATCAGTCGCAAGCCGCGCTCGGTTCATCAGCCTGACCTTCCCAAAACAAAACCCCCGCCAGGCGAATCCGAATCGTGCTCGGACTTGCCTGACGGGGGTCGATGTACCGCGCAGAGCTGAAGTCCGCGCTATGGAACACTTGCGCTATTGATGCCGCCCATCGTTGCTGTGGGGAAGAAGGGAAGCGTGCGAATGCGGGTTCCGGTCGCCTTGAAGTAGGCGTTGGCCACGGCCGGGGCAATGCAGGGAACACCGAGTTCGCCCACGCCGCCAATCGCCGTGCTCTGGCTCGATTGCGCCGGGCTCGGAATAACCGTTGTGAACACCTGTGGCATCTCGTAAATGCGAATGACCCGGTTGCTGTGGAAATCTGTATTCTGCGGAACCCCATTGACCATCGGCACATGCCCGTAGAGAAAGGCGTTCAGCCCGTGAACCATGCCGCCTGCCAATTGCGTCTGGATCTGACCAGGGTTCACGGACAGGTAGCAATCCAGCGCGATCCACACCTTGTTCACAGTAAAGACCGTGTTCTGTCCGTCGTAATCAACCGCATTCGTCAGCGACAAATCCACCATCACCGCCGCATAGCTGTTGGAGTACAGTTCCGCCGCGATCCCGAAAAAGTGCCCAGAAGCTGGGCCCGCAGCATAGTTGCCAAGGCTGGCCACCGCATTCAACACCCCGGCCCAGCGCGGGTCCGTGCACATATTCAACCTGTACTGGAGTGGATCGACCCCCGCCAATGCAGCGAGCTCGTCGATTGCCGACTCCACTGCAAATGTATTCACCGACATCCCGACTGACCGCCAGAAACCAACGGGAATAGGCGAGGGGTGCGAAACCCACTGCGTCGAGAAAGTTCCCCGGGTGTACGGCAGTCCCGTCATTCCTTCAGTCGACTGGCTGTCGCCAACTGCGCCCACTGGGTAGCCGCGCTGACCGAGGATCGAGGCATTTACATTGGTCGCTGACCACCCAACAATGTTGCCACTGCTGTTGAGTCCTGCATTTATCTGTACCAGCGAAAACGGCCGGTACTGGTCGCGCATGAAAAGCTGTGCGCGCGGCCACATCAGCATCACCGGCTGCTTGATGGCGAACGCCACCTGGATTGCCTGGCTTATAAAGTCCATTTCGATCTTGCGGCCCAGCCCCCCTCCAAGCATCGTCACATGCACGTTGACCTGGTTCAGGCTGAGCCCGGTGATCTGTGCCGCAAGCGGAGGAATCGATGAGGCCGACTGCGTTGGTGCATAAATATCGATCGAAACGCCGGGAACGTAATTCACCGCGCATGCCAGATTCTCAAGATGGTTGTGCGCCACATAAGGCAGAACGTACTGCTCTGAGAACTTCTTGTTCGCTCCAGCAATAGCGGACGCGGACGCGGATGCAGTTCCTTCCACTTGGTACAGCGTAGGCGCGGTATTCGGGCCCGAAGGTGAGTAAGGTGTGTTGGTGGTTAGCGCTGCCTGTGCCTCAGACAGATAATTTGCATCATTGAGTTGAGCGGCGTTGGAGGGCGGCGTCCAACTGACGCTCAGGTTCATTGCCGCCTGCCAGGCATCCCAGGTGTTGGAGGCCACGACGGCAAACGCATTCACCATCCCCACTTGTTCCGTGCCTCGATCTGTCCCCGCAATCACCTTCGTAGGCACCACGGCAATCGTGTTGGCAGGTGCTGCAGGTAAGGCGCCGCTCAAAACACTTCCAAATGCTGGTGCATGCTGGATTACCGCATACACCATGTTCGGCAGGCGGACATCCATGGCGTAGATTGCCGTCCCGTTCACCTTGCTGGGGATATCCAGCCGGCTTTGGGTCTTCCCGATGTAACGGAACTCGCTGTCTGGAATCAGCGGAGGATTCGTCGGCACGGACAGTTTGGCCGCGGCGTTTGCCACCAGGCCATAGCTGATCTGGGTGCCGTTCGGGGTGTAGGTGATCACGCCATTCGCGACGGTGTAGTTGCCGCGGTTCTGATCGCCGATAATGTTCATCGCCGCCGACACCAGCATCTCGCGTGCCGTCGCGCCTGCGTTGCGCATGCCCCAGTAATTGGTCCAGGTCACCGTGCTTCCGAAGGTGCCGATGGAGTTGCCAGTCTGCTGCGCAGCAATCGCCGGCACGCCCTGCACCGTTTTGATCTTGGTCAAATCCACCATCAGGTCTTCGGCCAGAATCATCGCCAGTCCCGTGAATGTGCCCTGGCCCATCTCGGAAACACCGATGGTCATGGTGATCACGCCGCCGCTGGTGATATTCAGCCAGGTGTTCACCTGGGTCTGGGCCGGTGGACCGGCAATTCCGGCTATTTGCGCCGCGGCTCTGCCGCCTCCGCCCGCGATCGCAAATCCAAGCGTGAGGCCGGTTGCCCCTCCGGTGACCAGGAACTTCCGGCGGCTGATCTTGCTCGATTCAGCCCCTTGCTGCTCACTGGTTAGAATCTCGTGCCTCTCGCTGAATTCAACATTAGACATGTCTCTATTGACCTCGCTTGACCTGGGGTTTCTAGATCGCTTGCAGCCGGTGTGCCTCCACCGCTTGGGGTTAGAGCGTATCGATTGCTTGCAGTATGCGGTCATACGTCCCGCAGATGCAAACGCACTTTTGCCCCGGAATGAGTGCGGCCCCGTGATTCCCGGCTGCCATTGCAGCGGCAACTTCCATGATTTGCCCTGACTGGCAGTAGCCGCACTGGGGAACCTGGTTCGCAATCCAGGCCAATTGAGCCGGATGAGTGGAGGTTGGGGATAGACCCTCAATTGTGACGATTTTTCTTCCTACGGCTTGCGCTGGAGTGTGGTTGCACGACTGGCTTTGCACTCCATCCACCCACACCGTGCACGCGCCACATATGCCCTCCCCGCAACCGTACTTGGTCCCCGTCAGGTTAAGCAGATCTCGCAAAACCCACAAAGTACTCATATTCGGATCGTTCACTGTAACATTGACGTTCTGTCCGTTTACATTGAGCGTGTAAGTAGTTGCCACGGGACCTCCAACTTTCAGGGAAGCTTTTTTTGAGCTCAAAGGCGAAAGCCCAGAACTGAATAAAACCACCTTATTGCGCCTTTTGCAAGTACTCTTTTTGAGTTATTCAAGGAACCTAAAGTAACAATCGAACTGGGTACAATCGTTTGTAGTTTGAACTACTTGGCATATTAATATGATCAAAACAGGTCAGTGAGCCCAGACCCTATCTAATTCGAATTTATCAAAGCAATTTTCTCTTGCGTTCCCGGTGCAATCGCGGCTAGGATCATGCTCACGCCGTTTCCCAACTCTCGGCAAAGAACACGCCGATCCCCAATTTCGGCAGGAATATGTGAGGGCAAGTTCCATGAGAGGTCGATTCTCCACCCCATTTGCTGTCGTGCTGCTTGCTCTGTCTGCTACGGTTGCGCTCGCACAAACGGCCTTCAGCGACTTCCCGATCAGCGGACAGATCAGCGCCTTTCAGGTGAATCAGGGGTACTCCAACTCGGATTCCTTCACGCTCGCCACTCCTGCCACCGTCAGCAAGATTGTATTTGGCGCATGGGTCCTTCCAGGCGACTCGGTCACCGGGGTTACCTGGGCCATCGGAACTGCCCCGTTCGACACTTCCCTCGGCACTGGTACTGCCGCCACCACCAGCGTCTACGACTCCACCAACGTGGATGGGTTCGACGTCCATACCGTCACCTTCACGATCCCTACCGCGAATCTCGCCGCCGGAACATATTATCTGACGCTTTCAAATGCGACCAGTGCCGATGGTCTTCCCAATTCCGTCTCGTGGGATATCAACGACGCAACAGGCGTCGATGCCTGGAACAGTTCATACGGCCACGTATCGGCCGCCGGCACTTGCTTCGCCCAAATTGGCATCTCCGGTTCCTGTGCGGAGTCGTTCCAACTGCTAAGCGCTGGCGCCGGCACGACCGCCACCCTGACGTCTCCGCTCGCATTCCCCAACACACCGAGCGGCACAACCTCCTCTGCCCTCGCGGCAACCCTCTCAAATACCGGCGCCACGTCGTTGAGCAACATCGTGCCGACCATCACGGGCACGAATCCCAGCGACTTCGCAATCTCCACGGGCGCCAACGCTTGCGGCGCATCCCTGGCTGCCGGCTCGAGCTGCTCCATCTATGTCACCTTCACACCGGCCTCGGCGGCAAGCTTCTCCGCAACGTTGTCGGTAGCCGACAGCGCCACCGGATCGCCGCAGACTTCGTCCCTCACCGGCACAGGTACTGCGTCGAACGCCACGCTGAGTTCACCCGTGGCCTTCCCGAACACCCCAAAGGGCACTACCTCCGCCGCATTGGCAGCAACACTCACGAACACCGGTAATGGTGCACTGAACAACATCGTTCCCACGATTACGGGCACGAATCCCAGCGACTTCGCAATCTCCACGGGCGCCAACGCTTGCGGCGCAACACTGGCCGCCAGCTCAAGCTGCTTCATCTATGTCACCTTCACACCGGCCTCGGCGACAAGCTTTTCCGCAACGTTGTCGGTAGCCGACAGCGCCGCCGGGTCGCCGCAGACTTCGTCCCTCACCGGCACCGGCACTGCGCCTGCGGCTTCTCTGACTCCGTCGCTGCCCTTCCCGAACACAACAAGCGGCAGTACCTCCGCCGCATTGGCGGCAACACTCTCGAACACCGGTAATGGTGTACTGAACAACATCGTTCCCACGATCACGGGCACGAATCCCAGCGACTTCGCAATCTCCACCGGCGCGAACGCTTGCGGCGCATCCCTGGCTGCCGGCTCGAGCTGCTCCATCTATGTCACCTTCACACCGGCCTCGGCGGCAAGCTTCTCCGCAACGTTGTCGGTAGCCGACAGCGCCACCGGATCGCCGCAGA
>Ga0302278_10000800_pt1 | contig 39643 bp, 36 predicted proteins | sample III_Bog_N3_2_FD_194543 | JGI IMG/M metagenome (GOLD analysis project Ga0302278, IMG submission 194543) | Peat permafrost microbial communities from Stordalen Mire near Abisko, Sweden - III_Bog_N3_2 | ecosystem: Environmental > Terrestrial > Soil > Wetlands > Peat | place: Sweden: Abisko...
GACACGGATTCACGACCGGTTCGAGCGCATCCAGGCCAGCTTCTCGGAGATCTCGTCGCAGGCGCAGGAGAACTACTCGGGCGCGCGGCTGATACGCGCGTTTGCACGGGAAGAATCGCAGATTGGGCTGTTTGAGCAGCTCAATCGGCGGTACATTGCGCGGGCGCTGCGGCTGGTGCAGCTGATGGGCATGCTTTGGCCGACGCTCGAGTTCATATTGGGCGTGTCAATGATTATTACGCTGATGGCCGGCGGACACCTGGTGATTGCGCACCGCATCACGGTAGGCGAGTTTGTGGCCTTCAACACTTATATGATTATGCTGATCTGGCCGATTATCGCGGTGGGCTGGGTTGTGAATCTGTTTCAGCGCGGGACGGCGTCGATTGTGCGCATCGACGAACTGCTGAAGGCTGTGCCGGCTATCGACGACAGCGCGGCGGATATGTCGATTGCGGCGGACGCGGTGCTGAAGGGGGAGATTGAGTTTCGCGGGCTGAATTTTGGCTATGGGGACACGGCGGTGCTGCACGATATTTCGCTGCGGATACCGGCGGGATCGAGCCTGGCTATCGTGGGGCCCACGGGTTCGGGCAAGTCGACGCTGGTGAATTTGATTTCGCGGATGTATGAGGCGCCGGAGGGCGAGCTGCGGATTGATGGGCGGGGGGTGCGCGAGTATCCGCTGGCGGTGCTGCGGCGAAATATCGGCATGGTGCCGCAGGAAACATTTCTGTTCAGCGAGACGATCAGGGAGAATCTGGCGTTTGGCGCGCCCCATGCGACGGCGGAGGAGGCGCTGGAGGCGGCGGAGGCGGCGCACATACGGGCGGAGTTCGAGGAGTTTCCGCAGGGCTTTGAGACGATGGTGGGGGAGCGGGGAGTGACGCTTAGCGGCGGGCAGAAACAACGCGCGGCCATTGCGCGGGCGCTGCTGCGGCGGCCGGCGATTCTGATTCTGGACGACGCGCTGGCCAGCGTGGACACGTATACGGAAGAGCGCATTTTGAACGGGCTGCGCGGGTACACTTCGTCGGCCACGACGATTTTGATTTCGCACCGCGTGTCGACGGTGCGAAATGCCGACCAGATTGCCGTGCTGGACCGGGGACGGATTGTGGAGATGGGCCGCCACGACGATTTGCTGGCGGCGGAAGGGTACTATGCCGGGCTCTACCAGAAGCAGCAACTGGAAGAAGAGTTGACAGTGGCCGGATGATCGAGGCAGGGGTCAGGGGGGTAAGGGACTGAGGGGCTAATTCCCTGGTCTCTTAGTCCCTTTCTTTCACGCATTCCATCTGGAGTGGGCAAAGCTATCGGCGCTGTAATCTTCGCTTTCCAAGCCGGCTTTGGCGCGCCTGGAGGCGGCTGAGATGACCTGGAGCGGGGCGGGATTGACTTCCGGGTCGCGCGCCACCTGACGCCAGGCATCGCGGACGTTTCGGACGCAATCGATGGCGTGCTCGAATTTCTGTCGCGAGGCCGATTGCGAAGCCTGCAGAACCTCAGAGAAGATAGCCGCATAGAACTCGCTGAGTACCTGTGCCGGCCGGCCGCCCACATCCATGCGCAGCCGCGCCTGCAGGTGGATGATGATATCCAGGGCGCGCTTCACGGCGACCCTGCGGCCGTTCTGGTCTCCGCGCTCGACCGCGGAGCTGGCGGAGTAAAGAAAGCGCAGAATTCCGTCGTAGAGCGCCACAACCAAATCGACGGCCGATGCGCCTTCCAATGCATGTTCCTGATAACTTCCCATCGCAGTAAGGCTCCTTAGCCGCCTGAGTTCTGGTTGTACCCGGTAATCGCCGAGTAGAGTTCGTTGACGCCATTCAGTTGCGAAGGCAGTTGCTGCATGATCTCGTTGGCGCTGTTCAATTCGGCGGTCAGGCTGGCCTGTTGCACAGAGATCAGGCTGTTCTCCTTCGAGATATCCGCATTGAGGGTGGATTCGATGTTGCTGTTGGAACTTGAGGCCAGCGCCAGAATCCCTGTCGCCGCGCTGGTGCCTGAATTGGTCAGGATGGTAGAGAATGTCTGGCCCCAGCTGTTTGCATTCTGGAAGAAGCCCACCACGCCGCTGTAGTCCGAGTTCAGCACCGAATCCAGGCTGGTTGCGTCCAGCGTGAGCGATCCGTCGTTGTTGACGCCGATACCCAGGCTGGTCAGGCTGTTGATGTCCGACCCGCTGGTGTTGTACTTCAGCGCGTTGTTGGTTGTGGTGTCCTCGATCGATGAGGTAACGGTCAGCGCACCGTTCGATCCAGCGGTGTTCGACACCAGAACCAACTGCGAACCGGCGCTTCCGGTGACCACGCTGGCCGCTACCCCGATACCCGCCGAGGTGATCGCACTTGCCAGGCCGCCGAGCGTGTTGTTTCCAGTCGAGGTTGGGACGCCGATGGTTTGCGCAGTGGTGTCGGCAACGCTTGAATTCACCGTCAACGCGCCGGTCGTCCCGCTGCTCAGCGATAGCGAAAGCGAGTTGTTCGTCACAGTTGCCGTCACTCCGATGTTCGCATTGGCAATTGCGCCGGCCAGCCCGGCGAGCGTGTTTACTCCACTTCCGGTGTAAATGGTGTTGGCCGCGGGCTGGCTTGGCGCGGCCCCAATAACAACAGTCTGCGCTGCGCCGTCGCCCGCCTGGATCGAAATCGACCCGGAGAGCGTATCGTTAGCGCCGAAAGATGTCAGAGTGCCACTTGTGGCCAACCCAACGGCGCCCGATGTGGCGGAGAAATTCAGGGGCAGGCCGCCGGCAACCGCGATCTGGATGGAACCGGACAGCGTGTCGGATGACTTCTTAATCGAATCAAGGTAGCCGTTCGGATTCTCGGTATTCACGCCGTTCATCAATTGCTGCTGCAGCAGCGTGAGCGTCGGTGAGCCGAACAGTGGCTCGGGATTGCCCGAAGCATCGTTCCCTTCCTGCGTGTTCATGGCGCTCACCAGGGAGTTGTAGTCGGACACAAACTGGTTTACCGTGCTCTCAACATCGGTATTGTCGTTGCCGATGATTACCTGAACCTGTTCGTTATTCGAACTGGGCGCGAGCAACTGAAACGTTACGCCGGGAATGAGATTCGCCACGGTGTTCGAGGCGCTGGACAGATCGATGCCGTCTACCGTCAGATTTGCATTCTCGCCCGCCACTGGAGAGGTGTATGCCAGCGAATTGGTAGTGTCGGTTATGTTCGAGGTCACTGCCAGGGTCCCGTCGGCGCCCGGGGTTTGCGATGTGAGCGAGAGACTCGACGACCCATCCGAGTTGGTCACAATTTTAGCCGTCACGCCGATGCCTGGCGTGTTGATGGCGTCTTCAAGCCCGGTGAGCGTGTTGTCGGAATCATCGAGATCGATGGTTTGCGCCGTGCCGTTACCCACCTGGATGGAAATGGAGCCGGAGAGCTTATCGCCGGCCGCATTGGCAATCGGAGCCAGGGTTCCAATTGAGTACGACGTTCCGGTACCGGCCGTGCCGCTATAAGTTGGAACGATCGTGGTCGTGTTGCTGGTATCTGCGATGGTGTTCCCGGTGACCTGGATGTTTCCAGCCTCGCCCGAAGTGCCAGAGACAAGACTCAACCGCGAGCCGGTGGCGTCTGTAAGCACGCTTGCGTCAATGCCCACGCCGGACGAGTTGATGGCCTTGGCCACTCCGGCCAGCGTGTTGACGCCGCTGCCGGTGTAGATGGTGTTGGCCGCGGGCGTGCTGGGGGCCGCGCCGATGACGATAGTCTGCGCCGTGCCGCCAGTGCCCGCCTGAAGCGTGATGGAGCCGGAGAGCACGTCGGAAGCGTTGGCGATGGGCGCCAGATAACCGCTCGACGTTTGCGCCAGATCGGTCACGGTGACGGTGTGCGTTCCGGCAATCGCCGTCGAGTTTGCGGCGGTCAGGCTGAGTACGTTGGTGTCGGAACTGGAGCCCGTCTTCTCCGAAAGAATGCCCTCCAGATCGGTGAGCGAACTCATGTCGTTGGAAAGATTCGAGAACAGCGTTCCCAGGCTCGAAATTGCGGTGTCCTCGCTGTCCAGGCTCGTGAGCTGGGTCTTCCATGGAGTTTCGACATTCCGCAGATTGCCGACGATCGAAGCCACGGTCGAGCTCACGTCAAATCCTGCTCCGCTGGTAGGCGAACCGAAACTCAGCCCCACTGTTCCCATCGCATCCTCTCAAGTCAAATCAAGCAGCCTTGCATCCATACCGGCACAAGACTAATTGGAACTGCCTCATAAATCCTGACTGCATCTTTCTTTGGAGTATTGAAATCGTGGTATCGACCTGGCCTGTCAGAGGTCTGAAAGGCTTTTCGGCGCACTGGATTCATCGGCTTATCAATCGGCAACATTAGCCCACCCGGCATCCATGCGTCGGGCTGTTCTGCGGGTCCTCGTCTCCGCACGCAGAGAAGGGCGCCGCGTGGGCGCCCTTCTCTAGCTTGCTTTCACCGGTTTATTGCAACAGCTTGGTTACTTCCTGCTGCATGCTGTTGGCCTGGGCCAGGGCCGAAATTCCAGTCTGGCTGAGGATTTCGTACTTGGACATGTTGGAGGTTGCCGACGCATAATCGGTGGCCTGGACCGCGTTCTGCGCCGAGGTTACGTTCTCAGACTGCGTGCTGAGAACGGAGCTTACGGAGTTCAGCGTGTTGATCTGCGCGCCGATGTAGCCGTCCTGGGCCGCCACATCCGTGATGGCCTTGTTCAGGCTGGTCAGCGCGGTTTGCGCGTCTGTCTGGTTGGACAGATCGGTGGCGCTCAGCGATTGGCCGGACTGGTCGGCGTAGCTGATGGTGGCGATCCCGTTGGTGCCGCTCAAGTCGGAGACGAGGCCCACGTTGGCTTTCACATCGTTGGCTCCCACGGTGCTGTAGGAGCCTGTGCCGCCGTAGGTTTCGTTTCCCCCCACCGACACGGCCGTCGAGTAATCGACGATGCCGGCGGTAGCGGTGGCGGAACTGGTGAAGCCGATGCCCACGCTCTCATACGCAGACGCATTCGTGGAGGCGGGCGCGGCGGCGGAGATCGCATTGAAGCCTGCGTCTATGTTGGCGGCGCCGGCGTTGCCGGTATCCGTGGTGGTGTCGGTGAGGACCATGTTGGAGTTGCTGGACGTGAACACGATGTCCGCATTGGCCTGGCTGTAGTTGGCCGTTACTCCGTAGGCGCCCGCGTTGATGGTGGACGCCAGCGAGGCCAGCGTGTCGTCGGCTGCGCCGATTGTGATCGTCTGGCTGCCGATGGTCATGCTGCCGGCAAGGGTATCTCCGTAAGCTCCTCCGGCGGAGATGGTCAGCTTGCCGACCGTGCTGTCGAACTGGGCGCCGGGGGTGGGCGTATTGCTCAACATGGTCGGGTCTGCGACGGTTGCATCGGTGAAGCCCGATCCGGCGATGCTCGCCTTGGAGGTTGCCGAAGTGAGCACCATGGTTGTTGCGGCGGCGGGCGTGGCGTTCTCATTGGTCACGACTCCAGCGAGAACGGCAGACAGGTTCGCCGTGATGCCCCAGCCGGAGGCGTTGATCGTGGCCGCCAGGTTGCCAAGGGTGTCTGTGGAGCCAGCCGTTCCCAGAGTAATGGCGTGGCTCTTGCCGCTTGAATCCACCACGTTGAGCGATCCCGCTATCGCATCGTTCGCGACGCCGACCGCCATGGTTCCGATTTCGCCAACACCGTTGCCTTGGGCCACGTTGTTGCCCGAAGCGAGCGTCGGGCTCACGCCGACGCCGACGCCGGAGATGATGATGCCGGTATCGCTGGCGCCGCCGCCGCCGAAGTTGGAGTCTTCGGCCGCAGCCACAGCCCCGGCTCCCGCATCCGCAGCGGTGCCGAAAGTGGCAGTGAGGCCCAGCCCCGCGCCGTTGATGGCGCTGATCAAGCCCTGCGCGGTGTTGGCGTATTGCGTTCCAAAGCCAACAGTGATGGGCGCGCTGGCCGTCGTGGTTGTGCCGTCCGCTCCTTGCTGCAGATAAGTGACTTCCATCGCGGTCGAGGATCCCGCCGCGCCCAGGCTGTCGCTAAGTTGCGCATTTGTGCCGTCGTTGGAGAGGTCCACAAACACGTTGCTCGCAGTCTGACCGCTGGAGTAAGCCATGGTGCCGCTGGTGTCGCCGACGTTGGAAGAAGACAGTGTGCGGATGTTCAGGCTGTCGATCGATGCGCCCGTCGCCGACGAGTCGCCGGTATAAATGTTGGTGTTGGAGTTGAACACCTGCTCCTGGTTGTACGTGGTCGTGGTGCCGATGTTGTTGATTTCCGAAAGAATCGACTGGTATTCCTGATTGGCCGCCATATCCTGGCTGGAGTTGAGGGTGCCGTTCGAGGCTTCGGTAGCCAGCGTCACGGCCCGGTTGAGCAGGCTTGTCACTTGCGAGAGAGCGCCATCGGCAACCTGCAACAGGCCCACACCTTCGGTTGCGTTGGTTTGCGACTGGGTAAGAGCCTGAGAGTTGGCTTGCAGGCCATCCACCAGGGAAAGGCCGGCGGCGTCATTCGCGCCGGAGTTGATCTTCGAACCGGAAGACAACTGCTGCAGCACGGTGTTCAGGCTGTTGGTGGTGTTATTCAGGTTGTTTTCCGCATACATCGCGGAGAGGTTATTCAAGACACCCAGGGACATGGGGTTCTCCTTGTTGGATGCGTGGATTTGCGGCCCTTTCACGGCAGGCGCCCCCGTATTTTTGTCTAACCATGGGTGGCTGCATCCGGTTCGGTTACCGTCGCATCTGGCCTCTTCTTCGGCACCGGGGTTGGGGACTTTATGGACCCCGCGAATGTGTCCAGCCGGGGACACTTTCGCACTTTTTGTTCAAAACTTTTAACCTTTGGCCTCATCAGCCGATAAGCATCGCAAAGGAGGTATCCGGCCCATGATCGAACTTACACGGCTCAACGGCACATCGATTGTTTTGAACAGCGATTTGATCAAAACCGCCGAAGCCTCTCCGGACACCATGCTTACGCTGATCAATGGAGAAAAGCTGATTGTGCGCGAGACCTGCGCCGAGGTATCGGAGCGGGTGCTGGCGTACCGGGCGCGCCTGCTGGCCGCAGTGGCCTGGCGCACGGCGTCGGGAGAGCTGCACCGAGTTGTTTCCATTGCCAGCCTGGACGCTGCCGGCCAACGCGGCCCCGCACTTGAGTTGCGGCGCGATCCGTTCCACGGTGCGTAAGCGATGAAACCGAAAGGGCCATCGATTCTTGTGACGCCGCGGGTGCGGGTCTTACCTCGTCGATGGGGCCGAAAAAAAAGGTATGCGCGCACGATTGTCCCAGGAGCGGTTCATGGATAAAGCGAGTGTTGGTGGAGTGTTGCTGGCAGTTGCCGGCATTCTTGCCGGGTTGCTCATCGAGGGCGGAAACCTGGGCCAGATCCTGCAGCCCACCGCGGCGCTGATCGTATTTGGCGGTACGCTCGGGGCGGTGCTTATCCAGTTTCCGCTCACCACCGTAGTGGCGGCATTCCGGAGCCTGGCGCGGGTTTTTGCCGCCCCGCGAGCCCAAAATGACCAGCTCATCCGGACCCTTGTAACTCTTGCCAACAAGGCCCGGCGCAATGGCGTGGTTTCGCTGGACAGGGACCTGCCATCGATCGAGGATCCATTCTTGAAGCAATCGCTGATGCTGGCCGTGGATGGCACCGAACCCACCGAACTGCGCAACATCATGCGCGTCTCGCTCACATCCACGGCGGAAAGCGAAGAGCGGCTGCCGGCGGTCTTTGAGTCGGCGGGAGGGTTCTCGCCGACAATAGGCATTCTTGGCGCGGTACTCGGGTTGATTCAGGTAATGCAGCATCTTGACAATATGCAGGAAGTTGGCCGCGGAATCGCTGTGGCTTTCGTCGCCACCATTTATGGGGTGGGTGTCGCCAACCTCTTCTTCCTTCCCGTCGCAGGCAAGATGCGAATCCGCATGCAGGACATCCATCAGAGTCGCGAAATGATGCTTGAAGGTGTGATTTCGATTCTGGAGGGCATGAATCCGCGGATGCTGGAGGTAAAATTGGCGGGTTTTCTGGATGACCAACATCGGCAGGCAAAGGAGCGCGCGGCATGAATGGCTCTTCGCGCAAAGCACACTCCAGCCGCGAACGGTGGCTGGTTTCCTATGCCGACTTCATCACGCTCCTCTTCGCCTTTTTCGTTGTGCTCTACTCCGCGTCGAAGGCCGATCAGAGGAAGCAGTTGCAAGTATCCGCGTCGATCAACTCCGCATTTCGTTCTCTGGGAATCTTTGCCGGCGTCAATCGGGTGTCGAACAAAGTGAACGGCGGGGACAAGGGCGTTGACACGCCGGCGATACCGATGAACATTGTGATGGGAGAGGATTTGGCGTCGCCGGCGAAGGTTCAGCAGGATCTGAATCAAATGCGCCGGGATCTTGAGCAGAGGCTCTCCAACCAGATCGCCCAGCACACGGTTTCCATTCAGATGGGCCGGGGTGGGTTGGTGATCAGCCTGCGCGAGGCTGGTTTTTTCGGTTCCGGCTCGGCGACGCCTGGGCCGGAGACGCTGGTTACGCTGCGCCAGGTGGCGGCCTCATTGGACCACACCCATTACGACCTGCGGATCGAGGGGCATACCGACAATGTTCCCATTCACAACGGCGAATTCGATTCCAATTGGGAACTCTCGACGGCTCGGGCCACGCGCATCGCGCGGCTTTTTCTGGAACTCGATGCCATGCCTGCCGAACAGGTGTCGGCCGCCGGCTATGCCGAATTCCACCCGGAGGCGAGCAACGAAACCGCCGAGGGCCGCGCAAAAAATCGCCGCGTGGATCTGGTTGTGCTTCCCCGCACAAGAATCGATCTTTCCTCCTCTGACCTCTCCACGCCGGGTGTGCCCCGCTCCTCCGGGGCATGGCGCAAGATCACCGACGAGGACCGGGCGCCATAGAGGGGCTGGGCCGTTTGCGGGGCTTCAAAAGTCTGCTACTCCACCCCCAGCACCTTCACGATGACACGCTTCCGGCGCTGGCCGTCGAACTCCGCATAGAACACGCGCTGCCACGTTCCAAGGTCGAGCTTGCCGCCGGTAACCGGCAGTGTGGTTTCATGGTGCAGGAGCAGCGACTTCAGGTGCGCGTCGCCGTTGTCTTCCCCCGTCTGATGGTGCTTGTAGTCGGGCTTTGCCGGAGCAAGTTCCTCGAGCCATTTGCCGATATCCTCAATCAGGCCGCTTTCCAGATCGTTTACGTAGACAGCCGCTGTAATGTGCATCGGCGATACAAAACATAGTCCGTCTTTGACTCCGCTGCGCCGCACAACCTGCTCCACCTCATCGGTGATGTGAACCATCTCGCGCCGTCTCTTGGTCTGGAATACGAGATACTCCGTGTGACTCTTCATTGCGTCCTCCCGTGAAATGCCGAAATCGATTCGCCGGCTCAGCCTTTATCCTAAAGACTGCCGTGACCACACCCAACTCTCCCAACGCCGATTCTCTGTGCCTACACGGCCATGACCTGCTTGCCTCCGGTTCGCCGGGGGAAGCAGCGGAGGCCTTTCGTGGGGCCATTGCCGCCTCGGGGCAGAACGCCGATGTGCATATTGAAGCGCACCACGGACTCATCCGCGCGCTGCGGGATGCCGGGCGGCTGAATGAAGCGGTGGGCGGGGCACTGGCTTTGACCGCGCTGACGCCTGGTGACCCGCTGGCCCACACCGCGCTGTCCATCTCGCTGCAAGCGGCCGGACACGTGCCTCAGGCGGAGGCAGCGGCGGCTCGCGCACGAGTTCTAGAGTGGAAGATACAACTGCAATCGCCGCCCAGCGAGGGATCGGTGACGTGAAGAGCGGTCGCCAACCCAGCGCGGCCCAGCGGTTGCGGTCGATGCACGATGTGCTTGCAAAGGCTTACGGCCCTCAGCACTGGTGGCCGGCCGAAACTCCTTTCGAGGTAATTCTCGGGGCCTATCTTACCCAGAACACTGCGTGGAAGGCCGTCGAGCGTTCGCTTGCCAACCTGCGCAACGCCGGGGCGCTTACTCTGGATGGCTTGCGGGGGCTAAGCCTGGCCGACTTGCGGAATCTCATTCGACCGTCAGGGTTTCAGACCCGCAAGGCGCCGGCGATCAAGGCGTTTTTGGCGATGCTGGATGAGGAGTTTTCCGGCTCTCTCGATGTGCTGGCTGGAACGCCTACGGAGCCGCTACGTAAACGGTTGCTGGCTCTGCCGGGAGTTGGGCCCGAGACCGCCGACGCCATTCTGCTCTACGGCCTTGGCCACGCGATTCCAATGGCGGACGAGTATCTTCGCCGGATCGCCGAGCGGCACGGGCTCATCCCGCAGCCTATCGGGCACGACCGCAGGAGTTATGAGTCTTTGGTTCGCCTCACTCGGCAGGCGTTCGCATCCGACGCGCCATCCACGCATGCGCGCCTGTTCAACGAATTCCATGCTCTGAACGTGGCCGTGGGTAAGGCACACTGCGGCAGGACCGCCCGCTGCACGGGCTGTCCACTAGCAACGGACCTTCAATGGATAGATGGACTGAGCTAACTCGCGACTTATAGGAGTTACCACAAGTTACGCGTGCCGCTTATTTCTACACTCGTATTTGCTGCGAATTCCGGTAAGGGGTCCCGCTTTCAGGGGGTTAAAACCCCTTGCTCCTTTCGGGACCTTCGATCTACAACTGCAATTTCAGCAGAGATACCTTAGTGGATATTGGACTGAATCTCGATTAGCACGTTGTGGGCTTCTGCTTTCATTGACAGCGCTCCTGGAGAGATTGCATTGGCGAGCAGCTTTTCAGCAATTTCGGCGTGTGGCAAGGCCTCCTGGTAGCGATGCTGTCCAACCAAAGCTTCCGCCCAGACAAGGTGCGATATCCCAAATCGCCGATCGGTAGGCGCCACTTTGCCTTCCTGAATGGCAACCAGTTCTTTGGCGAGCTTTTCCCCATCAGCGAATCGGCCGGTTTGAACGTACGCCCTGGCGAGGAAATATAGCGCTTCGGAGAGTTCGGGACTGGAGCCCGCAACCCTTCTCCACGCGGGCAGAGCGTTTTCAAGCAAAGGAACCGCCTCTTTTGCCCGCCCAAGCTTCATCAGCACGCTGCCAATGTAATTAAGCTCAGTTAGCGCGCCATGGCTCTCCGGCCCAGAGCAAACCTTGTATCCGTCGTAAGAACGCTTATAGAGCGCGAGGCCTTCCTGGAGATTTCCACGCATTTCGTCTATGTAAGCCAGTTCTCCATAGTTATTCGATTGCTCGCAAATGGCGAGGGGATCCTGGGCATAAATCTGAAGAGCCTGCGTGAATGCAACCTCGGCCTCATTCAACCGGCCTCGCAATTCCAAATCATCGCCCAGGTTAGTCAGTGCATCGGCGGTGTCTCGCCCCGGCAGGTTTCGCTCGCGGCTTTCCTTGACCGCGTACTGGAGCAAGCGCACATTTTCGTCGGAGCGAAAACCCATGTTCTCGCGATTCCAGGCATAGAAGACTGCGGCCCACACCTGGACCACGGGTGAAACACCCGGCTTGCGGGAAAGGGTGAGAGCATCTGCCGTGAGGCTTGCTCCCAGGTCCACCTGCCCCTGTAGGTAAGCGATATTTCCCGAGTAAGCTTCCGACTCCGCCTGCGCCTCAACATCCCCCGCGGCCCTTGCACTTGCGATGGTTTGCGTGAACACCTTTTGCGCGCTATCCAAATCTCCGTTTGTGTACATGGATTCGGCCAGGCTTATCTGGGCTGCGCGGAGGTCGGCGGGGTCCTTGATGTACTCTGGCAACATCCTTACACCCAGTTCCAGGAACTCGGGGACCGTGGCTGCAGGCTTGCCGGTGTAGTCGGAGTTAGCCAGCTTGAACAGCCGGTACATGAAGTTCTGCATGCGCAACGCTCGCTGCCCTTCGCGGAAAGCCTGCCGCTGCCTCCACGCCGCATAGCCGAGGCTGGCAATGAGAGCTACAAACACCAGCAGCGTTGCCGCCAAGACTCCCCGATTGCGGCGCACGAATTTGCCTAGCCGGTAGAACGCCGTCTGCGGACGGGCGAGAACCGGCCTGCCGCCAAGATATCGCTGAATGTCTCCAGCCAGCGCATCGATCGATGGATAGCGGTCCTTGGGCCTGGGGCGCAGGCACTTCTGCGCTATCGTCGCAAGGTCGCCGGTCAGCATTTGCCGCAAACGGCTTTCCGAGAGGCCGCGCTGTTCCGCCGCGGCGGCTGTCACCGCATCCTGAAGGCGCTCGGGTTCCTGCTCCCGGATGGCGCGCTCGATCATTGCGGCTACCGATGCTTTGTTGGCCGGCCTCGATCCGGCCAGCAATTCAAACAGAATCGCGCCCAGCGAGTAAATATCGCAGGATGTGGTGATCGGCTCGTTGCGCAATTGCTCGGGGCTGGCGTAGGCCGGCGTGGCCATCACGGTAGTGGTCAACATGCTGTCGGCCTTGATCAGCTTCGACGTTCCAAAATCAAGCAGCTTTACCGTGCCCTCGGCGGTGACGAGGATATTGGACGGCTTCAAATCCAGATGAACCACAAGATTGCGGTGAGCGTAGGCAACCGCATCGCACACGCGAAGAAACAACTGCAGCCGTTCGAGGATTTCCAACTTTCGCGTGTCGCAGTAGGCATCCAGATGCATGCCTTCGACATATTCCATCACCAGGTAGGGCTGGCCGCGGTCGGTCAGCCCCGCATCCATCATTCGGGTTATGTTGGGATGATCGAGCGAGGCCAGAATGTGCTGCTCACGGTGAAACCGCTCGATGAACGACGGCCCGGCAGAATGCGGAGCCAGCACCTTCAGCGCTGACCGCTGCAATGCGCCGCCAACCATCCGCTCGACAAGATAGACCGTGCCGATGCCGCCTGTGCCGAGGTGGCGGATCGGCGTGTAAGAGCCGATCTTGCCGGCCAGGTCCTGCGTTAGAGTCGCCGGATTGGCCGGGGTCTCCTCCTTTTCGTCAATGCGCGAAGAATCGAAGATCCTCATCGCGCGCCGGCGGATCTCTTCATCGGGACACTTTTCCGCCAGAATGCGCTCCCGGTCCGCTTCGGGCGTGACCTCGGCAAGATGAAACAGATCCTGCAGCAGCTGCCAGTTGTCAGTATCCGGTTTCATCCGAGCCTTTCGATGCAGCAGTTCCCGATTCTGGCTTTGACGTAGACGTGCTTTTCTTGCCGGAACCTGGAGTGAGCTTGGATTGGATTTCGAGAAGCACTTCGCGCGCTTTGTTGTTGTATGGAATCTCCGCCGGAACGGCCGTATCGGTGAGGATTCTGGCGGCGATTTCCGCGTGAGGCAATGCCTCTTTGTAGCGATGCTCGCCTGCAAGTGCTCTGGCCCAGACCAGATGCATTGCGCCGACGTGGCGGCTATTGGGCTCGAATTTTCCTTCCTCGGAAGCTGTCATCTGCTCGCAGATTGCATCCGCTTCCTTGAATCGTCCCACTTCCACATACGCCTGGGAGAGATACATCGGCAGCTCTTCAATGCTCTGGCCGGAACCCTGGGCCCGCCGCCACGCGGGCAGGGCTCCTTCCAGCAGTGGCACGGCTTCTTTCACACGGCCAAGTTCCATCAGCGCGCCTGACATGAATGCAATCTGTGAAATCGCATCGCGGCTATCAGCGCCCGAACACGCTTTGTAACCGTCCAGTGAGCGCTGGTAGAGGGGGAGGCTCTCCTGGGTCTTGCCGCGCAGATCGCTGAGGTATGCCAAACTTCCATACACAGCCGATTGCTCGCACAATGCAAGAGGGTCCTCAGAGTAGATTCTCAGTGCCTCATAATAGAGCGGCTCGGCTTCATTCGGCTTAAACCTTGACTCAAGGTCGTCTGCCAGGTTATAGATCGCTTCAGCCTTCTCATGGGGCGGCAAATTGGCTTCGCGGGCCTTTTGCGCAGCGAATCGCAACAAGGCCAAATCCTCGTCGGTGAAATGCCACAAATTGTCGCGGTTGTAGGCATAACAGATCGCGCTTCGCACCTGGATGGCCGGGGACACTCCAGGCATGCGCGACAGGCGCAGAGCATCCGCGGTAAGGGCTTTTCCCTGCTCTGTCTGTCCCAGCTTGAATGCAATGCATCCCGCGTACGCCTTCGACTCCGTCTCGGCCTCGACATCTCCCGCGGCTTTTGCGCTGGCCATGGTTTGCGTAAAAACCTTCTGCGCGCTCTCCAGATCTCCGTTTGTATACATCGATTCAGCGAGGCTTATCTGGGCGGCGCGCAGGTCGGCGGGGTTCTTGATGTACTCCGGCAGCGTTTTGACGCCCAGTTCCAGAAACTCCGGCACCGTGGCCGCAGGTTTGCCGGTGTAATCGGAGTTAGCCAGCTTGAACAGCCTGTACATAAAAGTCTGCATGCGCAGCGCCCGCTGCCCCTCGCGGAGTGCCTGCTGCTGCCGCCAAGCCGCATAGCCGAGGCTGGCAAGCAGCGCAATCACAACCAGCAGTGTTGCCGCCAAGACTCCCCGATTGCGGCGCACGAACTTGCCCAGCCGGTAGAGCGTCGTCTGCGGACGGGCAAGGACCGGCCTGCCGCCGAGGTATCGCTGAATGTCTCCAGAGAGCGCATCGATCGAGGGGTAGCGATCCTTCGGCCGCGGGCGCAGGCACTTCTGCGCGATTGTCGCCAGGTCACCGGTGAGCATTTGCCTTAGGCGCGTCATCGACAAGCCGCGCTGTTCCGCCGACGCGCTAGTCACAGCATCCTGGAGGCGCTCGGGCTCCTGCTCCCGAATGGCGCGCTCGATCATTGCGGCCACCGATGCCCTGCTGGCCGGCCTGACTCCGGCCAGCAGCTCAAACAGGATCCCGCCCAGTGCGTAGATATCGCAGGAGGTGGTGATGGGCTCGTTGCGCAACTGCTCGGGACTGGCATAGGCCGGCGTGGCCATGATGGTCGTGGTCAGCAGGCTGTCGGACTGGATCAGCTTCGATGTCCCGAAGTCAAGCAGCTTCACCGTGCCGTCCGCAGTGACGAGGATGTTGGAAGGTTTCAGATCCAGATGAACCACCAGGGTGCGGTGGGCATACGCAACCGCATCGCACACGCGGAGAAACAACTTCAGCCGTTCGGTTATCCCCAGCTTGCGCGTGTCGCAGTAGTCGTCCAGATGCGCGCCGTCGACATATTCCATCCCCAGGTAGGGCTGACCACGCTCGGTCAGTCCCGCATCCAACATGCGCGTGATGTTGGGGTGATCGAGCGAGGCGAGAATATGCTGCTCGCGATGAAATCGCTCAATGAACGACGGGCCTGCCGAATGCGGCGCCAGCACCTTCAATGCGGAACGCTGCAAAGCGCCGCCGACCATCCTCTCGACGAGATAAACCGCGCCAATGCCCCCCGTGCCTAGATGCCGGATCAGGGTATAGGGCCCGATCTTGCCGTTCAGATCGGGTGCCAAAGCCGACGGAGGGGTAGGCGTTTCCTGGCTCCCGTCAATGCGCGAAGAATCGAAAATCTTCATCGCGCGCCGGCGAATTACTTCATCCGGACACTTCTCTGCCAGCACATGCTCGCGGTCCGCCTCGGGCGTAACTTCGGCGAGATGAAACAGATCCTGCAACAACTGCCAGTTGTCGGTATCGAGTTTCATGCGCTTCTCTCCATGTTGGCGCGAAACAGAGGCAAAGTGCATCACCGGTTAGGACGAGTGGAGCCGCTCGTAGAGCCAGCCGCGGACAAAACGGAGTTCCCTGTCCACGGTAGCCTTGGAGGAATTCAGCAGCTCCGCTGTCTCTTCAGCCGTGAAACCCAGGAAAAAACGCAGCTCGACCATTCTGCATTTACGCGGATCCAACTGCTCCAACTCTTCGAGAATGCGATCCAGGTCTATCATTTCTGCGGGTCTCGCATCAATCCAGGCCAGATCCGGATGGAGTGGAACGGGAACTCCTCCGTCGCGCTTTTGACGTCCCTCAGAGCGCGCGTGATCGACCAGCACCCGGCGCATCAGGCGCGCGGAGAGGCTGTAGAAATGTTCACGGTCTTCAAACCGCAGGCTGCGCTGCCTTATCAGCTTGAGGAACAGTTCGTTGACCACGCTGGTGGGCTGCAACAAGTTCTCCGGCCGCTCGCCGCGAAACAACGCGCCTGCGATCTTTCTGAGTTGCGGATAGACCAGCTCAAACAAGTGCTCGGTCGCTGCCGGATTTCCCGCGCTCCAGTCGCGCAAAAGCACCGTGATTTCGCCTGGCTCCGTCATGAAGTAGATTCCTTGTCGGCAGTATAGACAATTCAGAGAACCTTTGCCTGATTTTGCGAATGCCCCGTTCGGGCCATTTCCCAATCGGGTCTTACCGTTTTTTATCGATTGACTCTCTTTTGCCAGAAGCCGCCCAAAGTCTTCGATCGGCGCGGGACGATCGAAAAGGTCGCCCTGGCAGGCGTGGCATTCGCGAGCCGCGAGAAAGTCTCTTTGCGCTTCCGTTTCAACTCCCTCGGCGACTACCTGCAATCTCAAGCCGCGAGCGAGAGAGATAATCGCCTGAACGATTGCGCGGTCGTCTGGATCGTCTGCGATGTCGCGCACAAAACCGAGGTCGATTTCCCTCCGGCGATCGGCCGGAGACTGTTCCACCGTCCAAAGAAATGCGGGTCCAACGGTGCTGAAGCGGGCACAGCGCCATGCGGCCAGTCCGCGAATCGGAAGCGGCTCTACACCGCCAACGGCTCCTGGAGCGGTCTCTGAAGTTTCATGGCTTCAGCGGTCACATCGGTGTACTTGAGGCCCGCGCCGGTGTTGAAGAGCACGACACGATCCGACGGCCTGAGAGTACCATCGGCCAGCAGCTTGTCATAGGCCGCGGTTACGGATGCGCCCTCCGGCGAGAGGAATATGCCCTCGTTGCGTGCCCAGTCGAGAATCGAGGCGAGGATCTCCTCATCGGTCACGGCAAGCGCGACTCCATCCGACGCTCGCAGAATGTCGAGCATGATGGCGTCGCCATAGGGCTTGGGGACACGCAGCCCGGAGGCGAATGTGGAAGCGTTTTGCCACATCTGACTTACGTTTGCGCCAGTGCTGAGAGCGCGTACAACGGGCGCGCATCCGGCGGCCTGCACGGCAATCATTCTGGGTCTCTTTCCCGGCTTGACCCAACCCAATTGCTCCAGCTCTTCAAAAGCCTTCCACATGCCGATGAGTCCCACGCCGCCGCCGGTTGGATAGAAGACCGCATCCGGGTACTCCCAGCCCAGCTGTTCCACCAACTCGTAACCCATGGTCTTTTTGCCTTCGATGCGAAAGGGTTCTTTGAGCGTGGAGACATCGAACCAGCCTTCCTTTTGCTTGCGCTCGCCAACAATGCGCGCGCAGTCTGAGATGAGGCCATCGACCAGGGTCACGTTTGCGCCATACGCCACAGCCTCAACGTAATTCGCGAAAGGCACATCACGCGGCATGAAGATATGAGCCTCAATGCCGGCGGCGGCCGCATAGGCAGCCAGCGCGCCTGCCGCATTGCCCGCGGAAGGAACCGCCAGCTTGCGCAGTCCATAATGCACCGCCATTGTAACCGCGAGGGCAAGTCCGCGAGCCTTGAAGGTGCCTGTGGGGTTTGCACCCTCCTCCTTGACAAAAACGCCGACATAGCGCTTGCTTGGGAGCATCGGGGTCCAGCCTTCGCCGAGCGTGACCGGGCGAACCTCCGGCAACACCGAGCGATAGCGCCACATGCCAGCCCAGGGGCCTGTAGAGTCCCGTGCGATCACGTCGCGCGGGGATGTTCCACGAAGATGCGAGAGATCGTAGCGGACAAAGAGCGATCCGGCAGGCTGTTCAACGCACGCGGTGCAAACCGTCTGTGGAGTCTGAGACGAAATCCGTGCGTGGCAGCGATAGCATTCAAGGTAAGCAATGGGGGGCATGGAGTCTCGTCGAACTACGGTTGATATTTCCTATACTACCGAGCGGGTCAAGCAGGATGCAACGCGAAGCGATAGGTGGTCGCCAGCGGATTCGATACGGTGCGGGTTGCGCCGTTGGAGGTGACCTTCTCAGTTGCGGGGCCGTACTGCCACTGTATGTTTCGCCAAGAGCGGCAAGCGTAGTGATCACGGGACCGCCGGGAGTTCCCGGCCTCACCCTCATCGGCAACGCCAAGGAGAAGGCCGGCGTGCTCTCTTTTGTGATGGAGGGCTTCCGCACCGAAGAAATTGGCGACTATCTGAATCGCAAAGGCATCGCTGTGCGCGGCGGTCATCACTGTGCGCAGCCAATCCTTCGCCGATTCGGATTGGAGAGTACGCTGCGCGCCACTCTGGCACTCTACAACACATGCGAGGAGATTGACGCACCCGTGGCGGCTCTTTGGGGTCTGCGCCAGGGACGTAGTCCGGGACTGGCCTGAGCGTGAATGGAAATCAGAGGACGGCGTCGGGCTCACGGGCTCCGAAACTTGCTCAAGTCACTTCTCAGCAGTCGGCTGGGAAGATACAAAATCTCGAGCGTGCGCGAATTCAGGGCGAACTGAGTTCTGGCCGTTACCGGTGGATTTGAGCAGCGCCGCGTAGTAGAACCTCGCCCGTTGCTTATTCCCAGCGGCCTCTGCGGCGCGACCGGCGTTGTACAGGCCATTGAGCCGATTGGGGCTGAGCTTGAGCGCTATCTCATATTCGGTCAGGGCTTGCGCTGGATGGCCGAATTCGAGCAGCAGGTCGGCGAGCATTTCGCGGGCGGGAATGTCCACCTCGCCTTGACCTACCTTGTCCTGCAGGTCCGCTGCCGCCCGCATCTTCTTGAGAGCTTCCGCTTGCTTGCCCTGTGCGAATGCGCTCCATGCCAGCATTTCGTTTTGTTCGATTTTGACCCCGTTGCCTTCCGCCATGTAGGCGGATTTGCCTTTTTTCAGATCCTCCATTGAACGATGGTATTGGTTCAGGTCGGCTTGGGTCTCGTCCGGCTCGCGCAGGCGGCCATGGGCTATTGCCTTTGCCCAGTCGACCAGCATGGCGACCTGGGGCGGCGACCCGGGGAAAGGCGCCAACGCGGAGCCCGCGTTCCAGTCGCGCATTTCGAGGTCGTAGAAGAGGGCAAGCTTCACCCTGTAGTAAGGGATCATTCCCTCCCTGTGACCGGAGCCCATGCCCGGCATGGATGCGAGCATGTCCAAGGGCGCGGAGCTCTGCTTGAGCGCCTCTTTTGCGCGATCGTCCTGGCCGGTTTGCAAATAGGCGTAGAGCAAAAAGTCGTAGGAGTGGGGCTCGTCCATGACGCCGCTTTCGCCCTGTGCCTCTGCGGCCTGCGAGGCTTTAATGGAACCAAGTTGCGAGGCGATGTCTTGCGGCCACAGCCCCAGCCGGGCGTAAATGTGACCCGGCATGTGGAATGCGTGTGGTCCCGAGGGTGCGATCTCACCATAATGATCGGCGGCGGCCAGACCGTCGGCGGCCATCGCCGGGTTGTCGCAGGCATGAATGATGTAATGAACCACGCCTGGATTGTCAGGGAACTTTTGGAAGAGCGGCGCGAGGACCGCCATGGCCTTCTGCTCCTGGGCCAGACTTGAGTCGCCGGGTTTTTCGGCAGCGAGCACCGAGAGCGCATAGAAGGCGCCGGCATCTACATCATTCGGGTAATGTGCGTAAAGGCTGCTCATCTCTGAGGAGTAGGCTGCGATGCGGGTCGGATAGTCCTCACTGCCGGGACGATAGAATCGGGCGAGTGCGGCGATATAGGCGCGTTCGCGCTGCGTGCCGGCTGTGAGCGATTGGGCCTTTTGCACTTCCTGCCAACCAAGCTCCATGTGGGATGCTTCGGGGCGGTCCCAGATTTGGTGGAAGATGCTCATCGCCACGCCCCAGTGCGCCATGGCGCAAGCCGAGTCGCTTTTGACGATCCGTTCAAACTGAGGACGGGCTTCATCGTACCAGAAGTCATGCAGCAGCGCGACGCCCCGGTTGAAAGGCGCCTGCGACGACTCCGCGCAGGAAACGGGAAAGGATACCGTTCCAAGGCGTTCGGTCGAAGGAGCGGCAAGGGTGCTTGCCAATGGCTTGCTTGCCGTCTGAGCGGCAAGCGGGAACGCGGTGAACGAAAGCAGCAGACACAGCAGGGGCTTCATGGGCAAATTATAGGATGCCGCATAGTGGATTGAGCTATTGGCGCGCGCACAGCCTAGCGGTCGTGTTTCTTCCAATGAAGCATGTGGTGGTCGTCCACAGCGATCTTTGCTGGAAGGGTCAAGCCGCAGGTCTCGCAGATAAGTACTTCCCTGCCTATCTCCCAGTGTGTGCAGTCCTTGCATTTACAAACCAGAAGTTCAATTTGCTCTTTGTCGCTCATTTACAACCTCCTGAATTCTTCTTTTACTTCGCGCACGAAATCGGTGAATCGAGCCGTGGTGATGATATTCGGCTGCCAGCACAAATCCCGGTCGATTAGATTGTACTGCTTGACGATGCGGGAACCGGGAAGAGTCTTTGCATCTTCGCCCGGACCGTGGCCCATGAGCCAGAGGTGGTCGGCTACGGAACATGCGGCGGTCACGTCGTGGGTTACCACAATAATGGTATTCAGATCGTCCATGTCGGCAACCTTGGCGATCAGCTCGCAGGTCTTTTCCAACATGATCAAGTCGAGGCCGGAAAACGGCTCATCCATCAGCAGAAAGTGTTCGCTGCAAAGTATTTGTTGAATGATTGCGCATCTTTGGCGCTGGCCGCCCGACAACTGCGCGGGATACAGGTTGAACTTGTCTTCCAGGCCGAACTCTTTCAGAAACTCCATGACTTTGTCGTGAGCGGCTTTCGCATCCTTCTCCTTTTGCCTGGCTCCTAACATCAGGTTTCCAAGGACGGTGCGATGCTCAAAAAGCGGATAGCTCTGGGCAACCACGCCGACTTCGCCGGCCATCACCGGCCGATCGAAGCCGTTGACCGATACCCTGCCCGACGTGGGCGCGTGCAGCCCGGCGATGATGCGGAACAGAGATGTTTTGCCGCAGCCGGAGGGTCCGAGAATGCCCACTACCTGCCCCTTTATCTCGCCCGGCACGATGATGTCGCGTACCTCCGCGCTGACGCCGCTCAAAACGGGACGGCCGTCATACTCCAGAGATACGTTATCGATTTTCAACAGAGATTTGCCGAAGCTATACGAGGTGATGGCCATTATTTCCGCTCCAGCGTCAGCGCCGCATAGGGACAAAGCATGTTCTTGGCCACTCCGATGCTGAAGTCCTGAAACAGGCCCAGCAAAAGGATGGTCAACTGAATTGCAAAGACCGCAGCCAGCCTGAAGTGGTGGTTCTGGTCGAGCAGGACGGTTCCGACGCCGCCCTCGGAACGGACAATGCCTTCCACCATGGTCAGCATCATCCAGCCCATGGCCGCATTCTGGCGGAGAACGTCGAAAACCTGGTCAATCTGGCCAAGGACGATGACTTCCCAAACCACGCGCCACTCGCCCATGCGCAGCGTGCGCGCCAGATCGAACATCTCCTTCGGGACGCCGTTGATGACGTCGGCCATTCCAGTAACAAAAAACACCGAAACCGAAAAGACCAGGAGCGACAGCTTGAGTTCATGGCCGCTCCTTGCCATGAGAGTGAAGAAGAAAGTCAATCCGACCAGCGACAGAAAGCGCAGCTTGCTGAGCAAGGCGACGATGGGCCGAAAAAATGGCATCACCGTTGCATAGGCCAGCAGCAGCGAAACGACGGTGGACACGGCGATAGCCTGGACGTTTAGAAGAAAACTGGTGATCAGCTCCGCTCCGAGCCCCTGTTCCCACAAGTCTGAAAAGGCGCTCAGCACCTCACCAGGCTTGGGCAGCAACACAAAGGGACTGAATACCCATAACAAGACCACGATGGCGATCTGGACGGCAACCAGCGCGCGCACCGCGTTCTTGTTCAGAACCGCATTCGGTGAAAACACAGCCACAGCGTGATTCATGATTTGCACATCGATAGAAGGGTTTGGGGAGGTTTACGCCTCCCCGAATTTGACCAGGACTACTGGCCGATCTGTGTGATCTCGACGCGGCGGTTCAGGGCCTTTCCTCCGGTCGATGCGTTGGAAGCAATGGGATCCTGCGAGCCGTGGCCAGCCACAAGCTTGAAGCGCGAGTCCGGGAAGCTTAACGGAGCCACCTTCTGGAAGTAGCTCTTCACGGCCCGCGCCCGCTTTTCGCTCAAAGGCACATTGACCTGGTCGCTGCCGGCATTGTCGGTGTAACCGTCAATCTGGAGCGCCAATTGCGAGTTGATGGCCAGCGAATCCTTCAGATCGTTCAAGGTGGGCAGGCTGTCGGGCAGCGGTTGATCGGAACCGCTGGCGAAGTTGATGTAAACCGCCTTGTGGCCGAGCACCTGGCCGCTCTGGGCTTCCTTGGTGTAATCCACGGTCTCCGCGCTCGCCCCCTGCACACCGCCCGTATTCAAGAGCGACTGCGCGCCGAAGATAAAAGAAGTATCGACGGCTTCCTTGTACGGAGGAACAGGATTGTTCTTGAACAGATCCGGATAGTTCATGGTTGCAATCTTGCCGAAGGTCTCGTAAGTGGCGCGCATATTGTTGTTATGCTTGCCGTCCAATCCGAAGTAATTGACATCGTCTTCCAGGCCAAAGACCGCTGAGCCGCCCAACTGCTGGCCCGACTTGTCATCGCGGAATCCCGGGTAATACTTGTACCAGTCTTCCGTTGTATCGCCGTATACCTTTGCCGAAATATCGCCGGCCTTGCGACGAACAGCGTCAAAGGCCTTCACCTGGTCCGCCGCCTGGAAACTTGCCGCCAAGAGCCCGGAGACTTCGTCGCGATTGTCGTTGAAGAACTTCTTGATGCCCAAAATGACAGCCGGCATCTGCGAAGCGTACTCGTGAGAGGAGATGATTTTGGTGGTGCCAGGGCGGCCGTGAACCGCCAGTTCGTCGCCGGGGGTCCATGTCACGACGCCGTCGGGGCAAATGTTCTTGGTTTCGCCGGTCGTACGGCCATCTTTGACGACCTTGCGGTCTTCGCAACGATTCGGAACAAATACCTCGGTGACAGCCTTGGTGTAATCCTCGTCCGGCGCCGCAATCCAGTTCACCGCATCCGGATCCCAGGTTTTCAGGTCAGGATTGTTCTTGAGGCCGTTTGAGCCCAGATAGTTGAGTGCGATATTCCAGTCGCCATCGCGAATGACGCCGACCACGGTCTTGCCCTTCATGCTCTGCGGGTTCGACTTCCACTCGGCGGGGCCGAGCAGCGCGTCCTCGCCGTTGGAGCGGCCCACCGCGCCGATGATGACGGCCTGGTACTCCGGTCCCAGTTTCTTGAGTTCCGGGTTCAGATCGGCCAGCCATTGGCCGCCGCTGTCGCCCATCACCACAATCGCCTCCGCGCCCTGGGAGCAGGACTTTTCGCCGTCGTGGAGTTGCTTCGCGCAGGCCAGAAGGTCGGCACTCATCTGCGAGTTCGAGTCCTGCCGGTGCAGCGTCAGGTTCACTCCATACTTCTCCATCAGCGAACCCTTGGTGGTATCCGGGCCACCGTTGGCATATATGAGTGAGAACATCGCATTCCACTCCCAGACGTCGAACTGGAAATGGGTCGCCGCAACATTGGCCGGGGCGGCAGACGGATAGGGCAAAGCCTGCACATTGGCTACCTGCGCCTCTTGCTGCGGCGGAAGCTCCACGCGGGATGCAACGATGGAACGCATGATGCCCGGGGTTGGAATAAGGCCATGCTGCATGGCGGAACGCAGCCCGAAGACCGCGCCTCCTCCGACTACCACAATCAGGAACAACTTCGCTTGCGGCTTCAAACGCGGCATTTCTTTCTTCCCTTCAATGACTTCGAGTCACACAGCTTACTTGAACATGTTGTCGTAATCGGTATCGGACTTTGCGCTCGCCGCAGTTACGCTGGCAAGAGTTCCAGGCATCTTTAAGGGTTCCGGGACTTCCATCCCCGGGACGTGAATCATATCCGCTCCCGCGGATTGGCTGCCGGACGTCAGCAGCTTCTGATTGAATTCGGCGAACTTGGACGCCGCATCGTCCGCGGCCGCGCCAGACTCGATCTGGTCGTCCGTCAGCAGCTTGTCCGTATAGCGGGAAAACTCGCGAATTTCGCCAAGAGTGCGCGCCGTGTCGTCTTCGAGATAGTCGAGAGCCATATCGACCATCTTCAACTGTTCCGGATTGCCGCGCAGTAATTGCTGCCCCATGCCGAGGGTCGCTTTGGCGTCCAGAATCATCTTGCGCTGTTCGGCAAGGAAGTTAACTTTATTCTCTGTGCGCTGAATCTTGCTGTCGGCGATCTGCGACCAGTGCTGGAAGGTCTTCAGCATCTTCGACGTCTGATCCTCGAGCGCCTGAAGCTGCTTGACGCCTTGCATCAGCATCCCGGCCTGTTCCAGGAATGTCTGGCGTTCCAGCGAGAGCCGTTCCTTTTCCATGGGGTCGGAAGCGGCTGCAGCCATCTGCTGAGCCTTGGCTGCTTTGCGACCCAGAGTCGCGATCTCGTCGTTCTTCGCGGCGATGCTTCGTTGTAGCCTTTCATCGCTGCCGGCAAAGCGCTGCAGGGTCTGGTCGAGGCTGTATTTGGCCTTCTTCATGTCGTCGAGGTTGTTGCGAAGAATGCCGATCGGATCGGTCTCCACCACCCAGGAAGCAAAAAAACGCACCCCGTTCTGAAACAAATTCGAAAGTGCGGTACGGAAGGTTGGATTGAATACCAGCCACAGGATCGCGACCAGCACCGCGCCCAAAGCGACCGCGTGAATCGTATCCGTCAACAGACTGATCAGAAACGGCAGAATGACGTACAGGCCGTAGCCACCCGCGACGACCAATGCCGCCACCGCAACCATGCCGAACGGGCCCTCAGGTCGCTTCCAAAACGATTTCGGCGTATAACCCTGCAGATTCTGGGTAAAGCTTGGAGTTACCGGTGAAATGCCCATAATAATGTCTTATCCTTTCAGCAAGGAGGCGTAGAGCGCCTTCTGCTGTTCAAGTTCGCTGCCGCGGCGTAGAACCGCTGCCTCGAACTGGCTTTGCGCATGAGTCGCTTTCCCCTGCGCATCCACCAATTCGTTTGACAGTCGAGCCAACTCCTGCTGAAGCTCTGTAATCTGTTCGGTGATTTTCCGAATCTCGTCCTGCCGGCCCGCAATCTCGCGAGTCGCAAATTGCTGTGATTTGCCTCCGAAGGCATCCTTTTCCTGTTGAAGTTTCGCCTTAAGCGTATCGAAGGTTCCCAGAATTCCGTCTTCCGTCAGGCCGGCCTGCGCCGTGGCCTGAATCACGGCGCTCTTGAACTTTATGTTGGAAGGCATGACTGTGTCAGGTATGGCCTTGAGAGGATCGAGAAATTTGTGGATTGTTGCGGCAGTGGGCGTGCTCTCGAAGTCGGTTTTGGAAAGCAGCGTCTGGTAAACCGCATCGTTATCCGGCACCACTCCCGCGTCGATCGGGAGCGCATACGGAACTGGCGAGGCCGCGCCCGCATCTCGCGGGGAAACCATGGGGGCTGAAAACGTTGGCGTTGAGAACGCGGGCGAGGCGGGCGCCGGAGTGTGTTTTTCCGGTGGTGCCGGCTCCTCTTCAAAGGCTACTTGTTTCAGTGCATCCAGAAATCCATGTTTGCCAGTCATAATTCTCCCCGCCACTTTCAGTTGCTGAGTACCATCAAGAAATGGGTCGACATTGCGGCAAGGATATACTCATCCACGCGCGAGCCGCAAGGGAATAAGCGCGAGCGCAAGCCATGCCGATGCATACGGCCTGTGACACTATTGGAATTGCATTTTGCAATGTGGGCGGCACCACCAATCCAAGCTGGCATCGCATGAAACAAGGGTCCAGAAGGGTTAGTGTCCGCCTCAATCCGGACAGCAAAGTAGCCGTGCCCGGCAAGAACAAGCCCGCATCCCCGAGATGATTGCTCATACAATTGCCCTTTGCTCCGGGCCAAACAAAGTCTGGCCTGCTGCCCTCTGGTATACTTCCGGCCATGGACAGCCGTTCTTTCAGCGACGCCGGTGGAACACCCGGAGGCCTCAGTCATTTTGTGTTGGGCTTCATCATGGCATGTATTGGCGGATACCTGTTAATCAACCAGGTAACAGTGGTCGGCTCTTACTGGAATTTCTATGGTGGGAACTCCTTCGGCATCACTCTTCTGCCCATGCTATTCGGCATTGGTCTGCTTTTCTGGCGTGGCGGAAACATCTTCGGATGGATTCTGACGATCGGCGGCGCCCTTTTTATCTTTGCGGGGATCATTGCTAACCTGCACATTTATTTCCGGCCATCCAGCCTTTTCAATACCATCGTGATGCTGGTGCTGCTCGTCGGAGGACTCGGGCTGATCGCACGTGGCATCCAACCGCATCGGAAACAGCCCACCGAGTGACCACCACGGTGGCCTCCGTACTGAACCTTCCGAGTCTTACGAAAAGGCTCGGGAATAAGTTCCCCGAAACGCCACTGTAGCCAGAAGTGTTTCTCAAGTGGCGCAAGACTCCCCAGGCACTGATCGGAAGTTCCAAGGGTGGAAATGCGCGGTGACTCTGTATCCCAACCCACACCTTTTGACACTGCCGTATCGGGAATCTGACCAGCCTCGATTGCCAACCATTCCCGGACGCTCCTCCATGCCAGCATGGCTGCTGTTTCCAGCGGTCGATTGCCCAACCCTCACGTTCTCATTCGCCCCTTCGTCCGGCGTGAAGCCGTTCTTTCAAGCCGGATCGAGGTAACTCCGGCCACTTTGGGCGAGCTGCTGGCTGCGAAAGCCGGGGCCGTCGTCGATCGCAGCCCGAAAGACTTGCGGGAAGTCGGAAACTATATCGTTGCACCGGAGTACGGAATCCCCCGCCTTCACAAACTCCCTCCCTGCGCCGGAAGAGCCAGATGGGCACTCAACGTTGCTTAAGTCCGCTGCGTCTGCCAGGACTGTTTTCAAACGGCACGGCTTCAGACGTGCTTTCGCAGGGCGTTCGCAGCCAGATGCTAGCAATGCCAGCACTTTCCTCTCTATGTAAAGGTTTACACGCTCACTTATGTGCGTGAAAATGCCTTAAAAACGCTCCTATTTGCTCTTAAACGGCCTTATTTCGTGTCATTTTGCACTTTTTTTCACACTCTTGAGTGCGCGTATACGCGTACATTAAGCGGTTGTTTTTGCCATCGCAGCGTGCGTTAATTGCCGCACTCGCGGCGGTGCGCCAGGTGGATGGTTCTTGTCTTGAAGGGACGCGGCTTCAGTTGTTGATTTTTTGGTGCCCGGAGGGGGACTTGAACCCCCACGGCCTTGCGGCCTGCGGATTTTAAGTCCGCTGCGTCTGCCAATTTCGCCATCCGGGCTGCGATCGTACGGCCTGTATCACCAATGGTAATTGACGCACTGGACCGAAGTTCAGCGCACTCGCACGCATGAATCCCACTGGGCCCGCAACCGCAGTGAGTCTTGGTTTACCCGCTAGCGGAATTCAGTCGAATCGACCGTCCCCCTCAGGCGGAACAACGCTTACCGGGCTTACTGGACCCGGCGAAAGCGGATGCTCTCCCCGTCCAGACGGTACTCCGCCGAACAGATATCGCCGCCGCAGATCATCGTCTCTCCAGCGCACAGCTGACGACGGGTTATAAGCCCCAGCGTGCCGCATCGGGGGCAGGACATCACGGCCACAAATGGGTTTTGCGCATGACCGAGTTTCGCCTGGTTCTCCAGCACAAAAACCGTTCCAGGGTCCATTCTCTCGGGAATCCATTCTTCCAGAAACTGCAAGTCGGCTGACATCCCGCCCTCCCGTTCTTCGATGGGTCGATGTAACCGAGCCGCGTCCAGTGGTTCGGACCGGCTCCATTTCTTAGGAACAACAGCAGGCTGCGAATGGCGCGCCGGAGGTGGGGAAACCACCGGTTCAGCACATTGTTGCCGGGCACCCTCAACCAAGTCAACTGGAATCGGAACAAAGGAGTATCAAGGAGGATTCCTCGATCGCGAATTTACCACAGTAGTTTACCGAATGGCCCCTGCCGCGACTGTGCCTTTTGAGCCGGCATACTCGTCGATCGCTTTATAGATTTCTTCGTTGCGCCGGATCCCCTCAACGTAATCCCGTGTCTGGGTGAATGGAATGGACTCGACAAATTCATCCATGCCGCTGTAGGGGCCGGCAGCCTCCCAATCCTGAACTCGGCTCTCTCCGGCGTTGTATGCGGCCATTGCGTACTCCGGCACACCGCCCACTTGGTTCAGCATCTCGCGCAAATAGCGCGTCCCAAGCCGGATGTTTGTTTCTGGATCAAGGAGTTGGAAGGTCTGAAAATGAGCGATGCCTTCTTCGCTCGCCAACTTCTTGCCGTTGGATGGCAGAATTTGCATCAGTCCCCACGCATTGGCATAGGAGACGACCGAAGGGTTGAACTCGGATTCCTGGCGAATCAGCGCCAGCACAAAATACGGGTCGAGATTGTTTTTGACCGATTCGGTCTTGATCGTCTCCCACCATGCTTTGGGAAAAAGAATGCGCCAGTACACCAGAGGGATGGACTTGATGGAAGCCGTTGCGGCAGAGGGCAGGGCCCGTTTCAGGGCTCGCATGGCGCGATATGTTTCGCCGTAGGATGCATAGATCTGCGCCTCGGCCAAAGCGCTCCATGAGGCAGAGTCAGGATCGGCGGCAATCTCCTGCGCGATGTAATCGTTCAACCCCGCATTCGCCAGCAGCCGGGCCTTGGCCAGATGTGGGCTGTCAACAGGAAAGCTCTCTTCCAACCGTGGCACCGGGACCGCCTGCAGGCGGTCTAGCTGCGGTTCCGCGACCGGGATCGCATTGCCGAGTGCGGCTAGGCGCTGACGCGCCATTTGCGCATAGAAGAAGTGCTGATATGCGCGGATCAGCGTACGGTAATTGGCGGCGGCATTGGCCGGTTTGTGCTCCTGCGACTCGTAGAGGCGCCCCCGCCAGTAGATAGCCGAAGAGATCTCCTTCGAGGTGGGATATTGGCGGATTTGTTCGTCGAACATCGTTGAGGCTTCGGCGTACTGGCCTTCCCGATAGCTGAGCCAGGCTGCCCGCCAGTGCGCTGCGGCGGCGTTCGAGTTTTCAGGAAAATGCGTCGCGAGGTAGCTGTAATACTCCACCGCCGCAGGATACTCGCGGCGCAGCATATACATGTTGCCGCTGGAAAAAAGCGCTTCGGCCAGCCACTGGCTATGCGGAAAATTCGCCTCCATTTCGTCAACAATCTTCCGCTGATTCTCGAGGTCATTCCGGTTCCGCGCCAACTCCATCAGCAGATAAGACCGTCGAGCGCCATTTTCGTCGCGAGTGTCGTCCAAGGCTGCAACCTCGGCCTCAGTCAGCCGTTTCATCTTCAGATCGCATGCGGCCACAGCCACGGCAAAACCATTCCGCGCCGCCTCATCCGGGCCGGATCTTTGTGCCAAAGCGCGATATTGCTCCTCTGCTTCCTCATAGCGTCCGGCGTTGTAGTAGGCATCGCCCAGGCTGCGCAGCTCAACCGTTGTGAGTGTCGCTTCGGCACCCATCGACGTCAGCCTGGCGCGCGCTGGCTGCGCCTCCTGGCTCAGGGGGTGCGCGAGAAGGAGGCGCTTGAAGATGCTCTCAGCGTCCTCCCGTCTGCCCTGCGTATAGGCAACCTCACCCAGGACAAGCTGAAAGCCGGGACGGTTGGCATCAACCAGGCCCGCCGCTTGCGTCAGGACTTGCTGAGCGCCCGCCGCATTGTTCATGGCAAGCAGTGTATTGGCCTCCAATTCAGGCGCCTGCGCATTGAAGATGCTGTCGGGATACCGAACGGCAAAGCCGTGCAGCAACTCTTCAGCGGCAGCGTTGTTGCCTCCGTCGTGGCTGGCCTGGGCGTCGAGAAAGTCCGCATAGTCGGCCAGCACGTCGCCGAACTGGCGCGCCTGATGGAAACTCTCTACAGCCTCGGCGTAGCGCTTGTCGAGCAGGTAGGCGTGGCCCAGGGCGAGATAAGCCGCAGCCGCGGCCTCGCCGGTGTGCAGCTTGGCGTATTTGGTTACGCCTGCGTAAGCGGCTGGGGTTCGCATCGTCGCCAACTGCTGGGCCATGGGCCGCAATTCGGTGGATACTACAAAGGCCTGCCGGATCCTTGCGGTCCGAGCCGATCGAGCTCCCTTGACTGCGCGGCTCGCCGGCTTCCTTGCCTTCGCGCCCGATTTAAGCGGCTTCTTAGTGGCCTTTGGCTTCGACAATACGGAAGCGGCCGGCTTGCCGGATGAGGCGGAAGGACTGCTGGAGGTCTGTGCCGAGACGGGAAGCACGACCATCAGCGTGGCCAGCACAACAGCCAGGCAGCGAGTCAACATTGGCGCGGGAATTGGGGAATTTGCAGCCCTCATGCTTCCACTGTAAGCCTGATTTGCCCGGCGAAGGTAATCGGGAACCAGTAGCGTTACCGGTTTTTGCACCATCGAGGGAGGGCTGGGGCTGATTCCCGGTTCCTATTATTCGCGTCAAGGCGATCCAGATTGCCTGGCACCGGACTTAGCCGGTATCTGACGAGTCCCTTTTCCAAGAAAATAACGACGTCCCCAGGAGGGCCCGGGGCTAAAGCCCTTGAGAATCAGGCATCCATTCAGGGGCCTGAAGGCCCCTTCTCCCTCCGGAAGCCGAGTGAGCGATTCGTCAGACACTGATTATTCCCGCCCAGTGGACGTGCGGTTAATTGCGTACGCAGAAGTGGTGAAAATGACTGCTTTGTGTTTGCAGACTAATGCACTCAAGGGTGTGACAATTAGTGCAAAACAACGCAAATTAAGGCCATTTTAGTGCGAAATAAGCGCAAGAACATGCGTTCTTGATGCGTTTTTGCGCACGAAAATGCCATGTGGAGTGGAGAAACCGATATCAACGATATCACTGCTAGCATCGTGTCGCTTGAGCACACCTTGAGCGGGGATTGGAGAGAAAATGAGAACTCATTTGGGGAAGGAAATGCGGGAGCGGCTGTTGAGAAGCCTGGAGGAGGCTTCGGTGCCGTTTCGGATGGCCCGCAAGACGGATTGTGTCGAGGAAGGCTGGCTACAGGCGGTGCGGCAGGCGGTGGGGATGACCTTGCCCGCGCAAAACGTATCCCTTAGCAAGCTGTTCTAATGCGAAAGGTTAGCCTGTTTGTAAATCGCCCCTAATGCGAACAAAGCCAGGGGAATTGTGCGCGCCGCCGCGTACATCGCTAATATCAAGGACGCCTGCGTTGGAACAGATCCCGCAGCGACCAGGTACTGCGGACGGATGATCCCGTCGCGCCCCTGTAGCCTGCAGCCGCACGGCCTCCATCGTGGAACACAAAGTCCATGGCTTAAATCCTTCCGGTTTTCAGTTGTTGTATGGGATTGCCCGATGTCGCAGGTCTCCGGCCTCACCGCCGGTCGAGCGGCGTCAGCCTGACCGGCCGTCCTACCATGGAGACAGGATGAGCGGGCGGAAGATCGTACATATCGACATGGACGCCTTCTATGCGTCCGTTGAGCAGCGGGACAACCCGGAACTGCGCGGCAAGCCTGTTGTCGTGGCGTGGCGAGGAAAGCGCTCGGTTGTCTGCGCGGCCTCGTACGAAGCCAGGCGCTTCGGAGTACGCTCGGCCATGGCGGCGACGCATGCCGAGCGCCTGTGCCCGGAGGCTGTCTTCATTCCCCCGGACTTTACACGCTACAAAGCGGCTTCGCGCGCGTTGCGCGAGATCTTCCTCCGGCACACGGACCTGATCGAACCGTTGTCGCTCGACGAAGCCTATCTCGATGTCACCGAAAACAAGACCGGGCTCGCCACAGCCACCAAGGTTGCCATCGCCATCCGTCAGCAAATTCGCGAGGAGCTTCGCCTGACCGCTTCGGCCGGCGTTGCCCCCAACAAGTTCCTGGCGAAGATCGCCTCCGATTGGCGCAAGCCGAATGGCCTGTTCGTGATTCAGCCCGCCGAGGTCGAAGACTTCCTTACGCCGTTGCCTGTCGGCCGCATTCCAGGTGTCGGCAAAGTGACAGAGGAGAAACTCGTAAGGCTTGGATTGCGTTTGGTCGGAGAGGTCCGCGCACGCGCTCTCGAAGAGCTGAGAACACATTTCGGCCGCTACGGGCAGCGTCTCTACGAACTGGCAAGGGGAATTGACGAGAATCCGGTCGTACCCAACCGGCCGGCCCAGTCGGTTTCCGCCGAGGATACGTTCGAGCAAGATGTATTGCTGGCCGAGACCGAGCCGATGATCCGCCGTCTTGCGGAAAAAACGTGGGCGGCCTCGCGCAAGGAATCAAGAATCGCGCGCACCGTCGTCTTGAAGTTGAAGACAGCCGGGTTTCAGGTGCTTTCGCGAAGTCAGACACCACCTTCGCCGCCAGCCTCCTGCGAAGAGCTTACGCGGATCGCTTTGTCTCTACGGGACAAAGTAGCCCTGGACCCCAAGCAGAAGTTTCGCCTCGTCGGTGTCGGTCTGGGAAACTTCCATGATACGGAAGTGGATACGGAACCGTCGCTCTTTCCTTGATTCCTTCGATGGTCCATCCGATCCTGCCGAATCAATAGGTAGCCTGTGTGATCTCACTCTCCGCAACGCGGAATATGCGCGAAGCTTTGCGATAAATGTCGCTGAGCGTGAGTTCGACGACTCGTCCCTTGTGATTGACGGCAATCGCCACGCCGGTCAAGTACCTCAGCTTCTCTGCGCCGATTTCCATCAGGACGGCAATCTGGCCTTTGGGAAGATGCTGGGCAAGCTCGTCGACCAAATCGACCTCCCTTTCGCCTTCGACGTCATCGCTCGGCCAGGAACCGTCGCCCGTACTCTCCCCGCCATAGATCTCGAAAAGATCTGGACTCTCATCGTTCTTGAACACGCCAAGCCCGCGGCTATCGGCCCATTTGAGAAATGCGTCACTGTCTTTCACGCGGAAGTAGTTGCTGCGTGCGGAGCCGTACCAATTAGCCATAATCACTCCCTTGCTGGTCCGGGGTGGACCCTGGTTCGTCAGACATCAATTGTTTTTTAGATTCAACATGGATGCCCATTGGGCAGGCGTGAACCCCGTGGTTTGAAGAAACTCGCGGCGGACAGTTCTAGCCGGCGCCGAATGGGAATTTCCAACTCTCCTTGGAAACGGTTGAATTCCCAGACGCCGATGGCATTTCGAAGCGACCGGTCACCCTGCGATCAATCGAGCAAGACCCCCGGTTCAGTTGCCAGGGCTCTTGCGAGATCGTAGGTCTCGTAGGTTAGGGGCCGGTTTCGAGCACTGATCGGAGCGGGAAACGCTGACATCCTTCCCCTGCCGACCTGATGCGCTGGTCTAAATCTCGACCCAACCGAGCGCAAAATAAACCGTCGAGAGGGTTTATGCTGCTGCATCACCGATTTGGACTTCGGCCACAGCCCCATCGGCTTTCTGGAGATACGCAACCAATTCGAGCAGATTGCGCGCATGAGGATTCCCTTCCTGGCTCAGCATTCGCATGAGGCTTTTCGGAGAACGTCCAAGAGCCTCACCGAGATTCACAAAGCCAACTGTCCCATTGACGTACTCGCGCAGGACCATCTTCGCCGAATCCAGGTCCCCGGCCAGCATATCGTTGATGGCTTCACGGAGAAAGGCGCGACGATAGTCTTTGTCGCGTAGTTCTTCCATAACGGACTCTCTGAAACTCCGTGTAAGTGGCATCTTCATTTCTCCCTCTTGTTCTCTCGCTTGCGCTTTTTGTATTCGGACCACAACGACCTGGCTAATTGAATATCGTTCTCCTGCCGCCGTTTGGTGCCACCCGCAAGCAGAATCACGAGTTGATCCCCGTCTTGCCCGAAGTAAACCCGGTATCCTGAACCAAAATCGACCCGCAACGCCGACACGCCTTCCCCTTCCGGTTTCACCGCGGAGAGGTTTCCGTAACCCACCCGGAACACCGATTTATCGATTCTGGCTCTCACGCTCGGGTCCAGCTTCGACAACCATTCGCGGTAGTGATTATGTCCTCGCGCATCGATGTATTCACGTATTTCGATATTCATACCGTTTCCATAATAGTAACTCGGGTGTTACCATCCGTCAAGATCGATATGTGCGGCGAAGGCCCAAGACTCGGAATTGATGCGTTGGCCTTCAAGGAAGAAGAAGCGGTCGGCTCTGGCTGAGCCGCTTGGCTGCCGCGGACGCTAAGTGCAGATACGGTCGCGATGAACTGGGCAGTCAATATCCTAGGCGGCCTCATCGAAGTCGTCGGGCTCATCCTTTGGCTCATCATCGGCTTCGGCAAGAATCTCCGCTTCCTCGTCTTCATCCGACGCGGGCGAGAGAAGTGACTCTGGCAACGATCCCATGTCAAAGAGGCTGGCATTGCGTGCCGGCTCCGGTTTGCTGGGCTCGGCAGGCCTGGGCGCCTCGTCCGCTGGCTTCTTTGTCTCAACGGACGCTTGCTCGGTCCGGACCGGCGCAGTCATCGGTGTCACCTTCGACCGGGCTTCCGCCTTTGCGGCCTTGGCTGCCGCCGCCATTTGCTCCTTGGCGGTTTCAAGGGTATTTCTCAGCTCGAGATGGGCGCTCACGAACTGGACCAGCGCGGAAGGCAGCTCGGCGTCCAATTCTTCCGCTGTGCCGGCCACGCTAAGAGGAGTGGTAAGCGCGTCGTTTTCGCTTTCGTTGAGCTTGCGGGGAATGACGTTGACGCGGATGGTCTCGTCCTCCAGAAGCGTCAGGATCATGACGACGGTCCTCTGCCGAAGCAGCGGACCCAGTTCTTTGAACATGGATACACCTTCCTGTTGAGTTGGAATCGGGTTTTTGGAATGGGTGCTACAAGTCGGGATCGTCCCACTGGCGGCCGAATCGCCGTCCCAGGGCGACGGTCGGTTGTCCTGTATTCGAAGGAACACGCGCAGGTCGGACGAACTATGCTCCTTCAGCCTCAGCCAAAGCGGCTTCAAGCCGTTCGACTTCGAGGCGCCGGAGTTTGGCCGTTGCGGCCCACTGCTCTGTGGCCTCACTGTCTGTCGAGCATTCCGCCTGCATCCCACGCCATCGCTTTTCATTTTCACGGGCGGCATCGAGCGCCGACTGAAGCGCGGCATTCTGCGGTTTTGCGGAAGGGGTCATCCGTCGCACCATCGCTACGCTTGGCAAAACCAAGGGTCACGTCAAGGATATTCAGGGCATGATGCGGCATTCCAAGGCCTCGACGACAACGGACGTCTATATGCAGTCTCTCGAACCAGAAGTGCGTACGGCCATCAACTCGATCTATTCCGAGTTGGTTGGTACGGGCACTACCGGGCCTACACCTGAGCGGCCCGCTACGTTTGGCCCGAATGCGGCAGGACGGGAAGCGGATCACGGGGTTTTCACCCAGGCACGCAGTTCAACGATGGAACCGAAGAATGGTTCAGGAAGAGAGGAAAATCAGACTACTGCGGCGCCGTCGCGCGGAAAGATTTTGCAATTTGCGGGCAAAATGCGGGCAAGCAATTTGGAGGGGGACCGCTAAGTTGTTGAGTTATTTGGTGGACCTGATCGGGATCGAACCGATGACCTCTTCCATGCCATGGAAGCGCGCTCCCAGCTGCGCCACAGGCCCACATCGCTGCGGGGTGCAACTTTCCTATTGTCTCCGCTGGGGCGGGATTCGTCAAACCCTGCGTCCCAGTGCAACCTGCGCCCGCTCGAATCGTGCCGGGCGCGGGGATCTACAAGGGTTTGGAGGGCAGTGAGGGGGTTTAACAGCGCTTCCGCGGGAGCTGCTTGGTCACGGGACCGTGCGTTGCAGCCCGGCCGAGATTTCTCGAGATAAAAAAACGCACGTGACCGGGAACACTTCAGGGGTGTTCCGGTGTCTAAGAGAATAGGGACGCGGAGCTTCGGCTTTTTGCCCTTGTTCCGCATCCCGCGCACTTGGTGGCAGTACTCGAAGTTCCCGGCGGCAGTTTGCAGGCCGATGGGGCAAGTGGCCGCAGCAAGGCATGAAGTCTGGCAATTGATATTCGGACATTCGGTTCTCTGGAACAGGAGGCCGGAGCTGAATTTTTCCAGTGCCAGCAGTGCCGGTCATGCGGTATACGTGGGAGGACACTGGAATGCAGGCGGACCTCACCATGGGCAATCTTGTCAGCGCACTGGCGCTCCAATCCGACGAAGCGGCCCTGATCGCGGAACTGCGGGCCGGTTCCGAGGAAGCGTTCGCGTGGTTGATTGCGCGCTACCACCAACCGATCTATTCGCTGCTGGCACGCATGGTGCAGGATCGCGCCGAAGCCGCCGACCTGACCCAGGAAGTCTTCGTCAAGGTCTTTCGCGGGGTGGGCAATTTTCACGGCGAGTCGACGCTGCGCACCTGGGTTTACCGCATCGCGCTGCATGAGGCCTCCAACCAGCGCCGCTGGTGGATGCGCCACAAGCAGCGGGAGATCCCCATCGAGCAGGAGATGACGGACGGGGACTGCGGAACGCCGGTGCGGTTGAAGGAGATGCTGGTTGATCCGGCGGAGTCGCCTTACGAGATCGCGGTGCACGCGGAGAACCGCGTCCGCGTGGAAGCGGCCCTGATGCAGGTTCCCGAGCCCTTCCGCAGCACGCTGATTCTCAGGGATATTGAGGGCTTTGTGTACGAGGAAGTGGCAGAGATGCAAGGGGTGAACCTGGGAACGGTCAAGTCGCGGCTGGTCCGCGGCCGGGCTTTTTTGAAGGCCGTCCTGACCGCGCCCCCGGCGGACGAGCGGGCGGTGGATGCGCGAGCCAGGCGGAATGCGGAAGCGAGTGCGGCCGGGACCGCGGGGTTTGAAGTACCACTGGGAGAGGAGGCGCGATGAGCGGGTGCAGTGCGGTACAAGCAGGGTTTACGGAATATCTGGACGGACGGCTGAACGGACGGGAGATGCAGCTCATTGCCGCCCATCTGGATGACTGCCAGGGTTGCGCCCGGGAGTGGACATCGCTGCGCCGCACGCAGGCCTCGCTGGCCGTGCTTGGCCCTGTGCCGGAGCCGCCGGACATGCTCTTGCGGATTCGCGTTGCCGTCAGTCAGGAACGCGCGCGCAGCCGCCGCGGCCTCTTCCATGGTTGGGATCTAGCTTGGAAGAATACCGTTGCTCCCTTTCTGCTGCAGGCCGGCGCTGGCTTTGCCTCGGCCGTGCTGCTGTTGGGCTCCATCATCGTGCTGGTCACCATGTTTGCCCAGCCGGAGATAGCGCAGGCCTCTAAAGACGAGCCGCTGGGCAACCCCACGGCGCCGCGGTTGGTGAGCCTTTCCACTGGCACGGGCGACAGCCAGATCGGCGACCTGTCCGGCCCTGTGGTGGTGGAAGTCTACGTCAACGGCCAGGGCGTCATGTACGACTATCGCATCGTCTCCGGTCCCACTGACCAGGCCACCCGCTCCCAGATCGAAACCATGCTGGTCGACAGCCACTTCGAGCCGGCGCGGTTCTTCGGTCAGCCGGTCCGCGGCCTCGCCGTGCTGTCCTTCTCCGGCGTCTCGGTACGAGGGTAACCTGCGGTTTTCGGAGCCGAGACTGTGCGGGCAATCAGCCAGCCGGGCACCACGGGTCTGGCCACTTCAAGACAGCTGCAGCCATAACCCTTGAGACATGCCCTTCTCTCATCCCAATTCTTAAAGTCGGTCCCGTGTGCGCCGATAGAGGCATTTAGACAAGCGGACCGATCTCCCACCCAATTACGCAGGATCTTCTTGAAGGTCCCACCATGAGAGGGGGCCGATGCCCTTGGCTGCCTGGCCTGAGTGCCGCGCAAAGGATGGGATCACGTGAAGAATCTGAGCCTTAAGAAAAAGCTATGGTTGTGCTGCGGCAGCTTGCTGAGCATTCTCCTTCTTGTTGGAGGCATCGGCTATAAATCCGCTCTGACCACAGATGCGCTTGTGCACACCGTGCAGTTCAACGTGCAGAAACAGAGCCTGTCCGCCGCCATCGAACTGGCCATCGAGAAGGAAAAGGTGGGCGGACGCGATGCTCTGCTGCATGGCGATACCAAATACATGGCCGACGCGCGAGCCGAACTCCGGCAGCAGATGTCTACGCTTGAGCCACTGTTGACAAGCGCCACCAGCCATCAGCTTTTCACTCAGATCAAGGATGCTGAGGCTGCCTACCGCGGTTTTGTGGACAAGGCGGTTCAACTGCAACAATCCGGAGACAGCGCCGGCGCTCTCGACATATTTTATGGGGCCGCGGCCAAGCAAACGCGGGCCGACCTGAAGAAAGCCACGGCCGATCTGGTTACCTGGTACGGCAATCTCGCCGCCACCGCAGAGGCTGAACAGGTTGCATCCAGCAAGCGGGCGTCCCTGTCGATCCTGATCCTCGCCGCCTTTGGCCTGCTGGTGGGAAGCACGCTGGCCGTTCTCATCGTCCGCTCCCTGATCGCTTCGATCACGCCCATTGTGGAAGTAATGGAACAGATCTCCAAGCACAATCTCTGCGTGCCCGATGTTGAAGTCACCACGCAGGACGAGTTGGGTCAGGCCGGCCTCGCGCTCAACCTCATGAAGGCCAATCTCTCCAAGCTGGTTGGCTCCATCACCTTTTCCGCCGAGCAACTGGCCGCGGCTACTGAGGAGATCGCTCAGGGCGCCAGGCACTCTTCGGAAAGCGCGCGCAGTGAGGCCGATGAGGCCTTGCAGGCCGCGTCAGCCATGCAGGAGATGTCCGCCACCGTCCGCGAAGTGGCCGCCCACGCGCAGGAGGCCTCCGGTGCCTCTTCGCAATCGGCAAACGCAGCCCGGGAAGGGGGCAAGGTTGCCGATCAGACCCTGGGCATGATGAACAGCATCGCCGCTTCCACCAGCAATGCGGCCGACCGCATCCTGGAACTGGGAAGGAGTTCGGAGAAGATTGGCAACATCATTGGTGTGATTACAGAGATCGCGGGTCAAACGAATCTGCTGGCTTTGAACGCGGCCATCGAAGCGGCGCGCGCCGGGGAACAGGGCAGGGGATTCGCTGTTGTCGCCGGCGAGGTTCGCCGCCTGGCCGAGCGCACCGCCGCCGCCACCCAGGAGATCTCGAGCATGATCCAGACCATCCAGGGCGAAACCAAGGTGGCCGTGGAAGCAATAGAAAAAGGCAATCGCGAAGTCAAATTGGGTGTTGAAAAGACCAGTGAAACCGGCCGCGTGCTCACCGAAATCATCGGCATGTCAGAACAGGTGGGCAATATGGTTGCGCAGATTGCCACGGCGGCGACGCAACAGCAGGGCGCCACGGAGCAGATCAACTCCAGCGTGTCTCAGATATCCAGCCTCACCCAGCAGTCCTCGGCCAATGCCGATCAGACGGCCGATGCCTGCGTGAATCTCTCCTCCCTGGCCTCCGATCTCCATCGGCTGGTCAACGAGTTCTGTGTCGTCGACTCTCCCGGTTCAACCATCGGCCGGGCGGTCAAACCCACCCTGAAGCCGGCTGGCGCCGTGCCTGTCCTCAAGCGTAGCCGGCCCTTTCCAGCCTGAGCCAACACCTTGGAATTCTGCCGTCCTGTCCCTCCCGTTTGACCCTGCCGGTGCGTCTAACTAGACTTGACGGCAGGGTTTCTTCATGACGCTTTTCAGAATTCGAACTTCCGTGCTGCTTCCGGCTGTTGTCTTTTGTCTTGTTGCTGGACCGTCCCTGTCCCATGCTCACGCGCAATCTTCCGACAGCGGCTCCGCTCCCAAATCGGCAAAGGGGCAGAGTTCGTCTTCGCAGCCCTTCCAGCAG
>Ga0302278_10000802_pt1 | contig 39611 bp, 38 predicted proteins | sample III_Bog_N3_2_FD_194543 | JGI IMG/M metagenome (GOLD analysis project Ga0302278, IMG submission 194543) | Peat permafrost microbial communities from Stordalen Mire near Abisko, Sweden - III_Bog_N3_2 | ecosystem: Environmental > Terrestrial > Soil > Wetlands > Peat | place: Sweden: Abisko...
CCGATCGCGCATTGCGGAGCGGCTAAACCGCTCTAAAAAATAACTCCATTCCTATCATTCTCTTCATGCCTCCCTCATGTTATCTCCTTAGTATCTAAGCATGGGAGGTATCAAGCACATGAAACTTAGCCTATTCGCAACATGCATCCTGTCACTCGCTTTGGCGGGTGTAGCAAGCGCACAGGGCGCGGCATCTGCCCCGGAGACTGGCGCCCATTACACTCAGGCGCAGTTGAAGCAATTGGCGTTCAACGCGCATGCCCCAGCGCAATACACGGCTCTCGCAAATTACTACGGCGGGCAGCGGAATGACTATCTGCAAAAGGCCGCCGAAGAGAAGGCGGAGTGGGACCGGAGGAGCCAGAACATCGTGAGCGTGGCGGCCAAGTATCCAAGGCCTGTAGACTCGGCACGCAATCTTTACGAGTACTACATGTACAAGGCTTCCGAGGCCGGAACGCTCGAAGCAAAATATAACCGTCTGTCGGCGCCGGATGCTCCAGTGAACGCGCAATAGCGCTTTTCAAATCTGCAATTTGGCCGTGAAGCTCCTCCTCGGCTGACGGAGAAAAGGGAGTAGGTCTATTTGACCCGCTCCCTTCTCTGTTTATATGGATACAAATGAATTCCTTATACGATCTTCACGACAATCCAGCTAAGCTACACCTAGCTTGTCTGGAAATCCGGTTGAACAAGGTGCAGGTCAGATGGGAGATCCAGTAGTTCTGGAACCGAGGCGACTGCCGCGAAGAATTCGAACTCTGGCACAGAGTCTGACAGCCAGTGCGGTTCTCGTTCTGCTGACCTACGGCGGGTTTGTGTTTCAGATCAACCTTCTGACGATCAGTTTTCTCTATTTGTTGATTGTCGTGGGGGTAGCGTCGCGCTTCGGCTTCTGGCAGGCGTCATTTGCTTCGGTCCAGGCAGTGCTCTTGCTTGACTACTTCTTTGAGCCGCCTCTTTTCAGTTTCGAAGTTGCCAGCTCAGGGATATTTGTTGCGCTTGTGACGTTTGAGCTGACGGCACTCACGATCAGCAGATTGCAAGGGCGAGAAATGCGGGTTGCAAGAGAGGCGGCTATCAATCGCGCAGAGATGGAACAGTTGTATGAATTGAGCCGGAGTTCGCTTCTACTGGATTTGCGCGAGCCGCAGGGACCGCAGCTTGTTGTTTTGATTCACAGGATATTCGACGCACAGGCGGTGGCTTTGTTCGACATGAGCCTGAGCCGTCAGGACAGGATGGGCGAATGGGACGCGGGCGAGGAAGATCTGGCTAAAGAATGCTATTTGCGCGATGCCTCACAGGACGATTCGAGTACTCAAACCTGGCAACGCATCCTGCGAGCCGGAACTGGGTCTGTTGGCGCTTTGGTGGTGCGCGGGAAGCTCAGTTCTCTTGTGGTCGATGCGCTTGCATCTCTTTCCGCAATTGCGATCGATCGGCACCAGTGGGTCGACAAGGAAGAAAGAGCCGAGACTGCGAAAAAGGGTGAGCAGTTGCGCGCGACGGTGATGGATGCGCTCGCTCATGAGTTCAAGACGCCTCTTACAGCGGTTCAGACCGCCAGTTCAGGCTTGCTTGAGCTTGGCGGATTGACGGAGCCCCAACGCGATCTGGTGACGCTGATCGACGGGCAGGCAATACGACTGAACCAATTGTGCACTCGGCTTCTGAAGGCTGCCAAGCTTGATGCGAAACAGGCGGGTCTTGAGACATCCGACGTGAATGTGGTTGATTTAGTTTCCGAGGTATTGGCCAGCCATCCAGCGGAAGCGGAAAGGAACAGCATTCAGGTTGCGGTGGAGGATCCCTCACTGACCGTGCGCGCGGATCGCGGTTTGCTTGCAATGATTCTGACGCAGTACATCGACAATGCGCGGAAATACTCGATGGCAGGGACGCCGATTGCAATTGCCGCACGAGCGAGTCATAGCGATGTTCTCATTTCCGTCCATAACTTCGGATCGACGATTCGGATCGAAGACCGGGAAAGGATATTCGAGCGCTTTTATCGGTCACCGGAGTTGAAAGACGCTGTTCCCGGTACTGGCATCGGACTCTCTGTGGTCAGGAAGGCGGCCGAGGCTCATCATGGGCACGTGTGGGTCATAAGCGATGACAAGCAAGGAACGACATTCTTTTTTTCCCTTCCCATCGACGCAAGGAGGACTCTTTGAATACGGAGCAGGCGAATACAGGGCAGGGCACGATCCTCGTGGTGGACGATGACAGTTCCACGCGGCGGGCATTGCGCGTGACATTGTCTGGAATGGGCTTCACGGTTGTGGAGGCGGCTCGCGGCGAGGAGGCACTATCGCTGGCTCGCGTGACTTGGTTCGATGCGGTGCTATTGGACGTGGATATGCCAGGAATGGGCGGGGTAGAAGCCTGCCGCCTTATCCGGCGCGCGGTGGCGCGCTTGCCGATCCTGATGTTGACAGTAATGGATAGCGAAGATGACAAGGTGCTGGCATTGGATGCCGGCGCCGACGACTACATCACCAAGCCGTTTCAAGTACGGGAGTTGACGGCGCGATTGCGTTCCGCGGTACGCAGAAGGAATGCTCAGGATTCCTACCGGGACGCGCCGATTCGCCATGGCCAGCTCGAATTGGATCCGGTGAAATACCGGGTGATGAAGAGTGGCCGCTCGATTCATCTGACGCCAAAGGAATTCGAGGTCCTGCATTACCTAATGATGCATGCAGGCGAGCCAATTCCACACGCGCGCCTGCTAAAGTCCGTGTGGGGGCCGGAGTATGGAAACGAGCTCGAATATCTCCGAACATTTGTCCGTCAGCTGCGCAAGAAGATCGAAGACGATCCAAAGAATCCGCAGTATCTGTTGACGGATGCTTACGTCGGCTATCGATTTAATGAAATGCCGCAGCTAACCTAAGTAATCTCAGTATAGAAATTAGGGATGCTGGATAAGATAATAAATGATTCTCCATGATATTGAGGAACCTTTATGGTTTCTTTTTGTCCGGCATCCGATAATTGCTTATTTACACTCGCCTGGACCGTCCCCACAGGATACTTTCGGTGATTTTGGTGTTGTTGCATTGGCAGGCGTCGGTGTACTGCTTGCATGGGACTGCTTTTCCCATTTTGTCCCTGCCAGATCCCATGATTTTCTAGGAGCGTTTACACTTGCCATGATTGCGCTAGCATACCTCGTCTATCAGTGTGCGCGCAGACCCGCGCGCATGGAACTTGTCAAGGCGATCTTGCTGGCAGTTGCTTTTTTTTCTGGGCAGCCAATCAACTGTTGCCTAATTATCGTCAAGCTACGCTCTTTAACGACATTGCCATTGACTTTTTGTTTTCGATGTGTTTTTGGTCATGATCGGCTGGCCAAAAACTTCGCCAGACGAGTCCTTTGCTGAAACTTTTGCGGGGTCACGTAGAAAGGGAACTATAGACTCGATTGAGTTGTTGCCTCTCTGCGCGCAATCTGTGCATGAAGATTCAATTGTGAACAAGAAAAGCGAGCAGGACGTGGCAACCGGCAGTTTGTTTCGTATTGGAGGTCGAAACGCTCTTTGCGCGCCCCGAAATGATCGATCTCTATTTTGACGTGGTCAAGAAGGCAACGGAATGGCCGCTTTACGATCAATCCATCAAAACCTTGGCGCAACATCTTGGATTTCAATGGCGCGACACAAACCCATCAGGCGCTGCATCCATCGAGTGGTACAACCGATGGGTCGAAACCTGTGATCCAGCAATCAAACAGCGCATCCTTGACTATAACGAGGACGATTGCCTTGCCACTGGCGTAGTTGTGGATGGAGTCCGAAACCTGCCTGTCAAGGCTTAGGAGGCATCTCTCGGCCTAGGTTCTTCCAACAAAGCTAGAACTGATCATGAAAAACCTCCCAGTTGGCAATCATTCCGTCCTGCTCGAAGTTCAAGTCTCCGGCCGAGTCCTGGAGATCCATGAGTGCTGACCGGCGGTCGCAGAGACGGTCGTAAGCGCGCTGCTGAACATAACTTCTGATCCAGGGGTCATTGCCGGAGCGATTGAGTATGATCTGGTCACTGACGGTGACGAGTTCCTGCGCTTCAGTTTCGATCGCAAGGAGCGCGTCGAGCCGCTTGCAGTCTTTGCATTTCGCGGTACGATCCGGTGGGGTAGTGGTTTCCCAAAGCCGGACCGCTTCTTTCAGAGGGCATCGAGCTGCTTGTAATCAATGTCAAAGGCGAGGGGCTTGGGAACAAAGGGCATCCAGAGGCGCTTGGAGCGGTAGTACTTGTCTGGATCAGCTACCACTTTTTCATGCTCGGCCCCCCAGTAAAGCAGTCCCCCCCGTGATACCTCGCCGAGCTTCAGCCCGAATTCGGCAATAAAACTGTACCCCAGAATCTGAATTCTGTAGCAACCGAGCAGGGGGTCTTTCCCATCCTTGGGCCGAGCCGTCTTGAAATCGATCACAGCGATAGACCCATCTGAAACTTGGAAAATGTCATCCGGCTCGCCATACAGAAGGACGCCGGAATCAAGGCGGTGCTTGAACCTTCGCCAGTTTCGAGGAAATTGGACCTGGCCCACAAGGTCGCAAAATGGCGCGAATTCTTCCGGAAGGGTCCCGTTCTTCTCGATCAAATCGCCGACAACGGCCATCTGCGCCTGTTCCATCGATTTGAAGATCGCGCCGCCAAATTGATCAAAGGGCGGATGGAACTTCTGCTTGAGCAAATACCAATAACACCTTGGGCAGAAGCTGTCGATTTCAACGAGTCCCAGTCTTTTGGGCGTGATTGCGAGGTCAGTATCCAATGTTGTGCTCCTCAAAAGGTTTAGTGATCAAGGTTTGACGTACCATGTGGGATCAGCCGCAGCTGCGGATAGGCCAGGCGCCGTTGAAGAAACAAAAGCGCGATGGTGCCGAACGAGATAGGGATCTCCGCAAGCTGTCTAGTATAGGAGGCGCATTGCCTTGCAACTCATCAAACTCATCCCATGAATTGATAGCTCGCAAGTACGGCAATCCGTGGGGCGCCCCTGCTCTCGCATTGGCCCAGTTCCCGCTGGCCGCCGCCAGAGCTTGGCTTTGCCGGCGGATTGCTGGTGCCTGTAGCAGCGGGGCGTGGTGCTGGCACCGCTCGCTCTGACACTGAGGCGGGTTTGCCATCTTCCGGCCTAGTTTCTGGTTCTGGAGCCTGCGATGTCGGCTTTCTGGCAGTCAGAAAGTCATTAAGGTCTTCGACTGAAATGAAGATTCTTCGGCCCTCCCGCCGCACTGGCAAAGGCCTTTTCAGGCGGACCCAGCAGTAAACCATTTTGGGCGGAACCCCCTGGAATGTGGCGACTTCTTTTACTGACAGCCAAACATTTGTCGTGCCCGGCGGATTTTCCATGTACCCCCTTTGGGTGGTCAAGCGCGGAATCCCCGCGCTTGCATTCATCATCCTCTCCACCGCTTTTCTACCAAAGGCCCAACCTGGCCGCCGGTCTGCTGATCAGTGCGATCACCGGAATGATGCTGGCCGACCATGAGAACCAGTACCGTTGAATCGTTCTCCTGTCGGCATGACCTGGCAGTCAAAACCATTCGCCGTCGGCGTATCGTGAAAAAACCATTCAGCCCTAAAGGTTTTCCCGTAGTTTCGACGTTCGAAAACGCCAGTAATATTCGTTCATCAGGTAACAAGTTCCGGTCGCGATTCTGCTTGATCTGCTTCGACGGCATAGCAACCGAAGAAGGGACACAGTTCGCAGAGGTACTTCTGTCTGTCAATCACAGTCAGGGCTACTGCCAGCCGGCGGTCAGCAGTCCTGGCAACAAAGGAATGAACGAAGTGAACAATACCAACACCGTTAAGTTTCCGTTGCTCGAGGGAATCCTCGAGATGAGCAATCTCCCTCTGAAGCCGATGTACACCGTTCACGATGTCGCCGCCATCTTCCGGGTCTCGACCCGTTCCATCCAGAAGTGGATGTCACGTGGTCGCCTTTCTTCGCGCTCGATGCCCGGCCGCGCCAAGTTTCTGCCTCAGGACCTTGAAGGTTTCATTCACCAGAGCTGCAAGGAGCGCCGTAAGTAATCGGAGCCAACTGACCATGTCCCTCTTTCTCGCCTCAGGGAGCCGCATCAAAACCGGTTCCCACCGGTTCGGAAATGAGAGCTATATCAGGCCTCCGTTCGGAACCGTTCGCAAAGAAAGCATTGATTCGCAACCTCTCGCTGCAAGGCGCATTTTATATGCGTCTTTGTAGCCGGTTACCTCTATAAACACGCAAAGGAAATGCAGATATGATCGCAAACAATCTTCAGAATGGTTCGGTAATTGCAACAGAAGTTCCGATCCAGTCAACTCAGTTCACAGAGGTGCGGATAAGTCCAAAAACTGTATCCAACCTTCTTGATAGCCTTCAACAGGCGCATCCGAAGGGATTCGCAATGCTTCGCAGCACCTGCGCGATTCTTTCATCGTATCTCGACAAACCTGCCTGCGAATTAACGGTTCAGGAAGTCTTCGACAGCAAGGATTCGCTGCGCGATTTCCTGGAGAGCCGCAAGTACGCCGAAAACTCGATCCGGACCTACGTCAACAACCAGCGTATTCTCCTGCAGCAAGCTCAAATCTTCGGTTGGAAACCTTCCAATGATTTGTCGGCCGCATGGCAGAAGGTAATGGATTGCGTCACCTCCGCAAACGGGAGGAGTCTTGTTTCGTACCTGGCAAAGAATCGCAATACTCCACAGGAAGTCATCGAAGAGGACGTCCTCGACTGGTCATCGAAGAAGGTCTGTGGCGGAACCTCAATCATCACGACCCGGAAGATCTCCGGTAGCTTTTGGCGCATTCTCAAGGAACTTGACTTGGGTGGAGATGGCGCCAAGAATTCCCCTTCCTGTTACGGTATTCCCACCGATCAGTTTCCCTCAAAGATGCAGTCCGAAGTGAAGGAGCTTACTCGTTGGAAGCAGGCTAACTTCGCGCCGGGCCGCCCAAAGAACGGTCAGATTCGCGAAGTGACGGCTCATGGTATGGATAGGACATTTCGCAAGCTTTATGGATATGCGATTAAGGTTCGCGGTGAAAAGGAGATCGTATGTCTTGCTGACCTGATAACCGAGAGCATTGTCACGGGTTTTGTCGAATGGCGCATCAATGAACGCAAAGTAAAGGGTCAGTCGATTATTACCGGTCTTGCTTCTCTGCATGCAGCTTTGCGCCATCATCCGGCGTTTAAGACGATGGATATCTCCTGGTTTGACCCTTTAATGGCTAGTATTCCCGCGGAACCTGAGTCAGAAATGCGTGCGCGGAAGGCGGAAAAGTATGTGGACTATGCCCGCCTTGAGGCGATTCCTGCAAAGATCCGCGAAAGCCGGTTGAAATCCAGGAAGGGGCCTCTCGACGTTGCACAGTATGTTCAGGACGAGTTGCTGATCAAATGGTTGACCGTTCTTCCCTGGCGCCAGCGCAATATTCGCGAATCCCGCATCGATGGGCCTAAACCCAATATCTTCAAGGGGCCAATCCCCAGGTTCAGCGATATTGCGAAGCCAGAATGGGTGCTCCAAGAAGAACAGCAGAATCCCGCTGCTCGGTTCTGGCAGTTTCATTTTGCACCTCACGAAACGAAAACCCACATCGATGTTCACTCTCTTATGCCAAAACAGCTTATTCCGCTACTGGAGGAATTCATTACGATTCATCGTCCCGTGTTGCTCAAGGGAAACAGTTCTCACACGCTTTTTGTGAACGAGGAGGGCAACCCGGCAACTGAGCGCAAGATTGGCCAGTCGGTCTCTGAACTCGCACTTCGCTATGCAGGGAGTCACACATCGCCGCATCGCTTCCGGGACATTCTTGCCTATACATGGCTTGAGCATCACCCGAATGATTACCTTTCGTTGTCGAAGCTGCTGTGGCACCGCAACATCAACACTACGTTGAAGGAATACGGCAGCCGTTTCAACGAGTCGAATGGAGTTGCAGCCATGGAAGCCTGGCTTGAGCAGCGCAGCGCCGGTTCTGAATAGACGGTCGCTATTCAGTAAGCACGCGAGTTTGAGGCAAGCTTTGGCTTAATTTACCAAATACATCCGCGTGGCAACACGCCACGCCGGATGCAGAACCACAAATTGGCTGGCCAACGCAGCATAGCGCGAGCCTGGAGTTGAGATAAGGACAGCATGAATCAGATGGAACATTTGGCAACAGACTCGAGGCTTGTTGGCGTCAGTGAATTGGCCGCATATTTTCGCTGCGATCCGGAAACTGTGAAGCGCCAGGCACGCAGCGGGAAGCTCCCTGGTTTCAAATTTGGGAAGTCATGGTTTTTCCGCCTGCAGGACATCGACGGCATGATTGATAGCGCAATCCACGCGGCTCATCAGGTGCAGGCATGACGGCGTTGCAGGATCGCCGTCTGCGCTATCAGAATGGGACACTGGAGCGCATGACCAGAAAAAGTGGGCCAGATATTTGGACGTACCGCTGGGTTGAGAGAACCAGCGGTAAGCGGCGCAGAGTCCAACTTGGAACTGTAAAAGAACTGCGGACCATGCAGGCGGTCAAACAAGCGGCAGATGGTTATCGCCTCACTGCAAACAGCGAAAGCGATGTCGTGCGGAACGTCACCATGTCGGCAGTGCTCGACCGCTACGAGAGAGAATTTCTAACTCCGTACACTGAACGACCTTTGGGCACCATCGACGATGGAAAGATCAGTGTGCAAACTGCAAAATCCTACCGATCCTACATACGCGGCTGGGTTAGACCACGCTGGGAGAAGTATCCGATCTCCGAATTTGTTAAACCTCAGTTGAGGTCAGCCATGGAGACATGGCTGGCAGACTTGTGCAAGTCAGGAAAGCTGGCACCGAAGACAGTCCGCAGCATCGGTTCACTGATGCGCTTGATCTTCAGGCGCATTGTGAAGTGGGGCTATCTTGCCAGTAACCCGATGGATTTCGTCGACCTTCCCGAAGGCTCAACGCGCAGGAAAGAGAAGCCGCGCTCCTTGACGCCGACGGAATTTCTGGCGCTGTTGAAGCTCTTCGGACCCCGTGAGAGGCTCGCAGTCGAGATTGCAGGATGGCTGGGTACGCGGCGCAGTGAAGGATTCGGCCTGAAATGGCAGGATCTCGACCTCGACCGCTGCGTAGTCACCTTCCGCCAGGGCTTCGTCTCCGGTCGCATCTCCCAACTCAAGACGGAGGCGTCACGGACGCAGATCAGCCTTCCGGAAACAGTGCGGGATTCCTTGATGGCCTGGAAGAAGTTGACGCCATACTCGGCGTTGGACAATTGGGTATTCGCCAGTCCTGCGACCAACGGGCAGCGCCCCATGTGGCCCGACTCAATGCTGGCTGACTACATTCGGCCAATTGCAGAAAAAGGGGGCTTTGGTCGGATCGGTTGGCACACCTTCCGCCACAGCCTCACTTCCTGGGGCAAGCAGGTGCTGACGCTTGAGGAGACGAAAGAACTGATCCGTCACGCGAACATTCAAACCACAAGCGACATCTATGGCGGCCTTTCGCTGGACGCCAAGCGCGCAGCGCAGACCCGTCTGGTGAAGTTCGTTCATGAGGAGGGAGAAAAGGCGGCTGAAGAGGGAAATCTGTAATCTGTCCCCAACTGTCCTTTTTGGGGTGTTTGAAGATAGCTTTAAGTTGTTGATTTATTTGGTTGCGGGGGCTGGATTTGAACCAGCGACCTTTGGGTTATGAGCCCAACGAGCTACCGGGCTGCTCCACCCCGCATCTTGATTCTAGCAACTCGCCGGGGGCGGGTCAAATGCAACCGTGCGCCGGGGGGCGCCCGCATCCGGTACACTGACGGAACCACCGGAACCCCGGCGAGGAAACCCGCGCATGTCCCTGCTCTATGTCCTTGTTCTGGCCGTCATCGTTGCCGTTTTGCTGGCCGTGGCGCTCTATCGCACCACCCAGGTGAAGACCAAGGCTGACTACCTGGTCGCCGGACGGTCGCTGCCGGCTGTGGTGCTGGTGCTCACGCTGCTGACCTCGTGGATCGGCGCCGGAAGCCTCTTTGCCGGAGCGGAGAACGCCTACAAGAACGGCTTTGCCGCGCTCTGGCAGCCAGCCGGAGGCTGGCTGGGGCTGCTGCTCATCTACTTTATCGCGCCCCGGGCGCGCAAATTCGCGCAATTCACGCTGCCTGATCTGCTTGAGGTTCGCTACAACCAGACGGCCCGTGTGCTGGGCACGATTGCCATCCTCTTCGCCTATATCGGCATCACCAGCTACCAGTTCAAGGGCGGGGGCGACGTGCTGCACCTGATATTTCCCACCGCTGTCTCGCCGGAGCTGGGCACCTATATTATTGCCGTCTTTGTCATCGTCACCACGGCGCTGGCCGGCATGTCGTCGGTGGCCTATATGGACGTGGCTATCGGCTCGCTGGTCACCGTGATTTGCGTCATTGCAGCTCCCGTGCTGTTCTTGAAGACCGGCGGCTGGGCAGGACTGCATGCGGCGCTTCCGCCTGAGTACTTTCAGGTTCTCGGGAACTACCGGCTAAGCCCCGAGCATGTGCGCCAATCGGCGGGCATGGGCGTGATTCGCGCTCTGGAGTTTTTGGTGCCTACGCTGCTTCTGATGCTTGGCAACCAGGTGATGTACCAGAAGTTCTTCTCCGCCCGCAGCGAGCGGGACGCGCGCGTTTCGGTGATCGGCTGGATTCTGGGCACACTGCTGCTGGAGACGCTGATCGTGGCTATCGCGGTCTTCGGCCGGGCCCTCTATCCGACGGGAGAGGTCGCGCTGCATCCGCGGGAGATCATTCCCTACACGGCTCGCCACGGGCTGCCCGCATTCATGGGAGCGGTGCTGCTGGGCGCGGTCTTCGCCAAGGTCATCTCGACGGCCTCAAACTATCTTTTCTCCCCGGCCACCAACCTGGTCGAGGACGTTTTCGTCCGCTACATCTCGCCGGGGGCGTCGAACAAGCGAGTGCTCATCGTCTCGCGGCTGGCCGTGGTGCTGCTGGGCTGCTGGGCGCTCTATCAGGCGGTCTATGCCGAGAGCATCCTCAAGAAGATGCTGTGGGCCTATACGATTTATTCGGCTGCACTGACGCCGGTGGTGCTGGCGGCCTTCTACTCGAAGCGGGTTACGGCCTGGGGCGCGGTGGCGGCGATTGGCACCGGCACGGCGGTGACCCTGGCCTGGGATCTGCCGGGCGTGAGGGGAAATTTCCCACAGATTCTGGCCGACCGCGACGCCATCTTCCCGGCGCTCTTCGCAGCTTTGGCAGCCATGATCGTGGTGAGCCTGTTCACCCGCAAGCCTTCAGTGGAGCAACTGGAGCAGTTCTCGGAGTAGGACGCTTGAAGGATCGGCTTACCCGGATCGATGGCGATGCCAACCTTGAAATGCGATGAAGTTCACAGTTTCACGGATTCACGGTAAATAGGGGGGTGGGGTACCCGGCGCTGGGTGGTAGAGGCCGGGGAGATCCCTGAGGGAGATTTCCCGCTGACGCCCAGCACCTTCCGACGCTCGATAATTGCACACCATCTTTCCCCGTCCTTACCCTTCTACATTGTCCGCCAATCGGGGGTAATTCTCTGCAAAACGAGCGGACATTTTCTCGCGGAACTGGAAAAGGCCACTCGTGTTCAGAGTGTACGATTTGGCCATTGCTCCCGGACAGGTGCGGGCGTGGACGCCCGCACGACAGCCGGTCTGGAGACCGGCGCCACATTCCTTCCAGGCTCGTGATTTACGGAAGAGCAAAGGGATTCTCGATTTGAATTCCGGCGATTACCTGGCTGGCGTTCAAATCCTCGGAGAGAATGCGAGTTGCGCCGCCGCGGATGGCCGCGGCAACAATCAGGGCATCCCAGAAGCTGATCCTGGCCTCGTCTTCAATCTCAAAGGCCCGCCTGATCTCAGCGGGGGTGGTTTCGACGCACCAAAAGGAAAAACGGTCAACAATCAAGCGAGCCTTATCCCGCGGAAGTGGAGATGCAAGTTTCCGTGTGACCGTATTGTAGAACTCCTGCAATACTTGCATGCTCAACGCGCCGGATCGCTGTTGCCTGAGGTCAAGCAGAATCGTTTGTGCCGTTTGCCGCTTGCGCCCTGCGTCGATGTCGTAAGCGTAGACCAGGAGATTTGTGTCGACGAAAACCTTAGCGTTCATGGAGCGCGTCCCGATCCAATTTGGGGATTTCACCCATGTGGAATCCTGTCTCCATCAGCGCGAAGGCTTCCTTCATGGCGCGTTCGTAATCGTCTTCCGGCGCCGCAAGCTGCTCAATCTGGCTGGTAAGGAGACCGCTGATTGAGGTAGAGCGCTGGGCGGCCAAAACACGTGCCTTTTGGATGGTTTGCTTGCTCAGGCGGAGGGTGATGTTTTGCTTTTCGTCAAGAGCGGCCATCTTGGAAAGCGCCTCCAGGTCACGTGTACTACGTGTAGCACGTTTTGCACGTGATTACAAATCGGCGATTCTGGTTCCGGCCGATCGATGGTTCGTGGCTTCCGACAGTTTCGCCAGTACGGTCAGGAGCAGGTTCTCCGAGTCCACTGCACGCCCAATGAACAAGAGGATTCGATGAGGGGGTTGGTAAACAAAGCCAGCAAGTTGGCCACCGCTTCGCGGTGACGGCGAGTTAGCAAGTTGGCGGCAGTTCACTGCGGCCGCTGCTTGCAAGAGTGCGCCGGACTGCTCCTCATGAACGAATCCGGTTTGGGTTCATAGCATTCCAGGTCCCAAAATCGGGATCTGGGAGCCACTTGCAAAATTCCATGGAGAGTGCAAGAAGCGTCAGGGCACGACTTCAGTCGTGCCGCTAGTTCAGCAAAAGATGTTGGGCTTTAGCCCCTGCGTCTTTTTGTTTTCAGTTGTTTGCAATTCCGCAGCCTCTGAAGTCGTGCCCTGACGCTTATCAGCTAACTGAGGACAATTTTGCAAGAGGCTCCTGGGAGACCCGGTTCCCTGTTCCCCAATCCCTGGCGCCTCACTGCTTGCCGAAGCGGTAGACGACCCCGACGGTGAAGCCGAAGCTGCTCTGCGTGGCGGAGCCGAAGCCGCTGAGGAAGTACTCAGGGGCGACGCGCAATCCAATACTCGGGGCCAGGTTGTACTCCACGGGCAGGCTGGCGCTGGCCGCAAAGGTTGTCCCGTCGGGCCAAAGGCCGAGTTCGGCGGGCGTGAAGCTGGCCAGGTCGCCTGAGAAGTTCCCTTTGACCATGCCGCCCATGACGCGGCCCGCGATGGAAAACTTGGGCTGCAGGTAGAAGCGGTAGGTAGGTCCCGCCAAAAAGGCATACTGGCTGATGGCCGGGTTGGTGATTGCGCTGTTGGACACAGCGTTGTTGTAGACATAGGCGCTGGCGTAGTAACCGCGACCATCGGCGGAGAAGCCGAGCCGCTCGTCAAAGTAGCGGGTGACACCCACGTTCCAGGCGTACTCGTGGGCGCGCTCCAGCGCGGGGATGGCAGCTACTCCTGAGCTGGCCGGCACGCCGGGGCCGGGACGAAAGCGGAGGTAGCCCATGCCGGTGTAAATCTCCCAGTTGTGGGAGTAAGCCTCATGAATGGCGTCGGCGCGGCGCTTTTCGCGGCGGGCCTTGATGCGGGCCTGAACGCTCAGTTGACCCTGAGAATCTCCTGCGGGCGCGGCCTGAGCCTGGTCGGGAGCGGGGTTGCTGCTCGAAGTGGAAGTTTGGGCCGAAGCGGCCACGGCGGCGAAGCCCAGCGCCAGCAGAAGGGCAAAACGGCGAGAGAAAGACATCGGTATCGGGTTTCCTCCACGGGAGTGCGAAAGCACGGCGCCAGCTCATGCAGGCAGTGCTCCCCCCATAAGGTATTAAATCACCTTGGGGGAGCCTTGGGCTTGAGCCCGCTTCGAATTGGACGCGCGGCCGACGGATTCCGGGCCGGTTGCGCTACTTGATCGCCTTCAGATCGGCCTGCAACTGGGCTTGATTGAAGCCGTTCGGGGAGCCCTTGGCGGTGAGCCAATCCTGGCCGAAGAGCGTGTGGGCCTCGTCGCAGTACTTCTTCCAGAAGGCCACAGTCATGGTCTTCTGCTGGCCCCAGGTGATGCAGGTGAAGCCATGGGCGTCGTACTTGGGCACAAAGACGCAGTGACCGCCCCAGCTTCCCTTCTTGGCATTGGCGCCGCCTTTGGGAACCACGTCCCATATGTCCTGCTTCTGTGCCGTCAGCGGCAGCGAGATGCCGATGTAGACGCCGCCAAAAATAGCGATGGACTGGCGGACTTCAACCAGGTTGCTGAACTTGGGATCGGCGAAAGCCGCCAGCGCGTGACCGGCGAAGCCGTTCTTCTGCCAGTCATTCAAAACGTCCAGTTCGATGCCGCCGTTGTCGGTCGAGGGGTTGCCGGGGACGTAGCCGTCCCACTGCTCGTAGAAGCTCTCGATGGTGGGATCGGGAACGGTGACCATGGCGCTGGCATTCGCGGTCCACACCTGCACGGCGTGGCCGCAGCCGGCGATGGTGCAGTCGCCGAGGGTGTCGTTGAGCATCATGCCCCAACTGGCGATGCCCTTGGTCCAATCGGCGGCCGGTGGAGGCGGCGGAAGCGCCGGGGTGAGGTAGTCGCCGAAGGCCAGCGTGCGGCTGTCGGTCTTGATGGCCTTCCGGCCCAGTTTCATATGCGAGTGATCTGCCATGGGGGAGATTCCTTTCTTATCGTTTGGGGATAGCCGCTGGCGGGGAACGCCGGTGCGGTATGGCGAAACTGTGTCAAATTTAGGCGGGTTTGTCCAGCAAATCTTTTTCTGTCTCCCAATCCGGTTGTTGAATCGTCAATGGTTGCATCAAAAAGCGCATGTCTTGATATGCTGACCGGCCATTGCGCCTCCGAATTTAGCTCCCCATTCCAATGAAATGCTCTACGATGAAGGGCAGCGGAGGTTGAAAAACGTATGGGTCGATTCTTTCTGGGAATTCTCGTGACCATCGTGCTGGTTCCAATTGCGGTGCTCGGATGGCTCAGATTTGGCAATGTGCCCGTAGCGGCGGGCGACCCGCCCTTGCCTCAGGAGAAACTGCTGACCGGAATTCCGCTCAACGCGCGCATCAACCGCGAGATGGTCAAGACCCCGCCCATCCAGCCCGATGAGAACAACCTGGTGGCCGGCGCGCAGGTCTACACGGAGAGATGCGCCGTCTGCCACGGCCTTCACGGCAAGCCCTCCGCTTTTGGCGCGCACATGTTCCCCGATGCGCCGCCAATGTGGGAGATGCACCACCACGGCACACAGACGAAAATCGGAGTGAGCGACGACCCGCCCGGCGAGACTTATTGGAAGGTGGCCAACGGCATTCGGCTGACCGGGATGCCGGCCTTCAAGGACGTGCTGACCGAGACCGAGATGTGGCAGGTGAGCCTGCTGCTGGCCAATGCCGACAAGCCGCTGCCTCCCGCGGCGTTGGATATCCTGCGTGGCGAAGCGCCTGTGCCGGCGCCAGCGGCAGCAGGGCCGGCAGCTAAGAAGAAATAGTCCGGAGGGGCTTGGGCAGGCGCTGGAACTGGGGACTGGAACCGGCGCCCGTAGACTGAAAAGGACGGGAACAATGAGCATGCTCGACTCGCTGCGCAAGGGGTTCAACTTTCTGCTCATGAGCATTGGCATCTCCAGCCCGGCAAAAAAGCCGCGGCCGGCGGCCAAGCCTGCCGCCAAGCCCAAGGCCGGCCAGTAGGCTGGTCGACCGGGGCTTGGCATGCAAAGAGAATAATTGTGCAACCCGGTCCGCACTTCCCTTCTCGAATGGAATGAGAGCGAAGAAGAGAACAGGTTTCGGTCAACGAGGTTTCCCCAATGTCCGACGAGAAGAAAAAGAGCTTTCTGCGCGCATTTCTCGACTTCTTCGTCCTGTTCTTCGGGATTTCGACGGCGTCGAACCTTTCGCGCACGCAGGGTCGGCCTGTGCGCAGCCGCGGGCTCTTCCTTTTTCGCAAGACGGAAAGCAAATAGGCGAAGTGTTCGCCGCATAAGCGCCGCATTGGTAGAATCGAAGCTATGCCGCTGACTCGCCAACAGGCGCTCGACTTTTTCCACTCCCCCGATCTGATCGGCCTGGGCTTTGAGGCCGACGCGGTGCGCCGCCGCCTGCACCCCGAGGGCGTGGTCACCTACATCATCGATCGCAACATCAACTACACCAACTTCTGCACAGAGTACTGCACCTTCTGCGCCTTCTACCGGCCGCTGACAGGGCCTCGCTCGGAGGAGGGTTACATTCTCGACTTCGAGGTGATTTGCGAGAAGATCGCCGAGACTCTGGAGATGGGCGGCACCGGCGTGCTCATGCAGGGCGGCATCCACCCGGAGTTGAAGATCGACTGGTTCGAGCGGCTCTTCCGCGGCATCAAGCAGCGCTTTCCGCAAATCTGGCTGCATTGTTTGACGGCTTCGGAGGTGCTGGCGATCGCGAAGTATTCTGAGCTGCCGCTGCGCGAGACGATTATTCGGCTGCGCGACGCGGGGCTGGATTCGATCCCCGGCGGCGGCGCGGAGATTCTCGATGACGACGTGCGCCGGCGCATCGCCCGCATCAAATGCAACACCGAGGACTGGGTCAGCGTCCATCGCACCGCGCACCAGCTCGGCATGAGGACCACGGCGACGATGATGTTCGGCGTGGGCGAGAGCTTCGAACAGCGCGTGAATCACTTCGAGGTGGTGCGGCGCTTGCAGGAGGAAACCGGCGGATTCACGGCCTTCATCCCCTGGAGCTTCCAGCCGGGAAACACGGCTCTCGGCGGCCGCGGCTGGGAAGAGGCCACTTCGGTTGAATACTTAAAGGTGCTTGCTATCTCGCGGCTCTATCTGGATAACATCGAGAACGTGCAGGCAAGCTGGGTGACTCAAGGCTTAAAAGTATTAGAGTTAGGCCTTCACTTCGGCGGCAATGATGTAGGCTCGGTGATGCTGGAAGAGAATGTGGTGCGTGCCGCCGGCACCAGCAACTGCACCACGGAAGAAGAGCTAAGAAGAATCATCCGCGACGCGGGGTTCAAGCCGGTGCAGCGGGATACGCTCTACCGGACGATGTTTTTGAATTGATCAGACAATGAACTCTTCTCTTGATATTTTGACCCGTTCAGCAATGAAGCAGCCACGTTCAAGCATTTTCAGGCCCCTCATCCGGGTATTGCTCAATGAAACTCCGGTCCAGGTCGTTTAGAAAATCGAGAACTTCGGAAGAAGACCTCAAAGGTTCTGTCATGGCTCGCCCCGGTGCCAGTTTGGCACGCATTCTGATTCCTGGCAATAGACACAGGAGGCAATGGTAAAACGAACGCATCGGTAGAATTTGTAGCTTTTATGCTACAATCGCTTTGTGATCGAACTCGTCTACCACCGGGATGAAAATGGGCGTTCCTCTTTCATCGAGTGGATCACGGCACTTCGAGACGAAATGGCGAAATCCCGTATCGCGGCCAGATTGCGGCAACTCGAATCCGGCAACTTTGGCGATGCGAAGCCCGTTGGCGAAGGCGTAGTGGAATTGAGAATTGACGTTGGAGCCGGATACCGAGTGTATTGCGGACGGCGCGGGCTGCATTGGGTCATTCTCCTTTGCGGCGGGGACAAGAGTAGCCAAACGAAGGATATCGTCCGAGCCAAGAGGCTTTGGGAAGAGTGGAAACGGAGGCAGCCATGAAGAAACTTGTCGGCGTCGGTTCCTATCACGAATGGGAAGTTAAAGAATTGCGCGAGGATCGGGAGTTTGCTGTCGAGTATCTGAAGGCTGCCATGGAAGCCCTCGATAATCCAAACGAACGCGCCGGCGGACTGATCATGTTGCGAGCTGTGGCCGAGGCTTACGGCGGTCTGGGCGCGGTGGCGGCGCAGGCGGGCATCAGCCGGGAATCTCTCTATCGGGCGCTCTCTCCCAAGGGCAATCCGACGCTGAAGACGCTGATTGCCGTGTTGAAGGCTGTGGGGTTGCGGCTCTCCGTCACGCCGGCGGAACAAGTGAAAGTACGGAAGGCTCGGGCGGCCCGTGTTTCCGTCGCCGCTTAATCTGGCCGTCTACTTCGCCGCGGCCTCTTCCTTCAGATAACTCTCGCTCAACGTCTGCTTCGCTTTTGCAACTGGCAGCAGCGTCGGATAGAACTGCACAAAGGTCGTGTCGACCGCCGCGTGCTCGGCATGGCAGGAGTAGCAGCTTGCCTCTTTGGGAAAGAGGCTGCCGCTGACTTCGTTGTCAAAGTCGAAGAAGGCCCACTTGCCGGGGAATCTGGCTTCATCCTTCACGTGGACCTCAATGCCCAGCACTTGCGTGCCCTGGTATTGGCCCTGGCGGTTGATGGATCCCTTGTCCATCCCCATGCGCGCCTCCAGCACCAGAACTGTCTTGTCCGGCCAGGTTCCTGTTTGAAGGAATTTGGCGTAGGCCTCCGGATTGACGAAGACATTGTCGAAGACGGAATGGCCCGCGGCCTGCGCCTTGGGGTTATAGCTCATATCCACCCCGGAGCTGAGAAAGACCCACTCCCGATAGCGCGCGGGAAAGAGCAACCGGCCGTCCTGGGTGTAGGCGGGCTCATACCGCGATTGAGCGTTTGCCGCTGCTGGCGCATTTGCGGTTGGCGATTGCGAGCGCGTGCCGGCCGCAAGAGACACGGCCAGGAGAAGGGCGCCAAAGGGCAAGACGATCTTCAAGGGCATCAGGACCTCCCGATGCAGTGAGTATACGCAGGCGGATAATCCGTTGTTCCGCGGTCTGCATGCACAGCCACCGCCGGCATCAGCCGGAAATCGCTCTATCAGGCAGATTCGCCCAAAGACAACGCGGCGCTGAAGGCTTGCGCCGGGGATCCGGAGCGCGGAAGAACTGGTAGCATCAATGTTAGATTCGCGTTGATCTGAGTTTTGCTGAAGAACGGAGGCGGGTGTGGGCTTTTTGACCAGAATCGGAATTGCGCTGGACTCGGAGCTTCTGAGGCGGTTTGACCGCTCGATTGCGCGAAGCGGCTATACCAACCGCTCGGAGGCCTTCAGGGATCTGATTCGCGACCGTTTGGTGACGGAGCAGACCGCCGCGCCGGAGGCGACGGTAGTTGGCACGGTTACGCTCATCTACGACCACCATTCTCATGGAGTCAGTGAGAAATTGACCGAGTTGCAGCACGCGCATCATGAACTGGTGGTTTCGACCAGCCATGCGCACCTGGATCACGACTCCTGCCTGGAGGTACTGATCGTGCACGGCAAATCGGTCCAGGTGGCGCAGTTTGCCGATCTGCTGATCGGCCTCAAGGGCGTGCAGCACGGGCGGCTGGTGATGACCGTTCCGGAGTCCGAGCTGGCGCCACCCTCCGAGTCGAGGCACAAGCATCCGCACAAGCATTGAACGGCATTTGTCAAAAGCTTCTTCCTAACGCGAATCGCAGCAGAAACGGTTCGGTGGGGTGGTTAACGCGTCCGAATCCTGGCGCGGCTGTTGGAGCGATTTGGTAGACATAGGCGTAGTCAATGTCGGCATCTTTGCGGTCAAGCATATTCAAGAATTCGGCCGCAATGTGCCATTTCTTGAAAAATTGATAACCGACCTCCCCATTGAGCAACACCGTTTGACTTGACTGATAGGGTCCGTCAGACGTCAAATCGCGCGGGCCAAAGTAGCGCAGGCGCAAACTCGACGAAAAGCCTTGGTAATCGTGCAGTGTAATGCCCGAGGAAATCACCACCCTGACCGCTTCGGGCACAAGCTTGCCCCCCGGGTCGCTCTGTTGCGCATAGAAGGAGCCAACTGAGATGCCATTGATTGTGATGGAGCTATTTGTGACGTACTGTGTCGCATCATCCGGGTCTATTTGGGTAAATTGGGCTCTGGAATCCGAAATGTCAAAATCAACAGCCAAATGTTCCGTTGGCGTGTAGTAGTTTGCCCATTCGAGGCCATAGCGGTTGCTAGACTGTTCTGAAGCAGACGTGCCTCCGGTGTCGCCATCCTGCAACAGTTCGGAATTACTGCGGAGATACCAGAGCGCAAGGGTGCTTTGCAGATGAGGGACAGCCACCGTGCGCACGCCGATTTCCCCGCCTTTGGTTTGGACCAGGGGGGTGATTTTCGTGTTGAGTGTACCGTGGTATGGATTGTCCGGCGAAACCGGTTCCACCTGTTGCGTTGCGCCGCGCCCGTCGTTCGAGTGAAAACCGAATCCGCCCTGTAAATAGAACTCGGTATTGGCCCACGAACCGAAAATCAAACTTGCTTTTGGGCTGGGCAGGAACTTGCTGGCCGAGCCGGAATTGGCCGCGTTCACCGTGGTGGTGGCGCCGTCGGGCAGAGTAAGAATGTCGGAGGGGTAAGCCAGGCTGGTGACGACAAATTTATCGTCGTCGCCGCGCAGGGCCACGACCGAGCGGAATTTGTTAGCCCACTGGAGTTTATTTTCCACATAAGCACTGCCTATCATGTCCGTAAAGTTATCCCGCTCCGTGGTCGGGGGCAAAGCCGGGCAGGCGCTGGGAAAAGTGGCAGGGGCGCCACCATCCACACTGATACTAACAGTGGATGTGTAGGTGTTGCAGATGGTGTTGTTGAAAGAGATGCCGGTGGCGGAATAATCAGTTTTGATCGTGCGCTTGCGATTTTCCGTCCGGTAAAGGCCGTTGTTGATCCAATCGTTGCGGAGTTGCAGGCCGAAGGTATTTGACATCTTGCGGCCATACAACTTACTGAAAATCGTGTGGTGTGCGTCCAGCCCACCTACCCAGCGCCTATCCTGCTGTTCGAACTGGTCGCCTCTGTTGTGGTCTACCAGGTAGTAAGTGAAATCGGAAAATAAAACCATATCGTAATAAAATACGTAGGCCGCGATTCTCGACTCGGAATTTGTGCCTTGGCGATGACCCTCACCCTGCAAGCTATAACGCTGGCTGTGGCCGCCGTCAGTCGGGTTTATTGTGCCGAAGTAACCAACTCCGTAGGGCGTAGATGATGTGGGGTTGACTTGGGCGGTAACGGGTATTTGATCGCTCGAGTTCCATTTTCCGTGGTAAGCGCGGGCCGTGATGATGGCGCCATCGGCATCGTCGCCCCGGCTGTAGGTTAGCAAGCCGTTGATTTTGTTATAAGCATCTGGATGCGTCCATGGGCCGTCATAGTAATACTCTTCTCCGCCGTACAGCAAATTGCCCGAACCGAGCTTTTGCGATGCGCCGAAAACGGCCCGCCCGTATGTATGCGCCCCGCCTTCCACCTTGAAGAAGTTCTCAGGCAGCGTTTTGAAAAATTCCATACGGGTCGATGCAGCCGAGCCAAAGTCGCCGACATTCGCGTAATAAGGACCTTTCTCGAAATCCACCCGCTTCACAAACTCCGGGATGACCGTGTTCATGTCCGAGTAACCCTCGCCGTGGGCGTGCGACGGCAGGTTAAGCGGCATGTCGTCAAGGAAAATGGCGATATCTGTGCCGTGGTCGAGATTGAAGCCGCGAAGATAATACTGGTTGGCCTTGCCGCCACCGGCGTGCTGCGTGATGATGAGACCGGGAACCGTCTCCAAGACTTCTCCCGAACGAAGAATCGGACGATCTTGGATTTCCGTTGCGCCCACCGTTCCCTGGGTGCCGGATTCGGCAATTCCGATAAGGTCATCCTCCCGGCCCTGCACGTTGATGGTGGTGCTCACGGAGCCCACCACCAGAGGGATGCGCAGCGGGGCCGGCGCCCCGGTGGTCCCTAGGTTGACAATGATTTCTTTGGTTTCAAAGCCGGGATTAGATACCACGAGTCGATAATTCCCTGCCTCGAGTCCAGAAATAATGAAAGAGCCGTTCGTTTGAGACTGTGCCGTTCTTTGTACAGTACCGTTTGCGTTTTGAACCTGCACGGTAGCCCCGGCAATCACCGCGCCAGACGAGTCAACGACAGTTCCTGATAGCTGAGTTGGATAGACCTTATCACTTGTGGCGAGCGGATGATCCTGCGAATTGAGCAGATGCCCGCTGATCGCGGACTGCTGCGCGGAAAGCAGCGAGGCCGCGGCGAATAGGGCAAAGGGAACAAGTCTGCGGAAAAGCATCTGCGCCGGCTCCTGAAAGGATTGAACATTCGAATGCGCTTGCAAGTGTCCTGGTTCCCCGGCCAGGGCGTCGGCGCCCCGGCTGGAAGCGCCTGGACAAACCGGCTGGTCTGGATTTGTCTGGAGACGATTGTCGCAAATGTAGCACGAGTTTGTAAATAGTATGCGCATACATCTCTGATAGGCGTATGCTGCGCGGAAGGAGACTTTATGCGGAAAAACCTTCCGCTTATGCTCGCTTGGCGGCGCGCGCCTTTTCAGGGGTGGGATCGGCCGCCCGCGGCGACTTCGAGGGCGTGCTGGAGCAGGGCGAGAATCGAGGCCAGGCTCTCTTCCGCGGCGCGGCGGCTGCCGGGAAGGTTGACGATGAGCGTGCTGCCTCGGAGCCCAGCCACGGCGCGAGAGAGCCAGGCGAAGGGATTCTTTTGGGCGCCCAGGGAGCGCATGGCTTCGGCCAGGCCGGGGGCTTCGCGGTCGATGACCCGGCGGGTGGCCTCGGGGGTGCGGTCGCGCGGACCGAGGCCGGTGCCGCCGACGGTGAGGATCAGCGCAGTGCCGTCGCCGCTGAGTTTCTCGAGCAGGTGCGCAATGGCGTCTTCGTCGTCGGGAAGCAGGCTGGTCCGGATTTCAGCTTGCGGCCATTGGCGGGCGAGCAGGCCAACCACGGCCGGCCCCGCAGTGTCGGCCATGAGGCCCTGCGAGCAACGGTCGGAGACAGTGAGAACGGCGAGTTGCATAAGCAGTATTCCCAGAATATTACTCAGCTGACGGTGGCAGCACCTTGATGGTTTCGAGCCAGGTTTCCATCAAATAAGGCCACATCGTTACTGGCAATCCGTAGGTTGGCCTGGAGCCTGGAGGATTCTCCGTGCGCCTCAATCCGTAGCCGTGGCCGCCTTGAGCATAAATGTGCAGCTCCGCGGGAACCTTGGCATTTTTCAGAGCCATGAAGTAGACGACGGCGTTTTCGACGTGCACCGGGTCATCCTCGGCCTGCAGGATGAACTGCGGCGGCGTGGCGGCGGTGGGGTTGATGCCGGGGTTGAGGGCAAGGTTTTTATCCTCGAGAGCCAGGTAGCCGGGATAAACGATGACGGCAAAGTCGGGGCGGCAACTGAGTTTGTCGGCGGCATCGACCGGCGCGTAGAGCCGCTGGTCGAAGTGGGTGCTGAGCGCGGCGGCCAGATGGGCGCCAGCCGAGAAGCCGAGAACGCCGATGCGGTTGGGGTCGATGCCCCATTCCTTCGCGTGCAGCCGCACCAGACCCATGGCGCGTTGCGCGTCCTGCAAGGCGGCCGCGGATTTGGGGTAAGGACCGGTGTCGGGAACGCGGTACTTCAACAGCACGCAGGTAACGCCGATGGAGTTGAGCCAGTCGCAGACCTCGGTGCCTTCGAGGTCGATTGCCAGGATGTGATAGCCGCCGCCGGGAAAGACCACGACGGCCGCGCCGCTGTTCTTGCCCCTGGGCGGGTAGAGCGTCAGCGTCGGCGTGGAGACGTTGCCCAGGCGAACGACCGGACGGCCGGCGATCAGGGGATCCTTGGCGGTGGTGGTGTCGGCCTCGGGCGGCAAGTTAGCCGGCTCGCCAGGAGCAACTCCCGGCCAGAGATTCAGCGTGAGATGGCCGGGGGACGGAGGCCAGCCGGAGGGCTGCGCCGCGAGAGTCAATGATAATGCCGATACCGCTACAACGAAAAGCAAAGCACTCTTGCTCATGCCGGACGTCCCCCTATGGAACGCGTCGCAGAAATCATCGCAGCCGAAGGGGCGGCCATGCAAACCTTCCGCTGTGTGCTGCCCTCAGGGCCTGGCGCTGGGTGGAATCAGCAGTGTGACGGTCTGGGGCACAATCTCGATGCGGACGGGCAGATCGCCCAGCAACTCTCCATCGGCTTCGACAAAGACGCGCTCCAGGGAGCCTTTGCAGGGCCTGCACTCGACCGAGACGGCGTCGAGCAGTTCGATTTCGCTGGAGAAGGTTTGGCGGCCAAACAGAACCGCAACCAAAAAGCGGAAGTAGCGCAGGCGGCTGCGGGTCTTGAAGGCCACCAGGCGGAGGCTGTCTCTGTGCAGTGTGGCGCCGGGAACGAAGTCGTTGAGGACGCCGCCGAAGTCGCGAATGCGAACCGCCAGAAGCTCAGAGATCCGCTCAACGCGCGGATGGGCGCCGGAGCCTTCAACAAAGGCCGCTTCAAAAAGCGGGAAGGAATATGTAACCCAGAGGCGAAAGGCCTCGATCAGATAAAGCGCATAGCCGAGCCTCCGCTTGAGGCCGGGGTTGAGCCGGGAGAGGAACAAGGCGTCGGCGCCGACGCCGGCCGCCACGGTGAAGTAGCGCGAGCGCGTCGAGCCAGTCTCGTCCTGATAAGAGATTTGACCCACGGGAAAGCACACCGGGACAGCGGTCAGCAGCTTGCGGACGGCCTTCGCCGGGGAGCGGCCCAGACCCAGATCCGCGGCCAGCGCGTTGGCGGTTCCCAGCGGAACAACACCCAAAGCCGCGGGAGCGCCGACCATGCTCTGCAAGACCTCATGGACTGTGCCATCGCCGCCGCAGGCAAGAATCGTGTCGCAGCCCCGGCGCACTGCATCCTCGGCCTGCGCCGCGGCGCTGCCGGCGGCGAGCGTCTCAATCGCTTCGGCCTGGATCTTTGCTTCGCGGAGCACGGCGAGCGCCTTGTCGATGGCCGCGCGATGCCTTTTTGAGTGCTGACCTGAAGCCGGGTTGTAGATGAGCGCAACACGGCGCATCGCGAGTATCTCCTGAGAGTCCGCGCCCCGAATCGCGAATGAGAAAGGGAGCTATCTTGTATTTTCGCATTTCTTTGGCAGGTGGCGGCAACAAAAGGAAGTGTCTCCGCGCGCGACGCCACAAGAACCACTGCGCCGGGGTTGGCGGGAAGGCCGGCGCCGTTGTGCTTCAAGGAATTTCTTGATCCCGCCCTGACCGCAAACCGCCCGCGGCGAGGAACGCGCCTTTGGCTGCGCGGCCAGGGTGGAAGGCAAGCCGATTCGTAAAACCGGAAAACCCCGTCACAGTTCGACTCCGCAGAGGTGAACCTCCAGACCCATATGGTGGAACATGGTTGCTTTTGCGGCCAGGGCATGATCGGCCTCCCCGGCTGAGGGGGCGTAGGCGACGTTGATGTGGTTGGCGGGGTGGCGGGCCATGAACTGATTCTGATCGACGCCGTGCAGGACCACGTGCTGGATGGGCCACTGCGGGGTGACCTGCTGCCAGCGGCGGCTGGTTTCGGCTTCAGGCAGCGCGATGGCGGTGGCGCGGCCGAGATCCACCTTGAGGCGGCCGTTCTCGACAAAGACGCGGCTCCAGACGATTTCGCCGGGCTTGCAGACGCCCTTCAGCGTGCCGCCGCCGAGGCGGAAGTACATGGATGGCTGGCGTTCGCTGACAGCGCCCTTGTAGCCATCGACGAGGTGCGAAGCGGGTACGGCGCCGGAAATTTGGAAGAGCCAGACGAACTCGTCGAAGCCCTGGTCGGCGTAGCGCTCGCCCCAGCGGACATCGTGCAGGGTGGTGGCCGGATCCAGGCCCATGGCGGTCCAGACGCGGTTGGTGACGAGGGAATCGACGCCGGCGCACTCGTCCACTTCATTGAAGTGGGGCAGCGGGCGGCCAGCATAGAGCTCGCGGCCGTCGCGGCTGTAGACGGGAGGGCGCTGAACGTTGTTGAGCAGGCCCTCGGCCAGATCGGAGGCCGGCACAAGGTCTTTGAGTCCCTGCTGGTACTGAATGCCGATGGCGTCGCAGCCGAATTCATCCGCGATGCGCAGGGCGGCGATGTACATGCGGCACTGGTCGAGAATCTGCGCGTTGGTGAGGCATGTGGCTTCGTCGGGTCCGGTTGCGAAACGCATTCCGCTCAAGTCGAGCCAATCGCGAATCTTCTGCGCTTCCGCGTCGGTGACCTCGCGCATGGCGGCGTAGAGCGCGGATTGGCTGAGGCGCTCCTTGAAGATGCCGGAGGGGTTCATCAGCGCGTCTTCGACGATGGCGTTGGCCATGCCCATGCAGCCCTCGTCGAAGACCCCGAGCAGGGCTTTGCCGGCGCGCAACTCGCTGGCCAGCGCGACACCCAGGGCGCGTTCGGACGCACCGGCTTTGGCGGGATCGAAGGCGTGAACGTGCGAAGTATCGTGCACGACTTTCCGGTTCTGAATCCACTCACGGAGCCCGCGCCGGAAGAACGGATCGGTGAAGTCCTTGCTCCAGAGAGTGCTGAAAGAAACGCCGGACTTGCGCAGGCAGCCGTTGAGATTCAACATGCCCACCAGCCCGGGCCACTGGCCGCTCCAGTTGGCCACGGTGAGGATGGGGCCGCGATGGGAGAGCAGCCCAGCGAGCACGTGGGCGCTGTATTGCCAGACGGCCTCGGCCACCACGATGGGCGCATCGGGATGAATGCTTTCGAAGACCTTCATGCCCATGCGCTGCGAGTGAATGAAGCCGTGCTTCAAGACCGGATCGTAGGGGTGGGCGCGGCGGAGCGTGACGCCCTCGGCGAGGAAGGCCTCGGAGAGCTTCTCTTCCAGGCCGGCCTGCGCGGGCCAACAGACTTCGTTGGCGGATTGGCGAAGATCGCCGCTGGCGACCAGCAAAACTTCGTTGGGCGGCACTGGCTGGGGAGTGATTACTTCAGGAATTGCATACGCTGCCATATCTTCCTCGCTGTTTGCGGGCGGTTGCCCGGTTCTTATGCGTTGGTGGGCGCGAGCTGCGGATTCCGGCCGCGCGCGACGATGGATTTGTAATGCTCGAAGGCTTGATGCGCGCCGGAGGGCACGGGTTCATAGGATTCGAGTTCGACGGATTGGCGGAGGGCATCCTGACCCTGGGCCAGGTCTTTGATGTGGCCGGTGGCCACGGCCTGCACAAGGGCATTGCCCAGAGCCGCGGCTTCAACCGGGCCGGCAATCACCCGGCGGCCGCAGGCATCGGCGATCAATTGGCAGAGGAAGCGGTTGAGGCAGCCGCCGCCGGCGATGCGGATGGCGCTGAGAGTGCGGCCGGCCAGGCGCTCAAAATCTTCCAGCACTTCGCGATAGGCAAAGCTGAGACTCTCAAAGACGCAGCGGGCGATCTCCGCCGGCGTTTGCGGGACGGGCTGGAGGGTTTGCGCGCAATAAAGCTGAACGGCGGCGCACATATCGGCGGGCGATTGGAAGGCGGCGGCCGAGGGATCGAGAAAGGAGCGAAAGGCGGGCGCGGCTGCGGCTGCCGCTTCCAGTTCGGACCACGCGAGGCCCATGCCCCGCGCCTCCCACAGGCGCGCGCACTCCTGCAGGATCCAAAGGCCGGTCATATTCTTCAAGAGCAGAATGCCGCCATCGGCCGCGCCCTCGTTGGTGAATCCATCGCGGAAGGCGGCATCGCCCAGGTTGGGCGCACCGGCGGGAATGCCCATCAGGCTCCAGGTTCCGCTGCTCAAAAAGATGCTGGACTCGTCTAGGCCGGGAATGGCGGCGACGGCGCTGGCGGTGTCGTGCGCGGCCACGGCGATGCAGGGGAATGCGCCGGAAAATCCGCACTCGGATTGAATCTCCGGAAGAAGTTCACCGAGCACTGCGCCCGGCAGCACGATTTCCTGAAAAATGCAGTCGGGCAATTCAAGACGTTGAAGAGTCTCCCGCGACCAGCAGCGAGCGCGGGGATCAAAAAGCTGGGTAGTCGTGGCCTCGGTGTACTCGGCGCGCTTTTCACCGCTGAGCAAAAACTGAAAGAAATCCGGCATCATCAGCAATGAGCAGGCGTGCCTCAGCCGGCGATCATGATGAATCGCCATCGATGCCAGTTGAAAAACCGTGTTGATCTCCATGCTCTGCACACCTGTCGCGCGGAAGAGATCGGAAGCGCTCATCGCGGCGCTGACTGCCTGGGGAATGCCGCGGGTGCGGGCGTCGCGATAGTGATGGGGATTGCCGAGCAGCCGGCCGCGCTGATCGAGCAGGCAAAAATCCACGCCCCAGGCATCGACGCCGATTCCGGCGGGAAGCTGGTTGCGCAGCGAGTGGAATTTTCGCAGGCCGTTCTGAACTTCCGCCCAGAGGCGCAGCACGTCCCAGTAGAGATCGGCGCCAAGGCGGACTCCGCCGTTCGGGAAGCGATGCACCTCGCCGAGCGCGAAGCGCCGGCCATCCCAGCGACAGTCCATCAGCCGGCCGCTGGAGGCGCCCAGATCCACGGCCAGAAAGCTCGCACTTGCGCTCATGCGGAGGTTCCCGACTCTCAGTGTGCATTCAGACGGAATCGCGGAAGATCCGATCCACTTTTTGCGATCCTTCTGTCCGCACCATTCTACAGCGCGGCATTACCTGGGAGGCAATGCCGTCATCGCGCCGCCCTGGGAGCGCAAGTTGTTCTCGCCGCGCGGCAGCTTGAGGGACGAGCCGCCGCCGAGATCACGCTCATAGATTTCGCCGTAGTTTCCCGTCGCTTCAATGACGTTGACCACCCAATCGTCATCAAGGCCGAGGGCGGGGCCGATCTCGCGCGATGCGCCGAGCAGAAAGCGCAGCACGGGGTCGTTGTCAGCATGCGCGCGCAGGGCCCGGACATTGGCCCCCGTGACTCCACTCTCTTCAGCCTGGATCAGCGCCTCGATGACCCAACTCACAATCGCCGCCCATTGCGGATCGCCGTCGCTGACCGCAGTTGCCAGCGGATCCTTCGAGATGCGCTCCGGCAGCAGGCGCGCCTGTTTCCCGTGTTGCGCCAAAGCTGCGCGAGTTTGCGCCAGGCGCGTCCGGTCGCCGGCCAGCGCGCCGCAGTTGCCGGTGGCAAAGGCCGCCTGCATCTCGCCTTCTTCCTGAAACGGAAAGGGCACAAAGTCCAAATGCTCGCGAGCAAACCAGGCGCGCACACTTTCTTCTGTCGCTGTTTCGGCAAGAAAACAAATCTTTTTGCCGCTCAACTGCCGCGCCCGCGTCACCGGACTTCGCCCCGGCACAAGGAAGCCGACGCCGTCCCACAGCACCGGCCGCGTGAGTTCGAAATGAGTCCCCACAGCATGAGTGAAATCGTCGGGCAGGGTAGCCACCAGATCCACTGCGCCCACGCTGAGTGCGAGCATGGCGGTGTGATCGTCGGGATAATCCGTCTCTTTCATCAGTGCATCTTTTCCGAGCACCGCGACGGCCACCGCGCGGCAGAGATCATGATCAAAGGCCTCGCGATTGCCATGATCGTCCGAGGTCGAATACTCCGCTTCCTCCACGTCGATGCCGCAGCGGAGAGCGCCGGCCGCGCGGATGCGGGCCAGGGTCGCAGGAAGATCGGCAGCGCATACAACGCCACCTGCGAGGAGCATCATGATCGTCAGGGCCACGGCTCGCATCACGGCGTCCACCCGCCCGCCGTTGGCATGCCCGGAGTGGTATCGGGCCGGGGATTGAAGTCCCATGGGACCGGATTGGGAAGGGCCCAATCGGTTGGCGTTATCTGGAGTTGTTTGCAACCCGCGCCGCCCGCGTGAGGAAAGCTCGCGATCTCCGCCGGAGGAATCGTCGCGTACTCCGCGCTCAACGGCAGGCGCTTGCCCTGGAGGCGCAGCGTGTCGAAGGCCGAACTCATGTCGCCCACGCCCGGCACCTGATCGTCCGCCGGTCCGAGATTGGGCTGGCCGAATTTCTGTGCGCCGATCTGCCGCGCCCACACTTCATCCGGCAGATCAGCGAGAGGAATCAGGCTGAACAACTCATCGACGAACTTGATGATTGAGCTGTGCTCCGAGGGCACATGCGAGACGCCGTGCGCCACCGCGTAAGGCGAGATGACAATCGCCGGAATGCGCGGACCCTGCTCCAGCGGCAACCCGTTCGCGTCATGCGAACGGACGCGCGGCTGCGCGTGGTCGTAGAGGCCGTCCGACTCGTCGTAGGTGATTATGATGGCGCTCTGGCTCCAATACGGGCTGGCGGCGATGGCGTTGATCTCCTCGGCCAGGAGCGCTTCGCTGATCTGCGTATCCGAGTAGCCGGGATGATCGTCGTTGCCATTGAAGACCTGCGCCAGTCTTGGATTCGGGTCCTGTGGCCGCCAGCCGTGGATGTTGCCGTAGCCGCCGCGCACATAAAACACGCCCGAGGCAGGCAAACGCCTGGCCGCTATGTCGCTGAAGAACTCGCTCAGCCCATGCAGATGCGTGCTGGCCACGGGATTGTTCGCCACATAGCCGAAATACTGCGGCGCGTTGTGATGCGCCACGTAACCTTCATGCGAGGCCTTCCCTTGCGCGTCGTTGTTTTCGTGATCGTAGCCCTGCTGATACCAGCCCCAGTTGACCGCGCTCACGCCGTGTCCCGCGATTTTTTCAATATCCTCGCGCACATCGGGAAGATCGAAGGCGGGATCGTAATCGGATGCTGTCGTCTTCTTTATTTCGCTTCCCATGAAAGAGAGCGGAAGGCTGGCGAAGGTCAGATTCTTTGAGACGCCTCCAAAGGGCTTCACGGCCTGCGGCTGCTTGAGCCGGTCCGCTGCGTCGAGCGGCGATCCCCAATAGGGCGCGGGGTCGGAGGTCATCGGCACCATCGCCCCCTTGCCTTCGCCGCCCGCCGCCGCCTGCTCCGGATGCAGCATCCACTGCGTCTCGCCGCCCTGGCCGGAGATCATGGCAATGGCATTGGGCGTCGATGGCCCAATGATCGTGTCCATGAAGTGATCGAAGAGCGTGAAGCGATCCGCATACCGCCAGAGAAAGGGCGCGGTGTCGCAGTCCACATGGCTCATCACCAGCTCGCCAAACTGCTTGCGCTCGAGCGTTGGCGCCTTGGACGGCCTGCCGTTCATCAGCGTCACGCCCTCTTCGGTCAGCGCATACTCCGAGTTTTGCGCCACGCCGTTTGCGTCCAGCGCAATTTTGCGCGCAATGCCCACGTGCGAGTGGTTGACCGAGGCGATGTCCGCCGGATAGATGGGCACGGTTTTGCCTTTGGCATCGACAATCGTGGCCGGAATCCGGAAGGGCGTTATTGTTCCCACCGTTCCGTCGGTATTCACAATGGCTTGCTTGAATCCAGTTACATTGTCAGCATTGTAAGACCCATTTGGTCCCGCGTAGAGTCCATCGGCTCCGGGGTAGCTGGCGAAGTAAAAGTCGAAGGAGCGGTTCTCCTGGAAGAGGACAAAGACGTACTTTATCTGGCTGCGGATCAGCCGCAGTTTCTCATCGCGCGAGATGGCCGGCTCTTTGGCCGGGTCAATCACATGCGCGGCAACGGCCGCGCTCGACTTAGGCGCTATCGTAAGATCCGGCAATGCGGCCCGCTGTTGTGCCGCGCAGATTCCCAGGCTCATCGCGCTCAAAGCAGCCAGCACGGCAGAGGTTCGCAGGAAATTCATGTTTTGCATGTCCCTAAGTTATTCTCTTCCGCGCCGCATTGACAACCAGATCGTCTCCCACTGGCAGCGAGTGCTGAAGAATCACAGAAACAGTTCCTGAGTGGAGCTGCATGTTACAAAGCCATGAGATCGCGGCTCACTCATAGAGGGAAACCGCGCCGGAACTATACTTGCTACCAGCATGGACAGGCGGAGGGATGCAATGAAGGCGTTGATCTTTGGGGCAACGGGGATGGTGGGGCAGGGGGTTCTGCGGGAGTGCCTGCGCGCCCCGGATGTGGATTTAGTGGTGACCATCGGCCGAAGTGCAACCGGAGTGAGCGACCCCAAGCTGCGCGAGCTTGTCTGCGCGGATGTGGGCGACCTTCGAGCGGTTGAAACCGAAGTGGCCGGCTTCGACGCCTGTTTCTTTTCGCTGGGCGTCTCAGCGGCGGGAATGGAGGAGGCCGATTACGAGCGCATCACATATGGGCTCACGATGGCAGCGGCGGAGACACTCAGCCGCCTGAATCCTGAGATGACCTTCATCTATGTCTCCGGCGCTGGAACCGATAGCTCGGAGAAGGGGCGCGTGATGTGGGCGCGCATCAAGGGGCGGACCGAGAATGCCCTGCTGCGTCTGCCGCTGAAGGCTTACATCTTCCGTCCGGGGATCATTCAGCCGCTGGATGGAATTCAGTCGAAGACGCGGGCCTATCGCGTCCTCTACAAACTCACCAAACCACTGCTGCCTCTGTTGCGCTGGGCGCTGCCGAACCTGGTTTTATCGACGCGCGAGATTGGCCGGGCCATGCTGGCTGTGGCGCGGCGAGGGTATGAGAAGCGGATTCTGGAGACCAGCGATATCCGGGCTGTGGCTGGCGCATGAACCTGGACCACTCCCGCAGGTTCGTGCCTGCCGGCCTTGCCCGGCTGCCGATGGGAAGGTGATTCGCTAGTCCGGTGGCGCTCCACCCCATGTTGTGTACCTGACCCAGGGCGCCCTGGCCGCGAGGGCGGCGAGTTGCGGATTGGAAAAGCGGCGCAGATAAGGGACTGCCCAGCCAATATCCGAGCCGGCGTAAGGCAGCGTGACGAGCTGCGCCACTCCGGTCCGCTTCTGGAGCAGGGTGGGATCTTCGAGGCCGGCGATGCAGAAGTTTACGAGACGGTGGATCGCGCCTTTGTCCTCGGCGTACAGGTCCAGCCCGTTAGCCTCGCCGAGTTCGGCCAGGATGATGAGCGGGGCGAGTGCGTAAAGGTGATAGTGGAGCGCCATCTGCGCCCGATTCATCTCCGCGTTGAGAGAGCCATCCGGCTGGATTGCGTCGATGCCCATGCGGTAGGCCTTGATTCCCCACTTGAATCCACCGGAATCGTTGTCGGCGATGCCCTCGGCGGCAACGGCCAGCCCGGCCCAGTAAATGTGATTGTTTTCGCCCTTGCTGGCAAGGCGTATGACCTCTGCATCAAAGTATTCCCTGACCTGCGCGGCGAGTTGCTTGAACCATTTCTGTATGGCGGCGTCCTGGGCCGGCGTTCCCAGGCCGCTGGGACGGACCTTCAAATAGGAGATAGCGACGGCGCTGAGCAGCCAATTCTGGACGTAGACGCCCTGGAAGCTGGGCATCTGGCCGGCCCATGCGCCGGCGTGGGCGGCGGCATCGAGGAGCGAGTAGACGCAGAGGGCAGCGGCGCGACTTCCCTTGTCGAGATATGCGTCGGCGGCCTGTGCCACGAATTGGCTCAGATGAGTGGATGGCTCGGAGGTCTTTTGAAAATCGGCCAGCTTCTTCGGGTCGGCGACGGAAGCATGGCTGTCGATGTAATACGAGTCGATCTCCACTGTTCTGGCAAAGGGCGGAGGCGCGGGACAGTCATAAGGGTCGCTGGTTTGCTGAACCTGGCGATTGTCCCAGGGCGAACGCAGCTTTTCCGCATGCGCGCCAGCGGCCGCCACGGCAAGCAAGGGAAGGACAAAGGACCACCAGCGCGGAGGATTTCGCATCGGTGCTGACCTCACGGAGCCATCCTATCGAAGTTCAGGGCAGACTTTCGGCAGCGGCCGAGACACGGGCGCCTGCCCTGCGCGCCTATTGAACGAGTTCCGCGACAACTTCGATCTTTTGCTTCCGCGTTCCGCCAGGCAGATCGAGCGATCCCAGAAGAAGCGGTTTGCCTAACAACAGGTTCGAGGACTCCTCCAGCACGGTTTGGCGGATCACTGGATCTTGCGGACCTACACCGGACTTCTCCCCGGCAAGATTCGACTGCACGATCTTGGTGCGCAGGCTCAGGCCCTCCGAGCTTCCCTCAACCGTTGCCTCGATCGCCACCCCAACGTCGAGATATTGCACCTTCGCGCCGACATATTCCGCCTGAGGGTTCTGGTTCGTGGTTTTGGCGTCGTTCTCTCCAACGAAAACCGGCTCTCGCTTGCCCTGTTTGAGCTCTGTCTTCACTCCAGAGGTTGCAATGAGGGAAAACTGCTGCGCACCGAGACGCTTGCCATCTTCGGTCTCGGTGATCGTATAGGTGAGGCGGTAGACCTTCCTTGGCCGGTCCAAATCCGCGATAATCTTTTGCGCGAGTTGAATGTCTTCAGGAGTGGCGCGCATCGAGATTGCGTTCTGGGATGGCAGCCCATAGATTCTGGCCTTGGGTAGCACATTGCGCAGATCGGTCTGAATGTCGGAAAGATCGTTCTGTTGCAAAACGTTCGTGAGGTAAAAGGTCTGATAGACCTCTAAGCTGGGTTTCGCATCAACAGCCTTCCCCTCGGTGGGCTGCGTCTGCGCGCCTGTGCCCGGTGCAAAAAGCATCAAGGCAAGCATAAGTCCAACAAATATTCGAAGGGCATTCATCCTCCGGCTTCCGGTCTTGTCACGACTCAATTTGATTTCCTCCCTCATCGTCATTCGTTTGAATCACGCCATCCCGTGTCCCTTGATAGGCATCATGGCAGATTCTGTTCAGACAGACGCAGACGCTCTGCTTCCGCTCAACAGATTCCTCGATAGGTCTTCGAATCAGCCAAGTCATGGTGCTTCCGCCAGCCGTGTCGCGGTCATGTTAGAGTAAGATTCCACGGGGGATAGAGAGAATGGCGGCTGAAAGTCAGCTTCCCGGCAATGGTGAGACGATCGATTTGCAGCAGCAGGTGGCGCGGTTGCAGGCGCTGCTGGAGGCTTCGCGGCAAGTGCACTCGACGACCCGCGAGGAAGAGGTGCTGGAGCAGGTGCTGCGCATCGTGGTGCGCGAGCTGGAGATGGCCGGGGCGGCCTTTCCTTCGGCCGGGATGAGTTACGGTGAGTTTCCGGCGGACGGCGTTGAGGATTCCGCACGGGCTGAAGCCGACGGTGATTTTGCGGCATCAACGGCAGGAATGAAGCCGTTCTCTGACACAAAGACAGAGGCTTCCGTGCTGGCTTATCCGCTGGACGACCGCGAGGGACGGCGCATGACGGAACTGCTGGTGGCGCCTCCGGATGGGCGCGGACTGACCATCTATGAGGCGGACTTCATTGAGGGACTGGCCTTGCAGGCGGCGGTAGCTCTGGAGAATGCGCGCAATCACAAGCGCAACGTGGAGTTTGCCCGCGTGCAGCAGGACATGGACGCGGCGCGCGCCATTCAACGGTCGCTGTTGCCGCAAAAGATGCCTGCCATCGCCGGCTATTCGCTGGCCTTCCGCTCCGATACCTGCTACGAGGTGGGCGGGGATTACCTGGACATTGTGGAGCAGCCGGACGGCAGCATTTTGATGGCCGTGGCCGATGTGGCAGGCAAGGGGATGGCTTCGGCGATCATGTCCACCAGCTTCCGGTCGGCCTTTCGGGCGATGGCGGCGGGCGGGCCTCCGCTGGACGAGCTGGCCGCGCGGATGAACCAGCATCACTGGGCAGAGGGCGAAGAGGCGCGGCGGCGTTATGTGACGGCCATCTTCCTGCGCCTCTATCCGGAGGCGGGCGAGATTGAGGTGGTCAACGCGGGACACAACCCCGGTTTCCTGGCGCAGCCGGGCGAGGCGCCGCGGCAGTTCGAGGCCGCCGGCACGCCGCTGGGACTGTTGCCGGGGATGCGCTACGCCAGCGAGCGGAGCGGGTTTGCGCCAGGGACGAGGCTCCTTTTTTACACCGACGGGCTGACCGAGGTCTTCCGGGGGGATGAAGAATTTGGTCCCGAACGGCTTTTGGATGCATTTTTGAAGTGCCCGGCACGCAAGTCGGATGGTATTCTCGATGCATTGTGGGCGGCTATCGGGGAATTCTCTGAAGGCGGGCCGCAGGGAGACGACATGACCGCACTGGCGCTTTGCCGCGGGGCAGGCCTGACGGAGACAGCTTCGTGAGCGAGTTGACACCAAACAGCGTGCCCAAGACAACCACGGTCGAGGTGCGTCTTCCCTCGCGGATGGGCTTCGAGAAGGTGGCCATGAGCACCGCGTCGGCAGTGGCCAAGCTGATGGGCTTTCGCGAGGACCGGATCGAGGATCTGAAGACGGCCGTGGCCGAGGCCTGCATCAACGCCATCGAGCACGGCAACCGGCTGAACGATAAGCTGAGCGTGGGCGTGGTGCTGTCGGCCGGCGCGGATTCACTGGAAGTGAAGGTAATCGACGACGGCACAGGCATGACCAAGCAGCCGGGCAATGTGCACAAGCCGGACATCGACCGCAAGATGCACGGCGAGGAAGGCCCGCGCGGGATGGGCATGTTCCTTATCCAGGCGCTGGTGGACGAGGCGGAGTGGGTGGCCGGCAGCGGGGGCAAGAGCAGTTATGTCCGGCTGGTCATCCGGCTCGATAAAGACGCGGAATAACCGAAGAGAATATGGAGACGATCGATCGTGCAGAGCGAAACCAAAACGCGCGTTGAGCAGCTTACTTCCCCGGCCGGGCATCCGGTCACTGTCCTGCGCTTCGAGGGCGACATCGCCAGCACCTCGAAGGACGCTGTTCTGGGCACCTATCAGGCGCTGCCGAAGGAAACCGTGCGGCTGGTGCTGCTGGATTTCAGCAAGGTGGATTACATCAACTCCAGCGGCATCGCCCTGGTGATTCAGATGATGATTGAGGCCTCGAACTCCGCCCAGATGATTTACGCCTTCGGGCTCTCGGCGCACTTCACCAAGGTCTTCACCATGGTGGGTATCACCAAATACGCCGGACTGTTCCCCGGCCAGGCGGAGGCGCTGGCGGCGCTGTAGAAGCTGATTCCCTTCCCCGGCTTGAGGTTCATGGCGTCGTTTTCTGATCCCTGACCCTAACCCCTGACCCCTGTGCCGCTACCGCGCCGCGGAGGCGTGGAGCAGTTGCGAGGCCAGCGAGCAGAGGCCCTGGCGGAAGACTTCGCGCACCGCTTCCGGGGTCCAAGCGGCAGCTTGCGGCCCGCCATGCGCCCCACCGTGCTTCTGGAGCAGGGTGGCCGTCTCCGCGGCGGTGAAGCCGGCCACGGCACGCAGCACGAAGACGGCGCGCATCTTTGCCGGCATGCTTTCCAGCCACTCCCGAACCCGGTCGTGCTCCGGGCCGGCAATCATATTCTCCAGCTCTTCGGTCGAAATGCCGGCCGCGGCCAGGTCATCGTCGTCGATACAGGCTGATGCCGGCTCCAGGCCCTCGGGCGCGGCCAGGCAGCCGGGGCTGCGCTGGGCGAGCAGATCCAGAGCCGCTGCGCCGAGCGCCCGCCGGCTGCTCTTGCGCGCCATTGTGCCATCCTCGCAAATGGAAACCTCGGTGTTGGCCACCGCCGTCTCCACCAGGCGCACGCTGGCTTCGCCTTCGCCCACCAGCATCGAAGCCATGCGATAGAGCTTTGCGGCAATCCGGTCAAAGACGTCGTCCAGCCCTTCCAGAGCCCTGGTGACCGTGGCTTCGTCCTTGGGCTGGCCGTCCAGCAGCCCATGCACCCGCGTGGAAAAGGCCTGGGCGCCGGAAATTGGCTGCGGCGGCGTCAGGCTGGCCGATTTCGATCTGTCGTGCGGCGCGTCGGGCATGAAAGGGTCTCCTTTCGCAAAGTTGAGGCAGACTGGCTCAGCTTCTATCCTGAACCCGCCGGGCCGGGCAGGTCAATGTAAACTCTCTTCCAACCCAAGATGATTCGGAAGGGAGAAGCTGATTCCAGCACAGTATTGTTCTGAAGCAGGGCGGTCCCACGCAGGAGCCTGGTTTCTGCTACACTGGTTCAAGCGCAATCGAGGGGCTAAACGCGCCAGGCCGCGCCCCAACGATACGCTCCTGCAACCCAAGTTCGGGGAGTGGCTCAGCCTGGTAGAGCACCTGGTTCGGGACCAGGGGGTCGGAGGTTCAAATCCTCTCTCCCCGACCAATCTTTTCAATGATTTACAGCTAATTTGGCGTCCTCCGAAAACGCCACTGTAGTCAAATTTGTAGCAATGAAAGCCTCCAAGTTCCATACACTTCAATTCCTGTGAACAACTCAGCTTGAATTTCCTGAATGACTTTCAGTCTCAGGAAGTTTTGGCGTCGCGTCGAAAAATTGATGCCGAGCGCGCCCAGGGGATGCTTCAACGAACACGGACCACACGACGAGGACAACTGAGGAGTTGTTCGTACGTGAGATGCGGTGCGGGAAACTCAATTTGGTCGCTTGTGAGCAATCCGTTCGGGCGCGGACAGTCGTAGACGCCATCCTTCATCTGGATGCGAATCCGCCGGAGATCGCGGTATTTCAAGGCAACCGGTCCGTGAACAACCTGGTTTAGCACCAGAGCATACTGACCCATCGGCACCAGCACGCCCTTACAATCCCAGAAACGCGGTGAGCGGGTCTTGGCTGGCAAGATGAAAAGAGATGTCGGAATCTTGGACTTGTCCGATTCGTGGCGCGGGCCATAGACGAAGATGGGTTCTTCGGAGTCGTTCAGGATGCTGCAATACATCCACGCGGGATGAAAACTCCTCGTCGGTCCCGACCAGAAGACAATAGGGGGTTGCGGCAGCACCACGAGTTCGAGCACTACGCCGCTACGTTCCGAATCTGCCCACTTCGCTTCCAGGGGTTGGAGGTTCAAATCCTATCTCCAAGACAATTATTTTTAATAATATACAGACGATCTGGCGTCCGCCGAAAACGCCACTGTAGTCAAATTTGAACAGTGAAAGTCTTCAAGTTCAACAAGCGGGAGATCCCGCAACCGAGGCGAGAACGTAAACCCAATGCCATGTGAAAATGCAATTGGCGCTATAGACCCTGAATTAGCCTCTCCAGTGGAACATCCAGGCTCAAAGCGAGCAAATACAGGTTTCTAAGGCCAATCTCCTTCTTGCCCAACTCCACATCAGAAATGTAATTCCGGCCAACGCCAGCATGCACGGACAGATAGGTCTGCGTCCAGCCCTTAGCCTGCCTGAGTTCTCGTATCCGGCGGCCGACCAAAACACAGATGTCCGTTGCCATCTCTAAAGTCTGGATGTACTCTATCGGAGACGTACCCCCTATAGAGGACAGAGGACTTTCTGGGGCGATGTGACAGTATACCCGGCAGAATAGGTGACCGAGTATACTCTTAAGAAACACAGAGTAAACATGTTACGCAATGAAAGAGGCACTGGATGAGAAATGGAAGACTGGCTGGACTCGCGCTTGTAGGGATTGTCCTCACACTGTCGGGCTGTGGCGGCGGAGGTAATGGAGGCGGTGGAATCACACCCCCAGCGTTCAGCATCACATCCGTGACCGCTGCCTGCTCTCCCTCTTCCATTCTCACCAGCCAGACATCGGCTTGTACGGCTGCGGTTGCAGGAACGGGCAGCTATAGCAGTTCCGTCACCTGGTCTGTCAGCCCATCAAGCATCGGAAGCATGAGCAGTACGGGCATCTTCACGCCGACAGGCGCGGGGACGGCGACGATCACGGCGACGTCTACTCAGGATGCCACGAAGTCCGGCTCGGCCACCGTGACTGTTACAGCCGCATCATCGATTTCCTCCGTGACTGCCTCCTGCTCTCCCGCTTCCATTCTCACCAGTCAAACCTCGACTTGCACGGCCACAGTAACCGGCATCGGAGCATTTAGTAATGCGGTCACTTGGTCGGCGACCGATGGCTCGATCACCACTTCTGGCGTTTTCACGCCGACAGCTTCGGGAACGGCGACGATCAAAGCAACTTCAACTCAGGATGGCACGAAGTATGGCAACACCTCAGTCACGGTCTCAACTCCGACAGTTCCTACCGTTTCCCAGTTTTCTCCAGCTTACCTTTGGACAGATTCCCCTGATTCCACAGTGA
>Ga0302278_10000803_pt1 | contig 39585 bp, 32 predicted proteins | sample III_Bog_N3_2_FD_194543 | JGI IMG/M metagenome (GOLD analysis project Ga0302278, IMG submission 194543) | Peat permafrost microbial communities from Stordalen Mire near Abisko, Sweden - III_Bog_N3_2 | ecosystem: Environmental > Terrestrial > Soil > Wetlands > Peat | place: Sweden: Abisko...
TTCACCTTCGTCTTGGTGGTTTCCGTGCTGATGCTTTTGATCAATCCCTATGGCTGGCGGCTCATCTGGAACCCGTTTGACATGCTGTTGAACCAGAAGCAGATGATGTCGATTGCGCAGGAGTGGCAGCCCCTGAGCCTGAACACCATTGCCGGCTATGCATCCTGGCTGACGATTGCTCTTTTTGTGGTTGCCAATTGCCTGCGCGGACGGAGATGGAAGATTTACGAGTTGGCGATTCTCTTCTTCGCCTTCTTTGAAGCCTTCAATCATGTGCGATTCACGTTTCTTGCGTGTCTTCTGGTGATTCCCATGCTTACCATGGATGTGGCACGCAGCTTTGCCGGGCCGCCCGACGAGAAAACCATTCCCGGAATGAACGCGTTGTTCGTCGCAGTCATACTCGGCGTGGCTGTTTTCTTCTTCCCGTCGGAAGCGCGCCTGCAGAAGAGCCTGGCCACACAATATCCATTGCAATCGATCGCGTACCTTCAGCCCGAGTGGCGTACCTTCAACCAGGATGCGATTGGCGGGATGATGGACTTTGATGGGAAACCCTCGTTTTACGACACGCGCTACGACACCTTCGAACACCACCACGTGCTTTCGGATTATCTCGGCGTGGTGCATCTGCTGAAACCGCTCAGCCTGTTTGACAAGTACCAGATCGACCACGCTTTGATCCACGCAAACACGCCGCTTTCACTCACTATGGAAGACGCTGTTGGGTGGCGGCTTGTGAAGCGGGAAGGTACGGGAGCCGACGTGTACGAGCTGTTTGAAAAAACGCCGGGCCCGGTACAGGACAAGCGGAAGTGCACCGCGGTTCCCGCCGGCTGATAGACTCTCTAGCGTGACCGAACAAGCCAAACCATCCGTCTTTCTGCTCGACACCATGTCGTTCATCTTTCGCGCGTATCACGCGATGCAGCGCAGCCGCCCCATGTCAACGCGCGGGGGATTGCCCACCGCGGCCATTTACGTTTTTGTGAACATGATCAAAAAGCTGCGGCAGGATTTTGCGCCGCTTTACTTTGCCGCGGTCTTCGACATGAGCGGCGAAGTTTTCCGCGACGAGCGTGCGCGCACCATGGGCCCGCTGCGGAAATGGGATAGCAAGACACAGAGCTTTATTGAAGTGAGCTATGAGGGATACAAGGCCAATCGCGAGGCCATGCCGGAGGATTTGCGCCGGCAGATTCCTTACATTCGCCGCTCGCTCGAGGCCTTGCGTATCCCCATTCTTGAGGCTCAAGGATTTGAAGCCGATGATGTGATTGGAACGCTTGCGCGCCAGGCCGCGGAGGATGCGCACGCGGTCTTCATCATCTCTGGCGACAAGGACATGATGCAACTGGTTACGACGCAGGTGAAAATTCTGAACCCGCAGAAAGACAACCTGATTCTCGATCCCGCCAAGGTGATGGAGACGCTGGGCGTTCCGCCGGAAAAAGTTGTTGACGTGATGGCGTTGCGCGGGGATTCGGTGGACAACATTCCGGGTGCGCCGGGGATTGGCGACAAAGGCAGCGTTGAACTGATTCTCGAATTCGGCAGCGTGGAGGCGGTGCTGGACCGCGCAGACGAAGTGAAGCGCAAAAGCTACCGCGAATCGCTGCAGCAGAATCGCGGAGCGGTGTTGCTGTCGAAGGAGTTGGTGACGATTGATTCGCATGTGCCGCTGGAGCTGAATCTCGCCGCCATGGAGACGCGGCAGCCGGACATTGAAGCGTGCCGCGAGCTTTTCACGGAGCTTGAATTTACTTCGATGCTGCGCGATCTTGCGCCGTCTGAAACTGGGCCGGAAATTGAATTGATTGTTGCGCCAACCGAGGAGCAGGTGGCAGCTTTCTATGCTGCGGCACGCGAGAGCGGGTTCGCCTTTGCGCTGGATGCCAAGGAGCCTGAGGCCGCGGAAGAAGACGAAGACGCCCAGCAGCCGATGAACTTCTCGCTGCTGGATGCGGTTGAGGAAGCGGAGAGGAAGACGCGCTCGAGCGTTGGTGTTTGCGCGCAGCAAGGAACTGCTCTGTGTCTTGCGCTCACGCCGGAGTTGCGCACGCTGCTTGAGGATGCCGCGGTTCCCAAACGTGTGCACGATTGGAAGCTGGCGCTGCATGTGCTGAGTGGGTTGGGAGTGAACCTGCGGGGCGCTGTGGACGACACTATGCTGCTTTCGTATGCGCTGAATCCTACGCATGCCACGCAAGCGCTGGCGGATGTGGCCGCGCGTCATGGACAGTGTGCGCCTTCGTCGCTTCCGGCCGCCGCGGCTGCTGTTCGTGCGTTGGTTCCGGTGCTGAAGGCGGAGGTGGACAAGACGCAGGTGGAGCGTGTGTATCGCGAGATCGATCTTCCGCTGGCGCCGGTGCTGTTTCGCATGGAGCAGGCCGGAGTGCGCATTGATAAGGCCGTGCTGGGAGGGCTCGCGACGCGGTTTGGTGATGAACTGGCGCGGGTGGGAGAGCGCATATTCGAGTTGGCGGGACAGCGATTCAATATCAATTCGCCGAAGCAGCTTGGCGTTGTGCTGTTCACACACCTGGGTTTGCCCGCGCCTGCTAGCCGCGGTAAGGGTAAGGCTGTCTCCACGGCGCAGGACGTGCTGGAGGCACTGGCCGCGCAACACGATGTGCCCAGGCTGGTGCTTGAATACCGCCATCTTTCCAAGCTCAAGTCGAATTACATTGACGCTCTGCCGTTGCTTGCCGATGCGGAGTCGCGCGTGCACACCACGTTTCAAGCCGCGGCTACGGCCACGGGGCGCTTATCGTCCGTGAACCCGAATCTGCAGAACATTCCTATCCGCACGGAACTGGGGCGCGAGATTCGCGCCGCATTTACTGCCGCACCGGGAATGCGATTGCTCTCAGCGGATTATTCGCAGATTGAGCTGCGCTTATTGGCGCATTTCAGCGGCGATCCGCTGCTGACGAAGGCGTACGCGGAGAACATCGACATTCACACCATGACGGCGAGCGAAGTGTTCGGCGTGGCGATTGAGAACATGGACAAGGAAACGCGCGGGCGCGCCAAGGCGGTGAACTTCGGCATTGTCTACGGTATTTCGGCGTTCGGGCTTGCCGCGCAACTGGGCATTCCGCAGTCTGAAGCGAAGGCATACATCGAGCGGTATTTTGCCCGCTACGAAGGAGTCAGGGCTTTTATCGATCGCACATTGGAGCAGACGCGCCGGGACGGTTCTGTGCGGACGCTGTTTGGGCGGGTGCGGCCGATTCCTGACATCGAGAGCCGCAACGGAAACCAGCGAGGATTTGCTGAGCGTACGGCCGTAAATACGCCGCTGCAAGGCACGGCCGCCGACCTGATCAAGCTGGCCATGATCGCGATTGACCGCAAGCTCACGGAGCGAAAGCTGAAGACACGGATGGTTCTGCAGGTGCATGACGAACTGCTCTTCGAGGTGCCGGTGGACGAGACTGCGGAGATTGAAGAGCTGGTTCGAACGGAAATGGAAGGCGTCGTGAGGCTGAAGGTTCCGCTGGTGGCGGATCTTGGGTTTGGGGCTAACTGGCGAGACCTGTGAAGCAGGGAACAGGGAACAGGGAACAGGGAATAGAAAAGCAAAAGCCAGCTCGCACGATTGTTGATTGGATTGAGCTAGGGTTCCCAGCAACCCTGGCTCGAAAATGCCTCTTTTTTGACTCGAACCGTTTGCGCCGCTAGTTTCTGCTCCTCGTCTTCGACAGGAGGCGCAGGATCTCAAGGTAGAGCCAGACCAGCGTGACCATGATGCCGAAGGCGCCGTACCACTCCATGTATTTGGGAGCCCCGTACTGCACACCGCGCTCGATAAAGTCGAAGTCGAGCACAAGGTTCAGCGCGGCGATGGCCACAACAAACAGGCTGAATCCGATGCTGATGGGGCTCGAATTGTTGATAGCTGCAAAGCGGATGCCAAACATGCTGAGCACCATCTCAAGCAAGTAGAACAACGCAATGCCGCCGGTGGCCGCGAAGATGCCCATGCGAAGTTTCTGCGTCACTTTAATCACGCCGGTTCGGTAAAGGAACAGCATCACGAAAAGCGTGCCGAAGGTCAGGCTTACCGCTTCGATGGCGATGCCTGGATAGCGCATTTCGAGCGCCGAAGAAAGGCCGCCGAGCACCAGTCCTTCCAGCAGCGCGTAGATCGGCGCGGTTACCGGAGACCATTCCTTTTTGAAGATGGTGATCATGGCAAAGATGAGTCCGCCGATCATTCCGCCGATCATCAACGGAGCCACATCCGAGAAATCGCGGGTCTGAAGGAACGTGTGCCAGGTCCACGCCGCGGTGGCGATGGCGCAGACCAGCAGGATGCCGGTCTTGTTCACGGTGCCGTTCAGCGACATGCGGTCGGCGGCGTCGACCATGCCGCCGTATCCGCCGCCGGAGAGGTTCCGGAACGTGTTTTCGCCAAGTGCGGGATTCGAAGTCTTCATTAGTGCCATGCGTTGTTCTCCGTGTCACTTGTGCGGTCAAATTACCCGAGCATTGGATGCCGCAATCTGCTGCTACAAGTTCAATTCTAATGCGAGAGCGGGCAGAATTCATCTTCTGACCTATTTGCCGGTTGGACGTTGTTTGAAGTTGGGGGCTCCGGCGGCCCAGGAATGGGACGATTCATTGAATGCGGCGGTTGATTCGGCGTAGGATGTGGGTGTTCAATCCCAAATGAATCTAGTTTGAAGGCAATCATGAACACACTTGCTGTTCTCATTGTTGTACTGTGCATTTACGCGCTGGCCTACCGCTATTACAGCGCGTTTCTGGCCGCCAAGGTACTGGTGTTGAATGATGCGCGCACTACGCCTGCGCACACTTACAAAGATGGGCAAAACTACTCGCCCACGCCGAAGTGGGTGCTGTTCGGGCATCATTTCGCGGCCATTGCCGGCGCGGGGCCGCTGGTGGGCCCTACGCTGGCAGCGCAGTTCGGATTCGCGCCAGGGCTCATCTGGCTGGTTTCGGGTGCTGTGATTGCCGGGGCGGTGCAGGACTTCACGGTGCTTGTCGCTTCGACGCGGCATAAGGGCAAATCGCTGGCAGAGGTTGCGCGCACGGAGATCAGTCCCTTCGCAGGCCTGGTGGCCATGATTGCAGTGCTCTTCATTCTGCTGGTGACGCTGGCGGGCCTCGGCATTGTGGTGGTGAATGCGCTGGCCGCGAGTCCGTGGGGCGTGTTCACCATTGGGATGACGATTCCCATCGCCATTGCGATGGGGCTCTACATGTTCAAGGGGCCCGGTGGAAAGATTCGAGTTGCAGTGCCGAGCATCGTTGGCGTGACGCTGCTGATGGCTGCGCTGGTGGGCGGCCACTTTGTGGCGGATTCGCCGGCGTCCGCGTTCTTCACCTTCAACGCACACCAGATTACATTGCTGCTGGCGGCTTATGGATTTATCGCATCCACATTGCCGGTGTGGCTGCTGCTAACTCCGCGCGATTATCTTTCCACCTACGTAAAGCTGGGCACTATTGTGGTGCTGATCATGGGAATCTTTCTGGTGCATCCGGATATTCAATTTCCGGCCACAACCAGCTTCATTCATGGCGGCGGCCCAATCATCGGCGGGAACCTGTTTCCATTTCTCTTTGTGACTATCGCCTGCGGAGCCATCTCCGGATTTCATTCGCTGGTTTCTTCCGGGACCACCTCGAAGATGCTGGACAAGGAAACCGACGCGCGCGTCATAGGCTATGGCGCCATGCTGGCTGAGTCGCTGGTGGGCGTGATGGCGCTGATTGCGGCCTGCTCCATGGCGCAGGGCGATTACTTCGCCATCAATACGCCGCCCGCAGTGTTTGCCAAGCTTGGACTGCACACGGTGAACCTGGATGCGATTTCGCGCGCGGTGGGCGAGAACCTGGCGGGACGAACCGGAGGCGCGGTTTCGCTGGCGGTGGGAATGGCGCAGATCTTCCGCGGATTGCCCGGCATGGACAAGCTGATTGGCTACTGGTATCACTACGCCATCATGTTTGAAGCGCTGTTCATTTTGACCACCGTGGACGCGGGCACGCGCGTGGCTCGCTATGTAATGCACGAGCTGCTGGGCAAGGTTTACAAGCCGCTGGGCAATCAGAAGTCGCTGCCGGCCGGTGCGCTGATTGCGGCATTGGTTGTGATGAGTTGGGGTTATCTCATTTACACGGGAAATATCTCCACGATCTGGCCGCTGTTTGGAACTGGCAACCAGTTGCTCGCCACCATTGCACTGGCGGTTGTTACCGTGTTCCTGGTGAACATGGGCAACGCGAAATATGCGTGGCTGACTGCGGTGCCGATGGCGTTTGTGGGGACGACGACGGTGACCGCGGGGATTCTTTCCATCCAAAGAATTTTCTGGCCATTGACGCACGTGGCGGGCAAGCAGTTTCAGGGGTATCTTGATTCAACGTTGATGGCCATCTTCATCATCGGCGTTGTTCTTGTGTTGGGCGATGCGGCGCTGCGGGTGTGGAAGACGCTGCATGGCGAGCCGATTCCGCAGGAGGCGTTTGGAGTCGAAGTACAGCCGGATGCGGTGAAGATGCGGTGCTGCTGAAAGTCGGTCACTCGCCGGAGTGAATGGCTTTGTGGCGGGCCACGTCGTCTCCGTCGCCCTTCTGCAGGCTGCGGAAAACAAATGTGGAGAGAATGGTCAGGGCGCCTAGCAGCAGGAATGCCTTGTGCAGCCCGCGGACGGCGGCGAGCGGGTTGGTGTGGGTCGAGCCGGGCAGGAAGTATGCGGTGGTTAAACCTGCGATGGCGACTCCGAAGCTGATGGACATTTGTTGTGTGGTGCTGGCAATGGAGCTTGCGTTGCTGGCTTCTGCTTCAGTGGTGTCAGCGAAGGCAAGCGTGTTCATGCTGGTGTATTGCAGCGACGAGAAGGCGCCATAAGCGAAGGCCAGCGACACGATGACCCAGATCGGTGTGCGGAGCCCGATGGTGGCGAATACCATCATCAGAATTCCGACGATGATGGTGTTTGAAATGAGCACTCCGCGATACCCGAGAGTATTGAGAATGCGCTTGAGCACCGCCTTGATGCCCATGGCTCCAAGCGCCTGCGGCATGATGAGGAGGCCGGACTGAATGGCTGTGTAGCCAAGGCCAAGCTGGTAAAGCAGCGGAAGTAAAAACGGGATGCCACCCATCCCGAGCCGCGAAAAGAAGCTGCCGCTGACCGCTGCGCGAAAAGTTCGAATGCGAAACAAGGGAAGGTTCAACAAGGGGAAGGGCACTCGGTGTCCGTGGATGACATAGCCGGCGAGCAGGATGATGGACAGTGCGAGCAGGCCCGCGACTTCGAACGCGCCCAGGGTGTGTTCGCCGAAGATTTCGAGCACGTAGGACAACAAGGCGATGCCGGAGCCGAAGAGAATCAGGCCTTCCACGTCAAGCGGATTTACGTGCTCTTCGCGGTAATTGGGGAGATGAAGATAGACCATGATGAGGCCGGCGATGCCGACAGGAATATTCAGGAAAAAGATATAGCGCCAGTGGAGATAACCAACAATGAGTCCGCCGGCGATGGGGCCGAGCATCGGAGCGACCAGCGCGGGAATGGAAATGAAGCTCATGGCGCTGAGCAATTCCGACTTGGAGAAGGCGCGCACGAGCGTGAGGCGGCCGACGGGGACCATCATGGCGCCGCCGCACCCTTGCAGGACACGGCAGGCAACCAGCACGTGGATGTTCGTGGAGATGCCGCATAGCAGCGAGCCAAGTGTGAAGAGCCCGATGGCCGAAGCAAAGACGCGCCGCGTCCCGAAGCGGTCAGCCATCCAGCCGCTGATGGGGATGAAGACGGCGAGCGAGAGCGTATAGCTGGCGAGAACCGCCTTCATGCTTAATGGGCCGACTTTCAGGGCGGCGGCGACGGCGGGAACAGCGGTGTTCAGAATGGTCGTATCCAGCGATTCCATGAACATCGCCACTGCCACCAGCCATGGCAACAGTCTCTTGCTGGTTGGAGAGAGAACCGCGTCTTCAATCGGGTTTGCGGGTTGAGGCGCGGGTGTCGCGCCGGCCGTTTGGGCGACGCTTTGCGCGGGAGGGTTGATTGGGCCGGCCGGCTCGAGCTGGGGTGGCATGCAGATCCTCCTGCGACTTCGATGTCGGCCAAATTGGCTGAGTTGCGTTGGTGGGACTTTGTTAAATGCCGAGTTCGGCGCGGATGGCTCCCGCGATGGCGTTGGCGTGCCGGCGCATCGCGTCTTCCGATTCTGCTTCGATCATGACTCTCGCGAGCGCTTCGGTGCCACTGTAACGAATGACAACCCTCCCTGAATCCCGCAACTCTTCCTCGGCGGCGTGGATTGCCGCGGCGACCGTGGGAATGGTTTCGAGCGGCTTCTTCTCGCGGACTTTCACGTTGACGATGACCTGCGGGAAGACTTTCAGGTCGGCTGTGAGTTCTTCGATGCTCTTTCCACTGCGGGCAATCAGATCGAGAAGGACCAGGGAAGTCAGGAGACCGTCGCCGGTGGTAGCGAGGTGCGGCAGCAGAATGTGGCCGGACTGCTCGCCCCCCAGCGCGGCATGGTGCGCAAGCATCTGCTCCAGCACGTAGCGGTCACCCACCGGGGCGCGCAACATGCGAATGCCGCTGCGCCGGAGAGCTGCTTCGAGGCCCATGTTGGACATGGTGGTGGCGACAACCAGGTCTCCGGTGAGCAGGCCGCGGGCTTTCAGGTCCCGTGCGGCAACCAGCAGAATGGCGTCACCGTTGGTCACGTTGCGATGCGTGCCCGCCAACATGCAGCGGTCGGCATCGCCGTCGAAGGTGAGGCCCAGGTCGGCTCCGCGCGCCGCCACTTCATTGGCAACATAACCTGGATGCAGTGCGCCGCAGCCGTCGTTGATATTGCGCCCATCGGGGCTGGTGTTGAGCAGGATGATTTTTGCTTGTCCATCGGCGTTCAGGCGCTTGAAAAGCTCCGGGGCAATGGCGGCGGCCGCACCGTTGGCGCAGTCGACCACAATGCTGAGCCCATCGAGTTTCAGCCCAGGAACGGAGTCGATGAGGAACTGGATGTAGTCGGCCTGCAGTTTGCTGTTGTCTTCGACCGGAGGCAGGTGCGCCGGATTTGGCTCCTCATGGATGGCTGCCGCGCGGCGGAGAATTTCCTCTTCCATGGCCAGTTCAACGGCGTCGGGGAGCTTGAAACCGTCCGCACCGAAGAGCTTGATTCCGTTGTCGGCAAAGGGATTGTGCGAGGCGGAGATGACGACGCCGGCCTGGAACCCATGGGTGCGGGCGAGGAAGGCAATGGCGGGGGTGGGGATAACGCCCGCGCTTTCCACTGTTGCGCCGGCAGCGCGCAGGCCCGCGGCCAGGGTTGCGGCAATCCACGGGCTGGACTCGCGCGAATCACGGCCAAGCAGGACCGCGGGCTGGGAATTCTGGCCACGGAGGGAGTGCGCCAACGCCAGTCCACAGGCGTAAATCGTGGTGGGGTCGAGAGGAAATTCGCCTGCGATGGCGCGAATGCCGTCGGTGCCGAAGAGTTTGCGGGTGGCGGATGCGGTCATGATCTCAATTCTTGTGTCGTTTGCGCGAAGTCGATTTCGGGTCGGCAGGTTTGGGGATCCCGGTGGATTCAACGGAACTTATGAATTCGCCGTCGGCCAGCCGGGTTCTGACCTTGTCGCCGGGAGCCAGTTGCGCGGCGGAGCGGATCAAGGCGCCTTCCGGCGTGAGCACCAGCGCGTATCCCCTGTCCAGGACAGCGAGCGGCGAGAGCGAATGGAGGCGCGCGTCGAGTGCGCCAAGGCGGACGGTGGACCGTTGCAGGGTGCGCTCAATGGAACGCTGCATCCGGGTGCGGCTGGCCTGAAGGCGTTCGCGCGCATGGGCGATGGACTGGCGTGGATTATGGTGGAGGACGGCGGCGGCGAGTCGGGCGACATGGCTTTGATGCTGCCGGAGTTGTGTTGCCAGCGCGGCTTCGAGACGGAAAGACAAATCGTCAAGCCGCTGGGCCGAGCGGTGCAGCAGCGTGGCGATGCGCGCCTCCGAACGGGCGACGGGCAAACGCGTGAGCCGCTGGCGCGCTTGCAGAAGCTGAAAGCCGGCCGCGCGGTCCAGGCGGTGAATCAGGTTTGCGACACGCTCCGCGATCTTGTGCTGGGCCTCGGTAATCAGCTCGGCGGCGGCAGAGGGGGTGGGAGCGCGCAGGTCGGCGGCAAAATCGGCAATGGTGAAATCTGTTTCGTGACCGACGGCGGAAACCACGGGCAGGCGCGAAGCGGCTATGGCGCGAGCCACGCGCTCGCTGTTGAATGCGGCCAGGTCTTCCAGCGATCCGCCGCCGCGGGCTAGGACGATGACGTCCACCTGCGGGGACTGGCCGTCGTCCGAACCGATGAGTCCCTCCTGATTGAGCTGGGCAATTGCGGATTCAATCTCGGCTGGCGCCGAATCGCCTTGAACGGAGACGGGAAGGATAAAGACATTGAGAGCGGAATGGCGGCGGGCGACGATGCTGAGGAAGTCGCGAATGACCGCGCCGGTAGGCGACGTGATGATGCCGACAGTGCGGGGGAACGCCGGCAGCGGCTGCTTGCGCTCTGCGTCAAAGAGGCCTTCGGACTTGAGGCGTTGCTTGAGCTGCTCGAAGGCTAGCTGGAGCGAGCCGGCGCCGACTGGCTCCATGGTTTCGGCAACCAACTGCATCTGACCGCGCTGTTCATAGATGCTAACCCGGCCGCGCACCAGCACGTGGAGTCCGTCCTCTGGGCGAAAGCGAAGCAGAATGGCCTGGCGGCGAAAAAGGACTACGGGGAGTTGCGCGTCGGCGTCTTTAAGCGTGAAGTAAACGTGCCCGGAGGGGGCGGGACGGAAGTTGGATATTTCTCCCTCGACCCAGACGTCGGCGTACTTCCGCTCTACCAATTCGCGGGCTTGGCCTACCAGCTCCCGCACAGGCCAGATGCGGCGGTTCGATTGCGGTTCCTCAAAGCTGAGGTCGAGCTGCGACGGGAGTGGATTGGACGGGGACATTCCCTCTGCAGTGTAATTGGTGCGGCCGAAAGCAGATTCTTCGCTCACCACCCCCGAACCAAAAAGCTTCGGGCCCCCGTTCGCTCAGACTGACTGTCTATCTTTTTGTTATGAACTTTCGATTCAGGACACTACTTGCGGGTTTCGATGTGGAAGCGCAGTTGAACGACAATCTCGGCCAGGCGGACGGAGGCGGCCGGATCGGCTTCAGAATGCTGTGAGCAGATGCTCTCCACTTCCCGGGCCAATACCGTGCCCTCCGGGAGACCAAAGGAGCCCAGAATTCCAGCCAGCTTGTGCGCCGCGGAGTTGACTTCTTCGCGATGTGCCTCGGAGAGAGCCCCGGCCGCGAGCGGCCCAACCGCGGAGTCCAGCACAGCTACACGATCGAACATCTGGGGCAGAAACTGACGCCAGAGTCGATCGAGCGCTTCGGCAAGGCCGGGTGGTTCAGGATTGCGTTGTGGATCTGTGCTCATGTCTTTTGACCTGTGAATGATAGATCGCTTTTACTCAGTTGCGGAGATTTCTTCTCGCGCATTTGCTGTGGATTTATTTCCAGCCCAAGGCATCGGCAATCTGTTTGGCAAGCGTCAATGGGTCAAACGGCTTGAAGAGAATGGCATTGACGCCAAGGTCGGCGAATCGGCGCTGGTCGTTGCTCTGCACCTTGGCCGTAAGCAGAATCACCGGTATATGGGCGGTGGCAGGATTCTTGCGGAGTTCGCGGAACGTTGTGGGGCCGTCCATCCCCGGCATCATCACGTCGAGAAGAACAGCGTCAGGTTGATGCTCGAGAGCCTTGATCAGGCCTTGTGCGCCGCTGTTTGCTGTCACTACGTCCCAGCCAGCCACGGTTTCAAGGCTGAGGGCGGCAACTTCGCGAATATCGTCTTCATCGTCAACAATCAGGATGCGGTGGGACATAGCGGAAAGTCCTCAGAACAACAAGGTTGCGGGTGAATGAGCCGGCAAGTTGGCTTGCTCATGGATTGGGAATCGTGGAGTGCGGTGGAGAAGCCTCTTCCAACTGCCGCGAACTTCGCAGCATGGTCAAAACCAGCGCTTCCAATTGTTGAGGCTGAACCCGCGCCTTGGTCAGAAAATGTGTGGGTCCGAGTGTGAGGTTATTGCGTTCTTCCGGTGAGAATTCGCGCGCGGAGTAAACCACCAGCGGCAGGCGGGCCAGGTTTTCGTGCTGCCGCAGCCAGTCCACCAGGTTGAATCCGTCGCCGTCAGGGAGGCCGATGTCCAGAACCAGCAGATGGGGTTGGAAGCTAAAGCACAAGTCGCGCGCCTGCTGAAGGGTGTGGGCGAGCCGAGTGTCGATTGTGTCGCGGGTAAACACATCGCCAATCACCCGCGCCAGGTCCACGTCGTCTTCAACTACCAGGACGCGGGCCTGCTCGCCAGGTCCGCACAAAACGCGCGCCAATTCGCTGAGCAGGGTGTCTTCCCTCATTGGTTGACCGACCCAGCCTTCCACTTCGCTGGAAGGGATCGCCGACCCCTTTGACGATTCTGGGCGGTTCTCAATGCTGAGCAGAACGATGGGTGTTTTTGCCTCGGGATCGAGCCGGCGCAGCATGGGCAGAATCTCCCAGCCGTTCATCCCATCAAGGGAAGTATCCAGCAGGATGGCTTCCACGCCCTTATGGGCCGCGGCCAGCGTTTCCTCAACCGTGTCCGTTTCCACTACGTGGTAGCCGTGGCGCTTCAATTGGGCGGCTATCTGGGGGCGGGTAGACCTGTTGGCGTCCGCCAGCAAAACTGTCCCCTGGCGTGGGTCCTGATCGAATTCGGGGCTTGCCGGCTCCAGACGCCCCGGCGGAACAGGCTGATACGGAAGAAAGACGCGGAAAGTGGAACCGCGAACCGGATTGCGCTCGGCCCAGATGCGTCCCGAATGTTGCAGAACGATGGTGCGGCAGATGGCCAGACCCAGACCGCTGCCCCCCTTTTGCCGGGAGTCAGAGGCGTCCACCTGCTGGAAACGGCCAAAGATCGCTTCCAGCTTGTCGGCGGGAATGCCGCGTCCCTGGTCAATCACGGACAGAGTGACGCCCTGTGCGCCGGGCCGCATCATCACGGAAATGGTGGAACTGGGCGGGGAAAACTTGACGGCGTTGGACAGAAGGTTGGTGAGCACCTGCAGCAGGCGGTCGGCGTCGGCGGCAATCTCCACCGTGGTTGTGTCATGGATCAGTTGCACGCCGGCCGCTTCGGCCACGGGAGCCATGCCATCGATGGCCTGGCGGACGACCTCCGCCAGTTGCACGGGACGGAAGGCAAGGGGTTCGCGTCCGCTCTGGATCCGTTCCAGATCGAGAATGTCGTTGATGAGGCGAACCAGGCGATCCGAATTGGTGAGCGCGATGCGGAACAGGTTCGCAGCTTTGTCGCCCATTTCACCCAGCATTCCGGAAGAGAGCAGCCCAAGCGCGCCGCGGATGGAGGTGAGCGGGGTGCGCAACTCGTGGCTGACGGTGGAGATGAATTCGTCTTTCAGGCGGTCGAGCGCATAGCGCTGACTGATGTCGCGGAAGCTGAGAACGGACCCGGAGAATCGGCCCTGGTCGAGAATCGGGGTAAGAAAATATTCTGCCGGGAATGAAGTGCCGTCGGCACGGAAGATGGCATCTTCCCCGGCTGCGGCCAGATGCAGGCTGGTGGCCCGCCGCAGTGCGCAGTCCTCGGCGCATTGCCGGCTGGCTGAGGCATTTCCGTGAAGTAAATCGTGCACGCCCTTTCCGGTGAGGCTGGTGGCTGCAGCGCCCAGCAAGCGGCACGCGGCGGGGTTGGCAAAGCTGACCTGTCCGTGCCGGTCGACGCCGAAGATGCCATCGGCAACCGAATTGAGCAGGATTTCCTGTTGCCGCGAGAGTTCCTCGGCGCGCCCCCGTTCGTGGGAACGGGCCAGCATCTGCCCCAGCGATGCGGCAACCGTCTCAACCGCGGCAACCGCCTCGCGGTCTTCACGGAGACAATAGTGGCAATAGAATTCCAGGACCGCCAGCACCTTGTTGCCCACCCGCACCGGCACAGCCCAGCCGGAGACCATCTCCTGTCGCCGGGCGGACTGGATCCGGGGCGTGAGCGGCACTGTAGCCAGGTCCGCAATCCAGATGGGGCGGCCATCGTTCCAGGCGCGGCCGGGCAATTCGATTCCTTTCGGCAGCTTGAGGCTCATGCTCTCGTGGATGAGAAACTCCGCCCGGCGGCCCGGCGCGCCCCAGGCTGTGGAGAACTCAAGCCGGTTTTCGTCGGCGTTGACCTCCCATTTCAAGGCCATATCCCAGCCCTGGGAAACACAAAGGGCTTCAAGAATGCGGGTGGACGCAACCTCCGGCGAGGTGTTTTCGCCCACAATCTGGCTCACCACGAGTTGCAGGGCCAGGCGGTGCTCGCGCTGCTTCTGCTGGGTCACATCGCGCAAGAGGCAACGCACCGCCAGGGGATTGCCGGCCTTTTGCCGTTGGCTCAGGCTCAACTCCAGTTCCAGCACCCGGCCGTCGGGGGTATGGTGGCGCAGGGGCGCGCGATCCACCACCTCGCCGTCCAAAGCGCGCCGGAAGAGGGCCGCCACTTCGCCGCGGCAGGCGGGCCCGAACAGCGCCTCAAAGGATTCCAGGGCAAGCAGCCCGGCGACATCCTGCCCGAAGCATCGCTTCCAGGTGGGATTCGCATAGAGGAACTGGCCGGAAGGACTGAGCGTCGCGATCATCTCGCTGGAGTTTTCGAAAAGATCGCGATACCGTTCCTGCGATTCACGCAACGCCTGTTCCTGTCGCATGGTGGCGCTCTGATCCAAAGCCACGGCTACCAGGCCTGTGAGCGCGCCCACTTCGTCGCGCATGGCGGAGATGTGCAGGGTGACCGGGAAGCAGGAACCATCCTTGTGCTTCAACTGGGTGTGAAAACTTGGCACCTGGCTGGGCGGAAGCGCACGTACGCATTCAAGGTATGCCTCCATCCCGTCCGCGGGATTGTCCGGGGAGCGTTTGGGAAGGTCGGAGATGCGCTGCAGTTCAGCAACAAGCCGTTCTCCCTCACCGGGAAGCAGGATCTCGCCTGCGCTGTCCATCGCGAGCAACTCGGAGGCATGATAGCCGAGCAGGCGCTCAGCGGCGGGATTCACGAAGGTAAACCGCCCGTCGAGCCCGGCAGCCATCACCATGGGGCCAGCCGAATCCAGCAGGGCCTTCAGTGGTTTTGATTCGTCCCCGCCCGAGCTGGAAGCGGGCTGATTGCGCAGTCGCATGCGCAGCGCAAGCAGGGCAGCCGCGATCCCGGCGCCTTCCGCGATGAACATCAAAAGGCCGTCGTATTGGGGCCCGCGGAGGAGGCGCGCCACAATCACTCCCGGCACCAGCCCGAAGAAAAGTCCGGCCACGATCGCCCAGAACCGGGACGAGTTGCCGCGCGCTGGCTGTGCGGATGCCTCGTTTCCGATTTTGCTGGTGTCGCTTTTCCCGTCCTGCATCATTCCCCCGGATTGGTGGCGCCAAGGTTCAGCCGTTGCCAAGCACGATTGATCGGCGATCTCAAAGAACGGCTAACCCTCAAGTAGGATCGTTTCCTTTACAACGCGCGGTAACGAAGTTCTAACCTCAGCCGGATGTGGGTAGTATATGCGTTTGTAACCTGCCTCACTAGCCAATTCGAATCGGTGTTACCGAGTTAGAAACGATTCGACAAATGATCTTTCAAACTTTATGAACATCCTCAATCGTATACTGTGGCCATGTTACGTCTTTCCCTGCTATCCCAGCGAGTACAAACTCCGCTTTTAGTGACCGGGCTTCTTCTTTGCCTCCTTGCCCGGCCAACCGCTGCCCACGCCTGGGGCAACGAAGGTCATCGCATGGTCAATAAGCTGGCGGCCAGCACGCTGCCCGCGGACGTTCCGGCCTTCCTGCGCTCTGAAGCGGCGGTCAACGAGATTGAGTACCTTGGCCCCGAGCCGGACCGCTGGCGGTCGAAGGCCGAGCCCGAATTGAGCGCGGTGCAGGCCTCGGAGCACTTCATTGACCTGGAGCCGGCAGACGCACTGGGTCCTTTGCCTCGCAATCGTCTGGATTTTGAGGCCAAGGTCTTTGCTGCCGGGCAGCGTCCGGAAAAAATCGGCTTGCAGCCCTGGGAGGCCACGGAAATATGGGAGCGCCTGAAGGCAGCGCTCCGCGAGTATCGCAACCTGCAAGCCGCAAAGCAAGACACCCGCGGAGTGGAAGCGGCGGCTCTGTTTTATGCCGGCTGGCTGGGCCATTATGTCGGCGATGCCTCCCAGCCGCTGCACACCACGGACAAATACAACGGCTGGGTGGGACCGAATCCGAACGGTTACACGACCGAACACCAGATTCACTGGCAGTTTGAGGGGCCGTTTGTGGCCGCCAACGAGCATGAATCCGAGGTGCGGGCGAAGATGACCCCTCCCAAAGCGATCGAGGGGGACATTTTCGACGCTTACGTTGCCTATCTGCGCCATACCGCAACCTACGTCGAGAAGGTTTACCAGTTGGAAAAGGCGGGAGGTTTTGTGGGTGCGGGATCGGCCGAGTCGCGGGAATTTACCGCGGAGCGGCTGGCAGCCGGAGCGTCGATGCTGCGCGACATGATTGATGCGGCATGGGTGGACAGCGCCAAGCCGGCGCCTGATCCTTACGCGGCCAAGTAGCCCTAGTCCGCGGCTTCGGCAGGCTGCGGCAGGGGAAACCGGCGCAGTACAAGCGTGAGCGACCAGGTCATGAACAGAACGGCGGGGATGGCGATGAGCAGCCACGCCAGCATCGCATGGGCAACGAGCCCGGCCAACTGCGTCAGTACCCTGGATGGAGGCGTGTGCAGCAGCGAGGCAGCCTGGGCCGCGCGAATGGGTCCGACGCTGAACAGCCATCCGCCGAGCCGGACAAATGGAACCACCAGCAAAAGCTGCAGTGGCATGGCCGCGTAATTTGCCGCCTGGATCGCGGGAAGATTCAGCCGGAGGGCAAGAGCGAGCGCAGCGCAGATCAGCGTGGGAATGCCGACCACCGGCACGCAGCCAATGGCGAATCCCAGGGCAAGGGTGAGCGCCAGGCGCCGGGGCGAGACTCCCTGGCGCAGCCAGACGGCCACCTTCCGCTTCATCCACTCAAGCGATCTCCTCATCAACAAGTCCACGATATTGGAATAGATGCTGAAAACAGGTAATCGGTGGATGAAACTCGGAAAAAGGAACCAGAATGAGCAGCAAAAAATCGCGGATCCTCTTTTGGAAAGAGGCGAGCGCTGCGCATTTTCCCGGTCCTTTTACTCCAGCATGGGAAGGATCATGGGCAGCAGCCGCTCGCAGAGGCGGGCCAGGCGTTGCTCAACATGTTGTCCGGCGTCGAAGACCTCCTCGTGGCTGAGAGGTTTCAGGCTCAAGCCGGCGGCGAGGTTGGTAATGCAGGAGATGCCCAGAACCTCAAGGCCCATGTGGCGGGCGACGATGGTCTCCGGCACCGTGGACATGCCCACCATGGTTGCGCCCAGGGCGCGGAAGGCGCGAATCTCAGCCGGCGTCTCAAAGCTGGGGCCGGTGACGGCAATGTAGATGCCATCCGACAAGTCGAATCCATCGGCCGAGGCGGCTTCCTGTGCCAGGTAGCGCAGGCGGCGCGAGTAGGCCTCGGTCATGTCAAAGAACCGCGACCCGAAGCTCGGCATGAAGCCGAAGCGCGGTTCATTCGGGCCGACGAGGGGGTTGAAGCCCATGAAGTTGATATGGTCGGTGATGGCCACGAGCTGCCCGATCTTGTAGCCTTCCTTGATCCCTCCAGCGGCGTTGGTCAGGATCACCGCTCGCAGGCCCAGCGCGCCCAGCACGCGCATGGGGAATGTAACTTCCTGCGGCGTGTAGCCTTCGTAGTAGTGGACGCGGCCCTGCATCACCAGCACGGGAACGCCGCCGAGCTTTCCAGCCACAATGCGTCCGGGGTGTCCGACGACGGTAGCCATGGGAAAGTGGGGGATTTCGGAGAAGGGAATTATGACTGCTTCGGTGACGGCATTTGCCAGCGCTCCCAGCCCAGAGCCGAGAACGATGCCGATGAGCGGTGAGAGCGGGTCGAGCTTGCTTTTTAGGAAAGCTGCGGCTTCGGCAACTTGGTCGTAATAGGTCATGGATGGGCCTCGCGGTGCGCTTTTTTGAGATTCTACAGGCTGCGCTTAGGATTGGGCATAGGGTTGAAAGGGGTGCTGAATCAATGTGCCGGAATATCAAGATGCTTTTCAACTTCGATCCACCGGTGACCGGCGAGGAGATTCAAGCCGCGTCGCTCCAGTTTGTGCGCAAGGTCAGCGGGTTCAATAAGCCATCGAAGGCGAACGAGGCTGCGTTTCTGGCGGCCGTGGATGAAATCGCTGCGGTTTCGGCCCGATTGCTCAACTCGCTCGAGACGAATGCTCCGGCAAGAAGCCGCGAAGAAGAAGCGGCGAAGGCGAGAGAGCGGAACGCGATTCGCTTCTCAACTACGAACTAAGAACTATGCACTTCGAACTCGGGACTGGGGAATCGATGAAAGAGATTGTTGCTGTCATTTTCGGGCTGGGGCTGGGGTGCAACGCGCTGCTGTTTGTGCCGCAGGTGCTCGCGGTTTGGCGCAAGAAGACAGACGAAGGAATTTCGCTGATCACCTTTGGCGGATTCAGCATTCTGCAGGCCATCGGCATTGTCCATGGCGTGTACCAGCGGGATTGGTCGCTGATTCTGGGCATGGCGGCAAGCTTGCTGACTTGCGGGTCGGTGACGGGGCTGACGATTTTTTATCGGGTGAAGAGGATGAGGGGAAAGAGACATTCTTGACGTGGGTTCGGTTCCGCACTACGGTGAGGGAATGAACCTGTCGGTGGAGATTCCGGACGATTTGGCGCGCAGCCTGGTTGCGGCGGGGGGCGATTTGCCGCGCAGGGTTCTGGAGACTCTGGCGCCGGAAGAGTACAAGAGCAGGCGGCTGAGCGAGCCTGAGCTTTGCCAGGTCTTGGGCTTTCCGACACGCTACGAGTTGGACGGTTTTCTCAAGCGCAACGAGGTCTGGATCGAGTACGACGCCGAAGACATCGCGCGTGAACGCGCCACGCTGGAACGCCTGGGGTTGTGAAGCGGATCGTGTTTGCTGATATGGGGTCGATCGTCGTGTCCCCGGGGCCTGAGGCACCCGCACCGCCGAAAAGCGCCGGAGTTGAGTTCATGCTCTCCCACCCTTTCCACGGTGAGGCTGTGGAAAGGATGGGGCACCCTCATTTTGGCTGGTTTAGGGCGGGCCACCCGCCAGCGGTGTTGAGATAAGGGCCTTCCGGCTGCAACTTGCTTTCCTCGGGACATTATCCCAAAAACATCCCTGCGATTGACGCGGAGATCAAGTTAGCCATGGTGCCGGCTAGCATGGCTCTTACCCCTAACTTCGCTAAGTCATTTCTGCGCTCGGGGACTAATGCTCCTATGCCGCCGATCTGCATGCCTATGGAGCCTAAGTTAGCGAACCCGCACAACGCGAAGGTTGCGATGGTGAAGGAGCGCGGATCAAGGTTCGCCTTCTGCGCGCCGAGCGCGATGTAGGCGATTACTTCATTCAGCGCCATGCGTGTACCCAGCAGGTTGCCGATGGCCAGGCAGTCTTTCCACGGCACGCCGATAAGCCATGCGACGGGCGCAAACAAGAAGCCAAGGATTTGCCCCAGCGAACCCGGCACCCACGGCACGCCGCCATGAACCCAGAGAAGAATGCTATCGAGCAGAGCCACCAGCGCCAGAAAGCTGATGAGCATGATGCCCACGTTCATGGCCAGCTTGCCGCCGTCGATGGTGCCGCGGGCAATGGCGCCAATCAGGTTTTCGTCCTTGTGCAGCTCGTCCTTGGGGATGACAACCTTGCCTTCGGTGGCCGGGATGCCGGTTTCAGGCACCAGCATTTTGGCCACCAGAATGGTTCCCGGAGAGGTCATGATGACCGCCGAGAGCAGGTGGCGCGCTTCCACGCCTTGAGAGATGTACATGGCCATGATGCCGCCGGAAACATGGGCCATGCCGCTGGTCATGATGACCATCAGCTCGCTGCGTGTGGCTTTCGATAGAAACGGCCGTATGGTCAGCGGCGCTTCGGTCTGTCCCATGAAGATGGATGCCGCCACGTTCATGCTTTCCGCGCCGCTGATGCGCATGGTCTTGAGCATGATCCAGGCCATGGCGCGAATGATGATCTGCATGAGGCCGATGTGGTAAAGCACGGCGAAGAATGCGGAGATGAAGATGATGGTGGGCAGCACCTGGAAGGCGAAAATCGAGCCGGACGTGGGCGCGATCAGCTTGCCGAATGCGCCGCCATTGGGGAGGCCGAGCTGGCCGAACAGGATCTGTGTGCCGGCAAAGGTGGCCGATAGCATGTTGTTGACCACGCCGCCGGCCCAGGTCATGGCGCGCTGCCCGTAGTCGAAGCGCAGCACCAGGAAAGCGAAGGTCACCTGCAGGCCGAGTCCCCAGGCCACGGTGCGCCAGCGTATGCGTCTGCGATCGGTTGAGCCGAGCCACGCTGCTAGCAGCACGGCGAGAATCCCCAGCAATCCGGTAAAGCGACCCAAGGTCCCTCCTTGAGGAACGGTGATCAGTTTTCAGTCATCAGTTGTCAGTGATCGGTCGACCGCGGTTGCGTTCTGATCCCGGCCTGTGATCTCAGAGAACTGTCTTGTATTCGATTACCTTATCGTATCCCGCACTTCGGCAGGAACTGGATTCTGTTCTATATTGTGATCGGACACAAGGAGACAGTCATGGATAGGTCAGCGATCTACGCGTTCATGGCTCGATGCCGCTGCGGAGTGCTTTCCAGCACGTCGAGCGACGGCACGCCACAGTCCGCACTGATGGGCATTGCGACAACGCCTGCGCTGGAGATCATCTTCGATACGAAGAGGTCGTCGCGAAAATATGTGAATCTGATTCAAAGACCGTCCTGCTCGTTTGTCGTGGGATGGGAAGGAGAGCAGACGGTCCAGTTTGAAGGAGCAGCGGTAGAGCCGCAGGGCGAGGAGTTGCGGAATTATCTGGAAACGTACTTTGCTGTATGGCCAGGCGGGCGGGCGCGCATGAGTTCCCCTGGCATCACGTTTTTTGTGGTGCGGCCTACCTGGATTCGATACTGCGACTATGACCAGAAGCCGCCGGTGATTGAAGAGTTGGTGTTTTGATCTTCAGGAATTGCGCATCGATGCAAGATAGGCTTCCGCCGTTTCGAGCGTGAAGAGGCGGCTGACCAACGGGACCGGCTCCGGAGCATTCTTGCTGATTGTGACCGCATCTTTCAGCAGCACGACGGGTTCAGCCAGCATTGTGTTTGTAGTCGCATAGAGCGTGGCGATCGGCTGGCCTTGCTCTACATGCGCGCCGCGCCGGGCGTGGAAGAGAATGCCGGCGTGCGGATCGACGGGCTCGCCGGCCTTCTCGCGTCCCGCGCCGGTGCGCTGCACGGCCCAGCCAATCTTAGTGGTGTCCATCTCCACGATGTACCCACTCTCCCAGGCCGTGAGCACCTGGGTTGCGCCGGGCTTGTGAAACTTAGGGTCGTCGAAAACGGTGGTGTCGCCACCCTGTGCGTCGATCATCTTGAAGAAGATCGCCAGAGCCGAGCCATCCTCCAGCGTCGCCTCGGCAAGTTGGCGGCCAATCTCTTCGCTTTGCGCCGCGCCGCCCAGGTAAATCATCCATCCGGCGAGGGTGAGCGACAGTTCTCGGAGATCTTCGCTTTCTTTTGGTCTTTTCCCGCGCAATAATTCCACGCACTCGACCAGTTCAATCCAGTTGCCGGCTGCCTTGCCCAGCGGCTGGGACATGTCCGTCATCAATGCCACGGTGCGTGTTCCGGCGGCTTCGGCTGTGGCCACCATCAAGGCGGCGAGGTACTCCGCGTCTTCCCGCTTACGCATAAATGCACCGGAGCCGGTTTTTACATCGAGGACCAGCGCGTCCAGGCCCGCCGCCAGCTTTTTGCTCAGAATGGAGGCGCAGATCAGACCGGGATTCTCGACTGTTCCCGTTCGATCGCGCAGTGCATACAGGACGCGGTCGGCGGGAACAAGCGACGGAGTCTGGCTCACAATCGAGGCGCCGCAGTTCATCAGGACTGTTTCAAATTCAGACAATGTCAGGGCTGTGCGGTAGCCAGGGATCGCTTCTAGCTTATCCAGCGTTCCGCCCGTGTGGCCGAGGGCCCTCCCGCTGATCATCGGGATCGCGACGCCGCAGGCCGCGGCAATGGGCGCCACCAGAAAGCTGGTCTTGTCTCCCACGCCGCCAGTGGAGTGCTTATCCACTGCGACCTTTCCGAGACGGGCGGGCGAGAACTTCTCGCCCGAATCGCGCATGGCCAGGGTCAATGCGCGGGTTTCATCCCGCGAAAGCCCGTTGAGCCATGCGGCCATGAGCCATGCGGAAAGCTGTTCCAGCGGGATTGATTCGGATGTCGCACCTGAAACCAGAAACTCGATCTCCCGCGGCTCCAGAGAGCCGCCGTCCCGTTTCTTGCGGATCAGGTCGATGGTGTGCAGGGGGGCGGACATGGCAGCTTGGGCCTCGTATTGGTGTCTTATGGGATTATCGCAAGCGCGGGCGGTGTCTCACGATTGCTTGACTTTTTTGACGTGGCGCGTCAATCTTGCCATAGTAATTCATGGCCGACTTGGGATTGCCGGAGGTTCCGCCCAAGTACCGTGACAAGCGGACAGAGCGTTTCGCAGCGGGCGAGCGCGTGAGGGAATTCGCGGCATTCAAGGACCAGGCGGAACGGCGTCTGGATCTTTTGGAAGCTGCGGTCAACCGGATCGACTTGATGCTGTTGCCAAGCAATCGTTTTGAGGCCCTGCGAGGCGACCGCAAGGGGCAATTCAGCATTCGCATCAACCGGCAATGGCGGGTGTGTTTTGAGTGGCCGGAGGGTCAGGAAAGGCCTTCCAACATTGAAATTGCCGACTACCATTCGTGAGGTTATGAGTATGGCGCGCGATCCGATCCATCCCGGGAGGTTTTTGGCTGACGAGCTGGAGGCTCTGGAAATGAGCGTTCCGGAGGTTGCCGAAGTTCTGCATGTTCCGGCGAACAGGATTTATCAACTCCTGAAGGGGCAGCGAGCGTTGACAGCGGACACGGCGCTGCGCTTGGGCCAGTGGCTGGGCACTTCGGCGGAGATGTGGCTGAATCTGCAGAAGCTTTACGAGTTGCGGCTCGCCGAGCAGCAGGCTGGCGAGAAGATAAAGAGGACGGTTGTCAGGCGGGCGACGGTACAGGCGGCATAATAAAAGACCGTTTATTTAGGATGTCCTTCGGCATCGTAATTTGATGCATCAACGCTAAGCCATGTAGCCCGTGCAAAAGGCCTTCCATTTATCAGATATGGTTTGAATTTATATTTACGTACGGCGTCGAGTACCGCTTGCTGAAGCATGCGCGGACCGGAAAGAATCATTGGATGGCGAACAATGCCGTCCTTGGAAATCTCAATTCCAACAACGACCGTACCTGAAATGCGAGCTTCCATGCCGCGATGGTTCCAGGCCAATTCCTCTTTGTGAGTGATTAGAGTTTCAGCAACTTCTGGCGAAATCATACCGTTGACTTCGTCCAGCAGGAGTTGTTGGTGGAAGGTTCGCCACTGGCGCTGAAAGGCAGCTTCTATCTGGGCAGATAGGCTTGTTGCGACGAGGGTGGATAAAACAAGAAAACAGATCTTTGCCTTCATCAAAATAAAGTGTTTCGTTTTTCGCTTTTTGAGGGCTATTTTGCCTTCATCTCGAACGTCAGCGGCAGCAGGTCGCCGAAGGGCATAACTCGTTGCCCGTCCGCCACGGGAAAGACGACTGGCGTGTCTGGGAGCGTGAATTCGGCCAGCACCTGCCGGCAGGCTCCGCACGGGGGGCTTGCCGCGTTGTTCAGGTTGGCGACGGCGACGGCCTCGATACGAATTGCAGGGCCGAAGCGGGAGACAGCAGCGACCAGGGCGGACCGCTCGGCGCAAATCGTGAGCCCGTAGCTGACGTTTTCAACATTTGTGCCGGTGACGATCTGGCCATTGGTGAGCTTGAGGGCGGCGCCGACGCGAAAGTGGGAATAAGGCGAGTAGGAGTGCTCCGCGGCCTGCTGCGCCTGGGCGTACAGGTCGTCAAGCGCCGGACGTGATTCATTCATCAAGGTCAATGGGCCCCCTTGCGCACTGGGTGAAATTCGAGGCTACTGCATTTCCTGCTTCGATGTATAGCCTCGCAACGTCTCCCGTGCGGAGATCGGATTCCATTGCCGGCGCGAATGTTCCTTCCTCAAGTCGAGCCGCTTCCTTCCGATAAAGACTTTGAGCGCTCCTTGTGCCGGGGTTCCCACCCGCAATTGGGCAGATGAGTGAAAGCAATGGCGATGGATGAATTGACGAGGGAGTTCCTGATTGAGAGCCAGGAAGGGCTGGACCGCATGGAGCGGTGCCTGACTGAATTGGAAGAGCGGCCCGAGGATGCGGGTCTGATCGGAGAGATCTTTCGTGCGGTTCACACCATCAAGGGAACCACGGGATTTCTTGGATTCACGCGCCTGGAGAAACTGGCCCACGCCGGCGAGAACCTGCTCGGCCTGTTGCGGGAAGGCAAGCTCACGGCGGACCGTCCGACCGTCACCGGCCTTCTGGAACTGCTGGACGGCCTGCGTTCCATTCTCAAGTCCATCGAGACCCAGGAGAACGAAGGCGAGGGCGGCGACGCGGTACTGATTGGCCGTCTTGAGGTGTTGCAGGCGCCGCGGGGGGCGGAACAGACTGGACCCTCCGAGATGCATATTCCCGCTCGGGCGAGTGCGGCGGCCGGAACCAAGCCGCGTGATCGCGCGAAGGCATCCGCAGCTGCCCCGGTTCTCCCCTCGCCAACTATTCCGGCTCCTCCCCCCACCGCAGAGCCCGCTGCCGCGCCCCCTCCTCCGCCGGCTCCGGAGCCGGAACAGGCGGCCGTCCCGTCGAAGAGCCCAGGCGCGGCAGGCGGGACGGCCGTTGAAAGCACGCTGCGGGTGGATGTAACCCTGCTGAACCGGATGATGAACCTGGTGGGCGAACTGGTGCTGACGCGCAACCAGGTGCTGCAGGCTACGGCGGCCGACCCCAACATGACGCTGCTCTCCCGCCGTCTGGACATGGTGACCGCGGACCTGCGCGAGAGCGTGATGAAGGCGCGCATGCAGCCGGTTTCGAACATCTTCTCGAAGATGCCGCGCATTGTGCGCGATCTCTCCCAGTCGCTGGGCAGGAAGGTGCGGCTGCAACTGGTGGGCCAGGAAACGGAGCTGGACAAGAGCCTGCTTGAGGCCATCAAAGATCCTCTCACGCATGCGGTGCGGAACTCGCTCGACCATGGCATTGAGCCGCCGGAAGTGCGCGCGGCGGCGGGCAAGGATCCCGAAGGCACGCTCCAGTTGCGCGCCAGCCACGAGGGCAGCCACGTGGTCATCGAGGTCTCCGACGACGGAGCCGGCATCGCTGTTGAGAAGGTGCGGCAGAAGGCCATTGAGCGGGGTGTGATTACGCCCGAGCGTGCCGCGCACCTGGCCGAGCGCGAACTTCTGCAACTGGTCTTCCTTCCAGGCTTTTCAACCGCTGCTGCCGTGACCAACGTGAGCGGCCGGGGGGTGGGCATGGACGTGGTCCGCACCAACGTGGAGAAGATCGGCGGAAAGGTCGAAATCGACTCGCGCCCCGGCAAGGGAACCACCCTCCGGCTGCGCATTCCGCTGACCCTGGCCATCATTCCCGCGCTGATTGTTCACAGCGTGAAGCAGAGCTTCGCGCTGCCCCAGGGCGCGCTCTCTGAGCTGGTGCACATTCCTCCGGAGCAGGCTGCCAAGGCGATCGAGTGGATTGAGGGCGCGCCGCTCCACCGCCTGCGCGGCAAACTGCTGCCGCTGGTGTTTCTCGATCGTCTGCTGATGCCCGAAATTGAGCACCAGGCAACCACGGATCGCGACAACTTCATCGCGGTTCTGAATGCCGACGGACGGCAGTTTGGTCTGGTTGTCGATGGCCTGGCCGATCCGGAAGAGATTGTTGTGAAGCCGCTGTCGTCGGTGCTCAAGAGCATTGGCCTCTATTCGGGCGCCACCGTGCTCGGCAATGCCGATCTGGCGCTGATTCTCGATCCCGGCGCCATCGCTCTGAGAGCGGGGGTGACCATGAGCGGGGAAGATGAGGCGGAACACGCGGCGGAAGCCGAGGCTGAAGCCGCCCAGACGGCGAGCCTTGAGTATCTCCTGGTGGAGACGGCGGGGCGCAACGCCGCGGTGCCGTTGAAGGATGTGCTGCGTATTGAGCAGCTTCCATTCTCGCGTATTGAGTACATCGGTTACCGGCCGGTGCTCAACTTCGATGGACAGTTGTTGCCGATCGAGGATGCGGGCGGGATTCTGGCTGCGGCCCAGGGCGATCCATCCCTTGCCGACGCCAACCTGATCGTGGTTGTTTGCCGCGAGGGGAACCGCCAGGTGGGCATTGCCGTTTCGCATGTACTGGATGTGGCCGCGGGGTCTGACCTTTTCGAGGCCGGCAGCAGTCATCGGGCGGGCGGGGTCACGCTGCTGAAGCAGCGGGTCACGGGAGTCGTCGATCTGGGTGGCGTGGAGCCGCTTCCCGTCACGGAGACCGCGGTTGAAGAATGGGTGGAGGCAGTGCGATGAGTCAAACGCAGAGTGAAGGCAGAGGCCGCAAAAAGGCCAAGGCTACGCTGGTGGAAATGTGTTCAGTTCGCCTTGGGCAGGGGATGTACGCTTTGCCGATCAGCCACATTCTTGAAATTGTGGGCTCAGCCAGGCCGCAACCGATTCCCCTGGCGCCCCGCTTTGTCGGTGGCCTGGTTCACTATCGCGGCGACGTGCTGACCACGGTAAGCATGAGGTATCTGCTGGGAATGCCGCCCAGGGAAGGGCCGCAGGACATTCTTGTTCTGGAGGCCGCGGGCGGCTGTTTCGGTCTGCTGGTCGACTCGGTATGCGAGGTGTTGACCGTTTCGACTGAGGATTATGAGCCCAATCCTTCCATTCTCAACGAGCGCCACAGGGCGTTGTTTGCCGGCGCCTACAAGCTCAAGGAAACCCTGCTGGTCATGCTCGATCCGGAGCGGCTCGATCCCATGCGGCTGGATGCGAGCCAGGCTGCGAGCCAGGCTGCCTGACCTTCATTTGAGCGGAGACGGACCATGCGAGCACTCATTGTCGACGATTCCCGGTTTGTAAGAACCATCCTGCGCGGCATGCTGGAAACGAAGGGAATTGAATGCGAGGAAGCGGCTGACGGGCAGGCAGGCATGGACCGGCTGCAGGCCGGCGCGCCGTTCGATCTGGCCCTCGTGGATTGGAACATGCCGGTGATGGACGGCTTTGCGATGTTGAAGCAACTCCGCGCCGAAGGATTCGCCTCGGTAAAGGTGATGATGGTAACGACCGAAGCGGAAAACGACTTCATTATCCGGGCTCTTAATGCCGGCGCCGACGAATACATGATGAAGCCATTCGATGGGGAGGCGTTGACAGAGAAGCTGGCTCTGCTCGGCCTGGCGGAGGACTGAAGCATGGCAGTTGGGGAGCGAACGCGGATTCTGATTGTCGACGACTCGGTTGTAATGCGGAGCCTGCTGCGGACGGTGGTGACCACGGACGCGCGGCTTGAAGTGGTGGCAAGCGCGGCGGACGGCGCATCGGCATTGACTGAAATAGAGTCCGCCAGGCCGGACCTGGTTCTTCTGGATGTGGAGATGCCCGTCATGGACGGGCTGGCAACTCTGAGGGAGTTGCGGACGCGGGGGCACAACATGCCGGTGATCATGTGCAGTTCGCTTACCCAGCGCGGCGCCCGCGTCACCATCGAAGCGCTGGCATCCGGCGCTTCAGACTACGTCGCCAAGCCCGCCGGCCAATCCGGTCGCGAAGCCGCGGTCCAGGCCCTGGCCAGGGATCTGCTTCCCAAGATTCGCGCCCTTGCCGGCTCCGGTCAGGTCAGCCGTCCGTCGCAGCCCGTCCTTGCGCCTTTTGTGCCCGGTGTCTCGCGCACTGCTCTGCCTGTCCCTGCGTTCAAACCCCAGCCCTTCTCCTCCATTCCCACTGTGCTGCTGATCGGTGTTTCCACGGGCGGTCCAGCGGCCCTTGACCGGATTCTTCCCACGTTGCCGGCCAGTTTTCCTCTGCCGGTGCTGATCGTACAGCACATGCCGGAAGTGTTTACCCGCCTGCTTGCCGAGCGTCTGAACGGCCGGTGTTCGTTGCGGGTTCGCGAAGCGGAGGAAGGCGATGCGGTGCGCTCTGGCCACATCTTGATCGCGCGTGGAAACTGGCATTTGGAAGTGCGTGCGCCCGCGCGTGCCGCCAAGCCGCTCGCCCCGCACGCGATTCCCACGCTGCACCTGAACCAGGGCCCGCCTGAGAATCATTGCCGCCCTGCGGTCGATGTGTTGTTCCGGTCTGCCGTTGAGGTCTACGGGTCCGCGGTGCTGGGGGTCGTGCTCACCGGCATGGGCTCCGACGGATTAATTGGCTGCCGCATGATTCGCGAGGCTGGCGGCAGCGTGCTGGCCCAGGACCAGCCCACCAGCACGGTTTGGGGCATGCCCGGAGCCGTAGCCAATGCGGGGCTGGCACACAAGGTTCTCCCGCTCGATTTGATTGGCCCGGAAATATGCCGGATTGCTGCCCGGACTTCAACCGAGGCCCGCGGGCTTCAAAGATTGGCGGTGTAGCCGTGCTTTCCTCTGTCAGCGTTGACTACGGCTTTCTGCGTCAAGTGGTCTTCGGGATATCGCAGAATGTGCTGGATCCTGGGCGCGATTACCTCTTCGATACCCGTCTCACCCGGCTCCTGCGCAACCAGGGCATGGCCCAACTGGATGAATTGGTTCACCGCCTGCGAACAAGGAGGGATCCCGACCTCGAACGCGCCATCGCCGAGGCGATGACCATCAACGAGACCAGCTTCTTTCGCGATAGCCGCCCCTTTGAACTGCTGCGCACCGACCTGCTGCCAAGACTCGTGGAAGCTCGCCGCAACCAGCGCTCTTTGCGTTTCTGGAGCGCGGCCTGTTCCACCGGGCAGGAGGCCTACAGCCTGGGCATGATGATGCTCGAACATTTTCCCCTGCTGTCCGGGTGGAAATTCGCTATCGAAGGCACCGACATCTGCGCGGAAGTGGTGGAAAAGGCAAACGCCGGCTGCTATCACCGGATCGAGATGAATCGCGGTCTTCCCGCGCGCTTTATTGTGCGCTACTTCGATCACCACGGCGAAGACTGGGTGGTAAAGCAGGATGTGAAGAAGATGTGCACCTTCCGCCAGGCTAACCTCTGCGGCCCGCAGTTTCCCTTCCAGCGGACCAGCGACCGCTTCGACGTGATCTTCCTGCGCAACGTCATGCTCTATTTCTCCCAGGAGACGCGCCGCGCTCTGCTCAGCAATATTCATCGCATCCTGGCGCCGGATGGGATTCTCTTTCTCGGCTCCAGCGAGCAACCCGCCGATCCGTCAATCTGGACCTCGTTTCTGGCCGGAGGCACCTGCCATTACAAACCGAAAGGCGAAAAGACAGGGACCAGGGAATAGGAAATAGTCCCCCACCGGCGTTGCCCACCCCGCGCATGAAACTGTGCCCCATTCATCGCGCTTTTTGCGATGAGTGGGATCGCACGCACTTCGTGATTCTTCTTTTTCTGTTGAACTTGGCCGGGTGGCGCTGGAGATGCGGCAATCTACAGGAACCGCCATCGCCCTTAACACTGCAGCTTTAGATCAAGAATTACGGAGGGAGCAGGGGGTTTGAACCCCCTGAAAGAGGTCGAATTTAGGAGGCCTTTAGGCCCGGGCCTTTGCCAGCGTGATATTTCCAGGGCTTTGTATCAGGGCACGACTTCAGCCGTGCCGAAAACGCCGCAAAATGAACGCGGGCTTTAGCCCCTGCCAAAGCCCGCTGTAGCCGGGTGCCGGGGGCACCCTCAACTTGATAGGATTTCTCTGAGACCGGGGCCACCCGCCAGGTTCAAGCCAGCAACGCCGAGGTGGAAATTCCGTTCAAGTAAGCCTGCCCTTATTGAGTCTTCTTCAAGATCTCTAAATTATACTTATGCAACTTACCGAGTTCGTCATAATCCAAAATCTGGATGAAACTTGAATTGGCAAATTTGCCGTGTAGCACAGTTCCTGGAGGCCATGTGTGGCACTGACGCAAACCATGATTCTCCACGGAATAGGACCACTGATCGTCTTTAACCCACATGAAGCACCCAGAGGTCGGCACAACAGATGCTGTCTGCACCGTAAAATTCAACGGATAATCCGAGAGCTTCTCTTCGGCCTGCGCTACTGGCATAAGTGCCAATAACACTGTTGTAATTGTCAACCACAGCCAGGTTCTCCTCATTGTCTTTCTCTCTTTCTGATCGAGCAAAAATCTCCCACGTCCCCTCAAAGCTGATGTGCCAGCCCGGGTGCGCTCTGACCGGATGATAATCTCCCGGGCGGGTGGCCTCGGTCTCCAACCACAACGAGGGACCGGGGCACCCTCAACTTGATCATGTGCGGTACGAGACCAGGGCCACCCCCCTCAGTCACTGGGATGTTTATAGCGCTCTCTTTTCTTGAATTCCTCATTCCATTGCTCGAAATCTGCAATGTGCGGTTGCAGCGTAATCAGGATCGGCCAGTATCGCAGGGTTTCACGGGTACGCTTGATTGGGAAGTCGCGGACATCGCGCCGCGCAACATAAATAAAATAACCCGCCTTCACGGATCGATACCGCTTACAGTAATCTTGCAACTTCTGCCAGTCCTTCTCGGCTTTCTTCCGATTGAATCTTCCGGTGTCTTTTAATTCAATCCAAATGCGGGGATGATCGCCCTTCCAAATAAGTACATCCGGAACGACGTTGACATCTACATCTTTAAGACGTGGCTCGCAAGTGACGCAATACCCCATTGTTGGATCGGCCAGCAACCGAACCTTCTCAATGAGCAAGTGCGCGACTGCGGTACGTAATCCTGCTTCGGCTAGAATCTCGAAACGCCGATATCGCCGAACCAGTTCATTGCGAAACGAGTCACTGTGCAGGTATTCTTTAATCTCGCGTGTCACGCTCACGTGATCCTCCAGGGGCTGGAAGCAAGACGAATCATACCACGCTCCAAGTGACTCAGGGCGGGTGGCGCCGGTCCCGATGCTCTTCCAAACCACCCCACCAGTGCCCCCGGTCCCTCGCTTTTGGGGACCGGGGAAAGCACAAGCCTCAACCCGCTCAAAGTGGACAGCTACAAACCCTCTGCGAGCGAATAGCGAGCGTCTGCCCCACCGCAGGTGGTGGTTGCAGATAATTAACGGCCTCCGGCGCACAATGGGAATAGGCAGAACAAGCGCAGAAAAACGTCAGCGCCCCGGAGCGTAAAACCATGAGGAATAAGGCCAAACACAACGTAATTCGCGACGCGAAAACCCGCCTGCAGCCAGCAATGGACCCTTTCAAACCCCACAAAATGGAGAAAAATGTCCGGCTCCAGGCCAGCGTTTCAAGGATGGAAGCTTCGTGCAACTAACTGAACAGGAAGGTACTTACCAAAAACGTAGCGCCCAAAAACCCGGTTCGAACGGGCTCGATTTCGGCCTTGTGAGACTGTGGAGCCAATCAACCCATCTGGTTTCAATCGCTTAGCGAGTCAAATCCCACAGTTCCACAGAAAATTCCCAATTCTGTGAAACTGTGAAGCCTCCACCAACCATAACGGAATCAATAGATTACAGCGCAGAGCAAAAACACGCCACAGCCACTTTGATCCCGTGTAACTGTGCCGCTCGGCTAAGCATTCAGTAGTTTTTCCACCTCGGCCTGCAAGCGTGCCGTGATGGCCGTTTCCGACTCCAGCGGTGAGAACCGGATGGGCGTTCCAACGCGCACCTCGATCTTGCCCGAACGGAACCACGCCAGCCGCTTCGCCCTCAACTCCCCCAGCCCGCGCAACGCCATGGGCAGCACCGCCGCGCTGGACTGCTTCGCGAGCAACCCGATCCCGGGCCGGAATTTCGCTATCTTTCCCTCGGACGACCGAGCGCCCTCCGGGAACACGAGCACGTTGAAGCCGCGGTCCAGAGCCTCTCCTGTGTGAGCAAAGCTGGACTGGAAATCCCGCAGCCTGGGCAGAGGAAAGACGTTGAAGAACTCCGTCAAGAGCAGGTAGCTCGCGGGTCCAAACAAGTTGAAGTGGCCATACCTCGGGCCGGGGTCGGGAATGCGGAAGTGGCGGAAATCCTCCAGCATCTCACCGGACATGGCAATCGCCACCCGCCGCCGCATGGGTCCGGGCAAGGCGTAGAGCAGCAGGGCAGCGTCGAATGCCGTTACGTGGTTTGCGACGATCAGCATTGGTTCTTCCGTCTCCGCGCTCGCCGGGACTGCGCCGGCAACCGCAGGTTTCGCCAGCAGCCAGGTGAGTGGGTGGATCACCGCTTCGCCGAATGCCGAGCGAAGCCAGCGCATCGGCGGCCACCACGGCCAATGCGGGTAAAGATACTTCGCTGCTTGGGCAGCTACGGGTTGCGACGGCTCGCGAACCGGCGCAGCATCGCGACTCTCCGCGCGCTCGCTTGCGATTCCACTCTCCTGAGCCGGCGGCTCTCGCCGCGTTTGCTCCTCCTCAGGGGGTTCGTCTGACGCTCTAGTTCCGCCCAGTAACTGCCGCAGTTGGCCGAGGGTCTGCGCCTCCTCCAGTTTTCCGCCCTGGGGCGCCAGGCCCAGCCGTTCTTCAATGGCGGCGGCCAGTTGCACACGTCCCAGGCTGTCCAGGTGCAGGTCTTCGGTCAGGCGCAGTTCGTCGCCCACGCCTGAAGGAGCTTCCCCCGTGATCTGCGCGATCAGAGCGAGAAGCCAGTCCGTTGAAGCGGCAAAGGTGCCTGTCCCCGGAGCACCGGCCGTGTCCGTCTGGGCTGTCGCGGCTGCGGATTGAATCTTCGTCAACCACTCGGCCACAGCTTTGCGCCGCACCTTTCCCGTGGACGTGCGCGGCAGGTCCGGCTCCGGCCACAGCACCCAGCGCCGCACCCGCTGAAATTCCGCAAGCCGCGTGTTGGCCTGCTCGACGGCCTTCGCGGCCTCCGCGCCTGTTCCGCGAAAAGCAATCACCGCGCAGGGCTCCGGCCCACTTGCGGTCTCCATCGGAACCACCGCCGATGCTGTCACACCCGGTGACTGATCGATCGCCGCTTCCAGGTCTTCAGGATGCAGATTGAGCCCCGAAGCGGTCACGATGACCTCGCTTTTGCGGCCGAGGAAACGCAACTCACCGGTTGTCTGCTGCTCTGCAATGTCGCCGGTCGCCAGCCACTCATCGCCGCGCGCATGCAACTCGCCACCCGACCATGTCGCTCCGGAGATGGATGCGCCCCGCACCAGCACCTCGCCGTCAGGACCCAGCTTTACTTCTCGCCCCGCCAAAGGTTTGCCGATTGTCCCCCGGGCCACGTGGAAAGGATGGTTCAAGGTAATGAGCGCGGTGGATTCCGTCATGCCATAACCTTGCACCACAACCAGGCCCACTGCATTCCAGAACTTTTCAAGAGGCGCAGGCAGAGCGCCGCCGCCAGAGATGAGCGCCCAGAACTTCAGGCCGAAAGCGCCGTGCACATCGCGAAACCGCCACCAGCGCAGCCAGATGGGCATCTTTTTGCCGGTCCCTTTGAGCCCTTCTGCGCGCTCCGCCAGGCCGGGCAAAGCCGATTCCAGGTGCATTCGCAGCAGCGCCAGCACTCTGGGCACCGCAGCCAGCACGGAGATGCGCTCCCGCCGGATGGTCTCTACCAGCCTCGGCGCCACCAGACGGCTCTCAAAATGCAATTCGGCCCGGTAAATGTGAGGCACCCACAGCCCCATGGTTTGGCCAAACACATGGCTCAAGGGAAGCGTGTGCAGAATCCGCAGCGGATGAATTAGCTTTTCGTAGCGCAGGTACGGCTGCGACGCGCCTTCGATTGGCCCTATGCTGGCCAGCACATTGCCGTGGGTCAGCACGATTCCCTTGGGATCGCCCGTGGTGCCGGAAGTGAACAGGATCTGAAGCGGCGTCTCCGCCGAGAGCCCTGGAACTGGACCAGCTTCTTCGGCAGGCAGGTGCGTGAGCCAGTCCTCAAGGAAGATTTGAGGGCAGGCGCCACGCGTCCCATCCGTCGGCAGTTGGCTCAACAGCACAGCGTCGCCCACTGCCAGTTTGGGATTTACATCCGCGGCCACGCGGGCGGCAAAATCGGCGGTTCCATTCGCGTCCAGTGGAACCGCCAACACGCCGCGAATCAGGCAGCCGTGGAACGCAGCGATCCACTCCGCGCTGTTCTCGGCCCAGATCAGGACGCGGTCGCCCGGCCCAATCTCCCGCGCGGCCAGCAGCGCAGCAAAACGGCCTGCGAGCCGCGCAATCTCCCCGTAGGTCGTCACCCGCCGGCGGTTGCCCTGGTATCGGACTACGGCGACCTCGCGATCATAGCGGCGGAAGTCGTCGAGGAGCGTTGCCAAATGGTCTCGCATGGGCGCCTTCTACGGGAATTGAGGTTTCGAAGTCAGGGTTTTAGATGCTGCGGCGCGCGGTTTTGACACGCTAAAAAGACAATCGCATCAAATGTTTAACGGAATCGTGTTGATTATGACACTTTCGTGAAGTGCCCGGTATCCACCCTCTCAATCTACAGGGGTCTTCGCCCTGACCCGAAGCGGTCGAATAAGCATTTGGAGTTGCCCATCACTTGCGCATCCTTACATCGCTGGGATAAAAGAACACCATAGTCACTCAGCTTCAGCGGGCCAGCGTCAAAATCGATCAGGATTGGTTCCGTTTGCGCTGTTGATGAGAAAGCATCAACCTACCTATACATGATTCAAACGAATCGAGAGGTCTGCCGTGAGCAATGCCGCAATTCTCGCAAAGTCGTCCGCAGCGGGCGCGAGCCGCAAGGATTCACAACTCGTCACGCCAGAAGGTGAGCTACTCGTGCAGAGGATCGAAGGCGTGGTCATTGACCACCGCCCGCTGCACGAAGACGAACGCGGAGAACTGCAGGAGGTTTACAACCCAGCCTGGGGTCTCCACACTGACCCGTTGGTTTACGCCTATTTCGTCAGCATCCGTCCAGGCCAGGCGAGGGGCTGGGTTGTTCACAAGATCCAGGATGATCGGTTGTTTTTCATGCGAGGCGTGTTTCGCGTAGCGCTCTTCGACGACCGGGCTGAATCAGCCACATATGGAATGTTGAATGTCTTTGTGATCAGTGAGCGCAATCGCGGATTGCTTGTCATTCCGAAAGGTGTTTTTCACGCATTGAAAAACATAGGCCGGGATGAGGCGAATTTCATGAACCTTCCTACCCGTCCTTACAATCACGAAGACCCGGACAAGTACCGGCTGCCGCTCAAGAACGACTACATTCCTTTCTCCTTCGATGACGAACCTGCGTCCTAGGGTCTATGTCATGCCAAAAGTCACGGTGATTCTTGCGGCCTACAACTGCAGTCACATCCTCAGGTGCGCTCTTACCTCTCTGTGCAACCAGACCTACAAAGACTTTGAGGCTTGGGTGATCGGCGATTGCTGCACCGACGACAGTGAGCAGATTGTTGCTGGCTTTTGCGATCCGCGGCTGAAATGGACCAATCTTCCCGAGCGTGTCGGCTCGCAGAGCGGCCCCAATAATGAAGGCCTGCGGCTTGCACGCGGGGAATACATCGCCTATCTCGGGCAAGACGATCTCTGGTTCCCATGGCACTTGCAGAGTCTGGTTACAACGCTGGAGGAGACAAATGCAGACTTTGTGCATGCCGTTGTTGCATTGCTGTCGGAGACCCGTCCAGCCGAAGGGAAGGGAGCGCCGAACGGGATGCGTTCCTATGGATCCCGGTTTATACCGCCGTCAGGATTTATGCACCGGCGCAGCATCATTGAAAGCGCCGGATTCTGGCCGGCTCCAGGAAACATAGTCGAAGGCGTGGATGCCATGTTTCAGCGGCAAGCCTTCCTGGCGGGTTATCGATTTGCCGGCACCGGCCGGGTGAGTATCATCAAGTTTCCTTCACCGTTTTGGAACATCTACGCGCGGTCGAATGACTTTCCGCAACAGGAATATCTGACACGAATGGAGCAAAGCCCCGAGGATCTTCACGTCTCTGTGCTCATGCAATTGGTGAACTCCTCGGTTCAGCGCAGTGAAGACCTTGATATCCGGCTCGCATTCCGCACCTTGTTACGGGCAATCTACCGTCGCGGCATCGACTTGTATGGAATGGATCGGTGGCCGGTTTCAAGCTTTCTCAGGTGGAAGCACAAAGGCTGGCGTCGCCGCATGGCCAAACTGCGAGGGCTTACCACGCTCCCAGCTCCTTCCATTCTGGCCTCAGGCGCATCGCTGGCTACCGCGAATCCTGAGGCTTCCCAATCCAGTCCCGTCCGAAACTGAGGCTTGAAGAAACGGTTCACCTTGTCGCTGTATTTTCGCTTCCTCTTCGCTGCCGTCCCGCGCTATTCTAAGGAACATGTCGTCGCGCCGCACCGCCCCGGAGGAAGCCACCGATCCGTTTGCCTGCTTTCATCCGGTGACGGCGGAGTGGTTTCGTGCCGTCTTCGATGCACCAACCGCGCCCCAGCGCATGGGCTGGCCGGTCATCGCGCGCGGAGAAAGCGCCCTGATTCTGGCGCCCACGGGGACCGGCAAAACGCTGACCGCTTTTCTCTGGTGCCTTGATCGCCTTATGCTGCAGCCTGCGCCGGAGGGGCAAAAGCCGGGCTGCCGGATCGTTTATATCTCTCCGTTGAAGGCGCTGGCCGTGGACGTGGAGCGCAACCTGCGCTCGCCCCTCGCCGGCATGGCCAACATGGCGCGCCGCATGGGCGTCCCCTTTCGCGAACCGCAGATCAGCGTGCGCACCGGCGACACTCCGCAGCGCGAGCGCGCACGATTTGCCCGTCATCCCGCGGAAATCCTCATCACCACGCCCGAGTCCCTCTATCTACTGCTTACGTCGCAGGCCTCAGAGGCTTTGCGCACTGTGGATACGGTGATCGTGGATGAGATTCATGCGCTCGTACCAACCAAGCGCGGCGCGCATCTTGCGCTCTCGCTGGAACGTCTGGAGGCGCTCACCAAGCGCCGTTTGCAGCGCATTGGTCTCTCGGCTACGCAGCGCCCCCTTGAGGAAGTGGCCCGATTCCTGGGCGGGGTTGAAGGGGAGGGAACAGGGCACAGGGATCAGGGATCAGCCCCGACCAATCCTTCCTCCGCAGAAGAGATGGGTGACCCTGGTCTCGATCTTGAGGGTTGGGCAATCAGAAATCTCGGTGCGTCCGTGCCCCACTCCGCGGCCACTGAGTCAGCCCTGATCCCTGATCCCTGTTCCCTGTTCCCTGGCTCGCCCGCGGGCGAACTGCGCTATCGCCCTGTAACCATCGTCAACGCCAGTGCTCGCAAGCAGTTGAAGCTGCGCATCGAGGTCCCGGTCGAGGACATGGCGCATCTCGGCGAACAGGAGTACCTGCCCAGCGGCCCTGCATCGCAGGCCCCGCGCCGTGTTTCCATCTGGAATGCGATCCATCCGCGACTGCTTGAGATCATCCGCGCGCGCAACTCCACCATTCTGTTTGTCAACAGCCGCCAGGTGGCTGAGCGACTTGCCGGCGCGCTGAACGATCTGGCAGGTGAGCCCATTGCGCGCGCTCATCACGGCTCGCTCGCCGCTCCGCAGCGCTCCATCATTGAAGAGCAATTGAAGGCCGGCCAGATTCGCGCCCTCTGCGCTACATCGACGCTCGAACTCGGCATCGACATGGGCGCTGTTGATCTCGTGATTCAGATCGAGGCGCCGCCTTCAGTGGCCAGTGGCATGCAGCGCATCGGCCGCGCGGGGCATCACGTGGACGCCGTGAGCGAGGGCATTCTATTCCCAAAGTATCGCGCCGACCTGGTGGCCTGCGCAGCCGTTACCCGTGCCATGCACGAAGGCCACATCGAGTCCACGCGCTTTCCGCGCAATCCGTTGGATGTGCTGGCGCAGCAACTGGTAGCGATTGTTGCCCATCCTCCCCACGCCGCCGTGCCACGCAAGCCGAAGGTGCTGAAGCGTGTTGGTCGCGGGAAAAATCTGACCGCTGAGTTGAAGTTCGACGAGTGGGAGTCGCCGCGGAACGAAACCGAAAATCCGAAGCCCGAAGTCAGCGTCGATGCACTCTTCGAACTGGTCCGCCATGCCGCACCCTTCGGCGGTCTCACTCGATCAGCCTTTGAAGGAGTTCTCGATCTGCTCAGCGGCCGGTATCCCTCCGACGAATTCGCTGAGCTTCGTCCGCGCCTCACCTGGGACCGTATCCGCAACGTCGTCACAGCGCGTGATGGCGCCGCACGCCTCGCCATTCTCAACGCCGGAACCATTCCGGACCGCGGCCTCTATGGTGTTTTTCTTGCTTACAGCGAAGGTAAATCCGTGCGCGTGGGTGAGCTTGATGAAGAGATGGTCTTCGAATCGCATACGAATGAGACCTTCATCCTTGGCGCATCCACTTGGCGCATCGTCGAGATCACCCACGACCGTGTTCTCGTGGTTCCCGCTCCGGGCGAGCCGGGCAAAATGCCGTTCTGGAAGGGCGACGGTCCAGGTCGGCCGCTCGAATTTGGCCGACGCATTGGCGAACTGGTGCGTGAGTTACGCGCCTTGCCAAAACCGGCTGCGCTCACCCGTCTGGTTGCCGAGCACGATCTTGACCCCGGCGCTGCGGAAAACCTGATGCAGTTTCTTGCCGATCAGGAAGCTGCCACCGGTTCCGTTCCCGATGATCGCACCGTGGTGATTGAGCGCTGCCGCGATGAACTGGGCGACTGGCGCGTCTGCGTGCTTACGCCCTTCGGCAGCCGCATCCACATTCCATGGGCCATGGCCGTTAGTGCACGTATTCGTGCTGCGGGCGGGCCTGAGGTTGAGACACTGTGGGGCGACGATGGTTTTGTGCTGCGCTTCCCCGATACGGATGAGCCGCCCGATCCGGATTGGTTTCTCGTGGAGTCAGTTGAAGCCATGGCGCTGGTGCTTCGCCAGTTAGGTACGACAGCGTTGTTTGCCGGACGTTTTCGCGAAGCTGCCGGGCGCGCGCTGCTGTTGCCTCGTCGCCGCGCGCAGGCCCGCTCGCCGCTATGGCAGTTGCGCAAGCGCTCGTACGATCTGCTCCGTGTTGCCGCGCGCTATCCGTCATTCCCATTGCTGCTTGAGGCCTATCGCGAGTGTTTGCGCGATGTTTTCGATATGCCTGCACTGATTGAGACTCTTCGCGCGATTGAGCAGCGGCAGTTGCGCGTGCATGTGGTGGAGACGCAGAAGCCATCTCCGTTTGCGGCTTCGCTCCTGTTCAGTTATGTGGCCAACTTTCTCTACGATGGCGACGCGCCGCTGGCCGAACGCCGCGCTCAAGCCCTCACCATCGATCAGGACCAGTTGCGTGAATTGCTGGGCGAAGCCGACCTGCGCGAACTGCTTGATCCGGATGCCATCAGCGAAGTGGAAGAGATTGCG